>Ga0194127_10000309_pt1 | contig 79207 bp, 84 predicted proteins | sample TA2KigC100mmetaG_FD_148624 | JGI IMG/M metagenome (GOLD analysis project Ga0194127, IMG submission 148624) | Freshwater microbial communities from Lake Tanganyika, Tanzania - TA2015036 Kigoma Deep Cast 100m | ecosystem: Environmental > Aquatic > Freshwater > Lake | place: Tanzania: Lake... | reverse complement strand
AAAGGCGCGCTTCAGCCGCCGCGCCCAACTCATCGCCACGTGCCGGGGAGTCGGCGGCCTGGCCGAGTCTTCGGCCATGGCAGACTGCTTGGCTGCGCCCGTTCCCCGGTGCGCGGGCGTCACCGCCGCACGCAGCTGGCTGCGCGGGGCGAATACGCCGTGGTAGCGCGTCATGTGCATCCTCGGCTGCGGCACCAGTGCCGCCAGCCGCGCCATGAAATCCAGCGGCTCGATCACGAGGTGCGTGGTGCCGTCGCGGTACGGGGTCTTCAGCGCGTACCGCACGTGTCCGGATGACGTGAGCGCCAGGCGCTCGGTGGCCACCGGCGGGCGACTGACGTAGCGGCACAGGCGCTCGAGCTTCGGACGCTGGTGCGGCGCGATATCGATGCCGGCATGCAGCGAAAACCCGCCGGCCCGGGCTGCGCCGTTGGGATCGTCCAGCCACTCCGGCGATCGGGCTGGCGCCGTCTGCAGCGTAAACAGCTTCTGGCCAGCCCGCGGCCCGACCGCGATGCGGTAGGTGATCGAATGGCCCAGCAGGTCGTCGAGCGGGCCGCCCCCGCCATCCCCGGCGAGCCAGGCGTTCTCGATGTCGCGCTCGATCAGGCCGCGACGTTCCAGCACCTGGCCGACACCCGCGGCACTCTGCTCGACGATCGCCTGCAACTCGTTCGCGCCGGGGGCAGCCACGTGGCGGAACACCGGCGGATCGCTGCCATCGGCCAGGAACACTCCGTCCGGAAACAGCAGGTGGAAATGCACGTTGAGGTTCAGCGCCGAGCCGAAGCGCTGCACCAGCGTCACTGCGCCGGTTGCGCCGCCGGCGCGGGTGAGGCCGGCCTTGTGGATCAGATGACGCGAGATCGTGCGATAAACCACACCCAGCACCAACGTCATGGCGTCCGGGTCGGTGGCGAGCAGAAACCGCAGCGCGTACGGCAGCGACAGCACCCATTGTCGCAATGGACGTTCGGGCAACACCTCATCGGCCAGCAGCGCGGCAGTCTCGGCCATGCGTCGTGCGCCGCAGGACGGGCAGAACCCGCGCTTCTTGCAGCTGAATGCCACGAGCTTCTCGGCGTGGCACCTCTCGCAGCGCAGGCGAAGGAAGCCTTCTTCCAGGCGGCCGCACTTCAGATACGCATCGAACTCCTCCTGAACGTACCGCGGAAGCGGCCTGCCGGCCTCGGCACGCATCTCCCGAAATGCCGGATAGTGCCGCTGCACCAGCGCTTGGGCGCGTTCACTCGCTCGGTCGCTACGGCTGCGCAGGCACCAGCTCGATCTGACTCACCTCGATCCACACCAGCGTGGGTCGCGTTCCGGCGCGATTGTCGTCGCCGCGCGGAAAGACGCGCCGCAGCGTCGGAAAGCTAACGCCGCCGAACATGCGCTGGTTCCCCATCAGCTGCGCGGCGTCGGCCCAGGAGGCGAATACGTCGGGCGTGTAATCGTGACGTCGCTCGTGCCACGCCGAGTCGAAGTAGAAGATCTGCTCGCGGCTGTGCGTCGGCAGCGACTCGGGAAAGCGCGCCGCGAGCCGCTGCCAGACTTCGTCGCCATCGCGGCCGAGGATCTCGACGACCCGGGGCTCGGCACCGACTCGTCGCAGCACTCCCTGAGCCTCGGCTGGGGGCTCTTCGCGCGCTGCTGACGGCACTCTCGGCGCTCGACACGAGCTGCGCGTCAGCGCTTTCGTCGGGGTCGCGTGGTCGCCGCGCGTTTGGGCCGGCGTTTCGCTCCCGTCGTCGGGCGCACCACGGAGCGCGCACGCGCGGTGGTTCGGTTGCGCGCGAGTGCCCGCCCCTGCGCGACCGCGGCGCGCAGAAGCATCGCGATGGCCGGCCTCTCCAGGTCGGCGGCGCGCGCGATGCGCGCGTGGCGAATGCGCGCTCCCGAGCCCGCGAGCAAGCGCTCGGGATCGGGGAGCGCGGCGCCGTGATTGAAGCCGAGATTCACGTGCTTCGTGTAGGCCGCGATGTGCACGAACGCCTCGGACAGTCGATCCGTGAACGTGAAGGCGATGGTCACCGCGTTGTAGGCGTCGTAGACGAGCTCGTTGGCCTGAGGCGCGGCATGCAGAACTGCGGCGCGCGTCGCGCGAAAGACTCTCGCGACATCGGGCCCGAAGGCAGCGAGGAAGCGCGCGAGCTCGGGCGCCGCCTTGCGCATCAGCGCGGATCCTCTCGACGCGTCTCGATCGCGCGCGTCAGTTTGCGGGCGCGAAGGGACGATTCTCCGAAGGTCGCGGCGGCACGCGCGGATCGGGCACGGCGCTCGCGTACGCCGTGAACTCGGCGAAGTAGTGCAGCACCCCAGCGCGCGCGAGCAGCGCGTCGAGCCGCTCGTCGCGCAGCGCGACGTAGCGCGCGTGCAGGACGCCCCGCGCCGCGCGCAGGAACGCGCTGGCCGCGATCGACACGCGACTGCCGTCGGAGAACGTGGCCTCCGCAGCGCCGTCGACGCAGGCACGGCTCACCCAGGGCAAGTACGTGCGCCCGAGCTCGCGCAGCAGCGCGACCATCGTCTCGGGCACGCGGCTCGCCGCAGCCTCGCCGCGCGCCTCGCTCCAATCTTCCCAAGCGCCGAGCGCGAGCTCTTCGGGCTCGAACAGGCGGTGCGTGTGACGCACGAGCGCGGGTGCGTCGGCCTCGAGCCAGCGCCGGCACAGGGGATCGTTGGCGAAGTGCGCGGCGCAGCCGCCGAAGAGCGCGAAGTCGGCCAACGACGCGCGCTCGCCGAAGACGAAGCTGCGCGACTCGAGATGCGCGCCCAAGGAGCGCTGCCACGGTCGCAGCACCTCATTCATCCAGCGCGGAGCGTTCTCGGGTGTGATGCCGAGCGGCGCGAGCGTGGAGCGCACGTGCGCCCCCACCAACTCGTAGGCCTGATCGACGGTCAGCGACGTGTGCGCGGCGAGATCGCGCCCCAGCTCGTAGCCGCCCACGCTGTGGTTCTCGACGAAGCACCAGCGCGAGCCCATCGCCACCCGGTAGATCCACTCGTCGCTGGCGTCCTCGATCAGGTAGGCGAGAAAACGCTGCACCGAGTCGGCCGGAAAGATCGAGGGCTCGCCCGAGCGCGCGTCGAGGTGATGCAGCAGCGGTGTCGTATCCCACATGAACTCGCCGGCGGGCGTCCCGACTGCCGGAATTCCGCCCGGGAAGCCCGCCTCCGTCGGCTTGCCGCCCATGCCGACATAACGACGGAAGAGATACGGGATGCGCTTGTAGTCGAGATAGCCGGTCAGCTTCCTCGTGAAATACGACTGCGACATTCCGTAGACGCGATAGCTGCCGCCTCCGTGGCTCGACGCACTCGTCACGACCGATGCTCGCTCGGGCCCGCGGCCCCGCTCACGGCTGCGCCTCGAGAGCGCGCGTGCGCTCGGCCTCTTCGCGCATCAGCTGCTCGCGCGTGGCGTCGTCGATCAGCACGCCGCGATGCGCCAGCGCGTCGAGCAGCGGCCCGCTGAAGGGCAGCTCGTTGCGCCAGCGCGCCTGCAAGAGCGACGAAGGCACCACCGCGTCGGCCCAATCCTTCGGCGGCAGCCAACCCGGAGGCGGAACCAACGAGGAGCGCGTCCCCGCGATCGGGTGACGACGTCGCCACTGCGCGATCGCTTCGGCGAGCCGCGCCACCTGCTGCGGCTCCGTCGCGGCCAGATCGTTCTTCTCGTTCGGATCGTCCTCGATCCGGAAGAGCAGCTGCTGCACGTCGAAGCGCGTCGCCTGCTCGCGCAGCACCTGCACCAGCTTCCAAGGACCGTCGATCACCGCCAAGTGGATCGTTCCCGGCAGCGGGATCTCGGAGGCGAAGAAGAGCGGCCGCGCGCGCGGTACGCGCGCATCGCTGCGCAGCGCTTCCCAGCGATCCTCGCCGTCGAGCGCGATGGGCGGTGCGAGCGCGACGCCTGCCGCGTGCGCGAGCGTGGGCAGGACGTCGTATGCGGCCAGCACTTGGTGGCGCGTCTCGCCGGCCGGCAGCGCACCCGGCCAGCGCAGCACCGTGGGAACGCGGATGCCGCCCTCGAAGGTCTGTCCCTTCTCGCCGCGCAGCGGCCGGTTCGAGCCGCCGCCGCCACCGCCCGGTGTACCGCCGTTGTCGCTGGTGAAGAGCACGATCGTGCTCTTCGCGATGCCTTGGCGATCGAGCGTATCGAGCACCTGCACGACGGCCTGATCCACCTCGTCGACCATCGCGGCGTACACACGCCGGTAAGCCGCAGCCGGCACGTGCGCGTACTTGGCGATCGTCTCCTCGGGCGCCTGCATCGGCGTGTGCGGCGCGGTGAAGGGCACGTAGAGCAGGAAGGGCTTGCTGCGGTCGCGCTGCTCCAAGAAGCGCACCGCCTCGCGCGCCTCGAAGCGCGTCAAGTACATGCCGTCTTCGTGAATGCTCTTGCCGTCGCGCTGCAAGTCGTGACCGCCGGCGCGCAAGTGCGTGAAGAAGTCGGTCTGCGTGTGCAGGTGGCCGGCGAAGCGATCGAAGCCCTGCGCGTTCGGGAGCTGATGCGCCTGTGTGTGTCCGAGATGCCACTTGCCGACCATCGCCGTCTGGTAGCCGGCGGCGCGGAACGCGTGCGTGATCAAATAGGAGTCCGGCGGCAGGCCGTGCGGATTCCAAGGATTGATCTGGTCGTAGGCGATGCCCAGGGCCAGCGCGTCGCGGCCGCTGAGCAGCGCCGCACGGGTCGGCGAGCAGATGGGATTCGCGTAGAAGCGCTCGAGCCGCAGCCCCTCTCGCGCCAGACGATCGATGCCGGGCGTCGCGATCTCGCTGCCGTGGTAGCCGACGTCCGCCCAGCCGAGATCGTCGGCCAAGAAGATCACGACGTTAGGCCGCGCGGGCGCCTCGACGGCGTGCGCGACGGTTGCGGCGACGAGCTGCACCGCGACGCAGGCCAGTGCTGCTGCGAGCCCGCGCCGGCGCGAGGTCCGCTTCGCGCCTCGCTTCGGGCGCGGCGCGCCGCTCCGCCCTTCTGCTCCGAAGATCGGCTTGCGGGGCTCCCGATCGCTCACGTCGCGCTCCTCACTTTCCACACTCGACTCCTCACGCTCCATCCGCTCGTCCTGCTCGCCGTCCCGCGTGCGTGCGCAGGCGGGCTCGCGTCGCACGCGTGCTCGATCGTTCCGACGCACGCGTGCTCGGCGGCCGATCGCCTCGCCCGGCGCGGTCAGGTCTTTCCGGGGCTTTTCTCGAGTGCCGCGATGCGCTGCTCGAGTTCCTCGAGCCGCTCGCGGCTGCGCCTGAGAACCGCGGCCTGGATGTCGAATTCCTGGCGGGTCACGAGGTCCAGTTTCGCGAGGCCGCCCTGGAGCACGGCATGGAAGTTGCGCTCGAGATCGTCGCGAAACGCGGCGAACCCCGGCGGCACCGCGTCCGCCAGCTTGCGCGCGAGCTCCTCGAGCGACTTCGGGTCGAATGCCAGGGCAGTACTCCTCGATATCAGCATCCCGGCGCGCGGCCTGCGCGTCAAGCCATTGCGGACCGCATGTAACCACCGGCACCCCTCCCTGCCGCGACAGTAGCCGGACCCGGTGGCGCGGGTGCGCGCGCTTTCCACTGCAAACCCCCGGATTCGCTACACTCCGCGCAGGTCCGGAGTTCGAGTGTGACGGGCGTCAAGGGTTTTCCGGCGCGGGGGCGCCATACTGTTTTTCGGGAAGCCAGGGGTGAGTCATGGTGCGTTTCTCAGGCGTCGTGTGTGCGTTGCTGATGGCGGGCGTTGCGGCCGTGGCCGGGGCGGAGACCGTCTACAAGTGGGTCGATGGTTCCGGCCAGATTCACTACACGGACGTCCCGCCAGGCCAGCCGGACGCGCGCATCCTCGGCGTGTACCAGAAGGAAGCCGGCACGATCGACGAGGAGGAATCCGCCGACGATTCCGGCGGGGGCGGCGGCGGGGACGATTGGGAGTCACCGCCGGAAGCGGGCCCCGCTTCACCAGGCACGCCGGAACCGCCGCCCTCCGAGGCGGCCATGGCGGCCTCGCAAGCCGATACCGCGAAGGCGCAGGCCCAGCAGTGCCAGGTGGCCAGGGAACGTTACCAGCGGTACGTCGAATCCCGCCGCCTGTACCGCGAAACCCCGGACGGCAAACGCGAATACCTGACGGATAAGGAATTGACCGAAGCGCGCGCCCGCGCCAAGCAGACGGTCGACGACTACTGCAGCTGATCCGGGCGAGCGGGCACAATGGAGCCCGCCATGAAAGCCGGTTTCGTCGGACTCGGCGCCATGGGTCAACCCATGGCCCGGAACCTGCATCGCGCGGGCCTGCTGGCCGGCGCCTGGAACCGCACGCCCGCCAGGTCGGCCGCCTTCGCGGGCGAAACCGGCGTCACCGCTTTCGAGTCGCCCGCCGCGCTCGCCTCGGCCTGCGACGCGGTCTTCACCTGCGTCTCCGCGGACCAGGACCTGCTCGCCGTCATCGATGCCCTGTGCCCCGCGCTGCGCAAGGGATCGCTGGTCATCGACTGCTCGACGGTCTCCGCGGATACGGCGCGCGAGGCGCATGCGCGCATCGCCGCCGCCGGCTCCGCCTTCCTCGATTGCCCGGTGAGCGGCGGCGTCGAGGGCGCGAAGAACGGCACCCTCGCCGTCATGTGCGGCGGCGACGAGGACGCGTTTCTGCGCGCGCAGCCCCTGCTCCAGGCGATCGGCAGGACGATCGTCCACATGGGGCCCGCCGGCAGCGGCCAGGCGACCAAGGCGACGAACCAGATCCTGTGCGCGGGCGCGATCCAGGTGGCGGCCGAGGCGATGGCGTTCGCGCGCGCCGAGGGCCTGCCGCTCGACCGCGTGATCGAAATCCTCGGCAAGGGCGCCGGCGCCTCGTGGTACTTCGTGCACCGCGCGCCGTTCATGGCGCGCGGCGAGTACCCTGCGGGCTTCCGCGTGCGCCTGCACCAGAAGGACCTCGGCATTTGCCGCGCGATGGCGGCGCGGCACGGCGCGATCCTGCCGGTCGTCGAGGCGACGCTCGCGGACTACGCCCACCTGATCGCCGCGGGCCACGGTGAAGAGGACATCTCGACGATCTTCCGGCTCAAGGCGCCACTGTTCCGCGACCCGGCCGATGACTGACGCCCGGGTTTCTACCTGCCCGACTTCTGCCGAGCGCAGAGCGTGCTCGCGGTGATCCTGATCGCGGCGCTGGTCGCGATCCTCATCACGCTCGCGCGCTACGGGATTTCGGCGAGCTTCTGGAACGGCCTCACGCGCACCGCGCTGTTCCTGCTGTGGGTGGCGCTCGGCATCGCGGCGGTCTGGTGCGCCGTCCGCGGCGTCCTGTCGCGCCTCGACGCGCTGGCCGGCTCCGCCCTCGCCCTCGCGCTTGCGCTCGCGGTCACGACGCTTGTCACCGAGGCCGGCTGGTGGTTCGATGAATACACGCGCAGGTCCCTGGGGGTCGGTGAACCGCTGTCGCCCGCCCTGCACCTGCAGACGCTGCTGCGCAACCTCGCCGTGTGCGGCATCACCGCCGGCCTCGCCTTGCGCTACTTCTACGTCGCACACCAGTGGCAGGCGAACGTCGAGGCCGAGGCGCACAGCCGCGTGCGCGCGCTGCAGGCGCGCATCCGGCCGCATTTCCTGTTCAACAGCATGAATACCATTGCCTCGCTGACGCGCAGCGATCCGCGGCTTGCGGAGCAGGCGATCAGCGACCTGTCGGACCTGTTCCGCGCTTCGCTGCGCGAGCATCGCGAGCGCATCCCGCTCGCGCACGAGATCGAGATCGCGCGCGCCTACGAGCGTGTCGAGCGGCTGCGGCTCGGTGCGCGGCTCGCGGTCGACTGGCAGGTGGACGGGCTGCCGATGGACGCGCCCGTGCCGGCGCTGATGCTGCAGCCGCTGCTCGAGAATGCGGTTTATCATGGCATCGAGCCGCTCGAGAAGGGCGGCACGATCCGCGTCGCCGGCAGGCTCGCCGTGAGCCGACGGCTGGCGTCCGACGTCGCGCGGGCGCTGTCGGGCACAATGGGCAGGTGAACCGCCCGGTCCGGATCGCCACGCGCAGGAGCCGGCTCGCCCTCTGGCAGGCCGAGCACGTGGCGGCGTGCATCACCGCGCTGCACCCCGGACTGGTCGTGAGCCTGGTCCCGATCGTCACCGAGGGTGACCGCATCCTCGACCGCAGCCTCGCCGCGGTCGGCGGCAAGGGGCTGTTCATCAAGGAGCTCGAAAACGCGATCCACGAAGGCGCCGCCGATCTCGCCGTCCACTCAATGAAGGACCTGCCCGGTCGCATGCCGGCGGGATTCACGATCGCGGCGGCGCTCGAGCGCGGCGATGCGCGCGACGCGTTCGTATCGGCGCGGCACGCGGCGCTCGCCGAGCTGCCGCCGGGCGCGCGCGTCGGCACCTCGAGCCCGCGCCGAGAGTGCCAGCTCCGGCGCCGGCGGCCGGACCTCGAGGTGGTCGTGATGCGCGGCAACGTCGAGACCCGCCTCGCCAAGCTCGACGCCGGCGCGTGCGACGCCATGATCCTCGCGGCGGCAGGTCTCGAGCGGCTCGGGCTCGCTGCGCGCATCCGCGCGCGGCTCGCGCCGGAGGACATGCTGCCGGCCGTCGGCCAGGGCGTGATCGGGATCGAGTGCGCCAGCGACCGCGCGGACGTCCTTGAGCTCGTGCACCCGCTCGAGCATGGTGCGACGCGCCTCGCGCTCGACGCGGAACGCGCCTTCGCGGCCGGTCTCGGCGCGAGCTGCCGCTCGCCCGTCGCAGCCCATGCGACGATCGAGCACGGCAATCTGCGCCTTGCCGGCCTGGTCGGCGCCCAGGATGGCCGCAGGGTGTACACCGACGAGATCACCGGGCCTGCGGCGGACGCCGGGCTGCTCGGCGGCGAGCTCGCCGCGCGACTCGTCGCGGCGGGCGCGAGCGCGCTCCTGTGAAGCGCCTGACGGGCATCGGGGTCCTGGTCACGCGCCCGGACCACCAGGCGGCGCATCTGTGCCAGCTGATCGAGGCCGAGGGCGGCGCGGCCGTGCGCTATCCCGCGCTCGTGATCCAGCCGCGGCCGGATCGCGCCGCCATCCGCGCCGCCGTGGGGCCGACCGACCGCTATGACCTCGTCATCTTCGTGAGCGCCAACGCCGTGCGCTTTGGCGCCGATCTCCTCGACCGGCGACGCGACGCGCCGGTCGCAGCGATCGGCCAGGCGACCGCGGCCGCGCTGAATGCGGCCGGCCACCGCGTTTCCCTGATGCCCGCGGAAGGCGCCGACAGCGAGTCCTTGCTGGCCCTGCCGCAACTCGCGCACATGAGCGGACAGCGCGTGCTGATCGTGCGCGGGGTCGGCGGGCGCGACCTGCTCAAGGAGGCCATGACCGCCCGCGGCGCCCAGGTCCATTATGCGGAGGTGTACACCCGCGAATCCGCCAGCCCCTCCGCCGGTTTGCAGGCGGAAATCGAGCAGCTCTGGCGGCAGGGCGGCATCTCCGCCTACACCGCCACCAGCGTCGCGCTGCTCGAAGCGCTCGTCGGCATCGTCACGCCGCGCTGCCGCGGCCTGATGGACTCGACTGCGCTCGTCACCGGCTCGGAGCGCGTGGCGGACGCAGCCGGTCGCCTTGGCCTCGGCTCGCCGATCCTGCTCGCGGATTCGCCGGAGGACACAGCGCTGATCGCGGCGCTCGTACGCTGGCGTGGAAAGGTGTCCCCATAAAGTTTACGAATCCCTGCTCGTCCTTCCTCACCGCCCTGCTCGCCGCCGTGATCGCGGCGCCGCCGGCCGCGGCGGACAGCGCGGACTCGCCCGCAGGGCGGCCGCGTATCGGCCTCGTGCTCGCGGGCGGCCGGCGCCAAGGGCGGCGCGCACGTCGGCGCGCTCAAGGTGCTGGAGGAGATGCGGGTGCCGATCGATTGCATCGCCGGAACCAGCATCGGCGCGCTGGTCGGCGCCGGCTACGCCACCGGGCAGCCCGCAGCGCAAATCGAGAAGTTCGTGACCGGCATCGACTGGGCGGCCGTGATCGGCGGCGTCGGCCGCCGCAATCTAGAACCCATCGAGCAGAAGCGCCTGACGCTCGACGCCGGTTCCAGCCTGCGCGTCGGCCTGGTCGACGGCAAGATCGTGGCACCCAGCGGACTCGCCGATTCGAGCTCGATCGACGACCTGCTGCGGGGCTACGTGGCGCAGTCGCGCACCGTGTCCGACTTCGACAAGCTGCCGATCCCGTACCGCGCGGTCGCGACCGACATGCTGACCGGGAACATGGTGGTGCTCGACCACGGGGACATCGCCACCGCCATGCGGGCCAGCATGGCGATCCCCGGCGCGTTCTCGCCGGTCGTGCTCGATCCCTGGATCCTCTCGGACGGCGGCATGGTACGGAACATCCCCATCGACGTCGCACGGAACACCTGCGCCGACATCGTGATCGTCGTGAACCTGGTGGAGCCGCCGCCGCAGCGCGAGAAGCTGGTGCAGGCGCAGCAGCTCCTGTCGCGCAGCATGGACGTGATGTTCGAGGTCAACGAAAAAGCGCAGCTCGCCACCATGACCGAGCGCGATATCCTGATCGACGTCCCGATGGGCGACATATCGACCGGTGACTTCGAGCGCCTGCCGGAAACCATCCCGCTCGGCGAGGTCGCCGCCCGCAGGCAGGCCGATCGCCTGGCGGCCCTCTCCGTGCCGCGGCCGGAGTATGCGGCCTGGCGCGCCGGCATCACCAGGTCCCAGGAAGTGGAGGCGAAGATCGTCGACGTCCGCGTGGAAGGACTCGACTTCGTGAATCCGGAATACCTTCGCACGCTCGCGGTTGTGAGCGCGGGCGACACGATCAACGTCGACGACATCAGCGGGGACGCGCGCCACATGGCGGCGCTCGACGAGCTCGATTCCGTCGCCTACCGGCTCGAGGGCGACTCCGCGGCGTCGACGCTGGTGTGGATGCCGAAGGAAATCTCGCTCGGCCAGAACGTGCTGCGACCCGCATTCGGTATGTTTGCGGACGGCGGCGGCGACTTCAAGTTCCTGATCGGGGCCCAGCACGTCCGCTACTGGGTCAATCCGCTCGGTGCGCAATGGCGCAGCCGGATACAGCTCGGCGACGAGTCCGCCCTCACCACGAGCTTCTACCAGCCGTTCGACGTCGGCCAGCGGACCTTCGTCGAGCCGGGACTGTTCTCCGGGCGGCTCGTGGAGGACGTCTACTCCCAGGGTGACCGGATCGCGACCCACGAGTTCATCGACCTCGGCGGGCAGCTCGATTTCGGCTGGAACCTGTCGCGCAATGCACAGCTGCAAGCCGGCTACCAGTTCACGGCGCGCCGGGCGCGGGTCGATACGGGCCTGCCGATCCTTCCCGAAATCGATGCCGACGACGCGGGCATCACCCTCTCGGCCCGCTACGACTCGCGTGACACGCCGACGTTCGCGACCCAGGGCCTGGCGGCGGCGATACGCTACACGAACATCGACGAGTCCCTGGGCGCCGACCGCGAGTGGGAGAGCCTCGAGGCGGGCGTGCGCAAGGCGATCCCGATCGGCGGCAAATACCTGACCTGGCTGAGCCTCGCCGGCGGCACGCACCTCGACAGCGACCTGCCGTTAGACCGCTACTATTCGCTCGGCGGACCTCGCGTCCTGCAGGCGTTCCAGCACGACGAACTGCGGGTAGCCGAGTACTGGGTGGCGGAGTCGAGCTTCCTGCGCAAGCTGAAGACCCTGTCGCCGATCAAGAACCAGGCGATCTACGCGGGTCTCGGGATCCAGGTTGCGGGCCTGTACGACCGCATCGACGTCGCAGGCGATGACGACAGCGAGGAGATCTTCGGCGGCTACCTGTTCCTCGCCGGACCGACCGCGCTCGGGACCTTCACGCTGGGCATCGGCTTCACCGACAGCGAGGCGAATCTCTGGCTGCAGATCGGCAAGACGATTTCCTCGGGGACGATCCTCGACGACAATCTGTTCCGCTGACCCTGCGCCGGCTCAATCCGGCGCCCGGTCGAAGGAGTCGAAGAAGATGCGCGCCGGGTCCGCGCCCTGGCGCGGCAGCTCGTGGCGCACGGCGTCGATCATCGCCGGCGGGCCCGCCGCGTAGACGTCGAAACCGGCAAGACCGGCAACGCCGCGCAGCACGGCCTCGTGGACCGGCCCCGTGGTCACGCCCGTGTAGTGAAAGTGCGGATGCTTCGCCGCGAGCCCGCGCAGCCACGCGTCATCGTAGAGATCCTCGGCCGCGCGCGCGCCCCAGTACAGCACCGCGTCGCGACGCAGGCCTGACTCGAGCACCGTGCGCAGGATCGCCTTGAGCGGCGCATAGCCCGTGCCGCCGCCGACCGCGAGCAGCGGCCGGTCGCCGGGCCGGTAGACGAACTGGCCGAGCGGTCCTTCGATCCTCAGCAGGTCCCCCGCCTTCATGGAGCCGAAGACCTGGTCGCTGAAGGCGCCACCCGGCGTGCGCCGGACGTGCAGTTCGATCAGGGCGGCATCGTGCGGCGGGTTCGCGATCGAGAAGCTGCGCCGCCGCTCGCCCGGGAGCATCACGTCCAGGTACTGGCCCGCCTGCCAGGCGAACGGCTCGATCGCCGGCAGGCGCAGCCACAGCCCCATGACGTCCGGGGCGAGCCGTTCCATGCGGGCCACCCGCGCGGGCAGCTCGCGGATCTCGACGTCGGTGACGTGGCGAATCTCGCGCGTTTCGATGACGAGATCCTCGACGGCGTGCGCCTGGCAGATGAGCGCGTAGCCCGCCGCCTCTTCCACTGCGTCAATCCCGGCGGGGCGTCCGTGCGGGTAGGCGATGCGGCCGGACACGACGCGCACGCGGCAGGTGCCGCAGGAGCCGCCCTTGCAGCTGTGCGGCAGGTTGAGGTGCTGGCGCAGCGCCGCGGTGAGCACAGGTTCGCGGGCCACGGCCTCGAACTCACGGCTCGAGGGAAGGAGGCGGACCTTCATCTGCCCGGGAGGAGCAGCAGGCTGCCGGTGGTGCGCCGCGCCTCAAGGTCGCGGTGCGCCTCGGCCGCGTCGGCGAGCGCGTACTCGCGGCCGATCCGGACCTTGACCCGGCCGCTGCCCACGACCCCGAACAGCTCGCGCGCGCCGCGCTCGAGCTCGGAGCGCTTCGCCGTGTAGTGGAACAGCGTCGGTCGCGTGAGGAACAGCGATCCGCGCCGGGTGAGCTCGAGCGGCGCGACCGGCGGCACCGCGCCTGACGCATTGCCGTAGCTCACCATCAGGCCGAGCGGCGCGAGCGAATCGAGCGAGGCGAAGAAGGTGTCCTTGCCGACGCCGTCGTAGACGACCGGCACGCCGCGGCCGCGGGTGATCGCGCGCACGCGCTCGGCGACGTTCTCACGCCCGCTGACGATGACCTCCGCGGCGCCGTGCGCGCCGACGAGCGCGGCCTTCTCGTCGTTGCCGACGACCGCGATGACCCGCGCGCCGAGCGCGACCGCCCACTGCAGCGCGATCAGGCCGACACCGCCCGCGGCCGCGTGCAGCAGGATCCACTCGTTGCGCCGGACGTGATGACAGCGCCGCAAAAGATTGTCGGATCAGGGTTAAGTTCAATCGGGAGCGTGTTTTGCGCTGCCAAGCGGACACTCGGCGAAAGCGAGCTCGGCGACCGGACGGCCGTTGAGCAGGTGCTGCTGGATAATTCGCTCGATATTCTCGGGAGTTGCGTTCCGGTACCAGGTGCCTTCCGGGTACACGACCATGATCGGCCCCTCGCGGCAGATCCTGAGGCAATCCGCCTTGGTGCGCAGGACGCCGCCGACCGCCTCCGACAGGCCGACCTCCCGGAGCCGTTTCTTGAGGTACTTCCAGGCCGCCTCGCCGACTTCTTTCGGCGCGCAATCGCCGTGCGTGCAGAACAGCACGTGACGCGCCGCCCCCGCGAGGCCGATCTTGACGATGGCCGCCTCGACGGACGGCGACTTCGGGTTTTCGCCCGCCTCGCTCAAAGCGCCGCCTCGTCCGTCTCGCCGGTGCGGATACGCACGACGTGCTCGATGGCGGTGACGAAGATCTTGCCGTCGCCGACCTTGCCGGTCTTCGCGGCATTGATGATCGCCTCCTCCACCTGGCTCACCAGGTCGTCGCGCACCGCGACCTCGATGCGCGTCTTCGGCACGAAGTCGACCACGTACTCGGCGCCGCGGTAGAGCTCGGTGTGGCCGCGCTGGCGGCCGAAACCCTTCACCTCGGTCACGGTCATGCCGGAGATGCCGATCTCCGAGAGCGCCGCGCGGACGTCGTCGAGCTTGAAGGGTTTGATGATGGCGGTGACGAGTTTCATCGGGCGCTCCTTCGGCTGGCGCAGGGTCGGATCCTGCGCCCAATTCTACGGATTTACCCGCGATAAGTGGCGAGCCCCGGCGGCAGCGGGCCGCTAACGTCCCGGATGCCGGCAGGACGCCGGCCAAACCGGAGACTGGCAATGGAAACTGCCTGCGTCGTTCTTGCAGCCGCTTTTCTGCTCAACGCCGAACACAGCCTGCTGCTCAGACACGGACACGCCGGCAACACGACGCTATCGAGTCGGGCGCTTCTGCAGACCAGCGGGAGCCGACCCGCGCGCGCTTCAGGACAGTGCGCCTATTCCTGCGGAGACGCGCTGATCGAGGCGGAGCCATGTCCCGATGGCTCCTGCCCGGCATTCGACTGCAACAGCCGGACCCCTGTCTGCCCGGTTCGGTAGGGAGCACTCACATGTTGCATGGAAAGCCTGACCGGAGGTTGCGTGCGCTGTCCTGCCTGGCGGCGCTATTCGGGTCGATCGCAGGCGGGTTTGCAGCTACCGCCAACGCCGCCATCGTCGCCGGTAGAACGCCAGCCGCATTCGAGGTGTCGGCAAGCGGGGCCGCGACCTACCGTGTTCCGAGCTGGACCCCGCAGGGCATCGGCGATGTCCAGCTGGTTCTTTCGCTCGAGTACAGCAGCCGCTCGGACAATGGCGTGGTCGGCATCGGCTGGTCGATCGGCGGCCTGTCGACGATCACCCGCTGCAATCGAACCGTCGCACAGGACGGCCGTGCGCTGGGTGTTGCGCTGACACTGAACGATCGCTTCTGCTACCAAGGCGGGCAATTGAAGCTGGTAAGCGGAGCCTATGGTCAGGCGGGCTCCGTGTACGCAACCGAGGTGGAGAGCTTTTCCCGGATCGAGGCGATCGGCACGGCGGGTAATGGCCCGGCCTCATTCAGAGTCACCACCAAGAACGGGCTGGTCCACGAGTACGGGCTGAGCGCTGACGCCCGGCTGACACCGGGAGGCGGTGCGACCGTCCAGACCTGGGCGCTCTCCTTCTCCGCCTACCGCTGCGACCTCGACCTCGCGACCGGGCGCATCCGCAAGAAGACCCGGCTCAAGTAGCCGTCAGGCGATCAGCGGCAGCACGAGCGTCGAGACCAGCGTCACGATCACGATCGAAGCCAGGTTCACCCGCCAGCCAGCGCGCAGCATCTCCTGCATCGTGAGCCGGCCGGTGCCGAACACGATGGCGTTCGGCGGCGTGCCGACCGGCATCATGAAGCCGCAGGAGGCGGCGATCGCCGCGGGCGCCACGAGCTGCAGCACCGGGTACTGCGACGCCGCCGCAATCGCGGCCAGGATCGGCATGAAGGTCGCCGCGGTCGCGACATTCGAGTTGAACTCGGTCCAGAACACCAGCAGCGCCACCATGGTCGCGACCAGCAGCACCAGCGGCAGCGTGCCGATGCCGCCGAGGGCCACCGCGAGGTAGTCGGACAGCCCGCTGCCCTGGATCGCCTCGGCCAGCGCGAGCCCGCCGCCGAACAGCAGCAGCACGTCCCAGGGCAGGCGGCGCAGGTCCTTGCCTGTCAGCAGGGCACCACCCTGCGGGCTCCGGCTCGGCACCACGAACATCACGAGCCCGGCGAGCAGCGCGGTGGTCGTGTCGTTGTACTCGGCGAAGCCGGGGATCTTCTGGATCAGCGGCCCGAGGATCCAGACTGCCCCCGTCGCGACGAAAACGGCCGTGACGCGTTTCTCCGCGACGGACATCGGTCCGAGCGCGCGCCGCGCCTCGGCGAGCCGATCGCGCGCGGTCGCCTGCTCGCCAAGCTGGAACGGGAACGACACGCGCACCAGCGAGAGCCAGGCGACCGGCATCAGCAGCAGCACGGTCGGGACGCCGAACACCAGCCACTCGGCGAAGCTGATGGTCTCGCCGTAATTCTGCTGCATGAAGCCGACCACCAGCGCGTTGGTCGCGGTGCCGACGATGGTGCCGAGGCCGCCGATGGTCGCCGCGTAGGCAACGCACAGCACGATGGCCTTGCCGAAGTTCGCGGCATTGCGGTCGGAAGTCTCGCCCTCCGGCGCGACGATCGCGGCGACCGAGACCGCGACCGGCAGCATCATGAGGGTGGTCGCGGTGTTCTGCGCCCACAGGCTGACGAAGCCGGTCGCGCACATCATGCCGAGCACGAGGCCTTGCGGGTGCCCACCAGCGCGCGTGACGATCGCGTAGGCGATGCGCCGGTGCAAGTTGCAGCGCTCCATCGCGAGCCCGAGCAGGAAACCGCCGAGGATTAGGAACAGCGTGGTGTTGCCGTAGCCCTGGGCGAGGTCGGCCGCCGGCGTGACGCCGAGCGGCGGCAGCAGGGCGAGCGGCACGAGCGCCGTGGCCGCGAACGGCAGCGCCTCCGTCGCCCACCAGCAGGCCATCAGCACCATCGTGCCCGCGACCACCCAGGCGCCGGGCGCCATGCCGGCAGGCGGGTCGGTCAGGAGGGTCACGGCCAGGGCCGCGAGCCCGGCGAGGAGTCCCGCGTTCTGCGCCAAGGTCCGGCTGCCGGCAGCCTGCATCGCCACTCCCTGCCGCACCGCGGCGCGCCAGTATAATTTGCCGCCTCGAGGGGAGCGCGCGCATGCAGGAGACCATCGTCATCGCCGGGGGCGGCCATGCCGCCGCGCAGCTCGTCGACAGCCTGCGCCGGGACGGCTATGCGGGCCGCCTGGTGATGGCCTGCGCCGAGCCGGTGATTCCCTACCAGCGCCCGCCCCTGTCGAAGAAGTTCCTGGCCGGCGAGCTCGAGGCGGAGCGCCTGCCGATCCGCCCCGCGAGCTTCTACGAGCACCTGCGCTGCGAGCTGCTGCTCGGCAATCCCGTGGTCTCGATCGACGCGCGCGGCCGCAAGGTCGCGCTCGCGGATGGCGGCAGCCTCGCCTACGACAAGCTGGTGCTCGCGATCGGCGGCCACGCGCGGCCGATTCCGGTACCCGGCGCCGACCTGCCTGGCGTGCACGTGCTGCGCACTCTGGCCGACGTCGAGGCGATCCGCGGCGAACTCAGGCCCGGCGTGCGCGTCGCGATCGTCGGCGCGGGCTACATCGGGCTCGAGTGCGCCGCGACCTTGCGCAAACTCGCTCACGACGTGACCGTCATCGAGATGATGGACCGCGTGATGAGCCGCGTGGTCGCGCCGGAGATGAGCCGCTTCTACCAGTCGGAACACGCGAGCCATGGCGTCAGCGTGCTGACCGGGCAGCGCGTCCAGGGGCTGCTCGGTGACGGCAGCGTGCACGCGGTCGAGTGCGCGGACGGCACGCAGGTCCCCGCGGACCTCGTGATCGTCGGCATTGGCTTGGTGCCGAACACCTCGCTGGCCGCGGATGCAGGTCTTGCCTGCGACGACGGCATCGCAGTGGACGAGCACTGCGTCACCAGCGACCCGGACATCTACGCGATCGGCGACTGCTGCAGCCACCCGAGCCCGCGCTACGGCCGGCGCATCCGCCTGGAGTCCGTGGACAACGCCTTCGAGCAGGCGAAATCCGCAGCCGCGAACATCTGCGGCAAGCCGACGCCGCATGACAAGACACCCTGGTTCTGGTCGGACCAGTACGAATTGAAGCTGCAGATCGCCGGGCTGAGCCAGCAATATGACAAAGTCGTGCTGCGCGGCGACCCGGCCTCGCGCTCGTTCAGCTGCTGCTACCTCCGTGGCGGAGAGCTGATCGCGGTCGATGCCGTGAACCACGCCAAGGATTTCATGGCGGCGCGCAAATTGATCGCCGAGCGCGCCCGTCCCGACCTTGCGAAACTCGCCGACGACACGCTCGCGCTGCGCGACACTTTATAATGCGCGCGTGACCGACAAGATCGACGTCGTCGAGCGCGAGTTCCGGGCCATGCTTGCGAAGCTGACCGGCGGACTCGCGCCGCAGGATTACGGCGTGGCGTTCTGGGACTGGTGGCTCAATCTTGCGAAGTCGCCGGAGAAGCAGGCCGAGCTGCAGCAGGCCGCGCTGAAGAACATGATGGACCTGTGGCGCTTCAACCTCGAGGCGGCGCAGGGCAAGCCAATGGCACCGGCGGATAACGGCGACCGGCGCTTTGCGAGCCCGGCCTGGCAGCAATATCCGTTCAATGTCTGGGCGCAGGCCTTCCGCAACAACATGGCGCTGCTCGAAAACTCGACGCGCGACGTTCCCGGCGTCGAGCCGCGCAACGCCCGGCTGGTGGAATTCGCCGCGAAGCAGGCGGCTGAGCCGCTCTCACCCGCCAACAGCCCGTTGACCAACCCCGAGGTGATCCGGCAGACGGTCGCCGAGGGCGGCCAGAACCTCGCGCGCGGCTACAAGCACTTCCTCGACGACATGGAGCGTACGCTGCAAGGCGGCGCGGCACCGGGCACCGAGGAGTTCCGCGTCGGCGAGAAGGTCGCGGTCACCGAAGGCCAGGTCATCTTCCGCAACGAGCTCATCGAGCTGATCCAGTACGCGCCGACCACCCCGGACGTGCATCCCGAGCCGGTGCTGATCGTGCCGGCCTGGATCATGAAGTACTACATCCTCGACCTGTCGCCGAAGAACTCGCTGGTCGCCTGGCTTGTAGACCAGGGCTTCACGGTATTCATGATGTCGTGGAAGAACCCGACCGCCGCCGATCGCCACCTCGGCATGGACGATTACCTGCGCAAGGGCGTTTACGCGGCGCTCGACGCCGTCACGACCGTCATCCCGGAGCGCGACGTGCACGCAGTCGGTTACTGCATCGGCGGCACGCTGCTCTCGATCGCGGCGGCCGCGCTCTCCGACTGGGGCGACACTCGCATCAAGGACATCACGCTGCTCGCCGCGCAGACCGACTTCAGCGAGCCCGGCGAGCTGTCGCTCTATATCAGCCCGGCGCAGGTCGAGATGCTCGAGGCGCTGATGTACAAGGAGGGCGTGCTCGACTCGAGGCAGATGGGCGGCGCATTCACGATGCTGCGCGCGCACGACTTGCTCTGGCAGCCGGCGGTGAAGAGCTACCTCAAGGGCGAGCGCGAGGGGATGATCGATCTCATGGCCTGGAACGCCGACGGCACGCGCATGCCCTGGAAGATGCACACCGAGTACCTCGTGGGCCTGTACCTCAACAATGACCTCGCCGAGGGCCGCTTCAAGGTCGAGGGCGAGACGATCACGCTCGAGGACATCCGCGTGCCGATGTTCGTGGTCGGCACCGAGACCGACCACGTCGCACCGTGGAAGTCCGTCTACAAGGCGAGCGGTCTCGCCACCTCACCCGAGTTCACTTTCCTGCTGACCAGCGGCGGCCACAACGCCGGCATCGTGAGCGGGCCGGTGCACCCGAAGCGGCGGCACCGCGTGCGCACCCAGAAGGGCGGCGAGGCGCCGCTGCCGCCGGACGAGTGGTTCGCGAGCACCGGGGTCAGGCCGGGCTCGTGGTGGCCGGCCTGGGCGGAGTGGCTGAAGGCGCACTCCTCGCCCGAGCGCACGGCGCCGCCGCCCATGGGCGCGCCCGCGGAGGGGTACGCAGCAATCGCCGAGGCGCCGGGGGAGTACGTGCGGCAGCGCTGAATCAGTCGCTGCTCGGCGTCCACCGCGCCGCGCGGCGCGTGTTGCGATCACCGATGGTCTCGCCCTCGTAGGACATCGGCTGCGGCGCCGGCAGTCCATCTGGCTGCGGGTCGAGCGCGCGCAGGTTGATCACCATGAGCAGCTTGCCGTCCTCCTCGGTGACCGCGCCGAGGTAACCGCCGCAGCGGCTGCAGAAAAGGAAATCCGCGGTCTTCTGCCCGAAGCGGTAGCGCGAGACCGCGGCCGGGTCCCGGTGCGTGAACCGGAGGCTCCCCGCGGGATCCGACGTGTAGACGCCGCCGTGCTTCAGGCAAAAGCTGCACTGGCAGGCGCGCACCGGCCACTCATCCACGGGCTTTGCCGTGCGGTACTCGAAGCCGAGCGCGCCGCAGTGGCAGCGCCCGGACCAGGTGCTCACCGGCGGATACTCGACGGCAGGCGCTCGAACTCCGCCGCGTGCGGCATCGCGGCGATGGAGAACGGCGCCGCCGTCATGTCCAGCAGTGGAAGTTCAGCTTGTTGCCGTCGAGGTCGCGGAAGTAGGCGCCGTAGTAACCGTCGCCCCGGTCGCCGGGAGGCCCTTCGTCGGTGCCGCCGAGCGCGAGCGCTTTCTTGTACAGCGCGTCCACCTGCGCGGGCTTGTCGACCTGGAAGGCCACCATCGAGCCATTGCCAATCGTGGCCGGCTTCTTGTTGTGCGGCTGCGCGAGCGCGAACGCGGGCTCGCCCTTGCGCCGGTTCCAGGCGACGAAGGTCTCGTAGTCCAGGGCGCGCTTCGCGCCCATTTCAGCCATCAGCGCGTCGTAGAACGCGAGCGCCCGCTTCCAGTCGTTGGTGCCGACACATGCATATCCGATCATGGGAAACTCCTCATTTCCAGGTATTGGCATCCTGCACGAAATTCTTGTTCTGCGGGCGCACCACGCAGAAGCGCTGCCCGGTCGGCGCTTCCATCACCACCCAGGTATGCACTTTCTTCAGGCGCCTCGCGCCGAGCCCCTCGAGGCGCTTCACTTCCGCCTCGATGTCGTCCGACTCGATGTCGAGATGCACGCGACTCTCGTGGTCCACCGATTGCACCTCGATGTGCAGGCGCTCGTCCGGCACCTTCAGCTTCACGTACGAGTCACCCTCCTGGCCGGGCAGGATCTCGGTCGCCATGCCGAGGGCCTCGGACCAGAAGCGCGCCGCGCCGTGCAGGTCGTCGGTCCTGCAGTCGATGATGAAACCCGCCAGCCTGCTCTTGTGCATCGTTCAGCTCCTGTCCGGTTCGATCGTCATTTCCATGTACACGTCGCTGCGCGCGTAATCCGACATCCGGCGCCGGGGAGCCCGGCGAAAGCCGAGCCGCTCGTACAGGCGGATCGCGTCGCCGAGCGCGCTGTTGGTCTCCAGGAACAGGGTCCGCGCGCCGCGCTCCGCGGCCCAGGCGATGCATTCCCGGCCGAGCTGTTCGCCGACCCCGCGACGCTGGTGCGTCGCGGCGACGGCCATCTTCGCGAGCTCGTACCGGTCGTCCGTAATGCGGATCATTGCCGCCGTGCCGATGACTTCCTCGCCCTCCTGTGCGACGAAGATCATGCCGCCATGTTCGAGATGGCACCCCAGGGATTGTCCAGCACTTCGAGATCCGGCGCCTCGATCGTGAACAGGCGCTCGATCCAGTTGAGATTGAGCCGCCGGAAGTCAGCGGCGTGCTCGCGCTGGAATGGCACGATCGCGATACCGCTCATGCCGGCCTCCCGCGCCATTCGCGGGCGAGCAGGCCAAAAAATGCCGTGTCGCCGATCTGGCCGCCGACGTCCCAGCGCTCGCGCAGCAGACCCTCGCGCGTGAACCCCATGCGCTCGAGCAGCCGCACGGAGCCCGCGTTGCCGGGGTCCACGTCGGCCTCCAGCCGCCGCAGCTTCAGCGTTGCGAATGCGTAGTCGATGAGGGCCGTGAGAGCCTCGCTCATGTATCCCTTCCGCCAGTAGGGGCTGCGCAGGCAGTAGCCGAGCTCCGCGCGCTTGCTGTCCCGGTGGATGCTGAACAGCGTGCAGGTGCCCAGGATCTCGCCGTCTTCGTTGCGCTCGACACCCCACTGGAAACGCATCATCACCTCGTCGGAGAAGATCGCGAACAACGCGTCCACGTCGCGCTCGGTCAGCCCGCGCAGGCGCACGCGCGGCGCCTCCAGCGTCGGCAGCGCGTCTCCCGCGATCATGCGCGCAGAAGCTCCTCGTAGACCAGCAGGTCCGCCGCCGAAAAGCAGCAGAAGATGATCTCGCGCGGGCTCCTGCCTGCCAGGTGGAATTCCCGCGCGGTCGAGATCGCGATGCGCGCGGCCGGCTTCACCGGATAGCCGTAGACGCCGGTACTGATCGACGGAAAGGCGATGACCCCGAGGCCCGCCGCCTCCGCGATCTCGAGCGAGCGCCGGTAGCAGGACGCCAGCAATTCAGGCTCACTGCGGTCGCCGCCGCGCCACATGGGCCCGACGGCGTGGATCACGTGCCGTGCCGGCAGGCGGTAGGCGGAGGTCATTTTCGCGTCGCCCGTGACGCAGCCGCCGATCCGGCGGCATTCGGCCAGCAGCTCCGGTCCCGCCGCGCGGTGGATCGCCCCGTCGACGCCCCCGCCGCCCAGCAGCGTCTCGTTCGCGGCATTGACGATCGCATCGACCGCAAGTGTCGTGATGTCGGCGCGGATGGCGCGCAGGTTCGGCTCGAAAATCATGACGCGAGTTTCGCCTCGAGGCCGTATTCGGAGGCGCCGGTGACGAGGACGTCCGCGAACTCGCCGACCGGCAGCTTGCCGGCGCCGCGGCCCCGCACGCGCACGACGCCGTCGATCTCGGGCGCGTCCGCCTCGCTGCGGGCGATCGCGACGCCGTCCTCGATGGCGTCCACGAGCACGCGCATGTGTCGGCCGACACGCGACGCCAGCCGGCGCGAGCTTATCTTCTGCTGCGCCTGCATGAAGCGGTGCCAGCGCTCTTCCTTGATTTCGTCGGGCACGGGATCCGGCAGCGCATTGGCCGCCGCGCCCTCCACCGGCGAATATCGGAAGCAGCCGACGCGGTCGAGCTCGGCCTCCTCCAGCCAGTCGAGCAGGATGCGGAAGTCATCCTCGGTTTCGCCCGGGAAGCCGACGATGAAGGTACTGCGGATCGTCAGCTGCGGAAGCTCAGAACGCCAGCGGCGGATGCGCTCGAGCGTGTTCACGGCGTGCGCGGGCCGGCGCATCAGTTTCAGGATACGCGGGCTGCCGTGCTGGAACGGAATGTCGAGGTAGGGCAACACCCTGCCCTCGGCCATCAGCGGGATCACGGCGTCCACATGCGGGTACGGATAGACGTAGTGCAGCCGCACCCAGGGGCCGAGCTCGCCGAGTTCGCGCGCGAGGTCGACGAATCGGCTCGGGATCTCGCGGTTGCCCCATTGCTCGGCCCGGTACTTGAGGTCTGCGCCGTAGGCGCTCGTGTCCTGCGAGATCACGAGCAGCTCGCGCACGCCGGCGTTGCGCAAGCGGATCGCCTCGTTCAGCACTTGGTCGATGGGGCGGCTCGCGAGGTCGCCGCACATCGAGGGAATGATGCAGAACCGGCAGCGGTGGTTGCAGCCCTCGGAAATCTTCAGGTAAGCATAGTGCCGCGGCGTCAGGCGGATGCCCTGCGGCGGCACGAGATCCATGAACGGGTCGTGCTGCGGCGGCAGGTGCTCGTGCACCGCGCCGACGACTTCCTCGTAGGCGTGCGGGCCGGTGACCTTGAGCACCGCCGGATGCCGCGCGGTGATCTTCTCGGGCCGGGCGCCGAGGCAGCCGGTGACGATCACCCTGCCGTTCTGCGCGAGCGCCTCGCCGATCGCGTCGAGGGACTCGTGCACGGCGTCGTCGATGAAGCCGCAGGTATTGACGACCACGAGGTCGGCCGCCTCGTAGCTCGGCGCAACCTCGTAGCCCTCGGCACGCAGCTGCGTGAGGATGCGCTCGGAGTCCACCAGCGCCTTGGGGCAGCCGAGGCTCACGAAACCGACGCGGGGATTCCTGCTGGCCATGGTTTATTTTACCGGTAGAATCAGCGGCATGCGGTTCACGAAGATGCATGGACTCGGCAACGACTTCATCATTTTCGAAGCCCCGCCCGGCGGCGCCCCGGATGCCGCGCTCATCCGCCGGCTCGCCGATCGTTACACCGGAATCGGCTTCGACCAGGCCCTGATGCTCGAGCCGCCGCGTCGGCCGGGCACCGCCGTCTATTACCGGATCTTCAACGCCGACGGCCGTGAGGTGGAGCAGTGCGGCAACGGCGCGCGCTGCATCGCGCGCTATCTCGGCGAGCGCGCGGGCACATCCGGCGGCGAGATCGTGCTCGACAGCCCCGGCGGCCTCGTGCAGGCACGGACGCAGGGCGAGCGCGTGTCGGTCGCCATGGGCGTGCCGAACTTCGATCCCGCGTCGCTGCCGTTCGAGGCAAGCGGCGAGGCCTACGTCTATCCGCTCGCGGTCGGGACGAGCGAGGTCGAGGTCGGCGCGGTCTCGATCGGCAATCCGCACGCGGTGATCCGGGTTCCCTCGGTGACGGAGGCGCCGGTCGCGCGGCTGGGACCTGCAATCGAGCACCATCCACGCTTTCCGAAGCGCACCAATGTCGGCTTCATGGAAGTCGTGGATCGCGGCCACATCCGCCTGCGGGTGCACGAGCGCGGCACCGGCGAGACCCGCGCCTGCGGCACCGGTGCCTGCGCGGCGGTCGCGGTCGGGCGCCGGCATGGCCTGCTCGACGAGAACGTGCGGGTGGACCTGCCCGGCGGGCGGCTCGACATACAATGGAAGGGGCCGGGTCAACCCATCTGGATGACCGGGCCCGCGGAACGCGCCTTCGAGGGAGAAGTGAAGACATGACGACCAGACCCGTGCGTGGCGACGAGATCGCCGAGATCGACGAAGCCGCCGTCGCCTCCTACCTGGCGGCGACGCCCGAGTTCTTCGACCGCCACGCGCAGCTGCTCGCGAAGATCCGCCTGCCGGACGCGCGCGGCGGCGCCTCCACCGTCTCGCTGCTCGAACGCCAGGTCGAGGTGCTGCGCGAGCGCAACCGGCAGCTCGAGCGCAAGGTCAAGGACTTCGTGGACGTGGCGCGCGAGAACGACGCGCTCGGCGCACGGGTCCTCGCCATGGCGCGCCGCCTGATCTCCGCGCCGGATCCCGCCGCGGCCGTCACGGCGATCGAGGCGGCGCTGCGCGAGGAATTCGGGGCCGGCCAGTCGGTGCTGGTGCTGACCGCCGGGCAGGCCCCGGAGGGCATCGCCGAGAACCGCTTCCTGCGGGTGGTTCCGGCGGAACTGCCGGCGCTGCGCACGTTCGAGAACCTGTTCAACGCCGGCAAGCCGCGCTGTGGGCAACTCCGGGACTCGCAGCGCGAGTTCCTGTTCGGCGCCGATGCCGCCACGGTCGGGTCGGTTGCCCTGGTGCCGCTCGGCGACAAGGGGAGCCTCGGCCTGCTCGCCTGCGGCTCGCACGACACCCAGCGCTTCAATCCGACCATGAGCACGGATTTCCTCGCGCACATCGGGGACCTGATCGCGACGGCGCTCGCCAGGGACTAGGAATCGTGCAAGGCAAGGCGGCAGCCTGGATCGGGCGCTACCTGGCCCATCTGAGGACAGAACGCCGCCTGTCGGCACACACCGAATCCGCCTACCGCCGCGACCTCGACGCGCTCGCGAGCTTCTGCGAGGCCGAAAAGATCGCGGCCTGGAAGCAGGTCGACAACTTCCATGTCCGGACCTTCGCCGCGCGCGAGCACCGCGACGGCCTCGGTCCGCGCAGCGTGCAGCGGCGCCTGTCGGCGTTGCGCGGATTCTTCAATTACCTGATCCGCGAGCGCGTGATCGAGGCGAACCCGGCTGCCGATATCCGGGCGCCCAAGGGCGCGAAGCGCCTGCCGAAGACGCTCGACGTCGACCAGGTCGGCAGCCTGCTCGCGCGCAAGCCCACCGACGCGCTCTCGCGGCGCGACCTCGCGATGCTGGAGCTGCTCTATTCCTCGGGCCTGCGCCTCGCCGAGCTCGCCGGCCTCGACGTCACCGACCTCGACCTCGCCGACCGCACGGTGCGCGTGCTCGGCAAGGGCGCGAAGACGCGCGTCCTGCCGGTCGGCAGCAAGGCGGTCGCGGCGCTGCGCGCCTGGCTCGGCGAGCGCCGCGCGCTGGTAAAGGACGGGGCAGGCGCGCTGTTCACGGGCCGGAACGGCAGGCGACTCGGCGCGCGCGCGATCCAGAAACGCATCGGGAGCTGGGCGGCGGGCAGCGACCTCAACCTGCCGGTACACCCGCACCTATTGCGGCATTCGTTCGCCACGCACCTGCTTGAGTCGAGCCGCGACCTGCGCGGCGTCCAGGAGCTGCTGGGCCACGCCGACATCAGCACCACGCAGGTCTACACGCATCTTGATTTCCAGCACCTGGCCCGCGTCTACGACCAGTCCCATCCGCGGGCGAGAAGGCGCAAGTAGCGGATGACCGCACCCACGGCGATCACGGTCCGGTCGAAGGCGCGCGTCCTCGAGGTCGAGTGGCCGGACGGCGCGCGCCACGCCCTGCCCTTTGAATACCTGCGCGTGTTCTCGCCGTCCGCCGAGGTCCGCGGCCACGGCGGCGGCGAGGGCAAACTCGAGCTCGCCAAGGAGGCCGTGCGGGTGACGCAGGTCGAGCCGGTCGGCGTCTACGCGGTGCGCCTGCACTTCGACGACGGTCACAACACCGGGCTCTACACCTGGGCGTACCTGCGCGAACTGGGCGACCAGTACGAGCGCAGGTGGGCCCGCTACCTCGAGCGCTGCGACGCGCTCGGCTACGAACGCAAACCGCCGGGCTGAGATGGCCTCGAGCCTCCTCGTCCTCCTTGACGACATCGCCACGATCCTCGACGACGTGTCGGTGATGACCAAGGTGGCGGCGAAGAAGACCGCGGGCGTGCTCGGCGACGACCTCGCGCTCAATGCGGAGCAGGTGAGCGGCGTGCGCGCCGACCGCGAGCTGCCCGTCGTGTGGGCGGTCGCGAAGGGCTCGGTGCGCAACAAGCTGATCCTCGTGCCGGCGGCGCTCGCCACCAGCGCCCTCCTGCCGTGGGCCGTCACTCCGCTGCTGATGATCGGCGGCCTGTTCCTGTGCTACGAGGGCTTCGAGAAGGTCGCGCACATGCTCCTCCACGCGCAGGCGGAGGACGCGGCGCACCGCGCCGCGCATCGCGTGGCGCTGGGACGGTCGCGCGAGGAATTGCTCGCCGTCGAGCAGGACAAGATCAAGGGCGCGATCCGCACCGACCTCATCCTGTCCGCCGAGATCATCGTCATCGCGCTCGGCACCGTCGCGGACCGCGAGTTCGCGGTGCAGGTGGGTGTGCTCGCCGGCATCGCCGCGGTGATGACGGTGGGCGTCTACGGCCTCGTGGCCGGCATCGTGAAAATGGACGATGCGGGCCTGCATCTGAGCCGGAGCGAGGGCGCGGCCGCGGCGGCTTTCGGGCGCGGCATCCTGCGGGCGGCGCCCTGGTTCATGAAGTTTCTGTCGGTCGCCGGCACGGCCGCGATGTTCCTGGTCGGCGGCGGCATCCTCACACACGGCGTGCACGCGGTCGGCGAGTGGATCCGCGACGCGGCCTTCGATGCAGCGGCAATCCCCGGCGCGGGCACCGTGCTCGGCGCGCTGATGCCCATGCTGGCCAATGCGGTCGTCGGGATCGTCACCGGAGGGCTCGCGGTGCTGGCGGTCGGTCTGTTCAGGCGCCTGCGGCGGCCTGACGCCGCGCGGCCGACCCCGTAGAATCGGGCGGCCGTGAAAACCGTCGATTTCGGCTACCAAGAGGTCTCGCCCGCGGAGAAGACCGCGCGCGTGCGCGGCGTGTTCGACTCCGTCGCCGGCAACTACGACCTGATGAACGACCTGATGTCGGGCGGCCTGCACCGGCTGTGGAAGCGCTTCGCGCTCGCCCAGACAGGCCTCAGGCCAGGCCGGCGCGCGCTCGACGTCGCCTCGGGCACCGGCGATCTCGGCGCCGGCCTGGCGCGCCAAGTCGGCCGCGAAGGACTGGCGGTGCTCACCGACATCAACCGCGAAATGCTCGCGCGCGGGCGCGACCGTCTGATCGACCAGGGAATCGTCGCGCAGGTCGCCTTCGTCCTCGCGAACGCCGAGTCCCTGCCCTTCCCGGACCGCAGCTTCGACTGCGTGACGATCGGCTTCGGCCTCAGGAACGTCACCGACAAGCCCGCCGCGCTCGCCTCCATGCGCCGGGTACTGAAGCCGGGCGGGCGTCTGCTGGTACTCGAGTTCTCGAAGCCGACGCTCGAGATCCTGAGGCCCGCGTACGACGCCTACTCGTTCAGCGTCCTGCCACGCCTCGGCGGCATCGTCGCCGGCGACGCCGCGAGCTACCGCTATCTCGCGGAGTCGATCCAAATGCATCCCGACCAGGCGACGCTCGCCGCGATGATGCGCGAGGCCGGCTGCGACGACGCGCGCTGGCACAATCTCGCGGGCGGCATCGTCGCGTTGCACGTCGGCGTCGTGTACTGACCGGCATGACACCCGAGCTCCTCGGCCCGTTTGCGCGGATCCTGAACCGCAACATCGCCGCCTCCAGCCGCGCGCGGGCGCTGCTCGCGGAGCTCGAGGGGCGCTCGCTGGAGTTGCGCTTCGCGGCGACGCCGCTGCGGATCCGCCTCGCGGTCGCGACGGACACGCTGACTGTCACGCCCGCCGGCGAGGAGAAGGCGGATGCCGTAATCGAGGGCACGCCGATCTCGTTCCTGCGCCTGGCATCGGGCGACGCGGCGCAATCCATCCGCGCCGGCGGCATGGACGTGGCGGGCGACGCGGAGATCGCGGAAGGCTTCCGCCGGCTGCTGGACGCCGCGCGGCCAGACCTGGAGGAGGAGCTGTCGCGGTTCACCGGCGACGCCGCCGCGCACCACGCAGCGCGCTTCGCGCGGGAGGCGGCCGACTTCGGCCGCCGCGCCGGCGACATCTTCGCGCGCAACGTTTCCGAGTACCTGACCGAGGAGAGCCGCGACGTGCCCACCCGCATCGAAGCGGAGGAGTTCATCGAGGGCGTGGACCGGCTGCGCGAGGCCGTGGATCGCCTGCAGGCGCGCATCGTCGCCGCCGAGCGCGCGCGGAACCGCGCATGATCTCGATGCGCGTCGCCGGGCGGCTCCTGACCATCCACCGCGTGCTGGTGCGCTACGGGCTCGACGACTGGGTGCGCGCGACCCACCTCTACCGGCCTCTGCGCTTCGTGTTCTGGCTCTCGCCCTGGACCTGGTTCTCGCGCCGGCGCGGCACACGCGGCGAGCGCCTCAGGCGCGCGCTCGAGGACCTCGGGCCGATCTTCGTGAAATTCGGCCAGGTGGTTTCGACGCGGCGCGACCTCCTGCCGGCCGACATCGCCGACGAGCTCGCGAAACTCCAGGATCGCGTCCCGCCCTTCGACGGCGCGCTCGCGAAGGCGCGCATCGAGGCCTCGCTCGGCCAGCCGGTCGCGGCGCTGTTCGGCAGCTTCGAGGCGACGCCGCTCGCGGCCGCCTCCATCGCCCAGGTGCATGCGGCGACGCTGTCCGACGGGCGCGAAGTGATCGTCAAGGTGCTGCGTCCCGGCATGCGCGAGGCGATCGACCGCGATCTCGAAGTGCTGCACGCCCTCGCCGGCCTCGCCGAGGCGTACTGGCCGGAGTCGCGCCGCCTGCGGCCGCGCGAAGTCGTGGCCGAATACGAAAAGACCATCCTGAACGAGCTGGACCTGATGCGCGAGGCCGGCAACGCATCGCAGCTCAAGCGCAATTTCGCGGGCAGCAACCTGCTGCACGTGCCAGAGGTGCACTGGGACCTGTGCCGCCCGGATGTCATGGTGATGGAACGTATCCGCGGCATCCGGATTTCCGAGGTCGCGCGCCTTCGGGAACTGGGCACTGACATCCCGAAGCTCGCCGAGAACGGCGTGACGATCTTCTTCACGCAGGTGTTCCGACACAACTTCTTCCACGCCGACATGCACCCGGGCAACATATTCGTGGACGTCGCCGACCCGAAGAATCCGCGCTATGCGGCGGTCGACTTCGGCATCGTCGGCACGCTCGACCCGCGCGACCAGCTGTACATCGCCGGCAACTTCCTCGCCTTCTTCGAGCGCGACTACCGCCGGGTCGCCGTCCTGCACCTCGAGAGCGGCTGGGTCCCGGCCGGCACGCGCGTGGACGAGCTCGAGTCCGCCGTGCGCACGGTCTGCGAGCCGATCTTCGACCGGCCGCTCAAGGACATTTCCTTCGCAGTCGTGCTGCTGCACCTTTTCGAGATCGCGCGCCGCTACCGGATGCAGGTCCAGCCGCAGCTGATCCTGCTGCAGAAGACCCTGCTCAACATCGAGGGGCTCGGGCGGCAGCTCTACCCCGAGCTCGACCTGTGGAAGACCGCGCTGCCGATCCTGCGCGAGTGGATGCGCGAGCGCGCGAGCCCCAGGACCGTGTTCGCCAGCCTGCGCGAGCACTGGCCGGACGTCGCCGAAGCCGTGAAAGTGCTGCCGGTGATCGCGCGCCGCGCAATCCGCCGCGCTTATGACGACGAGCTGGTGGTGCGGACCGAATCCGAGTCGCTCGAGAAGCTGCGGGCCGAGCTGCGCCGCCAGCGGCGACGCAGCGATGCCTTGTTCGCGGCGGGCGTGGTGTTCCTCGGCGGCATCGTCTGGATCGGGCTCGCGACGCAGCCATCCTGGGTCGGATGGCTGCTCGCCGCGGGCGGCGTCGCCTGGATGACGCGGCAGCTCACTCGACGCTGAATGCGACCCGCTTCGGTCCCTTGCCGACCCTGATCCGCGCGACCTCGCGCACCGCCCCGACGTCAATCACCGAGACCGAGTCGTCCTTCGGGTTGCTGACGTAGGCGTGCTTGCCCTCCGGATCGCAGACCACCCAGTTCGGGCTGCCGCCGACCGGGACCGTCCCTCTCAGCGTGAATTCCGGCAGCGAATAGATTGCTGCGTAATCGGCGACTGTCGCGACCGCCACCAGGCGGCGGCCGTCGCGGGTCATCGCGAGGCCGTGGTTGTAGGTATAGGGCCAGGCATTCGCGCCCTGGAGATCGGCGAGGCGCGTTGCGAGGTCCCCGCCCGCAGGACCCACCGGCTTCGCGAGCGGCGGCAGCTCGACGCGGCGCACGAACGAGCCGTCCGCGAGGCGCCGCACCTCGAAGCCGTGCAACCGCGAGAGCTGGTAATAGAGCAGCCCGCGCGGCTCATCGAACACGATCGGGCGCACGGACTCGCCGGCGTCGATCGCCATCACCACTTTGCCGGTCGCCGTGTCGTACACGTAGATCGCGTCGGTGATCATGTTGCCGACGTACAGGCGCGTGCCGTCCGCGGAGACCTCCGTCGCATGGTTGCCGAGGGTCGCCGGCCACCACTGCACGACGCGGCCGTCCTCGGCGTCCAGCACGACCAGCCACTGGCGCGTGTAGAGCGGCACGTAGATGCGCCTGCCGTCCGGGGAGCGCGACAGGTGGTTCGGCGAGCCGTCGAGCGCGACCGACCAGAGCGGCGCGAACGTCGCGCTGTCGAAGGCCATCACCTTGCCGCTTTCGTTGTTCTGGTAGCCGAAGGGGCTCCTCATGTCGTCCTAGGCGCCGACGTAGAAGACGCCCCCGTCGGGCGATCCCATGACGTCGTCGGTGTGCTCGCCGATCGCGATATTGCGCACGACCTGGCGGGTCTGCACGTCGATCACCTGCACGTCCTGCGATTGCGGGCTCTCGACCAGCAGCCAGTTCTTCGGCTGCTACGCGGCGAGCGGCTGCGCCCATGTCAGCAGCGACAGGCAGACGATCGCGATCGGCGTTTCACGCGGCAAGTTCAGACCCCAGGCGTTGGACCAGGCCGACGAGGTGATCGACGTCGCCCTCGTCGTTTTCGTAGTGCAGGAAGCAGGCGCGCAGCGACGTCCGGCCGCGCACGCGCGAGGTCGGCAGGTGCGCCTCCCCGCTCTCGCTCACGGCAGCAGAAATCCTTTGGTTGAGATCGTCGAGTGCGGCATCGTCGAGCCGCCGGCCTGCCGGTCGGTAGCGGAAGTTCACGACCGAGAGCGAAGCCGGCGCCAGCAGCTCGAGGTCGGGCGCCACCCGCACGCGCGCGTCCAGCAGGCCCGCGAGGCGATTGCAGCGCGTCACGAGCTCCGCGAGCCCGCTGCGGCCGAGCCGCGCGAGCGCGGCCCAGGTCTTGAGCGCGCGGTTGCCGTAGGTGAGCTGGAACATGTACTCGCAGGGCCAGGGCACTTCGCTGTTCCCTGCCGGGAGGTAGTCGGGCGTCAGCGAGAACGCGGCGCGGTGCGCATCGGGGTGCCGCGTCAGCAGGGCGCCGCAATCGACCGGCACTTGCGGCCACTTGTGCGGATTCAGCGTCACCGAATCGGCGCGCGCGACGGCCTTGAAGCGCTCCGCATAGGCGGGGTCGAGCGCGGCCCAGGCGCCGAACGCGCCGTCCACGTGCAGCCAGATGCCGAACTCGCGCGCGACGTCGGCGACCGCGTCCAGCGGGTCGATAGCGCCGGTGTTGGTCGCGCCGCCGCAGGCGACGATGGCGAATGGCAGGTGCCCGGCGGCGAGATCCGCTTCGACCGCCCGGCGCAACGCATCCGGCCGCATCCGGAAGGCGTCGTCCACCTCGATGTCGCGCAAGTTGTCCGTGCCGACGCCGAGCTGCTCGACGCACTTCTGAATCGAGGAGTGGCTCTCGGCGCTCGCGTAGGCGACGAGGCGCGCGCGGCCGCCCTGCAGGCCCTCCTTGCGCAGGTCCCAGCCCGCGCGCTCTGCCGCGTGATGGCGCGCGGCACTGAGCGCATTCAGGGTCGCCGCCGAACCGCCGCTCAGCAGCAGGCAGAGACTGCCCCGCGTCGGGAATCCGACCAGCTCCATGATCCAGCGGCCGAGGCTCGACATCAGGAACAGCGCCGAGTGGTCGAAGCCGTCGAGCCCGCAGTTCATGGTGGACGCGACGGCATCGGCCAGGATGGCGATCGGGGCCGGCGGCGAGTTGACCCAGCCGTAGGACCGCCTGTGCCCGACTGACACCGGCCAGGGCAGGATCTCGCGGCGCAGGAACTCCAGGATCTCATCGGCCGGCAGGCCCGTATCGGGCATCGGCAGCGACATCAGCCGGTGACGCGCCTCTTCGGGCACGACCCGGTCGACCGGCTGCGCCGGCAGGGCGCGCAGGTACTCGCCCAGCATCCCGGCGGTGCGCGCGCCGAGGCGCTCGAATTCCTCGCGATCCTGGGTGAATGGATGCATCCCGAGCGCCATACTACCTGCTGGGCGGTCCGGTGAACCGCACCGTCGGGGAATGACACGCATGCAAAACCTGTTCGCAGTCCTGCTTGCAGTTGGCATGGCGGCGGCGTTTCCGGCCGGTGCCGGCGAAGCGCCGAGCGTGCCGGGCATCGACGCGCCGGAACTCGCGGCGCTCGGCGACTCCGCCGTCGGCGTCACGACCCTCGAGCTCGTGGACGCGGCGCGCAGTGATCGCCGGCTGCCGGTCGATCTCTGGTATCCGGCGGTCGTTGCCGCGGGCGCGGCGCCCGAGACTTACCGGGGCACCCTGACCGCCGAGCCGCCGGCGCCACCTACGTCCTTCACCCGACCGGGCATCGCCGTGCGCGACGCCAAGCGCGCAGCGGACGCCTTCCCGCTGGTCGTCGTCTCGCACGGCTACGACAACGCATCGGTGCTGTTCAGCTGGCTGACCGAGAACCTCGCTTCGAAGGGCTACGTCGTCGCGGCGATCCGCCACGCCGACCCGCCGATCACGGATAACGCGCGCTTCCCGGAGGCCGTCCTCAACCGGCCGATCGATGTCGCGTTCGTCGCGCAGGCGCTGCAGCGCTCGCTCGGTGACGAGGGACTCGTCGATCCCGACCGCACGGCGCTGATCGGCTACTCGATGGGCGGTTACGGCGTGCTGTCGGTTGCCGGCGCCGCGCGCAATGACGCCTTGCGCGTGCCTGGCATCAAGGCCCTGGTCACGCTCGCGCCGGCCGGCGCAGGGTTCGCGGGCTGGGGCGCCGACGGGCTCGCCGCCATCGCGGTACCGATGCTGCTCATCTCCGGCGACCGCGACTTCACGGTGGACTACGCGACGGGCGCGCGCACGTTCTTCGACCAGGCGGTGAACAGCAACCGCTACCTGCTCACGTTCCGCGGCGGCGGCCATCGCATCGGCCTCGGACCCGCGCCCGAGGGAATGCGGGACCGCCTGTGGGACTTCGACTGGTTCGAGGATCCGGTCTGGAGCGCGCGCCGCATCGTCGGCATCAACCTGCACTTCATCACCGCCTTCCTCGACCGCTACCTGAAGGACGACGCAAGCCGCGCGGTGTATCTGGACGGCCCGGTGCCGGACTCTTCGAAGGGCGAGTGGCCGGCCGAAGCGGCGGGCGCTTACGACGCCTACAGCAGCGGCACCGGCGGCGTCACGACCTGGAAAGGATTCCAGCGGCAGCACGCAGAGGGGCTCGAACTCCTGCACGCGGCGCCGCGCTAGGCGGCCGGCCGCGGTTCCACCCAGGTGGCGAGCGCGCGCCCGCACAGCTCGCCGGAATGATCGAAGATCGCGGTGCCGACGACGTGCTTTCGGCCCTCGTGCTTCAGCGCCCAGCCAATGACGACGCAGGAAGCGTCGAGGTGCACGCAACGGTCGATGCGCGCGGCGTAGGTGCCGAGCAGCGGCCCGCAGACGAAGCAGTTCGAGTAGGCGTGCTCCTGGAAGCCTTCGTAATTGCCGACAGCCGCGAGCGCCTGGGCGTACGAGGGAGGTCTCGGCACGTCGAGCTCGAAGGACTTCGGAGTCGCGGTCGCGATCGTGTCGACCCCGTCCACGAGCTTCAGGCCGCCGGTCGCCGGGTCGTCCACGATCTCGAGCCGTCGGTCGAGCGGCGGCGGCCTGACGAAGCGCACCTCGACCGGCTTCGGGGCCGCCGCCGCCAGCATGCCGCAGGTATAGCCGCGGTTGCCCGAGGTCGGCGGGCCGCGAAACCGGCGGGCGATCACGAGCAGCCGATGCGCCGTCATGACGTCGAATCCTAGCCCATCGAGGTGGATGCAGGCGGCATGGGCCGCTAAGCTGGCCCTTCCCCGCCACCGGCAACGGAAGCCATGATGAAAACCGCCGCTCTCTGCCTCGGTCTCGCCCTGCTCGCGCCCGCGCTGCACGCCGCCGACTCGGGCGCCGGGATGCGCGAGTTCCTCGCCAGCCGCACCGCGCGCGACCAGCAGGTCGCCCGGCAGATCTGGGAATGGGCGGAAGTCGGCTACCAGGAGACCCGGAGCTCGGCGCTCCTGCAGCAGGAACTGGCGAAGGCCGGGTTCAGCATCGAGGCCGGCATCGCCGGCATCCCGACGGCCTTCGTCGCGACGGCAGGCCGCGGCGAGCCCGTGATCGGCATCCTCGCCGAGTTCGACGCCCTGCCAGGCATCAACCAGGATGCGGTGCCCCAACGCAGCCCGATCGCCGGCAAGGGCGCCGGCCATGCCTGCGGCCATCATCTGTTCGGCACCGCCTCGGTATCGGCCGGCATCGCGATCGCGGACTGGCTGAAGCGCAGCAACACGCCGGGGACCCTGCGCGTGTACGGCACGCCGGCGGAGGAAGGCGGCTCCGGCAAGGTGTACATGGTGCGCGCGGGCCTTTTCAACGATGTGGACGCCGTGCTGCACTGGCATGCCTCGGACGTCAATTTCGCCGGCGTCGATAAGGCACTCGCCAACAAGTCGGCGAAGTTCCGCTTCCGCGGCCTCTCCGCGCACGCCTCGGGCGCACCCGAAAAGGGCCGCTCGGCGCTCGACGGCGTCGAGGCGATGAACCTGATGGCGAACATGATGCGCGAGCACATTCCGTCGGACGCGCGCATGCATTATGTGATCACGAGCGGCGGCTCGGCGCCAAACGTGGTGCCGGACTTCGCCGAGGTCTACTACTACGTGCGCCACGCGGACGCCCCGATGGTCGAATCCATCTTCGACCGGCTGGTCAAGGTCTCGGAAGGTGCCGCGCTCGGCACCGGCACGACCGTGGACCACGAGATCATCGGCGGCACGCACAACCTGCTCGCCAACGAGGCCCTCGCGAGGATGATGAACCAGCAGCTCAACGAGGTCGGCGGATTCGCCTACTCGCCGGATGAGCAGGCATTCGCGGAGAAGATCTACGCGACGCTGATATCGCCCTCGGTGCCGCTCGACTCGCATTCGGTCGTGCAGGCCTTCGATTTCGAGCGGCCGGGACTGGGCTCGACCGACGTCGGCGACGTGAGTTGGACCGTGCCGACCGTAGGCCTCCGTACCGCGACCTGGGTGCCGGGCACTCCCGCCCACAGCTGGCAGGCAACTGCTGCGGGCGGCATGAGCATCGGTTTCAAGGGCATGAACGTCGCCTCGCAAACTCTCGCGCTCACCGGCAAGGAGCTGTTCCTGCGCCCTGATATCCTCGCCAGGGCCAGGGCAGAATTCGATGAACGCCGTGGCCCGGATTTCCGCTATCGCGCGTTGCTCGGCGACCGCGCCCCGGCGCTCGATTACCGCAAGGGCGTGCCGGGCGGCAACTGATAAGGAGGAGAACACGATGCACCGCTCCGCCCTCCTGCTCGCAGGCCTCCTGCTCGCCGCGCCGCTAGCGGCGCAGCAAGTCCCTGACCACATCGCGGCCGCCGTCGCCGCGCCCGAGCGCAACGCGAAGGACCGCGAGCGCGATGCGCGCGACAAGCCGGCGGAACTGCTGGCATTCGCGGCCGTCGAGCCCGGCATGAAGGTCGCCGACGTGTTCGGCGGCGGCGGCTACTGGTCGGAGCTGATCCAGAACGCGGTCGGCGCGTCAGGCGCCGTCACCCTGCTCAACAATCCCGGGTACTGGAATTTCGCGCGCGAGGATCTCAAGGGGCGTTTCGCCGACGGGCGCATGGCAGCGATCCGGAAGCGGGTCGCGGAGTCCTGCGACCTCGGGCTCGGCCGCGAGCAGTACGACCTGATCCTGATGTTCATGGCCTACCACGACATTCACTGGGTGGACGAGTCGGAAGGCTGGCCAGCCATCGACACGAACCGGTTCCTGGACCAGCTGCACGCCGCGCTCAAGCCGGGTGGCCGCCTGCTGATCGTCGACAACGCCGCGGCCGCCAGCGCCGGCAAGTCTGCCGTGGGCAGCCTGCACCGGATCGAGGAGTCCTTTGCGCGCCAGGATATCGAGAGCCGCGGGTTCGCCCTCGAGAAGTCCTGGGACGGCTACCGCAATCCCGGCGACGACCACTCCAGGCTGGTGTTCGACCCGGCGGTCCGCGGCAAGACCGACCGCTTCACGCACCTGTACCGGAAGAAGTAGCCCCGCTAGAACGACGACCCCGGCTGCTCGACGAACGCGAGCTCCTCGGGCGTCGAGGCGCGCCCGAGCGCCGCGTTCCGGTGCGGGTAGCGGCCGAAGCGGTCCACGATGGCCTTGTGCCGGAGCTCGAAGTCGTAGTTGTCCGGCGGCGCGAATTCGCGGTACAGGCGCTCGGCCTCGACGTGGATCGCGCGCGACTCGCTGTGCATGAAGGGCAAGAGCAGGAATGCGCGCTCGACCGGCTCGAGCGCAAGGTGCGCCCCGGCGGAAATCGCCTCCTGTGCGAGGACGAGCGCCGCGGCATCCTGCGCGAACGCCTGCGCGGAGCCCCGGAACAGGTTGCGCGAGAACTGGTCGAGGACGATGATCTCGGCGAGCCGGCCGCGCGGGGTCGCTCGCCACCCGAACAGTTCTCCCTGGCTGGCGCTTGCGTGCAACGGCGCGAATCGGCGGCGAATCCGCTCATCGAATGCGGGATCGCTCTTCCACCAGGCCTTGGGATCGGTGTCCTCGAACCAGAATTGCAGCACCTCGACCATATCCCGCGAAGCGACAGTCATGTGAACACCAGCTTGAGGCCCGCGATGACCAGCACGACCGCCAGCAGACGCTTGATGAGCCGCGTATCGAAGCGCCGGCTGCCGAAGTAAGAACCGATCGCACCGCCGATGCCGGCAGCGACCAGCAGGGAGAAGCCGAACCTCGGGAATGACTGCGTGGCGCTGACGTTGCCGAGCAGTCCCGAGACCGAATTCAGCAGGATGAACAGCGCTGATGTCGCCGCCGCCGTCTTCGTCCGCGCCCAGCGCAGGAAGATCAGGAGCGGCGTCAGGAAGATGCCGCCGCCGGTGCCCGTGAGTCCCGACAGCAATCCGAGCCCCGCGCCGATGCCCAGCGCGACCGGCCGGGCCGGAGGGTGCGACTCGCCCTCCACCGGCGGACGGACGAAGAACTGCACGGCCGACACCAGCAGCACGATGCCGACGATGATCTTGAACACCTGTGTTGGCAGGTTGAGATACCCGCCGAGGAACGCGAACGGAACGGAGAGCAGCGCAAACGGCCAGAACAGGCTCCAGGAGAAGTGTCCGGCGCGGCGGAACTGCCAGGTTCCGATGGACGCGACGAGGATGTTGAGCGCGAGCGCGATCGGCTTGATCTCCGCGGGGGCCAGGCTCAGGAGCGACATCACCGCGATGTAGCCTGACGCGCCCGCGTGCCCGACCGACGAATACAGCAGCGCGATGACGAACACGCCCGCCGTGAGCAGCACCAGGGTTTCGAGGGGCATGTGCGTCAGGCCTGCCTGTAGGGCACGTGTTGATAGTACTTGGGGGAGGAATCGAGCCGCACGTGCAGCCAGGCGACGCCGTGCCCGGCGGTGCTGAGCCATAGAGGGCGAGCGCCGATGCGCGCATCGAGCGCGCGGCCGACTTCCTTCCACAGGGCCTGCTGCAGTGACGGCGGCGCGGTTGCCGTGAAGCTCGCCAGGTGCCCGAAGTTGCCGCCCGCCGGGTCCGGACACGGCGCGACGAGCACCGCGTCGCCGCCCAAGTTGGCGAACGTCACTGCTTCACGATCATCGCGGAAGTATTCCGCGAAGGCCGCCGGATCGAGCGGCATCCGCGCCAGTGACGGACTGGAGATGAAGACACACTCGAACCGCCGGCCGCGGCGAGCCTCATCGACAGGCGGGCACTCCCAGCAGTACGCTCCGATCGGAACCTCGCGCAGGCTGTCCATCCAGAAGCTGCGAAATGCCTCATCCGCCCGCCAGGCTTGCGCGACGTCGCCGAACGACAGGTCGCCATCGACGCCGGCCAGGCGATTACAGCGGATCGTGTTTTCGTCGATGCGCGCGGTATCAATGCGCCACACGGTATTGGCGACTCACGCTGCGCGCCGCAGGAATGCCTCGAGCAGCCGCGGCCCCACGGGTGTCAGGATGCTCTCGGGGTGGAACTGCACGCCCTCGAGCGCGAGCTCCCGGTGGCGCACGCCCATGACCTCGCCCTCCGCCGTCCAGGCCGTCACCTCGAGCGTGTTCGGCACCTCGTCGCGCCGCGCGATCAGCGAGTGATAGCGGCCAGCCGCGAACGGATTCGGCAGTCCCGCATAGAGTCCCGTGCCCGCGTGCAGAACCTGCGAGGCCTTGCCGTGCATCAGCCGCTCGGCACGCACGATCGCGCCGCCGTACACCTCGACCAAGGCCTGGTGGCCGAGGCACACGCCGAGTATCGGGATCTTCCCGGCGAAGGCGCGGATCATGTCTTCCGACACGCCCGCCTCCGCGGGTGTCCCGGGCCCGGGCGAGATGCACAGGTGCGTCGGGCGCAGCGCGCGCGCCGCTTCTACCGTGATCTGGTCATTGCGATGCACGAGCACTTCTGCGCCGAGCACGAGGAACGCCTGCACCAGGTTGTAGGTGAAGGAATCGTAGTTGTCGATCAGGAGCAGCCGCGGCGCCTCGCGCCCGGCGGCGAGGCTCATGAGTCCGGCCCCGTGAGCGGGATCTTGAGGTAGCTGCGTCCGTTCGCTTCCGCGGGCGGCGGCCGCCCGCCGCGGATGTTGAACTGCACGGCGGGATAGATCAGCGCCGGCATGTCGAGCGTCGCATCGCGTTTACTGCGCATCGCCGTGAACTCGGCCTCGCCGGTCCGGCCCTGCACGTGGATGTTCCCGTCGCGCTCGGCCGCAATGGTGGTCTCGCAGCGTGCCTCGCGTCCGCCCGGCCTGTAGTCATGGCAGACGAAGACGCGCGTCTCGCCGGGCAATTCGTACAGCCTGCGGATCGAGGCGTAGAGGACTGCCGGTTCGCCGCCCGGGAAGTCGCAGCGCGCCGTGCCGCTGTCGGGCATGAAGATCGTGTCGCCGACGAACACGGCGTCGCCGACCAGGTAGCTCAGGCTGTCGCTCGTGTGGCCGGGCGTCGCGATGACGCGCGCTGTCAGCGAGCCGATCGCGAACTCCTCGACGTCCGCGAGCAGGCGATCGAACTGCCGGCCGTCCACCGCGAAGGTAGGCTCGAGATTGAGGAGCACGCGGAAGGCCTTCTGCACTTCGCGGATGCCCTGGCCGATCGCGATCTTCCCGCCGACCGCCGCCTGCAGCCAGGGCGCGGCGCTCAGGTGGCCGGCGTGGGCGTGGGTCTCGAGGATCCAGTCGCAGCCGAGCCCGGTTTCGCGCACGAAGTTCGCGATCGCAGCGGCGCGACGCGGGGTCGGCGACCACGTAGCTCCAGGTCCCGGTGGTCTCGTGGCGGAACGGCCGTACGTCGGGTTTCATCGGATTTGCGAAAGTACCACGGTTGCCCGCTGCGTATAATCGCGCCGTGGCGGACTTCGAGAAACTGGGTGTCTTCTACCTTGGCCGTGGCTACGACCCGCCCGGGACCAGATCGCCGCCGAGCCGCTGATGCTCGATTCGCGCGACCTGACCACGCACGCCGTGTGCGTCGGCATGACCGGCAGCGGCAAGACGGGCCTGTGCATCTCGCTGCTCGAGGAAGCCGCGCTCGACGGCATCCCGGCCCTGGTCATCGACCCCAAGGGCGACATTGCGAACCTGCTGCTGACCTTTCCCGGTCTCACGGCTGCGGAGTTCCAGCTCTGGATCGACCCGGCGGAGGCGGAGCGCAAGGGCACGACGGCCGAGGCGCTCACGGCGAGCCTCGACCCGGCGAGCGTCGCGCTGGAGAAGGTGCGCGTCGCGCCGCGCAAGTCCGACATCGCGATCGGCCGCGTCGCCATCGCCTGGGAGCCCTGGCGCGCGGGCGCCGGCGGCTTCCCGCGCCCGGCGTCGACGCTGTGACGCCGCGCGGCATCGCGCGCGGGTTGCTGCGCGGCTTTGCGCTCGCCGCACTGGCCGCCGCCTTCGTGGCCTGCGCGCCCCGGAACGGTCCGCCGCTCGGCATCTACCGCGCGGTCGTGCAGGTCGAGGGCGGGGACCTGCCATTCGGCCTCGAGCTTGCGGAGGAAGACGGAGCGATCGTCGCCTACCTCGTCAACGGGCCCGAGCGTGTGCGCACCCGCGAGGTCCGCCTCCAGGGCGGCCGGCTCACGATCCAGATGCCGGGCTACCAGCAGCACATCGACGCGACCTGGCGCGACGGCCGTTTCGAGGGGACGCTGCAGCTGCTGCGCCCGCGCGCGGTGATCCGCGAGCTGCGCTTCGTCGCCGTGCCCGGCGAGGACTGGCGGTTCTTCCCGAAGCCCGACGCGGCGCCCGTGGACTTCTCCAGACGTTGGGCGCTGACCTACCGCGACGACGAAGGCAAGCAGAAGCAGGCGATCGCGGAACTCGTGCAGCAGGGCCACGTCGTGACCGGCACCGTGCTGCGCGCGAGCGGCGACGACCGCTACATCGCGGGCGAGGCGCGCGGCGACACGCTGTTCCTGTCGCGCTTCGACGGCGGCACGGCCTACCTCTATCTCGCACGGCTGCGCGCCGACGGCGTGCTGGCCGGCGACCAATGGACCGGCGGCGGCTCGCACGAGACTTTCTCCGGCCGCCGCGATCCGGATGCGAAGCTCGACGACCCCGCCGCGCTCAGCGCCCTGAAGCCCGGCGAGGAGCGGCTCGGGTTCAGCTTCCCGGATGTAGACGGGAATCTGCACGCCTTCCCCGGCGATCGTTATCCCGGCAAGGTCGTGCTGATCACGGTCGGCGGCAGCTGGTGCCCCAACTGTCATGACGAGGCGGTGTTCCTCAGGGAGCTGCTGGCAGGCCGGCGCGAGCGCGGGCTCGAGGTCATCCAGCTGATGTTCGAGCGCACGCCGGACTTCGCAAGCCAGTCGCAGGCGGCACGCGACTTCGCGGCCAAGTTCGCGATCGACTACCCGGTGCTGATCGCCGGCACGACCTCGGACGACGACGTGCTCAGGAAGCTGCCGCAGGTCGCCGCGTTCAAGGCCTATCCGACCCTGTTCGTGGTCGACCGCAAGGGCATCGTGCGCATGGTGCACACCGGCCACGCGGGACCGGCGACGGGCGCCTACCACGAGCAGCAGAACCGCGAGCTCACCGAAGTCATCGACACCCTGCTCGCCGAACCCGCCTGAATCCTGCCGCGCTGCATCTGGCGCGCGCGTGAAGCGGCGCGGCGTGGCGGGCGCGCGTGCGAGCGCGGCGGGACCCCGCGAGTGAGCGACTGAAGTTCCGGCGAAGCGAACGAGCGGGAGTCCCGCCAGCGAAGCACACGCGCCGGCTACATCACGTCTTATACATATGTACAGTAATTGACAGAGTGTCAATTCTCAGCTAGTTTGCGCAGGTGAGCTACGTCGCCCTGCGCCGCGAAGAAGAGAAGGAGCGCCGCCGCGCCGAGATGGTGGACGCGGCCGAGGCGCTGTACGCCAAGGTCGGCTGGGACGCCGTCACCATGGACCGCGTGGCAAAGAGTGCCCGCCTGTCGCGCGCCCTTCTCTACGTCTACTTCCGCGACAAGAACGACCTCCTGCACGCGATCACCGAGCGCGCGCTGCACGACCTGCGCGAGCGCTTCATCGCCGCCGCGGCTGCGCACCCGAAGGGCATCGACAAGGTCGAGGCAATCGGCCGCTCGTATGTCCAGTTTCAACAGGAGAAACCCTATCGTTTCGATGCGTGTGCCCGCTTCCATGCGCACCAGGCCGAGGGCTACCCGGCCGAGGACGCCTGCGCGGCCGCGGGCGATGCGGTGATGGCGGTCATCGTCGGCACGCTGCGCGAAGGCCAGGCCGACGGCTCGATCCGCCAGGACATCGGCGACCCGATGCAGGTCTGCGTCATGCTCTGGGCCTTCACCCACGGCCTGATCCAGATCGCGACCAACAAGACGGTCGAGATCGCGCGCCAGGGCGTCGCGATCCCGCAGCTCATGGATGGCTCGTTCGCGATGCTGCGCTACCTGCTTTCCGGGAAATCCGGCACATGATTTTTTTGGCGCAGGATTTGACACGTGTCTAATGCCGCAGTCGTCCCGCGCGTCCTCGCGCTCACGGCCGTCCTTGCCGCGGGCCTCACCGGCCGCGCCGATGCCCAGGGGGCGCCCGACGTGCAGCGCGTGACCGACGCCCTGGTCACCGAGGCGCTGGAGGCAAACCTCGGCCTCGACCAGCAGGCGGCCAACGTGGACCAGCGGCTCGCGATCCTCGACCAGGCGCGTGCCGAGTACCTGCCGCAGATCGACCTGAACCTGCGCTACACCGAGGCCAATGGCGGCCGCACGATCGAGATCCCCGAGCTCGGCTTCGAGTACCGCTTCCTGCGCGAGCGCGAGCAGGACTCGTACCTCAGGCTCACGCAGCCGATCTACGACGCGCGCCTCGCGGCCGAGAGGCGCGGCGCGAGTTACCTGTACGACGCTTCGCGCCACGGGCTCGAGGCGTATCGCCTGCGCCTCGCGCGCGACGTGCGCCAGGCCTACTACCGCTGGCTCACCGCGCGCGAGTCGATCGGCGTGCTGGAGGCGACGCTCGCCCTCGCCGCCGAGAACGAGCGCGTCAACGACAGCCTGTACCGGAACGGCAAGGTGACGCGCGATCTCAAGCTCTCCGCCGAGGCCGAGCATCTCGAGATCACGCAGCAGATCCTGCGCGCGCGGGCCGCGCAGGATCTCGCGCGGCGCTACCTCAACCTGCTGTGCAACGCCCCGCTCGACCGCGACCCGGTGGCGGCAGTCGTGACCGACACGGACCTGCCGCGGCTGGCGGCGCGCCTGCCGGCGACGCGCGGCGCGGCACTCGAGGAGCGCGCCGTCGGCCGGCGCGAGGAGCTGCGCGAACTCGACTCGGGGCTCGCGGCAGCGGGCGAGGCGGAACGCGCGGCCCGCGCGGCGTTCAAGCCGCAACTCGCCTTCGCCGTGGACGCCGGCACCCAGGGCGAGGAATGGGACTACAGCGTCGAGGATTCCTACGTCCTCGCCTCGGTCATCGTCCGCTTCAACCTGTTCAATGGCGGCGGCGACCGGGCCGCCATCCGGCAGGCGCGCGCGAAGAGCGCCGAACTCTCAGCCGGCCGCGCGCTCGCCGAACAACAGGTGCGCATCGAGGTGCAGGAGGCGATCACCGACCTCGAGGTCGCGGAAGCCTCGCTCGAGACCGCGCGCCGCCGCGCCGAGGCCGCCGAGGCGGCGCACGCGATCGTCGCGAAGAAGCGCGACCTCGGGCAGGTGTCGGCGGCCGAGTACCTGGATGCGCAGCGCGCGCTGACGCAGGCGCGCCTCAACGGCAATGTCACGCGCTTCCAGGCGCTCGGGGCGCTGGCGCAGGTCGAGTACGCGATCGGAGGCGCGGAACAACCATGATCAGCAGGGGACCTTTTGCCGCGGCAGTTCTCGCGCTCGCGCTCGCGGGCTGCGGCGACGGCGCCGAGCAGCCTGTGGCGCGCACGGCAGCGCCGGTCCGGGTAGCGACCGTCGAACAGGCGCCCGCTGCGAAGTCGCTGCGCGCCGTCGGCGTGCTGGCACCGGCCGACGAGGTGCGCCTCGCGTTCAAGAGCGGCGGCGTGATCCAGTCGATCGCCGTGGAACAAGGCGCGCCGGTCCGGAGGGGGCAGCTGCTCGCGACGCTGGCGCAGGACGAAGTCGCGGCAGCCGTCGCGCAGGCGCGCGCGGTGGCCGGGCAATCCGCGCGCGATCTCGAGCGCGGCAGGGCGCTGCTCGCGGACGAGGTCGCGACGCGCGAGCAGGTCGAGACCCTCGAGACCGCCCACCAGGTCGCGCAGGCGCAGTTGCGCACGGCGCTCTTCAATGCGCGCCACGCAAGCATCGAGGCGCCGGCCGACGGCGTCGTGCTGCGCAGGCTCGCGGAGCCCGACGAGCAGGTGGCCCCCGGGCAGCCGGTGATCATCGTCGGCAATACCTCGGCAGGCTGGATCGTGCGCGCCTCGCTCGCGGACCGCGACGTGGTGCGCGTGCAGGCGGGCGACGCGGCCGAAGTCACCCTCGATGCCTACCCGGGCCGGGTCTTCGCGGCGCGCGTGGTCGAGGTCGCGGCGGCCGCGGACCCGCAGACCGGGACCTACGAGATGAAGGTCGCCGTGGATCCGGCCGATGCCCGCTTCGTGCAGGGCCTGGTTGCCAAGGTCACGATCGCCGACCCCGATGCCGGCACGGTCGCCGTCGTGCCGGTCAGCTCGCTGCTGGAGGCGGACGGCGGCCTCGCCACCGTGTTCGTGGTCGCGAAGGGCGACGTCGCGCGCAAGGTCTCGGTGCGCACCGGGCGACTGCTCGGCGAGCGCATCGAAGTGATCGCGGGACTCGACCTCGGCGAGCGCGTGGTCGCCGAAGGCGCGGCCTGGCTCGACGACAACCAGCCGGTGCGCGTCCTCGGCGGCGCCTGAATCGGACGATGAGCCTCTGGTCGTTCTCGGTCCGGCGCTGGCAGTTCACGCTGGTCGTGTTCGCGCTCCTGATCGCGACCGGGCTCTGGGCACTGTCCGCGATCCCGCGCGCGGAGGATCCCTCGCTCCGCTTCCCCGGTTCGATGGTCATCGTCCAGTATCCCGGCGCGGATCCGCAGGACGTCGAACGACTCGTGGTCGACCCGATCGAGGACGCGCTGGCCGGGCTCGAGGACATCAAGCGCCTCAACAGCACGGCACTGGACGGCCTCGCCCTGATCGAGATCGAGTTCATCTACGGCACCGACCCGGACCGCAAGTACGACGAGGTCGTGCGCGAGATCAACGTAGTGCGACCGTCGCTTCCGGCCGACGTGTTCTCGGTCGAGATCCACCAGTTCACGCCCGGCACCGTCAATATCGTCCAGTTCGCGCTGGTCAGCGAGACCGCCGGCTGGCGCGAACTCGCCAAGCTCGCCGGGAACCTCGAGGAGCTGATCGAGACCGCGCCGGGCGTGCGCCGCACCGAGACATGGGCCCACCCGCAACCCGAGGTGCGGGTCGCGATCGACCTCGAACGCCTCGCGAGCGCGCGCGTCCCGCTCGGGCAGGTCATCGCCGCGGTGCAGGGCGAGAACGCGGGCATCCCGGGCGGCGCCGTGGACGTCGGCCTGCGCCGCTACAACCTCAAGACCTCGGGCAGCTACGAGTCGCTCGAGGAGATCAGCGCTACCGTGGTCGCCGCGCGCGGCGCGGGCGTGGTGCGGCTGCGCGACCTCGCCGAAGTCTCGTGGAGCGCCGAGGAGGAGCGCTACCTCGGGCGCTTCAACGGCGAGCGCGCCGTGTTCGTCACGGCGAGCATGAAGGACAACCTCAACGTCTTCGAGGTCCGCGACGCCATCTATGCGCGCCTGCCGCAGCTGGAAGCGTCGCTGCCCTCCCATGTGCGGCTCGAACGCGGCTTCGACCAGTCGCAGAACGTGCAACGGCGGCTGTCGCGGCTGCAGTTCGACTTCACGGTCGCGATCGCCCTGGTCGCGCTCACGCTGCTGCCGCTCGGCCTGCGCGCCGCGGGCATCGTCATGATCTCGATTCCGCTCTCGCTCGCGATCGGCCTCACCGCGCTGCACGTCTTCGGGTTCTCGCTCAACCAGCTCTCGATCGCCGGGTTCGTGGTCGCGCTCGGGCTCCTGGTCGACGACTCGATCGTGGTGGTCGAGAACATCGCGCGCCACGTGCGCCAGGGCATGCCGCGGCGCGATACGGCGATCGCCGCCACCAACCAGATCTGGCTGGCCGTGCTCGGCTGCACGGTCACGCTGCTGCTCGCGTTCGTGCCGCTGCTGTTCCTGCCGGAGAGCGCCGGCGACTTCGTCCGCTCCCTGCCGGCGGCCGTGCTGTTCACGATCCTGGCCTCGTTCTTCGTCGCGCTCTCGATCATCCCGTTCCTCGCCAGCCGCCTGCTGCGCGGCGGCGCCCCGCGCACGCCGCGCCAGCCCTGGCTGGCGACCGCCTGGGCGCGGTTGCGCACATTCGTTGATGGCGCTGACGCGGTCGCCGACCGGCTGCTCGCGGCGCTCATGCGCGCGATCCACCGCTTCTACGGCCCCGCCCTGCGCTGGGGCCTCGCCCGCCCGCGCCGCACTCTTGCGATGGCACTCGGCGTGTTCGCGCTCTCGCTGCTGCTCGTGCCGGCGATCGGCTTCAGCCTGTTCCCGACCGCGGACATCCCGCAGTTCCGGGTGCGCATTGAGGCCCCGGACGGCGCCAGCCTCGCCGAGACCGACAAGGCCCTGCGCTTCGTCGAGGAGCGGCTGGCGCAGGCCGGGGGGATCCGCTGGTGGTTCTCCAACCTCGGCCGGGAGAATCCGCGCGTCTACTACAACCTGCTGTCGCGCAACGCCGCCGCGAACCTCGCCGAAGTCTTCGCCGAAGTCGAGGATTTCGATCCGGCCCGCACGCAGCGCCTGCTCGACGGGCTGCGCGCGGAATTCGCGGGCTATCCCGGCGCGCGCATCAGCGTGCACCAGTTCGAGAATGGCCCCCCGGTCGCAGCGCCGATCGAGATCCGCGTCATCGGCCCGGACATCGAGACCCTGCGCCTGCTCGCCGCCGAGGTCGAGAAGCTGATCGCCGCGGTCCCCGGCACGCGCGACGTGATGAATGCCGTGCGCCTGCAGCGCACCGACCTCGACCTGAATATCGACACCGAGAAGGCGGCGCTGTTCGGCGTGCCGGCAGTCGAGGCCGACCGCACGGTGCGCCTCGCCGTGGCGGGCCTCTCCGCCGGCAAGTTCCGCGAACCGGATGGCGACGAGTACGACATCACGCTGCGGCTGCCGATCGAGGGCCGGCCGACGCTCGACCTGTTGCGCGGGATCCAGATCTCCTCGGTCACCGGCGAACAGGTGCCGCTCGCGCAGATCACGAGCCCGGGGTTCACGACGGCCGCGCCGCTCATCAAGCGCTACAACCGCGAGCGCGCGGTTACAGTCACCGCCTGGCCCGCCACCGGCTACGCGACCGACACGCTGACCCGCGAGGTGATCGCGGGACTCGACGCCATCGCCTGGCCGCCTGGCTACCGCTACGTCGCGGCCGGCGAAGTCGAGGCGCGCAGCGAGAGTTTCTCCGGTCTCGGTGTCGCCATGCTGGTGGCGGTGTTCGGCATCCTCGCGGTGCTGGTGCTGGAGTTCGGCAGCTTCCGCTCGATGCTGATCGTGTTCGGCGTCGTGCCGCTCGGCATCACGGGCGCCCTGGTCGCGCTGTTCCTGACCGGCTACACGCTGTCGTTCACGTCGCTGATCGGCATGATTGCCCTGGTCGGCATCGAGATCAAGAACTCGATCCTGCTGGTGGACTTCACCAACCAGCTGCGCGTGAAGGGCCTGGCGCTCGACGACGCGATCGCCGAGGCCGGCGAGGTCCGCTTCCTGCCGATCCTGCTGACCTCGATGACGGCGATCGGCGGTCTCATGCCGCTCGCGGTGCAGGGCTCCGGGCTCTACTCGCCGCTCGCGATCGTGATCATCGGCGGGCTCGTCAGCTCGACGCTGCTCGCGCGGCTCGTGACGCCGGTGATGTACAAGCTGCTGCCGCCGGATATCGAGTCGGTTGCGGCCCCGGCACCTGGCCCGGCCGGCGCCGCGCAGCCTGCCTGAGTTCCGTCGCCGCGGTCACGCGTGCAGCCGGGCGACCGCGTCATGGAAACTTCATGTAACCTATGATTTCTGCGACGGAACCGCCCATGCCGCTTGTTGCGCACACGACACTTCCCACGTTCCAGGACTTGCGCCGTCACGGCCACACGGTGTTGAGCACCGACGAGGCCCAGCGCCAGGACATTCGCGCGCTCCACATCGGCTTGCTCAACATGATGCCGGACGCGGCGTTTCAGGTGACCGAGCAGCAGTTCATGCGGCTGGTGGGCACGTCCAACCAGATCGCCCAGTTCTACGTACACTGTTTCACCGTTCCCGGGCTGCCGCGCAGCGCGGCGACGGCAGCCTACATCGCAGATCACTACGAGGACCTGGCATCCATCATCGCCGACGGATTGGACGCGCTCATCATCACCGGGGCAAACGTGGTCACTTCACGGCTGGAGCAGGAACCGTTCTACCAGCTGCTCACGGAGGTCATCGGCTGGGCGAGCGAAAACGTGACGTCCGTGCTCTGCTCCTGTCTCTCGACGCACGCGCTGATGAAGTACCTGCACGGCATCGACCGCGTGCCGCTGCCGCGCAAGCAATGGGGCGTGTACAGCCATCGTGTCGTGGCGCCGCACCATCCGCTGTTGCGCGGGATCAACACGCGCTTCGACGTGCCGCACTCGCGGTACAACGCGATCACGCGGCAGCACTTCCTCGACGCCGGTCTCACCATCCTGATCGAGAGCGACGAGGCCGGCGTGCACATGGCCGTCAGCGAAGATCAGTTCCGGCGGATATACTTCCAGGGCCACCCTGAATACGACGCGAACAGCCTGCTGAAGGAGTACAAGCGTGAGGTCATGCGACATTTCAACGGGGAGCGGGAGATGCCGCCGCTGCCGGAGCACTACATCCCGGAGGAGTCATATGCCATTCTTTCCGAGTATCTCGAGCGCGCGTCCGTCGCGCACGCCGCAGGTCGTGTGCTGCCCGACTTCCCGGAGCGCGACATCGGCCCGCATCTGGACAACACGTGGACCGACACCGCCAAGTCCATCTTCAACAACTGGCTCGGCCTGGTGTATCAACTGACGAATCTCGACCGGCGCCGTGCCTTCATGGACGGCATCAACCCGCGCAGGCCGCTGGACAGCCTGCCCACCCACGAGCGGCCCCCGCTCGCAGAACAGAAGGCGAAAACAAATGAGAGACGAGACACTCGCGATTCACGCAGGCTACAAGACCGATCCGACCACCAAGGCGGTCGCGGTGCCGATCTATCAGACGGCCGCATACGAGTTCGACAACGCGCAGCACGGTGCGGATCTTTTCAATCTCGCGGTGCCCGGGAACATCTACACGCGCATCATGAACCCGACCAACGATGTGCTCGAGCAGCGCGTTGCGGCGCTCGAAGGTGGTCTCGCCTCGCTCGCGCTCAGCTCGGGCCAGGCTGCCACCACCTACTCCATCATTACCATCGCCCGCGCCGGCAGCAACATCGTCTCGGTCCCCCTGCTGTACGGAGGGACGTACACATTGTTCGCGCACGAGCTTCCGAACCTTGGCATCGAGGTCCGCCTGGCGAAGGACGACAGCGTGGCGTCACTGGAGAAGCTGATCGACGCCAGGACGGCCGCGGTCTTCTGCGAGACCATCGGCAACCCGGCGGGCAACATCCCGGACCTCGAAGCAATCACGGCCATGGCGCACAAGCATGGCGTGCCGGTCATCGTCGACAACACGGTGCCGACGCCCGTCCTGCTCAAGCCCATTAGCTTCGGCGCCGACATCGTCGTCCATTCGCTGACGAAGTACATGGGCGGTCACGGGAGCTCGATTGGCGGCATCATCGTCGACTCGGGCAAGTTCCCGTGGGCCGAGCACAAGGTGCGTTTCCCGATGCTGAACAATCCGGAGCCGGCGTATCACGGCGTGGTGTACACGGAGGCGCTGGGACCGGCAGCGTTCATCGGCCGTGCGCGGACCGTGCCGCTGCGCAACATGGGCGCGGCCATGAGCCCATTCAACGCGTTCCTGTTCCTGCAGGGCATCGAGACGCTCGCGCTGCGGATGGAACGACACGTGTCGAACGCGATGGCCGTGGCACAACACCTCGAGAAACACCCGTCGGTCTCGTGGGTCAGCTACGCGGGCCTCAAGTCGTCGCCCTACTTTGCGCTCGCGCAGAAGTACACGAAAGGCCGGCCGTCAGCCCTCCTGACATTCGGCATCAAAGGCGGGTTCGAGGCTGGCGTGAAGTTCTACGACGCGCTCAAGGTGTTCAAGCGCCTCGTCAACATCGGCGACGCGAAGTCACTCGCCGCGCATCCCGCCTCCACGACGCACCGACAGTTGACGGAAGCCGAGCAGAAATCCGCCGGCGTCACGCCCGACACCATCCGCCTGTGCATCGGAATCGAGCACATCGACGACATCCTCGAGGATATCGAACAGGCGCTCGCGGCCGCGAAGTAAGGCAGGTGCGCCTGGTACCAGCTCAGGCATTGACATCGACGACGACGCGACCCCTCACCTGTCCTTTCAGGATTTCTGAACCAAGGCGCGGCAGGTCGCCCAGCGTTGCCGGTTCGATCATTGCCTCAAGCTTGTCCAGCGGCAGATCGGACGCGATGCGCTGCCAGGCGCGCAAGCGGCTTGCGAAGGGCTGCATCACGGAGTCGATTCCCAGCAGGTTGACACCGCGGAGGATGAAGGGAAGCACCGTGGTCGGCAGCGCGGATCCGCCGGCAAGTCCGACGGCCGCCACGGACGCGCCATACTTCATCTGCCCCAGCACACGGGCCAGCATTGCGCCGCCAACCGCATCGATACAGCCCGACCAGGTTTCGCTTTCGAGCGGCTTCTTGATCGTCTCGCTGAGTTCCGCGCGCGCGATGATGCGCTTCGCACCGAGCGACAACAGGTAATCAGCCGCTTCCGGCCTGCCGGTGACGCCTGCCACCTCATGACCGAGACGGGCGAGAATGGCAGTTGCCACTGAACCGACGCCGCCCGCAGCACCAGTGACGAGCACCGGTCCCTGCCCGGGTTTCAGCCCGTGATCTTCCAGTGCCATCACCGCGAGCATCGCGGTCAGGCCCGCCGTTCCTACCGCCATCGCCTGCCGTGAGCTGAGGCCCTTGGGCAGTGGCACCAGCCAATCCGCCCTGACCCGCGCTTTCTGGGCATAACCGCCCCAATGCGTCTCGCCGACGCGCCACCCGGTGAGCACGACCTTGTCGCCCGGCCTGTAACGCGGATCGTCGGAAGCCTCGATCGTGCCTGCGAAATCGATTCCCGGCACATGGGGATAGGTCCGCACCAGACCGCCACCGGTCCCGATGCAAAGACCGTCCTTGTAGTTCAGCGTCGAATATTCAACCGCGACTTTCGCATTGCCCTCGGGCAAGCGGGCCTCGTCGATCTCCTGTACCGTCGCCTGGGTCCTTCCGTCGGCATCCTTTTCGACAAGCAGTGCCTTCATCGTCATCTCCCTCAAGTCTCGCCGAAGCCCTTCGGCACCGGCAGGCCGGGCAATCCCGCGGCTCGCTTCTGCAAGGCGCGGCCGATCACGACGCGGGAAATTTCAGTGGTGCCATCGACGATGCGCAGCATCTGTGACAGCCGGCTGAGCCGATCCAGTCCATGGGGTTTCAGGAGCCCCATGCCGCCGAGCACCTGCGTGCAGGTGTTGGCCGCCCTGACCGCCGCGTCCGGAACGAAGCGCTTGGCGTGCGCCGCAAGCAACGTGCCCTGCGGCGTGCCCAGCGCATTGGCGGCAGCTCGATACAGAAGGCGCGAAGCCTCGAGCTCGGTCGCAACGTCGCCAAGCATCCACAGGATGCCGTCGAGGTCGAGATTGACGCCGCCAAACATCTTGCGGTTCTTGGCATAGGAGAGTGCCGTGTCAAGTGCAGCCTCCATCAGCCCGCAGCAGCCCGAGGCGATGGAAACGCGCGCGATGTCGATGGCCATGAGCGCGCCCTGAAGCCCCTTGCCCACCGGCAGAATGATGTTTTCCTGCGGCACCGTGACGTCAGCCAGGTACATCTCGGACAGCGGCAGGAAGTTGTAGGAAGGCGTCTCATAGCGCGGGCCGAAGCTGAGGCCCTTGGCCTCCTTTGGGATGGCGATCATCGCCATGTCCTTGTGTCCGGGCGCGTCCGAGGTCTTGACCACGGTGAGATAGACGTCGGCCTCGCCGGCGAGCGACACCCAGGCCTTGGCACCGCTGATGGTCCAGGTTCCGTCACCATTGATGCGGGCGCGTGAATACATGACGGATGCATCCGATCCCGATTGCGCTTCGGTCAGCGCAAAGTTCGCCAGTTTTCGCCCGGAGGTCAGGTCGCGCGCCCATTTCTTCTTGAACGCTTCGGTGCCAAAGCCGCAGACCGCGTAGCTGCAGATATTGTGCATCGACAACGCAAAGGCATAGGCACCGTCGCCTTTCCCCAGTTCCTCATAGACCCGGATACCGTCGCCCAGCGAGAGTCCCTGCCCGCCCAGTTCGTCGGGACAGTAGAGCCCGGTCAAGCCGAGTGCGGCGGCCTTGTCGGACGCATGACGCGGCCACTTTCCCGCGGCATTCCACCGATCGACCTCGGGCCGGATCACCTCGTCGCAATGTCGGCGCGCGGCTGCAAGGATGGTGTCAATCTTCTCGGACATGGCTATCTCCTGAATGGTGCGGTGTGCCCGCGGCCTGGACCAGCGCCTTCATCGCGTGGCGACCGGAGTTTGGAAACTACAGGAACGGCAGTTCGGTCAGCGTGCCGGGAATGACTTTACCCTGCATGACCACTTCAATCGCGTCACCCGCCTTGCAGCGGGTCGAGATCAGGGCAAAGCCGATGTTCTTCTTCATGCGATAGGACCAGGTACAGGTCGTGAGGTCGCCGACTTTCGCGCCGTCCTTGCAAATGTCTTTCCATGCGAATCCAAACGTGATGGGATCCTTGCCCTCCAGGACGATGCCCAGCGAATGTCGTCGCGGTCCCGCGGCATGGATACGCCGCAGCGCCTTGATTCCGATCACGTCGTCGGCAACATGCAGGTCGACATACTTGCCCATGCGCACTTCGAACGGGTTGGTCTCCCGGTCGGTATCGCCACCATAAGAGATGAGCCCGCTTTCCACCCGCTCGACCCAGTTCGGGTTGCCCGGCCCGATGTCCCGGGACTTGCCGGCTTCCTTGACGATATTCCAGAGCTGCGTGCCCCTGGCGCCGTCTTTCAGGTAGATCTCGAATCCGCCTTGCTTCGACCAGCCGGACCGGGCCACGACCACGGGTATGCCGTCGATTGCGGTTTCCCTGAACCAGAAGTATTTCAGGCCACGGACCCAATCGCCGAATACGGAGGCCACGACATCCTCGGCCTTCGGCCCCTGGACGGCCATCGGCGATACATCGGGTTCGCTCACCTCCACCGTGAGACCTCGCTCCTCGGCGATCGCCCGCGCCCAGAACCAGATATTGCTGTCCGCAATGGAAAACCAGTAGAGGTCGTCCGCGAGCTTCAGCACGATGGGATCATTGATCAAGACGCCCGCGTGATTGCAGAGCGGCGCGTACTTCCCCTGGCCGATACTGCATCCCGACAGATCGCGCGGTGCCAGGATCTGGGCAAGCCTCCCGGCATCCGGCCCCTTCAATTGCACCTGGCGTTCGCAGGCAACATCCCACTGCGATACGCCATTGATGATCCGCCAGTACTCCGCTTCCGGGTGTCCAAAGCTCGTGGGCATGAGCATGTGGTTGTAGGTTGTAAAGGCCGTCACGCCTTCGGAGAGGGTTGCCTCAAAGTAGGGGGATGGGCGCAGGCGCGCCGACGGGGTAATGCCGAACAATCTTATTGTCCCTTCATGATCGCGCGCGCCGTGTCCTCCTCGGCTTCGCGCTCGAAGTCCCCCGTGGCGGCAGCAGGCTCGCTGGCGGAGGTGTCGGGGTAGAACTCGCGCCACACCCTGTCAATGTCCTCGAGCGGCACATCGGTCGCGTGGTCGCGGTCGCGAACATACTCCATGTGCCGCTTGCCGGCAGCGTCAAAAGGATGGAACACCGAGTCGGACTTGCCGTCGAAGTCGAGCGTGTTGACGCCGAAGCGTTCGCAGAGAGTGCGATTGAAGGTGGGGGTTGCCTTGAGCCACCTTCCTCCGAGCCAGAGCTCGGTGAACGCGTGATAAGCGAAGACGTCGGTTCCCATTTCTGCCTTCAGGCGCTCGGTTGTCAGGTGGTTGCGCACGTCGGCGAAACCGAGCCGCGCGGGTATGCCGACAGCACGGGCAGCGGCGGCGAAAAGGACGGCCTTGGAGATACAGAAACCCCTGCCCGTCTCGAGTGTCGTCGTGGCTTTCAGGCCGTCGACGCTGAGAACGATGCCATAAGGGTCGTAGCGGATCTCATCGCGCACGGCATAGAAGAGTCGAACGGCCTTGTCGAGATCGGTTTGAGCGTCGCCCACGACGCGTGCGACGAATTCCCGCACGGCGGGCGCATCCCGCTCGATGAACGGGGTCGGCGCGAGGCACTCGGCAAGATCGGCGCTGGTGGTAGGTTCGGTCATTCCGGCCCGGATTGTACTGTCCGCGACTTCTTTGTGGCACCTTTGGCGGAATCGTCAAGGCAGGATGGGCCGGGCCATGGCCATGGATGACATTGCATTTCTTGACGCCACGGCGCAGGCGGCCCTCGTGCACGCCAGGGAAGTGTCGCCGACCGAGCTGGTCAGCGGCGCGATTGCGCGGATCGAACGATTCAATCCCGGGCTCAATGCGGTCATCACTCCTCTTTTTGAGCAGGCCTTGGAGGCAGCAACACGGGCAGCTCTGAATTCCCCTTTTGCCGGCGTACCGTTCCTGCTGAAGGATCTGGTGGCGGATTGCGCTGGCACACCGCGATCGGACGGTTCGGGATTCCTCGCCGGCCGTTATGTTTCGCCACGCGACAACGTACTCGTCGCCCGCTTCAGGAAGGCGGGCCTGATCGTCCTCGGCAAGACCAATACTTCGGAGTTTGGTTTGATACCAACGACCGAACCTCAGCGCTTTGGCCCCACCCGGAACCCCTGGGATACCAGCCGTGGTACGGGTGGTTCCAGCGGTGGCTCATCCGCGGCCGTCGCCGCGGGGCTGGTCGCTGCCGCGCACGCCAACGACGGCGGCGGATCGATCCGGATTCCGGCTTCGTGTTGCGGCCTGGTCGGCCTGAAGCCGACACGCGGGCGAAACAGCCTGGCCCCGGACATGGGCGATATTGCCGGTGGCATCATCTGTGAACACGTAGTGACGCGCTCAGTGCGCGACAGCGCCGCGATCCTGGACGCCACTGCCGGATCCGTGCCTGGCGATCCATACATTCTGCCCTTGCCGGAAAGGCCATTCGCCGCGGAAGTGAGTCGCGATCCCGGGCGCCTGCGCATCGGGCTCGGCACGGTGGCGCTGACCGGCGTAGCGGCACATCCGGAATGCGCTGCAGCAGCGCGATCCGCGGCACTCCTGTGCGAAGCATTGGGTCACGAAGTCGAGGAAGCTTCACCCGTGGTCGATAGCAGCCAGCTATTCCGCTCCTTCAGCGCGGTAATGGCCGGCTACCTCGGATGGTCCATCAAGGCCTGGGAGCAACGCACCGGCTTCACGCCGCAGGAAACCGATTTCGAACCCACAACCTGGCGGTTGTATCAGCAGAGCCTGGCGCAAAGCGGGGGCGACTACCTGCTCGCCTGGCAAGCCCTGCAGCAGAGTAGCCGCGATTTCGCGGCGTTCTTCGCTGATCACGACATCTGGCTCACGCCGACCCTAGCCCAGCCGCCGGTCTCTCTGGGTTATTTCGACTACAGGCATGAAGCACGCAAGCAATACATCGATCGTATCGGCCATTTCACCGGCTTCACGCTGATTGCCAACGTGACCGGACAGCCGGCGATTTCGCTGCCATTGCATTGGTCCGACCAGGGCTTGCCGATTGGCGTGCAGTTGACGGGTCGTTTCGGCGACGAGGCGACCCTGATCCGCCTGGCGGCGCAGCTGGAAAATGCCCGGCCCTGGTCGCACCGTCGCCCGCCGGTCAGCGCAGGGCCGTAGCCCGCTGGATCAAGGCTGAAGCCGCCCCTAGGCCACCATGAAACTGGCTTCCGAATCCGCGACCAGGGTGCCGTCTGCCAGGCGCGCCTCACCCTTGAGAAGGACCAGTCGCTTGCGACGGCTTTCGATCCAGCCTTTCAGGTAGATGGAATCGCCCACCGCAAGCGCCTGTCGATAGCGTATTTCACATCGTGCGGTGTGCGCCTTGATGTCCTGCAGGTACAGGACATTCGCCATGACGTCGTCGAGTGCGGAAAAGATGATGCCGCCATGCACGGCATCCTTGTAGCCGACATGATTGGTGGTTGGGCGGAACTCGCCGGTACAGATCCCGTCAGTCAGGACAAACCGGATGTGCAGGCCAATCGGATTCTCCGGTCCACATGCGAAGCACATCCTGGCTTCTTCGATGGGTATGGCTGACGACAATGCTTGCTCCTTACTCTGCCAACGCGCCTAGTATGAATGACGCGATGCGCCCCTACCGGATATCCGCAGGATGAGATAGTTCGTTCTGCACGTCCTGCTCGAGCCAACTCAGGCTTCCAGCCTCGCGACCAGCAAGTGCACGGCGATCAGCGTGCCTGCGGCGAGCAGACCGAGGAAGACCGCGAGCACTCGCAGCACGATTCCGCGCAGCCGCGCCGCGTCGCCGTGGAGCACCAGCGTGTCGCGGATGACTTTCACGCCGGGCGCCGGGTAGCGCCCGGCGCGCGAGATTCTGAGGCCCTGCAGCCACATCCACGTTGCGAGCACCGCGACCGGCAGGCAGGCCGCCCAGCTTCCCCAGATCATCGCGTCCTCGAGCGCCCGGCGCGCGGCGACCGGGTCGGCGCCCGCTAGCCCGCGCAGCCAGTCCTGCATCACGAAGAGCGCCGCCCAGCCCGCAAGCGCGACCGCCGCCGCACCGAAGAACGCGCGGCGGCGCGTCGCCGGGTCCGCCTGCTGGACCTCAGGCACGGACCGCGTCCGGCTCGGTCGCGTGCTCCAGCTTCGTGAAGCGGTCGACCACGATCGTCGTCACGACGTCGGAGCCGACGTTCACCATCGTGCGCGTCATGTCGAGCAGGCGTTCGACGCCGAGGATGATGCCGATGCCCTCGGGCGGGATGCCGAACGCCGCGAGCAATCCGGCAACCATCGGCAAGGCGCCGCCCGGGATCGCGGACACGGCCACCGCCGAAAGCACTGCGAGCAGTACCAACGTCACCTGCTGCGCGAAGCCGAGCTCGATGCCGAACACCTGGGCGACGAACAGCACGACGCAGCCCTCGAACAGCGCGGTGCCCGACATGTTCATGGTCGTGCCGAGCGGCAGCACGAACCCCGCGACGGGCGCTTTCACGCCGAGGTCCTCGCGCGCCGCGGCGAGCGCGGCCGGCAGCGAAGCCGCGCTCGAACTGGTCGAGAACGCCGTCGCCAGCACCGGCCACATCAGCTTGAAGGTCGCGAGCGGGTTGCGCCGCGCCAGCAGCCGCAGCCAAACCGACATGGTCCCGAACAGGTGCAGCAGCATCATGGCGATGCAGCCGGCGACGAACACGCCGAGCGCGATCACGATGTCCCAGCCGATCTTGACCACCACGCTGTAGATCATCGCCGGCACGGCATACGGCGCGAGCCGCAGCGCAAAGTGGACGATGCCGGTCATCAGATCGTTGACCAGCGACAGCCCCGAGCGCAGCCGGTCACGCCGCCCGGCCGGGAGCTTCAGGGCCGCCGCCCCCACCAGGATCGCGAACAGGATGAGCGGCAGCACGTCGCCGAGCGCGTTGCGGCTGTTGCCGACGAACGCGCCGAAGAGATTCCGCGGCATGAACATCTCTACGATGGTCATCGGCGTGACGTCCGGCGCCTCGGCGCGCTTCGCGACGTGCGCCGCGGCATCGCCGCCGTACTCGTCCATCAGGCGAACGCGCGACTCCGGCTCCATTGCCGCGCCCGGCTCGAGCAGGTTCATCATCACGAGCCCGAGCGTCACGGCGATCGCCATGTTCAGGAAGAACAGGATGAAGGTGCGCACGGCCATCGGGCCGAGCTGCGCCAGCCGGTCGAGCTGCGCGACCCCGGTCGCGAGCGAAGCGAACACCAGCGGGATCACGACGAAGAACAGCATCCGCAGGAACACCTGCCCGATGGGCTCCAGCACCAGCGTCGCGAATTTCCGCGCCGCGTCGAGCAGCGGCGGGTATGCCTCGCCGACCAGCAGCGTGATGCCGCCTGCGGCCGCGCCGACCAGGAGCCCCCACAGGATGCGGTTGGCGAGCCGGGTCCCGAGTTCTGCGGTCATGCGCCCGTCTCCCTGACCTGGCCGGCGGCGAACGCGCCGGTCACATAGTTGCAGTAGTCGCAGTCTTCCTTCGCCGCCGGCGCATCGGTCAGCGCGACCGTCGCGACGGCATGCCGGAAGGCGTCGAGCACCCAGGCATCGTCACCGTCGTAGGGCACGAGCGCCGTCGTGAAAGAGAGCCGGTCGCCGAACTGCGCTGCCCGGCTGTCGCCGTTCGTGTATACGAACCAGCCGCGGTTGCTGACCGGAAGCCCCTGGCGCCGCACCAGGAACTGGTAGACGTCCATCTGCCGCCGGTAGGAGTCGTACAGCGTGCGCGTGGTCGGCATCTCGGCGCGCGAGGTCGCCTTGTAGTCGGCGACCATGAGCTCGCCGGAGCGCGTCTGCCAGATGTCGTCCACCGCGCCGAACAGCGTCCAGCCGGTCGGATCGTCCCGCCAGCGGACGCCCGTGAAGTTTTTCCGCCAGCGGTCCAACTCGGCGTGCCGGAACGGCACGGCGTCGAGCCCGACCGTGGCGAACAGCGGGTGCGGCTCCCCCGCCGCCCGGTACCGGTCGAACTCCGCCTTCATCAAGGCGTCCACGGCATTGTTGAGCGTGAACGGCGGGCCGCTCGGCCGGCCGATGCCGCGGGCGACGTCCAGCCAGAAGCAGCGAGGGCAATCGATAAAGAGCTCGATCTTGGACCGGCTGAGCTGGCGGCGTTGCAGCGATTGGCTGGGCATCTCATCCCCCTGCGGACGGCACCATGGTACCGTGACCGGTCGGAGGGGATGCTGTTCTGCCTGGAAGAAATGACGGCGGCCGGAGCCGGAATCCGGGCCATCACCGGCTGTTCATGCGCGCGCGTATACTCCCCGTTCCAACGGAAGGACACCCCGGGGAGGGTCCATGAACATGGGTCAGTCGATTCTCACATTGCTGGCCGCGGGTGTTGTCGCGACGGGCTGTGCGAAGAAAGAGGAGCCGCCCGCGGCCCCCGCGGCACCGGCCGTGGATCTCGCCGCCGAGGAAGCGGCCATTCGCAGCCGCTCGGCCGAGTGGATGAACTTCCTGAACGCCAAGGACGCGGCGTCCATCCGAAACGTCTACACGGCGGACGCCACGACCATCTACGACGGTTCCGTGCGACGCGGTGATGCTGTCGTCGCCAGCGCCGAGAAGAACTTCGCGGATAACCCGAACGAGGTCGTCAGCTGGACGACGGACTCGGTGCGACTCGCGCAGTCGGGCGATCTCGCGATCGAGTTCGGCACGCTTCGCACCGACCTGGACGGCGCCGAGGGCAAGGAACCCGCGACGGACGGCGCGTTCGTCACCATCTGGATGAAGACGGCCGACGGCTGGCGGGTGCTGGCCGACGCGGGTACCCAGAACGAGAAGAAGGACGACGCCGCCAATTGAGCGGGCCTGACGACGGCGGATCGCCCGGGCTGCTGCGCGGGCTCGGGCGATTCGACGCGACGCTGCTGACGATCAACTCGATCGTGGGCGCGGGCGTGCTCGCGCTGCCGGCGGGGCTCGCGCTCGACGCGGGCCGCTGGAGCCTGGCCGTCGTGTTGCTCGCCTTCGTCGTCATCGGCTTCATGGCCCTGACGCTCGCCGAGGTCGCGAGCCGTTTCGAGGTCACCGGCGGCCCGCAGGTCTACGCGGGGATCGCCTTCGGACCGCTCACCGGCTTCAGCGTCGGATGGCTCTTCACCGTCTCCCGCTTCGCCTCGTTCGCGCTGATCGCGCAGGTGATGTTCGACTACGCGGCCGTGCTCTGGCCCGTGCTCGGCGAGCCCCTGGCGCGCGCCGCCGGCCTCACGCTCTACGCGCTCGTGTTCGGGGTGCTGAACCTGCGCGGCGTCCGGCAGGCCGCGTGGACGGGGAACTTGCTCACGATCGCGAAGCTGCTGCCGCTCGTACCGATCGCGCTGGTCGGTCTCTGGTTCGCGGGCTGGAACGACCTGCCGGCCAGCGAGCCGCGCGCGCCGGACGGCCTCACCGATGCGCTCCAGCTCGCCCTGTTCGCGTGCTTCGGCTTCGACGTCGCGGCCATCCTCGCCGGCGAGATGCGCAATCCCCGGCGCGACCTGCCGGTCAGCATCCTGGCCGGCCTCGGCGTCTGCTGCCTGCTGTACCTCCTGGTGATGCTCGCCTGCTTCGCCGTGCTCGAGGACACCGCCGCCTCGAAGCTGCCGCTCGCCGACGTCGCGCAGGCGTTCCTGGGACCCGCGGGCGCGACCATCATGGCGGCCGCGGCCGTCGTATCCTGCCTCGCCGGCAACCTGGTGCAGCTGCTCGTCACGCCGCGCAACATCTATGCGCTCGCCGAGGCCGGCGACCTGCCGCGGCAGTTGCTGGCGGTGCACCCCGTCTGGCGCACGCCGCACGTCGCGATCGTGGTGTACGTCGTGCTGGCCTGGCTGCTCGCGATCACGGGCACATTCAAGTACCTGCTGGCCATCTTCGTGATCGCGCGCATGCTCGCGCACGGCTCGACGGCGGCGGCCCTCATCGTGCTGCGCCGCCGCGACGGCCCGGCGCCGCTGCCGATCCCGGGCGGCACGGTCATCGCGGTGCTCGCGATCGCCGCCTGCCTCGCGATCGTGGCGACGGCCTCGTGGCAGGCGGTGCGTGACGTCGCGATCGTGCTCGCCGTCGGGTTCCTGCTCCGCGCATTCGTCCGCCGGCGAGTCGGACCCGCTTAATCCGGCCAGGCGCGGTCCGCGAGCTGGCGGGGCGCGACGCGCGTCGCGGTCGCGCGGATCTTCGCGCGGCCGTCAGCGACCGCGGCTTCGAGCGCCGTGCCCTGCGCGAGCGCCGAGGCGCGCTCCACCTGGCGCCGCGACTCCTCCAGGCAGCCGGCATCGAGCAGCAGCTCGGCAAGGTTGTTGCGCGCCGCGGCATTGCCGGGCTCGAGCTCGATGGCCCGTAACCAGGCGTCGGCCGCCGCTGCGCGCTCACCCGCCGCGTAGGCGACGTTGCCGAGCCCGAGCCAGGCGAGCGGCTCGTCCGGCCAGCGCGAAATCGCGGCTTCGTAGGCCGTCCGCGCCGACTGGCGCTGGCCCGCCGCTTCCAGCCCTGCCGCCGCCTTGATGAAGCGCGCGGGCGTCGCGTATTGCGGGATTTCTTCCGGGTGCAGCACGGTCATCGCAAAGCGCCCGCCCTGGTGCCAGGCGCGCGCGAAACGCTGCCACTTCATCTCGAGGCGCTCGGTGTCGCCGGAGCGCAGGATCGCGAGGTTGCGCTCCGCGTCGTAGCCGATCAGCACGGCGTAGTGCCAGATCGGAATCCGCGGCACGCCGAGATTCTGCAGCAGCAGCACGGGCCGGCCGGCTTCGAGCTCCGTCACCATCTCGTCGGCGGTCGTATCGAGCACACACGGTAATCGGCCGTGACGCCGCGCGGCGCCGATGAGCTCGAGCGAGAGGCTGCCCTCGCGGCCGGGCAGGAAGACCTGCGGTGCGAGGGCTTCCGGCGCGACCTCGATGTCGCTCGCGACCAGCAGCGTCGCCAGCGCGGCCGGTCCGCACTGGAAATCCTCCTGGGGGGAAAACGGCGTCGCTTACAGCTCGATCGCGCGCGGGGCGGATGCCGGCAGGCCGTCGGCGAGCGGTGGCGAGGGGGCGCAGCCGGCGAGCAGCGACGCGAGCGCCGCGCCCGCCAGCCCGAGCCGGATCACGCCTTCTTGAAGATGTCGATGACGCCGACGACTTCGAGGATGATCAGCACCAGGAACACGACACCGATCACCGCGAGCGCGTCGCCGCCGGCGGGCGCGCTTTCGAGCTCGGCCGCGAGCGAGGCGATTTCCGGTTCCGAGAGCGCGGCGAGCCGGCCCTCGACCGCGGCCGGGTCCACGCCCAGCGCGGCCATCTGCGCGCGCACGTCCGCGCGCGCGAGCGTCGCGTCCACCGTCGCGCGCGGGCTCTCGCCGCGGGCGGCGGCAACCGCGTCGGCTGTGCCGACCACGCCCGCCAGGGCCGGCTGCTGCAATCCGAGCGCGATCACGCTCACGCTAAGGAGCGCGACGCAGCCGCGGCGAATCCTGTTCACACGCATGGCAATCCTCCGGTCGACCGAATGATGGCTGAACCTTAGCATGTCGGACGGCTCACTCGCCGCCTTCCGGTCCGTAGAAGAATACCCAGGTCGCGAAATCGGGACTGAAATCCTCGAATCGGTGCGGCACACCCGCCTTCACGAACAAGGTATCGCCCTCGTGAAACGGGCTCCTCTGTCGGCCATGCACGAAGGTGCCGGACCCCGCGATGATGACGTACAGCTCGTCTTTCTTGTGCGGCTGCTGTCGGTCGACGCCGACAGGCCGGTAGATCTCGACTTCGAGCGTGCCCTGCTGGAACAGGGTCACGAACTCGGCGCCGGACTTCGCGAGCGCGGCACCTGCCTCGGCGATCGTCCAGGTCCTGCTGTCCACCTTGCTCATGTGCCGATGCGCTCCTTCGCCCTGCGGATGTTGCTGCGCACTTGCGCCGTGGCGGTCGTGTTGTCGCCGTAGCGCCCCTTGTGGATGTGCCGGATGCGGTGCACCCCCGGCACGTCGAGACCCGCGCCGTCGGTGCCGAGCAGCCAGCGGTACGCCGCGTCCTCGTAGGTCTTGGCCCAGCGCGGCGCGGGACGCTGGTAGAGCGGGATCTGCTCGCAGTAGCCGCACTGGCGCGCGACGTCGCCGTGTACCACCTGGTAGGCGCCCTTCGCCTTCGGCGGGTTGATCGCGAGCTCGAACTGGCTGATGTCGATGTCCGCGACCCGCGGCCGATTGCGCTCGCCGGCCAGCACCGGGTCGTCCTCCGCCAGCATGGGCGTGATGCGCTCCTGCTTCGGATAGGTCATCAGGTCCTGCCGGCCCTGCAGCTGCTCCGCGAGACCGTCGATGCAGCCCTGGTGGAACACGATGTCGCAGTCGGAGAACCAGACCCAGTCCGCCCGGGTCGCGCGCGCGATCCGGTTGCGGCCGATCGAGCGGCGGAACAGCTCGGTCGGCGGCAGCGCCTGCCAGTTCCAGCTGACGCCGGGCGCGGCGACGCCGCTGAAATACTCGAGCATCGCGCGGGTGCGCTCGTCCTCGCGCGCGTAGAAGACCGTCATGCGCACGCGCGCGCGGGTCGGGGGGAAGTTCACGAGCGAGGAGAGCTGGTAGCAGAGCAGGTGCGCGTACTGCCAGCAGTGGCTCACGATCTCGATGTCGAGCGTGCCGGAGCGCGCGGCGAGCGAGGCTGGCTCGGGCGGCACCAGGAACCAGCGCGACGGGATGATCCCGGTGGTCGCGACGCGCAGCAGCGTCTGCTCGAAGTCGTCGCGCAGGCTCATTCAGGGGGCCTGCGTTCCCCGGTCCAGGGGTAACGCTCCACGATCGCGCGGCAGTCGCGCCAGTAGAGGTACTCGGGGTTGGGCCTGCGCCAGTCGCCGTAGATGCGCGTCAGGACATCCTCCGCGTTTTCGGGCACCTGCCAGCGCTTGCCGTACAGCTCGAATCCGGCGAGCCCGTGCGCGGGCAGCTCGTTGATCAGCTCGAGCGGCGGCTTGCGCTGGTGGTAGTACCAGCGGATGTTCGCGCCGTTCTCCTCGAAAAGGAAGAAGTCGTACTTGACCGCCTCGAACTTCAGCGTCCACATCGTCGTGCGGCCGTCGTTGTTGACCTGCGGCGGGCGCAGGTTGTAGCCGTTCCCGCGCAGCATGCGCATCGCATCGAGGAACTGCGGCAGGTCGCGGCTCAGGAAGCCGAAGTCCGAGTCGCGGTCCCAGGGGATCGGCCGGCCGTCGCGCATGCAGCCGAGCAGCAGGCCCATGATCATCCAGTACCTTTCAGCGAACGGCGTGCCGGCGAGGAGCTCGTGCAGACGGATGAGACCGCGGCGCCGCCGGTCCTCGAACGCTCCCCAGCGCAGCCGGTAGACGAACTCGTTGAGCCTGCGCACGGGCGGGAGTATAGCCGCGCGCCTGCCATTGAAGGGGACGCGCCCCTTCGTCAGGCGGCGGCGTAGAGCGGCGGCAGCGGGCAATGCAGGACCGCGCAGATCGCGCGCAGGAGCTCGGACTCCGGCACGGTCATGCGCCCGTCGTGCGAGATGGCCGTGACCAGCGCCTGGACCAGGTGTTCCTTCGCGGCCGGCTGCAGGCGGTCGAGGCGCGTGAGCGCCTGGTCGAGCTTCGGCGGCCAATGCGGCACGCGCAGCAGCGGCGGGCGGATGCCCGGCAGCAGCCGCTCGATGCCCGCGTCGTAGGCGGCCCGCGCGGCCACCTCGTCCTCGTTGCCCTGGGCCGCGAGAATCGAGAGCAGCACCTGCAGCTCCTCGCGCGCGCCGTGGACGCCGAGGTGCCCGACGGCCCTGCGGCGCGGGTCGAGGTTGTCCTGCAACTGGACCTGAGCGAGCTTGCGCAGCGCGTAGCCGAATACCGATGGGCGGCTCTCCCGCACCAGCAGGCCGTTGAGGCACTTGAGCAATTCGACGCGCTCGGCGCGCCCGAGCTGGTTCAGCGCCGCGAACACCTGCAGGAGCGCCGGCATGCGCTGCACGGACGTGAGCGCGTCCACTTCGCCGAGCATTGCCAGCACCGCGCCGTGGAACTCCGCACCGTACTGCTCGCGGATGAATGCAAGCTGCCGCTCGCGCGCCTCCGGGACGACGTCGATGCCGAGCGCGAGGAACAGCGCTGCCGCCTGTTCGGGCTGCCGCGCTGCGCGCCGGAAGGACTCCGGCAGCGACGCCAGTACCTCGTGCGCCTGCAGCACGTGTTCGGTGCCGGGGTTGGCGACGAGACCGGCAACCGCCGCCGGCGCGAGCACCACGGCGCCCTGCAGCAGCCCGCCCGCGCGCGCCGCGCCGGCCGCCGTGCGTGCTGCCGCCTCCTCCTGTTCCGCGCCGCGCGCCTCGGCCAGGCGGCGCCGGACCGTCTCGAACTCCGACGGCTGGAAGCCCGGATCGATCTCGCGGATGCGCTGCTCGAGCGGCGGATGGGTCGCGAACAGGCGCTGGATCCCGGGCGCGAACAGCATGTGCGCGACCTCCTCCGCGTCCGCGTCCGAGAAGCGCGAGCCGGCGCCCAGCGCGCCGATCTTGACCAGCGCGTTCCTGAGGCCGGTCGGGTCGCGCGTGAACTGCACGGCCGAGGCGTCGGCGAGCGACTCGCGGTTGCGCGAGACCGCGGCCTGGATCAGGCGGCCGAAAAACAGGCCGATCCACCCGAGCGCGAGCACGATGAGCGCCGCGACGATGATCACCGCGATCGCGGGACCGCCTTTCCGGCCGCTGTCACCGCCGCTGCGCGGCACGAAACGCAGGATCGTGCGCGCGATCATGGCGATCACGGTGAGTCCGAACAGCAGGCCGATCAGGCGGGTGCTGAGGCGCATGTCGCCGTTCAGCACGTGGCTGAACTCGTGCGCGACGACACCTTGCAACTCGTCGCGGTTCAGGTTGACGAGCGCGCCGCGCGTGACCGCGATCGCCGCGTTCGCCGGACTGTAGCCGGCGGCGAACGCGTTGATCCCCGCCTCGCGCTCCAGCACGTACACCTGCGGCACCGGCACGCCCGAGGCGATCGCCATCTCCTCGACTACGTTGCGCAGCCTGCGCTTCAGCGGGTCGGCCGTGTCGGCGCCGACCCGCGTGCCGCCGAGCTGCTCGGCGACCTTGCTGCCGCCGGCCGCGAGCGAGACCGTGCGCGCGACGCTCGAGATGCCGATCGTGCCGAGCACGACCAGGCTGCTGAACAGGATGATCGTCGGGTAGCGCCAGATGGACATGTCCGGCGTGGCGAGTAGGCCGCCGTCGTCCTGCACCGAGAGGATCGCGACCGTCACGACGACGACCAAGTCGATCACGATCACGATCGCGAGCACCGCGAGGACGAACAGGAACACCATCCAGCGCGACTGCCGCCGGGTTGCGGCCTGCCGCGCGAAGAAATCCATCGCTCAGGACCCCGTGCCGGGCCCGCGCGTCAGGTGAACTTCACCTGCGGCACTTCGCGCTTCGCCGCGGACTCGATCTCGAGCAGCTGCGCGGGCTGGAACGCGAACATGTTGGCGACGATGCTCGAAGGAAACATCTCGCGCCTGTTGTTGTAGCCCATCACCGAGTCGTTGTACGCCTGGCGCGCGAACGCGACCTTGTTTTCGGTGGTGGTCAGCTCCTCGGAGAGCTGCATCATGGTGGTGTTCGCCTTCAGGTCCGGGTAAGCCTCCGCGAGCGCGAACAGGCGCCCGAGCGCGCCGGTGAGCGCGTTCTCGGCGCCGGCCAGTTGCAGCACCGCAGCCGGGTCGCCGGGATTCGCGGCGGCGGCCTTCAGGCCGCTCACCGCCGCATTGCGTGCGGTGATCACCGCCTCGAGCGTCTGGCGCTCGTGCGCGAGATAGCCCTTCGCGGTCTCGACCAGGTTCGGGATCAGGTCGTGCCGGCGCGTGAGCTGCACGTCGATCTGCGCGAACGCGTTCTTGTAGGCGTTCCGCGCCGTGACGAGGCCGTTGTAGATGCCGATCGCGAACAGCGCGAGCAGCACGATGATCAGCAGAAGTATCCAGCCCATGTTGCCTCCTAACGGTGCCGGGTCGCACTTATCGCACTTATTGCGACAGGCGGCTGGGTCGGCCTCGTGCATTTTCACACATCTCGGCCCCGATTGAGCATGGCGCAGGGCTCGCCGACCCACATAGGCTGTCGGGGCAATTGACCGCGCGTCAGGGAAGTCCGTGGCTCGTCGACTCCGACTCCATGTCCCGAACGGGTTTCACCACGTGACCCTGCGTGGCAACCACCGCCAGGCCATCTTCCGTGACGAGGCGGACCGGGCCCTCCTCGAGGCGATCGTTGCCGACGCGGCGCGCGAGCTTGGCGCACGCATCCATGCTTACTGCTGGATGACCAATCACATCCATGCACTCGTACAGGTATCGGAAGTTCCGCTCGGCAAATTGATACTCCGTGTCGCGAGTCGCTACGCGCGACGCTTCCAGCAAAGCCTTGCCACGACCGGTCACCTGTTCGAACGCCGCCACCATGCGGTACTGGTCGATGCCGACAGCTACCTCCTGACCCTGGTCAAGTACATTCACCTGAATCCGGTGCGTGCAGGACTTGTCAGGGATGCCCGCGACTACCCCTGGTCCAGCCACAACGACTATCTCGGCGACCGAAATACGAGCTGGGTGTGCACGAGCGTCGCATTGCGCCTCTTTTCGGAGGACGTCCGCCAGGCGCGAACGCGGTACGCGGCATGGATGGGTGAGGTGGACGGAACCAGGTGGGGGGAAGGCTCGCTGGTGCCGCACCCCGATCATCCGCAAGTGCTGGGGAACGATGGCTTCCTGGCCCGGCTTGGGCTGTCCACTTCCGGTGATCGCAAGTCCGGCAGCTTCGCCCACCTGCTGGTCGAGTGCGCGAGGAAGTTCGAAGTGCCTGCCGATCAAATCGTTTCGGTCAGTCGGTCGCGTGCGCTCTCGGACGCGCGCGCCTGGCTGTACCGGGAAGCGCTGGCGCGCGGGGTCGCGACCGTCAGTTCAATCGCCCGTCAATGCAGCCGAACTGAGAGCGCGATTCGAGGCCATCTGCATCGCTGCGCCGACAGGAGGGGCAAATAAGTGCGATAAGTGCGACCCGGCACCGTCAAAACCGCGTGCGGAGCCAGGCGGCGATGTCCTGGATCTCCGGCAGGCACACCTGGTGCTGCATCGGGTACTCCTTCCACTCCACGCGGTAGCCCGCCGCGCGCAGCCAGTCCCGTGCCGCGCGCCCGAGCGCGATCGGCAGCACGGGATCCTGCTGCCCGTGGCACATCAGGATCGGCATCGCCTGGTTCGCGTCCGCCAGCTCGGCGGCGAGCGCCGCCTGCAGCGGCAGGTAGCAGGACAACGCGAGCACGCCGGCGAGCGGTTCGGGATGGCGCAGCGCGGCGTGCAGCGCGGTCGCGCCGCCCTGCGAGAAGCCCGCGATCACGATGCGCTCGGAGGCGATGCCGAACGTGCGCTCGGCGGCGATGAGCGCGCCGACCCGCGCGATCGACTCGCGCAGCCCTGCCTCGTCCGTGCGGCCTTCTGCGGTCAGCGTCTTGATGTCGTACCAGGCGCGCATGCGCATGCCCATGTTGAGCGTCACCGGGCGGATCGCCGCGTGCGGGAACACGAAGCGCACGCCCGGTGACGGCGGCAGCTTCAGCTCCGGCACGATCGGCACGAAGTCGTGGCCATCGGCGCCGAGACCGTGCAGCCAGATCACGCTCGCCGAGACCGGCGCCGCGGGCGCCAGGATCACGGCGTCCGCAAATTCCTGGATGCGATAGGTCACGGGATCAGCGGTCCTGGTGTGCGAACCTGAGCACGTGGCACGGGTCCGGCTGCGCGAACGCGGGATTCTTCATGCCGCGATTCTAGCGCGGCAGGTACCTCTGCAGGACCGGCCAGAAACTCGCCGCCAGGACGGCGATGGCGACGCCGCTCAGCAGGTTCGGCTCCGCGAGCATCGCGAGAAGTTCCGCGACCTTGCCCGCGACCGCCGGCCCGTGGCTCCATACGACAGCGATCGCCGCCGCGCCGACGGCGGCCGCCGACGCCACGCTGGTCCAAGACTCGCGCCGCAGGCGCTGCCGTAATCGGGTGCCGGGTCGCACTTATCGTACTTATTCGGGGAGACTCCCCGAATAAGTGCGATAAGTGCGACCCGGCACCGTAAACGGGTAAACGGGCACCGTAAACGCCGTAAACGATCAGAGGTTGCCGCACTCCCACGGCCCCCAGATCGCGAACGTGATGCCGGGAACCTGGATGTTGACGAACAGCACCTCGCCCGTCGGATCGAAGCACGCTCCGGTCCACTCGACCGCGCGGAACCAGTCAGGCTCGATCCGCTTGTCCGTCGCAACCATGTCTTCGAGCGTGAGGTCGACGTTGTTCTTGGCGAACGCGTAGGAGTCGCCATCCCCCGTGATGCCGATCAGGCGCGTACCCTGCCCGTACTCGTCCACGATCGCCTCGCCGTTCTCGCACAGCAGCAGGCCCCCGCGCGGGCTCGCGGTGATGTTGTCGATGTTGTCGCCGACTCGCTGGCTGCCTGCGACGAAGATCGCCTTCAGCGTCTCCGCCTGCGGGTCGTATTCCCAGATCGCGCCCTCGCCGCGCCCAGGCAGGCCCGTCGCGTCGCGGCCCGCCTCGGTGTCAACCATGTAAAGCCGCCCGCCGTGGTAACAGATGCCCTCGCCGCGGCTCAGCACCAGCCCGCCCTGGGCCCAGGCCTGCAGGAACGGGCCGCTCGCGCGGCCGGCCTCGGTCGTGATCTCCGCCGGCGGCTTGCCGGGATCGGCGTCGGGCGCCTCGATGTCGACCCACTCGATGCGATGCAGGTCGCCGACCGCCGGTGCGCGCAGGTCGGCGCGCGCCCGGCCCGCGACGCGCGCGGCCTGCAGGCGGCCGCCGGCCTCGTAGCTGCCCGCGCGCCCGCTCGCGTCCTTCGGGACATACCGATAGAAACCGGAGTTGTAGGCCTCGTCCTCCGTCAGGTAGGCGATGCTCGTCGCCGGGTCGATCGCCACGGCTTCGTGCAGCATGCGGCCCATCGCCACGATCGGCCGGCCGGTCGTCGCCGCAGGATCGGCAGGCACTTCAAAGACGTAGCCGTGCTTGCGGCCGCCGCGCGGCGTGAGATCGATGACGGTCTCTTCGCAGGACAGCCAGCTGCCCCAGGGCGTCGTGCCGCCGGCGCAGTTGTAGATCGTGCCGCCGAGCGACGGTCGCGCGCTCACCCAACGGCGGCCGCGGAAGGTGAGCGTCGTCGTGCCGCCGGCCGGCGCGAAGGCCGGGTCGGCCCCGGCAGTGTCGTAACGCGCCGGCGCCAGAATCGGGCTCCCGAGCCCGCGCTCGTGATTGCGTATCAGCGTGGTCTCCGTCTCCCCGTCGACCCTGCGCGAGGCGACGACGCCCATGCCGTCGTGGGCGCTCGGCGTCGGCGAACCGTCCGACATGGCGTCGCCGGTCCAGGAGTAGGTCCGATACTCGAAGCCGTCTGGCAGGTAGATCAGCGGCAAACCGGTTTCGAGGTCCTTGACCGGGCGCAGCGGGCCATAGGGGCTCGGCACGAATCGCGATTCACGCGTCGCTGCCGCTGCGCGGCGTGCGTGCAGGGTTCCCAGCACGGCGACGAGCGAGGCGGAGCCGGCAATGAACCGGCGGCGGTCGATTTGCGACATGACCGCGCCATTCTAGGTGTGAAACAGGGGGCGCGCCCTTCAATTGCTCGCGAAGGGGTGCGTCCGCTGCGGTCAGGCGCGGTCGATGCGGCAGGCGAAACAGCCGCGGCGCGCGAAATGCACGTGCAGGTAGGCGACGTCGGCGCGCGCCAGGTAGCGCTCGATGAGCGGGGTGGCCTCGCGGCCGTCGATGACCTCGGCGTCCACCATCTCGTCGGCGCGGTCATAGGCCCGGACGGACAGGGGCCGCAAGGTCAGGCAGACGGGCAACTCGTTGACCACGCGCGCCGCGGCCGGCTGCCCGCGACGCACGAAGATCGGGCCGGACGCCCGGAACGGCGTCGCGGCATCCTGGTGGGCGAAGGGCAGAAGCAGCAATTCCTCACCCACCGAGGCGTCCTCCAGGCTGATGCGGCAGGGGTAACCGACCGGCTGGTCGGCACGCACCCGGCGCATGCCACGTCCGGCGAGGGCGGCATCATCGAGGTCGAAAAATTGCTCGAACAACGCGGGTTCGAGTCCGCGGACCTGGTAGCTCATGCCCGCAGCATCGGTACCCAAGCCCCCCGCCGCAACCCGCTTCTTGCTGTTTCCGGGCGGTCTTCTGGGTTGTTATACCCTTATATTTCAATAAGCTCGCATGAATACCCGACCGCGAGTACGATGCACGCAGCGGTACCTGCTAACAGGGCCGCGTTCATAAACAACTGACTGAGGGGGATGCACAGTGAATCCATTCAAGATCGTAGGCTGGGTCGCGATTCTCATCGCGGTAGTCGGCGCCTTCACCGAGGTCCCGTACGCGGGCCTCCTGCTGGTACTGCTGGGCCTAGCTGGTGGCTACGCCATCGCCGCAGAGGATCACGTCCGCGTGCTGGTTTCGGCAGTCGTACTGGCCACGCTTTCCGGGGTACTGACGAACATCCCGGGCGTCGGTCAAATCTTGACGAGCATCTTCAGCGCGGTCGGCACCTTCGCGGCCGGTGCTGCGCTCTGTATCATTTCGTGCAATATCTGGAAGCGTTACAAGCCCTGATTTCGGCCCGCAGGACGCGGTCCGTGAAAAGGCCCGCCGAGAGGCGGGCCTTTTCCTTTTCGGCCGCAGTGGGGACTCGGCAGATCGAGGCCTTCAGGGTGCCATCGTCTCCGCGTTGACCTCCCAGCCCGCGTCCGCACCGCCCGGCAGCATCTGGCCGCGATCCTCGCCGACCTCTGTCTCGATCAGGCGATTCAGCTTGGCATTCATGGCCAGCAAGAGTTCGGCATTCTCGCCCGGAGCGGCGGCCAGGTTGCGCATCTCGTCCGGATCCGCCTCCGTATCGTAGAGCTCGGTGTCGTTCAGCTGATACAGGGCTTCCAGCGTGGTCGGCAGATTGTGCTGCTTCGGCGAGAAGTAGCGCGCGAAAACATGGCGGCCGTCGTAGACCGAGCGGACCGCGCCGCGCTTCATCATGTCCGGCACGATGCCCGCGTTCTTCAGTTCCTTCGGGTTGCCGCCCTGGTGCATGAAGTCCACGGCCTTGTTGAGGAAGTCGCCATCGAGGTAGGCGAACATGTTGTAGTTGAAGAGCAGCCCCTCATGGACGGCATTCGTGCCGGCCTCGCCGGGTGCCGCCAGCAGGCCCGACAGATCCTTGCCCGGCAGATCCTTCACGATCGTTGCGCGTTTGCCGGGCTCGACGCCGGTGAACGAGACAAGCGTCGGCGCGAGATCGAGGTGCGAGCTGATCGCGCGGCACTGCTGGCCGCCGGAATGCGCGGGATGCGAGATGATGAGCGGCACGTTGTTCTGCTCGCGATAGGCAACCGCCTCCTTGGCGTGCAGCTGGTGGGCGCCGTCCATGTCGCCATGGTCGGCGGTCAGCACGACGATCGTGCGGCCCGCGAGGCCGGAGGCGTCGAGTTCGCCGAGCACAATGTTGCGATCCACGTCGCGCAGGCAATTGAGGTAGTAGTTGTGCTGGCGCTGCCAGCGCGCCGCCTCGTTCGGGATGTTGCCTACCAGCGCGTCGTGCGAGCGCAGGAAGTCGCGATGCGCCGGCGGCCGGCCCGCCGCGTCCAGCGGCTGGCCGTGGCTGCGCGGCAGGCCGAACTCCCACTGCGTCGCATACAGCGGGTCCACGGGGTCGCGGGCGACGTGCGTGATGCCGCGCTCGGACTGCACTGGCGCACCCGGGGCGTCGGTGTCGTAGAACATCACGTCGTGCGGGTTGACAAGGTTGACGGCGAGGAACCAGGGCTTGCCCTGCCCGGCGAGCTCGCGCCCCTTGCCGCGCAGCCAGCTTCCGGCCATCGCCGAGATGACACCATCGTGCAGGTAGCCGCCCTGCGTATGCGCGATGATGTCGCCGATGCCGAAATGGTCCGAGAAGCCGTAGGCCTCCATTTCCTCGGTGAAGATCCTGGTCGGGCTGCCCAGCTTGTTGACGGTCTCGAATTCCTTGGTCAGGTGCCACTTGCCCTTGTAGGCGGTGTAATACCCCGCCGCGCGCAGCATGTCGCCGAGCGTCGACAGCTCGGTGGACATGCTCGTGATCCACGGGAAGTTCGTATTGTCGAACATGCCGGTCTGCTGGATGTGCCGGCCGGTGTAGATGACCGAGCGCGAGGGCGTGCAGACGCAGGAATTGATGCGATGGTTCACGAAGCTCGTGCCCTGGCGTCTGAGTCGCTCGTGAGCCGGCAGCTCGAATCCCGCCGGCAGTTCGCCGGGGCGGAAGAAGCGCTCCTGGTCGGTGAGGATGAAGATGATGTTGTACGGGCCGGCCGGCGCGGCGCCCGGTCACGCCCGTCGGCCCGGCCGGCGTCGCGGCCGCGGCCACCGGTTTTCCGGCGTCCAGTCCCATCGCCATGACGCCTGCGCCTGCGGCCTGCAGGAAATCCCTTCGCGTGTATCCGGTCGCGCCGTGCTGGTCCTCGGTCATTGTCGCCCCTCGGGTTTGTATGGCCTGCCCGCAAGCGGAGCGGGTGGTCTCGGACGCCCTCCGCTCAGCGCGGCGCGATATTGAAGTGCAGGCGCGTGTCCTGGTAGCGGTCGTCGCGCTTCGCGGCACCGGTCGCGACCAGGACGTAAAGGACGTTCAGCGCATGCAGGGCGTCACGGACGCCCGCGCCGCGCGAGCGTACCGCGAGTTGCTTCGCCGTGACGTCCTGCCTGCCTGCGTAACTCTTGCGGATGCGGCTCACCGCGTCGCGGCGCACGAGGTTGAAGTAGCCGCTCGCGCGCTTGGTGCGCGAGGCCGACATGACGACGAAGCCGGCGGCGCTTTCGAAGACGTAATACGTCTGCCGCTTGCCCTTCGCTTCACCGCAATACGTGAGTCCCTTGGCCAGGCTGCGGATGTTCATAGTGATCCCCTCGGTAGCTAACGCCAGACGTTAGTGTAGACCACCGCAGGGGCGCGCCCCTTCATGTTCGCGAACGGGCGCGTCCCCTTCAACGCACGAAGAGATGGGCGCCGGCCCACTCGGCGAACCAGCCGCGCAGGCGTTGCGCGACGCGCTCGGCACTGCCGGCGCGGCGGCCGATGCTCGCGCGGACCGCAGCCGCGAGCGGCTGGCCTGCCACCAGCGCCTGCAGCAGCCGGAACTGCTCCGGCTCCTGGTCGCGGCGCAGCACCTGGAAGCCGCGGCGGAAGACGATCACCCGGGTCGCACGCGGGCGCGGGATGCGTGGCCGCCCGCCGCGGCGGAGCGCGTTCATGAACGTGTTCGCGGGGTAGCGCAGCTTCAGCAGCACCAGCGCCGGGTTGGTCCACAGCCGCGTCCGGTCAGCGACCGCCGCGAACTCTGCCGCGGTCATCGGCGTTGACGCCGGCGCGTCGAACACGTCCTCCATCGCGCGCTCGATGCGGGCGATGTCCACCGCGAGCCGGTGCCGGTGAGTGCGCGGCAGGGTCCTGGCCAGGAAGTCCGGAAAGCTCGCGCTCAGCCCGTTCAGCAAGCGGGAGCGCGACGGGTGCCTCGCGATGTAGCCCCGGCAGGCCGCGCTGAAGGCCGACGGCCCGAGCACCTGCCGCACGGTCGGGTATTCCCCTTCCATCACCTCGACCAGCCGCGCGTAATACATGTGCGCGTAGATCTCGAGGCGCTCGAGAGAATTCAGTTGCTTCGACGGCAGGACCACGGCCGACGGGTCACGTGCCGCCGGGGCGATGAACCTGCGCGCCGGCTGCGAGCGCAGGCCTGCCTCGGCCCCTTCAGGGTGCATCACGACTGCCTGCATCCAGGCTTCGAGGGTGCCCAGGCTGGGCGTCGCCACAGGCTTCAAGCCGCCGCCTTCCGGAGTCCGTTCCTAAACCGTGCTGCCTTCCTAACCTCTTGCTGCAGAACGGAAAACTTCGGGATGTCGGCATCCCATTCGAGGAGTGTCGCGCGCGCGCCGACACGCGCCGTGAAGCGTGCGTACAACTCCCAGACGGCGTCCACCACTCGCCCGTCGTGGGTGTCGATGCAGTGCGTGCCGTTGTCCGTATGCCCCGCCAGGTGGATCTGCACCACGCGGTCGGCCGGGATCGCCGCCAGGTATGCCACCGGGTCGAGGTCATGGTTCCGGCAGGTCACATAAACGTTGTTGACGTCGAGCAGCAGCGCGCAGTCCGCCTCCTCGGCGAGCCGGGCGATGAATTCTTCCTCGGGCATCGAAGACACGCCGAACGTCAGGTAGGTGGACGGGTTTTCGAGCACCAGCGGCCGCTCGAGGTAATCCTGGATGGTCCGGACCCGCGACACCATGTGCCGCAGGCTCTCTTCCGTGTAGGGCAAGGGATAGAGGTCGTGGCCGTTCAGGCCCGCGACGCCCGTCCAGCAGACGTGGTCGCCGAGCCACTTCGCCCTGACCCGTTTCGCGAGCGCTTTCAGCTTGTCGAGGAAACCGAAGTCGATCGGATCCGTGCTGCCGACCGAGAGCGAGACGCCGTGCATCACGATGGGATAGCGCTCGGCGACCTGGTCGAGGAAGTACATCGGCCGGCCGCCCGTGTCGATGAAGTTCTCCGACAGGATCTCGAACCAGTCCATCGCCGGCCATTTGGTCGTGATGTGCCGGAAATGCTGCGTGCGCAACCCCACGCCCAGCCCGAGATCCGGCAACCCCAACGGTGCCGGGTCGCACTTATCGTACTTATTGCGTGGCAATAAGTGCGATAAGTGCGACCCGGCACCGTCATCGCCCCTCGGATACCGCCGACGACCGCCGCCGGAAATAGGGGTACAGCGGCAGCGACAGGCCGAGCAGCACCAGCGTCGCCCCCGCCTCCGCCGGGCTCTCGACGATCGTGCTCACGAGGACCCCTGCCATGATCAGCACGAAGGCGATTGGGACCAGCGGGTACAGCGACACGCGATACGGCCTTGGTGAGTCCGCCATCTTGCGGCGCAGCACCATGAGCGCGAGACCCGAGAGCCCCCAGAACAGCACGAAGATCAGCGTCGCGAGATTCGTGAGCTGGTCGAAGGTGCCCGAGACCGCGAACAGCGCCGCGAGCACGCCGTGCAGGATCACCGAGTTCGCCGGCACGCTCGCACCGGGGTTGAGCCTGGCAAAGCTCCTGAAGAACAGCCCGTCGCGGGCGGCGGCGTACGGCACGCGCGCGCGCGTCAGCATCACGCCGTTCAGCGCCCCGACCGCGGAGATCAGGAATATCACGGCTGCCAGCGAGATCGCCTGCGGGCCGAGGAAGGTCTCCGCCGCGCGCGCGCCGACCGCGGGTGCCCCCGGGTAAGCGGTCGAGTTCGAGGTGACCACCGCCTCGAATGGCAGCGCCGTGAAATACGCCGCGTTCACCAGCAGGTACAGCACGACGACGAGGAGGCCCCCGCCGATTACCGCGCGCGGCACGTTCCGATCTGGATCGCGCACCTCGGCCGCGGTCATCGGCAGGTACTGCCAGCCGCTGTAGGCCCACATCGCCGAGAGCATCGCGAAACCGAAGCCGCTCGCGGTGAGCGCGGACGCCGCCTCCCCGCCCGGCGCGAGGCTCGCGGCGGCCTCGGCCGCCTGCGGCGAGAACAGGAACACGCCGATGATCACGCCCGCGACCGCTAGCACCTTGAGCGAGGTCAGCACAGTCTGCACCCGGCCGCCGAAGGCGACGCCCGCGAGGTTGACGCCGGTGAAGAGCGCGACCACGCCGATGCCGAGCAGCTGCCGCAGGCCGAACTGCCAGTTGAGGTCCTGTCCGAAGAGGGTATACGGCCGCTCGATCCAGGGGCCCGGCAGCGCGACTGCGCCGGACAGGAAGATCGAGAACGCCGCCGAGTACGAGGCAATGCTCGCCGCGCCGATCAGGATGCTCATGCACACGTAGACGAAGCCCGGCAGGTCGCCGAAAGCCTTGCGCACGTACTGGTACTCGCCGCCGGCGCGGGGAATCAGCGTGCCGAGTTCCGCGAAGCAGAGCGCGCCGAGTACGGCGACCAGCCCGGCGACCGCCCAGGCGGCCATGACGAGCAGCGGCGATCCGACCGCCTGCGCCATCGGCGCGGACTTCAGGAATACGCCGGTGCCGATCGTGATGCCGACCACGATGGCAATGCCGTGGGTGAGGGTCAGGTCGCGGCGCAGCTCAGACATCGCGCCAGCTTACCGAAGCGGACGCGTGTACGGTGCCGGGTCGCACTTATCGCACTTATTGCCTTGCAATAAGTGCGATAAGTGCGACCCGGCACCGTAAGTTACCGCGGGATGCGCCGCGCTGAAGCTACACCCGCCGCTGGCACCCCGGAAAGCTGCACAGCATCTCGAACACCAGGTTTGCCGCGAGGAGCGCCGTGTTGCCGCTCGGATCATAGGGCGGCGAAACTTCCACGAGGTCGCAGCCGATGAGATTCAGTCCGAACACGCCACGGATGATCTCGTAGCCCTGCGCGGCCGTCAGCCCCGCCGGTTCCGGCGTCCCGGTGCCCGGCGCAACCGAGGGATCGAGGCCGTCGATGTCGAACGAGAGATAGACCGGCGCCTCGGGCCCGATGCGCGCGCGCACCTCGGCCATGAGCGGTGCCAGCGACCTGTTCCAGCATTCCTCGGCCGGCACGACCGTCGCCCCGTGCCCGCGCGTGAAGTCGAAGTCATCGGCGTGGTAGCCGGTCGCGCGCAGCCCGATCTGGAACATGCGCGGGCCGTCCACGAGGCCCTCCTCCAGCGCGCGGCGGAACATCGTGCCATGCGCGATCTTCTCGCCGAACATCGTGTCATTGGTGTCGGCGTGCGCATCCACGTGCACCAGCGCCAGCTTGCCGTGCCGCTTCGCCAGCGCGCGCAGGATCGGCAGCGCGATCGTGTGATCGCCGCCGAGCGACACCGGCTTGATGCCGCTCGCCAGCACTTCGCGGTAGAAGCTCTCGATGATCTCGACCGACTTCGCGAGGCTGAAGGTGTTGATCGCGACGTCACCGAGATCGGCAACCTGGAAGCTGTCGAAGGGCGCCACGCGGGTCGCCATGCCGTACGGCCGCACCAGGCAGGACTCGGCGCGGATCGCGCGCGGCCCGAAGCGCGTGCTGGCGCGGTTGCTGGCGCCGATGTCGAGCGGCACGCCGATGATGCCGATGTCGACGCCCGCGCGTTCGCGTTGCTCGGGCAGCCGGAACATCGTCGTGGGACCCGCGAAGCGGGGCATCACGTCGCCGCCGAGCGGCTGGTTGCGCTGCCTGTCCGCCACTGGATTGCCGCTCCCTCTGCCGCCCGACTGGTCGATGACCCCGGGTCATTATCCTACCGCGCGTCCGGAAAGGCATAATTCCGCCATCCTCCCGGGAGCAGGCCGTGCTGAGAAAGCTCTGGATTTTCGCCGGCATCGTGCTCGCCCTGATCGCGCTCTGGACGCTGTTCGCGCTCACCTGGGCGCGTAAGCTCCCCCGCCTCGGACACAGTGAATAATAGACTCTCCCGGCATCGCGGGAGAGGTCATGAAGAAGTCGAGGTTTACGGAATCGCAGATCGTGGCGATCGTGAAGGAAGGGGGAGCGGGGGT
>Ga0194127_10000306_pt1 | contig 79435 bp, 65 predicted proteins | sample TA2KigC100mmetaG_FD_148624 | JGI IMG/M metagenome (GOLD analysis project Ga0194127, IMG submission 148624) | Freshwater microbial communities from Lake Tanganyika, Tanzania - TA2015036 Kigoma Deep Cast 100m | ecosystem: Environmental > Aquatic > Freshwater > Lake | place: Tanzania: Lake... | reverse complement strand
TTGTGAGGGGAAAGTTCCGTTCCGAAGGGACGTTTGAATTCATGCGGCCGTACAAGCCGAACAAGAAATCTCCGTCAGAGACTGATGAGAGTTCCGATACGTATGACACGATCGAATGGCTCCTGAAGAATCTCAGACACCACAATGGCAAAATCGGAATGTGGGGTATCTCCTATCCCGGATACCAGGTCGCCATGGGTATCATCGATGCCCACCCGGCCCTCGTCGCCGCATCTCCTCAAGCACCGATGGCTGATGTCTTTGTCGGCGACGACTTTCATCACAACGGCGCGTTCTTTCTTGCACACGCCTTCGGCTTTCTGGCAATGACGGCTCCGTCACAAACCGACAGCGCTTCGTCAATCCAGCGGCCTCCGCGATTCAACTATGGGACGCCCGACGGCTATCGGTTCTTTATGGAACTGGGTCCGATCGCGAACGCGAACCGTCGATACATGAAGAATGAAGTCCCCATCTGGAATGAATTCATGGAGCATGGGACGTATGATCGCTATTGGCAGGAGCGGAATGTGATTCCCCATCTGAAGAAGATCAAACCGGCGGTTCTGACGGTCGGAGGGTGGTTTGACGCGGAAGATCCGTACGGCGCTTCTCATATCTACGCAAAGATCGAGAAGGAAAATCCAGGGATCACGAACATGATTGTCTTTGGTCCGTGGCATCACGGAGGATGGGCGCGTATCGATGGTGATACTCTGGGACATATTCGATTTGGGAGTAAGACTAGTCTATGGTATCGCGAACATGTTGAGTTGCCGTTTTTCAACTACTATTTGAAGGGAAAGGGGGATCTCAAGATTCCCGAGACGTGGGCCTTCGCGACCGGGCGCAACGAATGGATGTCGTACGATCAATGGCCGCCGAAGGAGGCGATCGAACGAAAGCTGTACTTGCGGGAGAGTGGGAAGTTATCCTTCGATGCGCCGACCAGAAAACCGGACTCGGGATTCGATGAATTTGTGAGCGATCCTGCGAAGCCGGTTCCCTTCACCGCACAAACGACCACATCGATGGGGCATCTCTTCATGGTGGAAGATCAGCGCTTCGCTGCGACCCGCCCCGATGTTCTGGTCTACGAAGGTGACGAGTTGGAGAAAGATGTGACGATCGCGGGACCGATCTCGGTGGAATTGTACGCCTCGACATCAGGAACCGATTGTGATTGGATCGCGAAGCTCATCGATGTCTATCCGGGAAACGCACCAGACAACAACCCGAATCCGTCGGGTATCAGAATGGGGCATTTCCAGATGATGGTGGGGGGAGAAGTCATCCGCAGTAAGTTCAGGAACAGTCTCCAAAAACCGGAGCCGATGATCCCGGGAAAGCCGACGAAGATCGTTTTCACGATCCCCGACAAGCATCACACGTTCTTGGCCGGACATAGGATCATGGTGCAGGTTCAGAGCACATGGTTTCCACTGGTTGATCGAAATCCCGGGAAGTTTCTTGACATTTACGCTGCGAAGGAGGGCGATTTCACGAAAACGATTCAGCGGGTCTATCGTTCGCCAAATCGAGCGTCGCATCTCGAGCTGCTCGTCATCGAGCCTTGATGTTGCCGTGTCGCTGCTGCCGCGCGGTGGCGATCTTGATACGCGTTGGAAGATTCTTTATATTTGCGTTCAGAGATTGAAGCAAAAAGCTCTGGAGAGCTGGCCCGTCACACCATTCGGTGTGACGAGGTCTCGTCCCGCGTAAGAGCTGCGGGACTCAACTATTGTCCCAAAGGGATGGCTTCGCCACACCGGTCTTGTCCCAAAGGGATCCTCCAAAGGAGTCCTTCGGACCTTCGGGAAAAACCGGCGCCATGATGGGGGGGAAGATGGTTTTCGCGTATGTCTTGCGAAGCTTGGTGGATGGTGGTTACTACTACGGCAGTACGACGGATCTAAAGAGCCGCCTCCGAGCACATAATAGTATCGATGGCTATCGCTGGTTGAGAGAGAGGGATATCATCAGAAAAGAGGAAACTGGAGAGCTGGCAGAACGGCTATTGCACCGGTCTTGAAAACCGGCGCCCGCAAGGGCTTGGGGGTTCGAATCCCTCGCTCTCCGCAAAACTACGTCCCGTCGAAAAACGACGAGACTTCGTTTTGCAGGCAACCTTCACAAATCGACGAAGTCCCGATGGTTTTTTCGGGACGCAGTCGATCGTTTTGCAGGCAATCTTCACAAATCGACGAAGTCCCGATGTTTTTTTCGGGACGTAGTCGATCGTTTTGCAGGCAATCTTCACAAATCGACGAAGTCCCGATGTTTTTTTCGGGACGCAGTCGATCGTTTTGCAGGCAACCTTCACAAATCGACGAAGTCCCGATGTTTTTTTCGGGACGTAGTCGATCGTTTTGCAGGCAACCTTCACAAATCGACGAAGTCCCGATGTTTTTTTCGGGACGTAGTCGATCGTTTTGCAGGCAACCTTCACAAATCGACGAAGTCCCGATGTTTTTTTCGGGACGCAGTCGATCGTTTTTCAGGCGGCTTACGCATTTCACAGGGGGGAACATGTTGCCACAATGGTATGTGTATGTTCTAAGGAGTCTCAAGAGGGACTTCATTTACGTAGGTTCGACGCGGGACGTCGAGCGGAGACTGGGGGAGCACAATCGAGGGGAGACGCAATCCACAAAGGCTTTTTTGCCGTTTGAGATGGTTGCCTACATCGCGGTTCAGACGGAGAAGAAGGCCGTGGAACTGGAAAGATATTTGAAGACTGGTTCTGGAAAGGCAGTACTGAAAAAGCGAATCCTGACCGACGAAGTCCCAGTTTCTGGGACGTAGTCGGTCCCTCGCTCTCCGCTAGTTTCGGTTTGTACATTCATTACTTCCCGCCGATTTCGGCGGGATTCTTCTGATCAATGACAACTTTACGTTCACGTATCTGATGAGGAGTATCTGATGACGTCTGGACTGACCGTACCCAAAGAAGGCGGCTTTGATCTTATCTCCCTCGGCGCATTGATTCATCGACTTGATCCTGGGATCATTCCGTTTCGAAAGGCAACCGGGTGCCAGATTCACGTCAGCGGCGGTGAGTTCAACGTCGCCGCGAATCTAGCCGATTGTTTTCAGATGAAGACCGGCATCGTAACGGCGATGGTCGATTATCCCATTGGTGACCTGATCGCGGAGAGAGTCAAGGCGATGGGCGTCCATCCGTTCTACAAGAAATTCAAACACAACGGAGTGAATGGACCGAACATGGCGACCGTCTACAGCGATCGCGGACAGGGTGTTCGCGCACCAGTGGTATTCTACAATCGCTCAAATGAAGCCGCGGCGCAATTGAAACCGGGAGACTTTGACTGGAATGCAATGTTCTCCGGGGGCACCCGGTGGTTCCATAGCGGCGGGATTTTTGCATCACTGTCAGAAACGACTGGTGCTCTGATCATCGATGGAATGAAGGCAGCGAAAAAGGCCGGAGCAATCACCAGTTTCGATCTTAACTTCCGGGAAAAACTCTGGAATATCTGGGGAGGACAGCAAAAGGCCGTCGAGGTGATCAAGGGAATCGTGGAGAACACAGATGTCCTCGTGGGCAACGAAGAGGATCTCCAAAAGGGTCTTGGGATCCCGGGTCCCGAGGTCGAATCAAAATCAAAGCTCGATCCGAACGCCTTCTTCGCGATGATCGACAGCGTGATCGCGAAATATCCGCACGTGAAAGTCGTTGCGACAACGCTGCGGGAAGTCCATTCCACAAACCGTCATTCCTGGGGTGCGGTGGCGTGGATCAACGGCAACACCTATGTCTCTCCCATCTGTGAACTCGATGTGCTTGATCGCGTTGGAGGGGGTGATGGTTTTGCAGCCGGTCTCTTCTATGGACTGCTGAACGGAGCATCACCCGAGGAGGCGGTGAAACTCGGTTGGGCACATGGAGCGCTTCTCACCACGTTCCCTGGCGACACCACAATGGCAAGCGTGGAGCAGGTGAAAGCGTTTGCCGCCGGAGGATCCGCGCGCATCCAGCGATGACGCGTTTGCGCGATCCCGAAATCCGACGCCGTCTGAGCACAAGACAAATCCCGTCCCGATCGTTTTCGGGACGGGATTCTTTTTTGACGGCATTCGGCGCTACGCCTGTTCGGCGATAGATCCGACATCTTTCTTGCTCTGCCAGACAGACCAGACAATCGATCCTGCCGCAACGAGTACGATGAGTACTCCCACAACAATCGCGCCCGTCGTCTGAAGTTTGGGACTGACCAGATTGTAATTCAGAACGAGCCCGAGGCCAAGCAAACTCACCATGTTCATGACTTTGATGAGCGGATTGACAGCGGGTCCTGCCGTATCCTTCAACGGATCGCCAACTGTGTCTCCTGTGACAGCCGCTTTGTGCGCTTCGGATCCTTTTCCGCCGTAAATTCCATCTTCAATCAATTTCTTGGCGTTGTCCCACGCGCCTCCGGCATTTGCCATGAAGACCGCGAGCAATTGGCCAACCAGAATCATTCCTGCAAGAAATCCACCCAACGCATAGGGTCCGAGCATGAATCCAACAAGGAGGGGAGCCATAATCGCGAGGAAACCCGGACCAATAAGTTCTTTCTGAGCTGTTTCGGTACAGATGTCCACGACTCTGCCGTAATCCGGCTTCTTCGTGCCGGCCCAGATTTCCTGATCGCGAAATTGCTCGTGGCACTCCTTGACGATATAGAATGCCGCACGACCGACGGCGCGAATCAGCATACTGCTGAAGAGAAACGGTACGGCGCCGCCGATGAGAAAGCCGATGAATACAGTGGGATCGGCGATGGTCAGTCTCCCCGCTTCTTCGAAATATTGTGTGATCGTCATCTCCGTGATCCGGTCTTCGCTGCCGACGGCAATGACCGCGATGAAGCTGGAGAACAATGAGACGGCGGCGATGACTGCCGATCCGATCGCGATCCCCTTCGTTTCGGCTTTGGTCGTGTTCCCGACGGCGTCGAGATCAGCAAGGATCTGACGCGCTCGCCGATAGCTTCCCGGATTCTGCTTCTCCATCTCCACCGGATCGTATCCCATTTCGCCGATTCCATTCGCGTTATCCGCGACAGGTCCGAACACGTCCATGGAAATCGTATTCCCTGTGAGTGTCAGCATGCCAATGCCTGCCATGGCAACTCCGTATGCGACGAAGATGGGAGGCGCACCAGCATAGGTCAGCACCGACAAAAGGATCGCGACGCCGATGACGAGAATCGATGCAACTGTGCTCTCGTAGCCAACCGCAAATCCCTCGATAATATTCGTCGCATGACCAGTCTGGCATGCGCGGGAGAGTCCCTTCACCGGGGCGTGACTGGTATGGGTGAAGTAGCTCGTCACTTTGTTGAGAGCGATTGCCAGGAACACGCCGATGAGACACGTCAGGGCCGGTCGGAGATCCAGTCCTGTGATCCCGAAGTTCGCGAAGAAACCGAGTTGCGCAGGATCGCCGTTCGGGAAGCCGAGCGCCGCCATCGGATTCATCCGGAGGTATTCCTGATCAATATTCAAATAGAAGAATCCGAGCACAAAAAATCCAACCACACTGATGATGGAACCGATCCAGAATCCGCGGTGAACCACCTTCAGCGCAGTGTCAGACGTATCCTCCGGACCTGCCTTCACCGTGTACGTGCTGATGATAGAACCCAAGACACCGATGCCCCGGACAATCAGAGGGAAGATGACCCCCTTGTGGCCAAAGCTGGCCAGACCGAGGATCATCGCTGCGACCATCGTCACTTCATAGCTTTCAAAGATATCCGCGGCCATCCCGGCACAGTCACCAACGTTGTCACCCACGTTGTCCGCGATCGTCGCGGCGTTCCGCGGATCATCCTCGGGAATATCCTTCTCGATCTTGCCGACGAGGTCTGCCCCCACATCGGCCGCTTTGGTATAGATGCCACCGCCGACGCGCATGAAGAGTGCCAGGAGCGTTCCACCGAATCCGAAGCCCAACAATGCCTCGTACGCCGACTCGCCGAACACAAGGAAGATGAGCGTGCCGCCGAGGAGGCCCAGGCCGTCGGTAAGCATTCCCGTGATCGTGCCGGTGCGGTAGCCAAGCTGCATCGCTTCGCCGTAGCTTCGCGTCGCCGCAGCGGCGACACGCAGATTACCGGAGGTGGCCAACCGCATTCCGGCAAACCCAACTGTCCAGCTGAACAGCGCCCCAATGAGGAACGCTGCTGCGCGTCCCCATCGAAACGCGTCATCAAATCCCGTATAGGTGATCCAGAGGAGAATGGTGGTGATGATGATTAACGGTCCGATGCGGCGGAATTGTGCCTTCAGGTAGGCATTTGCTCCCTCGCGCACGGCATTCGCCACCTCCTGCATCTTCGTTGTTCCTTGATCGGCGCGCTTCACCTGCCGGCTGAGGAATACGGCGTAAAGCAATCCTGCGACCGCGATCGACAGGACAGCGAGGAGACTGAAGATTTCGAGGGGTGTGTATTTGGGATCGCTGAAGAGACTAAATGGTGTGAAGTGGGAAGTCGGCTGCTCAGTTCCGGATGATTCCTGCGCGGATTGAGCGAACGGATTCCATAGGAACCCGACTGCGAATATGAGGAGCATGGTAAGGAGAAGGATCCTGCGCCCCATTTCTGATTTGTAGAGCTTTCTGAATCGTATCATAATAAAAGACACCCTCGTTTTCGTGATGAGGAAAGTGGCAGACTCGTCGATGAACAGTCCGGCGATCTACGACAAGCTTTCAGAGGCCGAACGCCACCAATACGAATGCTCAATTTCGAGGACCCGCCGCTCCGGGAAGCGGTACCATTTGATTCCGGTCTTGTCCCCGAGGTAGAATCCGCGGTTGATCGTCCGGAAGAATCCGTGATGAGAGGGATGACGGGAAATGGTCTTCGTGTTCTTCTTCCCCTTCAGGAGAACCTCCTCCATGCAATTGACAACGTGCATCGGATCGTGGTAGGGGAGGAAGCCGGCCAGATGACCCGACTCGTCGCGATCAGCAAGGAGGTCGGCAAAGAATATTCGTGGTACATGGAGGGGATTTGCTTCATCAGTCATGAAGTCTACGAATTCGCGTGGCGGGAGCGCTGAGGCGACAAGCGGAGAAACAGGACAGAGCTCATGGTACAGATGTGCCGCACGCAGAGATTCGGTTCCGGCGTAAGGAGTCGCGTTGAGTCCCATGATGCGACCATCGGCAGTGACGAGATGAAGCGTACCGAACGACTCGAGCGGGAGATGTTCGAGGACTCGATAAATGCTTATGTATTTGCTTCGTTTTGGACCCCCATCTGCATGCGGAACACATCGCTCTTCAATATCATCCAGCTTGAAGTAGCTGCTTTTGAGCCGGCGATCGATTTCGAAGAACATGACGTTTCCGCGTGTGAGCTTCTGTGTACCGATGGCCATGTAGCGCCCGAACGCCTCTGGATTGAGGTGGGAAGCGACAAGTGCTTCGTACCGGTAGCACAGCATATAGAATCGAATATCCATGTGGATGACTCCTTCGTGAGAGGACAGAGAAGAACGATCCGGAGACGGAGAGGGAGGAACTGATCAGGGATGGTGCCGCATTGCGTGTCACGACGTCGGTGAACGAAGCGGTGACACCCAACCCTTCAGTTCAAACCCCGCGTGTCGAGATATAACAATCACAAAGCTACGACAAAAAAGGAAAAGAGCAAATGCTCTGCACATCAATTCCAGATCATCTCATTTTGTCAGCCTCCGCCATGGAACCGATAATCACACGGCTTCCGGTGCTTCGGAGCGCGATTAGCAGATCTCACGACACCGACATCTGCGAAGCCGGTAGTTTGCAGAAAGTGGAGTGGAGTGTCGAGACGGTCGGCGTCAGTGAGGATAGAATTGCGCCAGGACGTCGCCCTGTTCAAAAAAGGTGAGCCGCTTCGCTATCGTAAAAAGGAATCTTCATCCATGAGAATCGTCGGAGTGTCATCGAAAGTGCTTGACACGGAACGGAAAGGTCGCTACCATTGAACTACCTGGTATACCAAGTTTCTCACCGCAGCGGCCCCTCAGTTGGCGCTGCCGAATAATTTCACCATCTCCCGATGCCTGTCGATCCCACAAAACCGCTTCCGCTCTATATCCAGGTTGCCGAGGATATTCGATCTCAGATTGAAGAGCGGCGGCTTCGGGTTGGAGATCAGATTGGCTCCCACGCGTCGTTGTCAGAGCATTACGGCGTAAGTATTATCACCATCAAAAAGGCCCTCGAAAATCTCGTCCACGAGGGCCTTCTGTTTACGAGGGTGGGAAAGGGGAGTTATGTCGCGAGAGAACACAACGATGGAAGGTACAGCCGAGCGATCACCATTGGATTGGTTCTCCGGAACCTACAAAGTCCCTTCTTTTCTCTCATCGCTCAAGGGGTGGAAGAAGCCGCATTCGAAGCCGGAATGAATGTGATGCTCTCGAACTCCCGAGGTCGGATAGATCGGGAAGAAGGACAGATACGACACTTCAAGAAATGCGGTGTCAGCGGCATGATTATCGCGTCGATGACGCACAAGTATCATGCAACACCGTTGATTCGCAGGCTGAAGAACGAACGATTTCCCTTCGTGATGGTATCCTACGTCGCCGATGATGATATCCCCTTTGTGGGCACAGACCACGAACTCGGCGGCTATCTCGCCGCGAAGCATCTGATCGGCCTCGGCTACAAGCGGATCGGCTATATCGACGGTGAAAGAGGAAATCTTGTCGGTGCACTCCGGCGAAAGGGATATGAAAAGGCATTCCGTGAACATCGGAAAACAATCGATCGCTCACTAGTCTTCGCGTTGGGACACAAAGGTGAGCAGTACGACTACGAGTCGGGATTTGAAATCGGTCGGTCAATTTGTGCCAAACGGGAAAAACCGGATGCTCTGTTTGTTTACAATGATCTCTCTGCTCTCGGATGCATGGACGCGTTGCTTCGCCATGGTCTGCGCGTTCCGGACGATATCGCGATCGTCGGATTTGATGATATCGAGCGGGGAGAGTATGCGACGGTACCATTGACAACGATCCAGCAACCGAGAACGGAAATCGGCAAGAAGGCTGTCGCGGTGCTGGAACAAATGATCGATGGAAAGAAGACGGCATTGCGTACAGTTCTCCGGCCAAAGTTGATCGTGCGCGAATCGTGCGGTGCCGCCAAACGCAAGTAGCCGCTGTTGGTATCTTTGATACGTCAATCGGCACAGGGACAGATATGAGGACAGAAATCAATCGACGTGAATTCCTGGGCGTATCGGGAGCCGCGCTCGGCGCTGTGGCGATGGGGCCAGGCATCCGCATGTTGAGTTCCATGCAGAGTCGTAAGCAACCGAACATCGTCATCGTCTTATCGCGTCGTGGCCTCAGGTGGATCGGTCTGGTCATCGGCGACGGGATCGATGCACTGCGGACCTTTTCCGCTCGAGAAGAAGGATACCCAAATTGATTACCTCGAGTCGGTGGCGGCGAACGAAAGATCCGCCCCATGGTCTATACAGAGGTGGAGTGGGAGCCGGGAGTCAAGCGACGATGGAGAAAGATCACGTCAGCGAAGCACGGGGAGATCGACCTTGCGGCGATGTTCGATCCGAACACCGATGTGGTCGCGTACGCCTACTGTCGCATCGACAGCCCCCGCGATCTGAACGTCAGGGCGACATTCGGAAGCAACGATGGGATAGATGTCATTCTCAACGGGTCGCGAGTGTTTTCCAGGCGCGCAAAACGGAATCTTACGCTTGACGAAGACGAGGCGCTCCTGGGACTGAAAAAGGGGGAGAATCACTTGCTCCTCCGTATCGATCAGGGGAAAGCGGGATGGGGATTTTCGTTCCGCCTCCCCGACGTCGTAACGAGGAGTCCGGATCACAAATACCGTATTGTTGACTAGTCTGGGAGTCGTATGTCAAAGGTATCGGAGTTCAGAACTGACAATCTCGTTGTCTCCGTCTATGGCACCCGTGAAGACCTCGGTTGTGCAGCGGCGGAGGATGTGGAGAAACAGATTCGCGCAATTGGAGTCAAACAGGAGGAAATCCGGATCATGTTTGCCTCCGCGCAATCGCAACGGGATCTCTGGAACGAGTTGAGCAAGCGAAGAGAGATTCCGTGGAATTGCGTCACTGCCTTCCACATGGATGAATATCTTGGTCTCCCGGAAGACGCGCCGCAGAAGTCCGGACACTTGCTGCGGGAAGAGTTTTTTCAGGGGAAGGGTTTTCGAAAAATTCACTACATTGACGGGTCGGCTCACGATGAACGATCGGAATGTCAGCGCTATGCTTCACTCCTCGCTTCGGCGCCGCTTGATATCGTGTGCATGGGAATCGGAGAGAACGGTCACATCGCATTCAACGATCCGCCGGTCGCAGATTTCAGTGATCTGCTGATGATGAAGCCGGTGACAATCGACAAACGCTCCCGGCAACAGCAGGTCAATGATGGAGCATTTTCGGTGATCGATGAGGTGCCTGTGCGCGCCCTGACCGCGACCGTTCCCCAACTGCTGGCGGGAGAAGCCCTTTTCGTCGTGGTTCCCGGAGAGCGAAAGGCCGAAGCGGTCTGGAATACACTCTTCGGACCGATCAGCCTCTCCTGTCCCGCATCGATCATTCGGACCCATCGGAATGCAAAACTGTATCTCGATCGCGATTCAGCCCGGATGATTTCTCGGGATTTTTTATCTGACTGACCAACACGAATCCGCTAATCCGACAAGAAGAAAGCCGACCATGCGAAATCCCATCGTCGTAGCCACCATAGTCCTCTGTTCACTCTTTGGCGCTAAGGCCCAACATCGGGGATGGCCGAAAGAAGTTCTTCGGCGCATTGCCAATGGGATTGTGGCAGAAACCTCCTATGAAGTCATCGACACCGTGACGCGAAGGGTTCTGAACGGTGATGATCTCAAAACCGTCAATGCGGGATCGGCGGGATACTCTTTGCGGGGACTGAAATGTATCTGATGCACAAACAATCCAAGAGTGCGAAATAGGAGGCGAGTCCGATCCATGAAACACCCTCTTCTACTTCTGTTCGTCGCGTTTGCTCTCGGATTCAGCGGCTGCAGCAAGAACCGGGAGGTGACGGTTCTGAAGATGGCGCACGGCCTCGATGTCACCCATCCCGTCCATATCGCGATGGAATACATGGCGAAAAGGGTCGCCGAGAAATCCGACAGCACGATGCGCATTGACCTGTACCCGAGCAGCCAGCTGGGAACCGAGCGGGAGCTTGTGGAGCTTCTTCAGATCGGGAGTCTTGCCGTCACGAAAGTGTCAACGAGTGTGATGGAGGGGTTCTCGTCGTCCTACAGCGTCTTCAGCCTGCCATACGTCTTCAGGGACGACTCGCATCGATTCAGAGTCCTTGAGGGAGACATCGGGACGGAAATCTTGATGAGCACACAGCAGAAATATCTCCGGGGACTCTGCTACTACGACGCCGGCAGTCGCAGTTTCTACACGAAGAGCAAGCCGATTCTTGCCCCATCGGATCTTGGCGGACTCAAGATCCGGACGCAGGAAAGTATGACCTCCGTGAAAATGGTGAATGTGCTCGGCGGATCGGCGACGCCGATCGCCTGGGGCGAGCTCTACACTGCGCTTCAGCAGGGCGTTGTTGATGGAGCGGAGAACAATCCTCCTTCCTTCCATCTCTCACGTCATTACGAAGTGGCAAGATTCTATGTCCTCGACGAGCATACGTCGGTTCCCGATGTTGTCCTGATCAGCACCGTCGTGTGGAATGATCTCACCGAAGATCAGCAGCGCATTCTCCAGGAAGCGGCCGACGAATCGGCGGAATTCCAGAAAGGCCTCTGGCAGGAGGCGACCAAACACGCGATCGAAGAAGTTCAGAAAGCGGGCGTGCAGGTGATGATTCCGAACAAGAAGCCGTTCTTTGACAAGGTTCAGCCGCTCTACGAAGAGTACCGAAAGACAAGACCTGACGTTCACCAACTCCTTCTTCGCATTCAATCGGTGCAATGACTATGGAACGCATCCGACACTATCTCGACAAATCGCTCGAATGGCTCCTCGTGGCGTTGATGGGCACGATGACCCTCAATGTGCTGTGGCAGGTGTTCACACGGTTCATCTTGCGAAATCCGAGCTCCTTTACCGAGGAACTCGCCCGGTACATCCTCGTCTGGCTGGGTCTCCTCGGTGCGGCGTACGGAGTCGGCAAGAAAGTCCATCTGGCGATCGATCTTCTTGGACCGAAGCTGAAGGGGCGCACGCGGCACGTTGCGGACATGTTTGTCCACGCTTGCGTCCTCCTCTTTGCCGGCGTGGTCATGATATTCGGAGGGGCCAGTCTCGTCAATATCACGAACACGCTCCAGCAAATTTCGGCCGCACTTCAAATCAAACTTGCCTACGTCTACTTCGCGATCCCGCTCAGCGGACTGATTATCGCGTTCTACGCCGCCTCGTCGTTCTGGCGGTCCCTGACCGGATGGAAGAACAGTACCGTCGAAACGCCGCAGGTGTTCCCGGTCGACTAACCGATTATGCCGTAACCCGGAGAGGTCAATATGGTTCTCAATGAAATCCTCGTGCTGGTCATTTCGTTTGTGGTGCTCCTGGCGCTCAGAGTTCCTATCGCGTTCTGCATCGGGCTTGCGACGATGTTCACCATGGCGATGAGTATCAAGACCGGACCGGCGTTTACAACCATTGCGCAGCGGATGTCGACCGGCCTCGATAGTTTCGCGCTGCTCGCGATTCCGTTCTTTGTTCTTTCGGGACAATTTATGAACAGGGGAGGCATTGCGCGTCGGCTGATCGATTTTGCGAAAACCGTCGTGGGAATGCTGCCCGGCGGTCTTGCCTTTGTGAATATCCTCGGTTGCATGCTCTTCGGTGCGATTTCAGGATCGGCCGTGGCGGCAGCGGCAGCGATCGGCGGATTCATGACGCCGCTCATGCGCAAAGAAGGGTACGACAATGAGTTTTCGGCGGCGGTGAACATCACATCTTCCACTACCGGCTTGCTGATCCCCCCGAGCAATATTTTGATCGTCTACTCTCTCGCGAGCGGCGGGACTTCCATCGCCGCCCTCTTCATTGCGGGCTACATCCCCGGTATCCTGGTCGGTTTGAGTTTAATGGTGGTCGCGGCGGCAATTGCGATCCGGAGGAAGTATTCGGTCGTGGCATTTCCAGGCGTCTTGGAAGCGGTGAAGCGATTCCTTGACGCGTTGCCAAGCCTGCTCCTGGTGATCATCGTGATCGGCGGTATCGTTGCCGGCTACTTCACGGCAACCGAGGCCTCCGCGATCGCGGTTCTCTACACATTCATCCTCTCTGTCGTCGTATATCGCGAAGTGAAGTGGAAGGAAATCCCGAGCGTGTTGCTCGAATCCACGGTCACGACGTCGATCGTCCTTCTGCTCGTCGGAACATCGATGGCCATGTCGTGGATCCTCGCGTATGAAAACATTCCGCAGGGTGTGAGCGCCGCGCTTGTTGCGCTCTCGGAAAACAAAATCATCATTCTATTGATCATCAACCTTATTCTTCTCGCCGTGGGCACGTTCGTGGATATGACCCCGGCCGTGCTGATCTTCACGCCGATCTTCCTTCCGGTTGCGACAAGCCTCGGTGTGGACCCCATCCTCTTCGGGATTATCATGGTGTTGAATCTGTGCATCGGGCTGTGCACGCCTCCCGTGGGGACGATTCTCTTCGTGGGGTGCGGGATCGCGAACACGACCATTCCCAAGGTGATCAAGCCCCTCATCCCGATGTTTATCGCGATGACGATTGCGTTGCTCATCATTACGTTCGTGCCGGAGTTGACGATGTTCCTGCCGAAATTGTTTGGATATTGATGCAAAAGAAAAGAGGATTTGCCTGATGAAACTGAATCAACTGATTGAACACCATGATCAAGGAACGGCGTTCGCGCCCGGCTTTGTATGGACAGAAGTGTCGGGTGTGGGAGATGTTGCGGTCTACCCACGATCGCTTAACCGGATCGGCGGGCTGCTGCTCTTCATCGGAAAAGAGGGAGTGCGGAAGTCGCTGTATCTGCTGAACCACGGAAGCGAGGCGGATGCGACGAAGCCGTTTCAGGGGCAGACGATTCTCGAGTTCAGGTCGAGCGACGATTCGTATCTGATTCGATGTCCGATGAACAATCACAATGCACGAGCGATACGCGACCATTTCGAGTTCACGCGGCCGCGCCTGATCGGCCTCTCGGATTCCTTCGGATTCGGTTGCCGGATCGGTCAGTCGAATCCGGGACACATACGCTCGCTCGAGGGATCGCGATTCAAGCCGGTCCTCGCCCAGCAGTCGATCCGCGAACTTCAGAGGACAGGACGCACACCGGAAGAAGTCCTCGACGCGACCACCTGGGCCGTCCTGCAGGAAGGATATCGCGACGGTTTCGGAGCAGATGCCGATCATCTCAAAACCGAACAGGACATCGATCTGATGGTCCGCGCGGGATTCACGATGTTCACGATCGATCCGAGCGCGTACGTCGTCAACGACGCGGCCACGAAATCCAAAGAGCAGATCGAACTCGCCGCGGCAAAGCTTCCCTGGAAAGATCTCCGGGATACGCTCGCCTCATGTCTGGCTCGTTACGTGGAAAAGCCGATTGTGTTCGGGCGAGAGCTCACGATCTCCGCCACCCGGCGGGAGATTCTCAACGGGCTGGTGAAATACGGCGGCGTGATTGCTCACGCCTCCAAACTGTATCACTACCTCAAAGCGAAGTATCCTTCGCATCCTGCCGAATTCGAGCTCTCGGTCGATGAAACCGATTCACCGACGACGCCGTTTGAACATTATCTGGTTGTGAACGAACTGAAACGACTGGGCGTCTCGCTCGTGAGCGTTGCGCCGCGTTTCATCGGCGAATTCGAAAAAGGGATCGACTACAAAGGAGATATTGAGTCGTTCAAGAAAGAATATCTGAAACACGTTCTTATCGCGAACGCGCTTGGCCCGTACAAAATCAGCATCCATTCGGGGAGCGACAAATTCCAGGTCTATGCCGCGATCGGTTCCTTGAAGAGAGGTCATGTCCATGTCAAGACGGCAGGAACGAGCTACCTGGAAGCACTGCGGGTCACTGCCGCCAAAGAACCTGCACTGTTCCGCGAAATCCTCGATTTCTGTCGAGGGATCTATGAGGAGGAAAAGAAAACATACCACGTGTCTGCCGAGTTGTCGCGTGTGAAGGAAGCGGCGTCGTATTCTGATGCGGAGGTTCTAAACCTCTTCGAAGACAATGATGCGCGCCAGGTGCTGCATGTGACGTTCGGCAAGGTCCTTACGACGACGGCCGCCGGCGGTGGTTTCCGATTCAAGGATCGGATCCTCCACTGTCTGAACGAGTATGAAGAAACCTGGTGTGCGTTTCTCGAAAAACACTTTCGGCGTCATCTCGATCCGTTTGCATAGCGTTTTGTTGAACTCCAAACAGGAGGTATCGTACCATGTCATATGTTGAGAATCTATTCGGGCTGGAAGGAAAAATCGCCGTCGTGATCGGCGGCGGCGGCGTGCTCGCCGGTGATCTCGCGATGGGGCTTGCGTCCGCGGGAGCGGATGCCGCAATCCTGGACTTCAATCTGGAGAACGCGCGGGCGCGTGCGGAAGCCGTTCGAGGGCTGGGACGGAAGGCCATCGCCGTCCAGGTGAATGTGACCACAAAGGGAGATCTCGAGAGTGCACGTGACACCGTGCTGAAAGAACTGGGCCGGATCGACGTCGTCATCAACGCGGCGGGGATCAACTCCCCCACGCCCGTCTTCGAGCTTCAGGAAGAGGAGTGGAACCGAATCCTCGAAACCAATCTCAAGGGCGTGTTCCTCGGGTGTCAGGTCTTCGGCAAAGTTCTTGTCGATCAGAACCAGGGGGGGAGTATCATCAATATTTCGTCCGCGTCGTCCGAAATTCCGCTCTCCAAGGTGTTCACCTATTCCATATCGAAAGCGGGTGTGAACAACCTCACGCGATTTCTCGCGCGGGAATGGGCTCCACATCGTGTCCGGGTCAATGCGCTCGTCCCCGGTTTCTTTCCCGCGGAACAGAATCGAAAGATCTTGACCGAGGAGCGGAAACAATCGATCTTCCGGCACACGCCGATGAATCGGTATGGTGAACCAAATGAGCTGATCGGTGCGGTGATCTGGCTCGCTTCAGAGAAGGCATCGTCGTTTGTCACCGGATCGCTTGTCGTGGTAGACGGCGGATTCACGGCAATGACGATCTAGGGTGATCCCGAGCATCGCGATCCATGAACATTCTGATCGACAAAAAGACTCCTTTCGGCACCGAAGCGTTCACTCATCTCGGCACTGTCGCAACTCTGGGCTCGCATGAGATGACCCAAGAGGCGGTCCGAGACGCGGACGTGCTGATTGTGCGATCGGAGACAAGAGTCACCAGGGATCTGCTCGAAGGCAGTCGGGTCCGGTTTGTGGGAACAACGACAATCGGAACGGACCATGTGGACCTCGATTATCTCGCCTCTCGAGGAATCGGGTTCGCAAGCGCTCCGGGCTGTAACGCAAACTCCGTGAAGGAATATGTCGTCGCGGCCCTCCTGACACTGGCTGTGCGTCACGGTTCCTCTCTGAGAGGGAAGAGACTCGGAATTGTCGGCATCGGGAATATCGGATCTCGAATGGTGGAGGCGGCCGGGGCGCTTGGGATGGAAGTTCTTCAGAACGATCCGCCGCTCCAGAGACGAACCGGCGAGCAACGGTATGTCGCTCTTGATGATCTCATGGAAGCCGACTACATCACGCTCCATGTCCCGCTCACGAAGAGCGGCGACGATCCGACATACCATCTGTTCGATAAAGAGCGGATCGGGAGGATGCGCAAGGACTCCTACCTCATCAACACCTCGCGAGGTGCCGTCGTGCAGACCGTCGCGATCAAGGAAGCCCTCGCCGGCAAGAGAATTGCCGGAGCAGTGTTGGATGTGTGGGAAAAGGAACCGAACATCGATGTTGAACTGCTGAAACTGGTCGAACTGGCAACACCTCATATCGCGGGGTACTCATTCGATGGGAAAGTCAATGCCGTGCGAATGATCGCTTCGGCCGTGTGCGACCATTTCGAATGCAAGGAGAAATGGAAGGTCCCGACGACCATTGGGATGGTACCGCTCCCGAGCGTCGACCTCCCCGCTTCACCCGGAGGGATGGAGCAGGATCTCCTCCGAGTGGTCTCCGGTTGCTACGATATCGAACGGGACGATGCGCGACTGCACGGGATCATAGATGCGGACTCGGCACAGCGGGGGGCGTACTTTTCGAACCTCCGCGCGGGCTATCCGCTCCGTCGTGAATTTTCGAACACCACGGTTAGGACAACCGGCGGGGCGAGTGAAATTGCTGAGACGCTGAGGAAACTGGGATTTGTGACGGCTGAACAATGAAGGAGGGTGCGATGAGTGTCTGGGGAAAAGAAACGCGAACGGGCGCGTTATCAACGGAAGAAATCCGAACGATCTGTTCTGAAGGGCTTGCGGATGTTCCCCTGGACGGCAAGCGGATCCTCGTCTTGATCCCCGACTATACGCGCCACGCTCCGCTTGACCTCTTCTTCCGGATTTTCTATGATGAAATCGGGACAAGAGTCCGCGCCCTCGACTATCTGATTGCGAGCGGGACGCACGTACCGATGCCGTACGATCAAACGCTGACGATGCTGAAACTGTCCGCTTCCGATCATCAGCAGAAATACGGCAAGGTCCGCTTCTTCAGTCACGATTACAAGGACCGGGCGTCGCTCACGTCCATCGGAACGATTTCCCCCGATGAGTTTCACGATCTCTCCGGCGGACATCTGAGGGAGGAAGTGAACATCACGATGAACAGGCTGGTCCTCGAGTACGATCAGATCTTCATCGTCAGTCCCATCGTGCCGCACGAGACCGCCGGATTTTCCGGAGGGAACAAGTACTTCTTCCCTGGGATTGCCGGACTTGAGCTTGTCCAGCTCTTCCATTGGGTGGGAGCACTCATCACGAATCCTGACATCAATGGTGTCAAGCATAATCCGGTGCGCGCCATTATCGAACGTGCAGCTGCCTTTCTCACGGTGCCGCACTTCAGCTTCTGTTTCGCCGTTGGCAATCAGGGGCTCGCCTGTCTGTACGTCGGTGATACGTGGGAGGCCTGGGAGAAGACTGCAGACTGTTCCGCGAGAATTCACATCGTGTACCGCCAAAAACCGCTCAAGCAGGTGCTCGGCCTCGCGCCGAAGATCTATGACGATGTGTGGGTCGGCGGCAAAGTAATGTACAAAACCGAGCCGGTCATGGCGGAGGGGGGAGAGGTGATCATCTATGCCCCGCACATCAAAGAAGTCTCATTCGTCCACGGGGAGGCGATCAAACGGATCGGCTACCATGTGCGGGACTATTTTGTCAACCAGTGGGATCGATTCAAGAGTGAATCAAAACTGATCCTTGCCCACTCGACAAACGTGCGCGGCATCGGTACGTTTCTGGACGGCGTCGAGCGGCCTCGCGTGCGCGTGAGTCTTGCGACTTCGATTCCGGAAGACGTCTGCAAGGCAATCAATCTGGAATTTCGCGACTATCGAACGATCGATGTCGAGGAATGGCGGGCGAATCAGGACGAAGAACATATCGTCATCGACAAAGCCGGCCAGGATCTCTACCGACTGAAATGATCTCGCGGATTGTTCGCACTAACAACTGAGGGATGACGGAATGGCTCTGAACATCAAATCGGCAACGGAGTGTGAATTCGATCTTCTGACACTTGGTGAGTGCATGATACGCCTCAGCCCCCCGGGACACCAGCGCATCGAGCTCACCCCTCTCTTCGAGGCATATGCGGGCGGCGGCGAGTACAACGTCTCCTATGCACTCGCACGCTACGGACTGCGCACCGGATGGATTTCCCGACTGGTCGATAATCCGCTTGGCCATTTCATTCGGAATCATGCCAACGCAAGCGGTATGGATCTGAGTGAGGTCATCTGGGTGCCGTATGACGGTTCGGGAAGAGCGGATCGCATCGGACTGAATTTCACGGAGGTCGGCATGGGGGTCCGGGCGAGCGTGACGCTGTACGATCGTGGTCACACGGCCGTGGCCCACATGAAACCGGGTGAGGTTGACTGGCCACGGATTTTTTCGCGGAGAAAAATCCGGTGGTTTCACACAGGGGGCATCTTCACGGCACTCAGTGACAGCTGTGCCGACGTTGCCCTCGAATCCATGAAAGCCGCGCACGAGGCAGGCACGATCGTGAGCTACGATCTAAATTTCCGAAGCAAACTCTGGTCCAGCAACAAGGCGATTGAGGTAACCAAGAAACTCGTCCCGTACATCCACGTCTTGATCGGGAATGAAGAGGACTTTCAGAAAGTGCTCGGCTTTGAGGTCGAAGGGGCCGATGAGCAGTTGTCATCGCTCCCGATCGAAGGATACAAAAAGATGGTGAAGAAAGTGGTGGCGACCTATCCGAATATCAACGCGGTGGGAACCACGCTGCGCGAAGTCGTGAGCGGACTCGTGAACAACTGGTCCGCAATTATGTACTATGACGGCACGTTCTATGAGTCTCGAAAGTATGCCAATCTGGAAATTGAAGATCGGGTTGGCGGAGGCGACGGCTTCTGCAGTGGATTTGTCTACGGTTTGCTCCATGGAATGAATCCGCAGGAGTGTGTGGAAATGGGGACCGCGCACGGGGCGCTGCTGCAATCGACGCGCGGCGACACAAGCATGGTCACGATGGAAGAGATCAAGCATGTGATGGGCGGGGGGAGTGCGCGCATCAAACGATGATTCCCGACGAGGATATCGTACTGAATGAGGGTTGGCCATGAAACGAGACGAGATTGTCCACGAGATCAAAAAGCGGAAAGCTGTTGCGGTGATTCGCATGAGCGATACGAAGAAGCTCATGCTCGTCATCGAGGCGATTCAGAAAGGGGGCGTGAGCGTCATCGAGATCACGATGACCGTGCCGAATGCGCTCGCGATGATTCGCGAGGTTACATCGAGTGTTTCCCCTGACGTGCTCGTCGGCGTCGGATCGGTGTTGTCCGGCGAGACGGCGCAACAAGCGATCGATGCCGGAGCCAAATTCGTTGTCGGGCCGATATTCAAGCGCGGTATCATCGAGGTAGCCCACAAGAACAACCTCCCTGCGATGCCCGGCTGTTTCACCCCGACCGAAATTCAGACTGCGTATGAGCACGGAGGCGACATCATCAAAGTTTTTCCCGCCGATGTGCTTGGAATGGCATTCTTCAAGGGGATTCTTGCTCCGATGCCCCATCTTCCGTTGATGCCCACGGGGGGCGTGACGCTGACGAACGGGGGCGAATGGATCAAGGCGGGAGCGTGTGCCGTCGGCGTCGGAACAGCATTACTCGATCGGAAGGCGATCGAATCGGGAGACTATCTACAGCTCACGCAAAATGCCAGAACGTTGTGTGAACACCTTGGCATGGCGTAATGGATGCGGTTAGGCGTCATATTTCATTATCTTATGACCCATACAGCTGACATCTATCACCCAATCACAGGAGATTATCTTGAACGGTCTGGTCAAAGAACTCGACGCACGATATTACTTCAATCCGCTCAAACAGAAGTTCGAAAGGAAGGCCCAAGAAGTCGGACTCACCGAAGCAATGACATATCTTACGGACATTATGCAAGGCAGCATCCCAGAAGTTGGTGAACTCATCCAAGCTCGAATTGACGAAGGAGTCATCAGCGACTTTGACCAGGCAAGCAAGACAGTGGCAGGCAATGCTTTTCAAGGATTGGTTGCCTACGCACTCGTACGACATCAACAGGCGGGCATTCTCTCTCAGGACATTGAGATTACGCTTAAACCCAAGCGACATCGAATCATCAACGAGTATGCAACAATCAAAGTCGGCGACGATGTCCAGAAACCTGATATTGACCTGCTCATTTACAGCAAAGCACACACGCTCCAAAAACCTGTGATCATCTACTCAATGAAGACCTCACTTCGAGAACGGGTTGGCCAGACTTACAAATGGAAGCTATTGATGGACATCGCCACTGCCGACGATTGTCAGTCCATCAAAGCTAAGTACGAACTCTCTTACCAAGCGCAGGTAAGCTTCAAGGTTGGACTAATCACAACTAACTTCTATGAGGAGATTACCAACCCGCAACAAGCAGGAATGCTGCGTTTCTTTGATTTTGTGTATATTACGAAGGCTGGTGACTGGGGCGAACGGGTTCGGAATTTCTCTGAGATTGTTCAGGACTTAAACCAAATCTACAGGTGAACCTATGCGGGCAGTTCAGCATCACACTCAAATCGACTGGGAGTTTCGTGGTACCAACACAAGGGCGATGACCCATTGTTTCCACGATTACCCAGCTCGAATGATTCCACAAATACCTTCTAAGCTGCTTGAGCTTTTCGGCTCCTCAGCCAAGAGACTCTTTGATCCCTATTGCGGCACAGGAACATCGCTCGTTGAAGCACAGCTAAGAGGTATCGATGCTGCGGGAACTGACCTTAATCCGCTCGCACGCCTTATTGCGAAAACAAAAACAACCCCCGTCCGACAGCAGATACTTGACCTGTATCTCAAGGACTTTTCCGAGTTTGCTTTCAAGGCTCGCTTTGAAGGTGAACCTAGCGTCTTGCAATTGCCAAGTTTCCCAAACATCGATTTTTGGTTTCAGCCAGACGTTATCCGCAAACTCACATATCTTAAGCAATACATTTGGCAGATAGACAACGAAGATGTCAGAGATTTCTTCAAGGTTGCATACAGCGAGACTGTCCGAGAAACTTCCCTGACACGAAACGCAGAGTTCAAGCTGTTCCGAATGACTGACAAACAAATTGAGTCGTTCAATCCAGATGTCTATGGTATCATCGAAAACAAACTGTCTCGCAACCGCAAAGGGATGATCGCATACTTGGCTGCCTTGAAGCAGTCACCACGAAAGTCGTCGGTCTCTATCTACGATTTCAACACTGTAGAAGGGATACCCAATACGTTGGCTTCTTCCGATTTCGATTTGATTATCACTTCCCCGCCCTATGGTGACTCACGCACTACGGTTGCTTACGGCCAATACTCACGTCTATCAAGTCAATGGCTCGATCTTGAAACACCCAATCTTGTTGACAAGAAACTAATGGGTGGCCAATCCAACGGGCATATTCCAAAGTTTGATTGCCCCCCGCTCGACAAGGCTATCAAGAAGATCTCCGACGTCGACCATAAGCGGTCTCTAGAAATTGCGTCGTTCTACATTGATCTCGAAAAGTCTATTCACAATGTTTCTCGACTCATTCGGCGTGCTGGTTCTGTTTGTTACGTCGTTGGTAACCGAAGAGTCAAAGGTGTCACGCTGCCCACCGACGAAGCCATCGTGTCCTTCTTTGAGAGAAACAAGTTCGCCCACGTTGATACCTTCCTCCGCAGCATTCCAAATAAGAGAATGCCCGCCAAAAACAGTCCCACCAACGAGCCAGGAAAACTGGACACAACAATGCTTAATGAGTACATCGTCGTAATGAGGAAGCAGAAATGAGCAATCAATGAACCTGCGACAATTCAAGTCAAAGCTCAGGAACATTTCCGCCCAAGGATTCATGCCCTCCAAGCGAAAGGGGAACACGGGCGTAGGCTACACGCTCGAAACGATACTCGGGTTGAAAGAGAACAATGTCAGATTGCCCGATCTGGGTCGAATCGAGCTCAAATCCAAACGTAGGCCCGCTTCTTCATTCGTCACGATGTTCACATTCAATCGTGGCGTTTGGAAATCTCCTCAATCCTCCATCATCAAGCAATATGGCTATCGAGACAGCACTGGACGCAAAGCTCTTAAGTGCACTGTCACTGTCAAGTCAAACCCACAGGGTCTAAGACTCACTACAACCAAGCAAGCCCTTCAACTCCGAGACCGAAAAGGCAAGATAATCGCTTCTTGGAACGATGATGCTCTCATGGAGTATTTTGCTCAGAAGCTTCCATCGCTCATTCTCGTAATAGCAGATTCAAGACTCGACCAGAAAGGCAGAGAAGAATTCCACTACAACGAGGCATACCTTCTCAGGAGTCCGAGTAAGATAGGATTGCTTAAACTAATCAGGCAAGGTCACGTTGTTGTTGATCTTCGTATGCATTTGAAAAGCAACGGTCAGGTTCGAAATAGAGGTACAGCTTTTCGTGTCGCTGAAGATAATCTCCTTCAATGTTTCACAAAGAGAATGGATCTCCTGTGATTGGGAAGGAACTGCTCTTTTCAGAGGGAATAAAATACGCCGCCTAACAGCATCAACCACGCCGCTCCCCCTCGACTCACCCGCCGTCTTTGAGAGAAGACCGAGTCGTCGGCGGGTTCGCTCGGGGTCACTCAATCCGCCTCAGGAGGACTGCAGTGTTTTGCGAGGCGTTATGCGTCGTTGGTTTGCTGCAGAAGTGTACATCAACAGTGAGGGGGAGTACTGGAAAAGGAGGCAACGGGCGGGCAGGTCCTGATAACGACGTTGCTTACGCAGCTTCCATCGCCCGTCGAGCTTCAAAAAGGTCGTAAGCAACCTGAAGGTTCATCCAAAATTCAGAGGATGTCTTCAATACACGAGACAACAATATGGCCGTCTCCGCAGTCATATCGCGCTTGCCATTAATAAGTGTGTTCACCCGTTGGACCGGTACACCCATCTTCTTGGCAAGTTCAACCTGGCTCATCCCGCGCGGCTTCAGAAATTCTTCCAACAGAATCTCTCCAGGATGTGTCGGCTTTCGGTTCTTTGGAATCATAACCTTTTTCCTTTCAATGATAGTCTGTTATCAATACGTCTTTTGCATGGCCGTCAATCCATCTGAATACTATCCGATACTGGTCATTGATACGAATGGAGTGGTGACCCAACCACTTCCCTCTCAATGCTTCCAATCGGTTGGCCGGTGGGACTCGCAAGTCCCGCAGATCTGATGCAGCGTTCAGCATATCCAGTTTTCGGATTGCCACCGACCACACGTTTTGCGAAATCCGACGGGCTGCCTTGGTATCAAGCCCATTGTAAATATCTTCCGTCGTTTTGTCCGCAAAGTCGAGGATCACGGCCGAATGATAACAATTTAACAGCATATGTGCAAGCAACAATTAAGGGCTGGATTGGCCCGTACCTGCCGCCCGTTTGAGAGAATCTCCATGAAGTACTCTCAACCAAATTACTTTGTTCACACAAACGAAGGAACGCGTATCGGCGGTAACAACGACGCTCTCGGCCTACGTGACGCAGCGTGGAGAACTCCATGAGCGGCACTTCGGCGGATCGCTCAATCCGCCTCAGGCGGACTGCGTGTTACCGCAAACGGTATGCGTCATTGCGTCGCCTGATGAGGTGAACTAACGGGCGATGGGGTTCGCCTTCGACCGTCCCGAACAATTTCGAGTCTGATGACTCCTACCGATAGAAAGGATTTTTTTGAATGCAACAATTCTTGCTTATTGCTGTCGGAGGATCTCTCGGAGCCGTCGCTCGGTACGGGTTATCGACTTTCGTGTATCATACGACCAGCGAGACTTTCCCCTGGGGAACCCTGGTCGTCAATCTCAGCGGGTCGTTTGTGATCGGAGTGGTCATCGAGCTCTTCGATACCGCCATCATCCCCACCGAATGCGAAGCTTCATCACCATTGGCTTTCTTGGAGCATACACAACATTTTCCACCTATACCCTTGAAACAGTCAATCTCCTTCGGGGTGGTGAGTTGAAGCTGGCGACTTTCAACATCGTTGCCAGCAATCTGATCGGGATTCTGTTCGTCGTGCTCGGTATCTACTCGTCGAGACTTCTCTTAAAGTTGTTTTCCTGAAGGTGAGACTATGAAACTTCCAGAAGATGCTTTACTCTTGCGTGTGTTCATCGGAGAATCTGATCAGTATCAAGGCAAACCGTTATACGAGCAGATCGTCATCAAGGCCCGAGAACTTAACCTTGCCGGGGCGACGGTTCTCCGTGGCATTATGGGGTTCGGTGCCGACAGCCGCATTCACACGGCCAAGCTACTCGAACTCTCTGTCGACCTTCCAATGGTGATCGAAATTGTCGACACTGAGGAGAATATCAACAAGCTCATGCCCTTCATTGACGAGACGGTCAAGGAAGGCTTAGTGACGTTGGAGAAAATGAAAGTCATCAAATACCGACACAGTCAGCAGTGATCGACGACGGGGGCGCAACGAACGCATGAGAGGCGTAACACCGACGCTCTCCGCCAGAGGCGGATCGCTCAATCCAGCTTGTCGCAGCCCGGAATAGACCCGCCCGCGGCGGGCAGATGGAATCGTTCGGTAGGCGGCAATAACAATCAACAAATCAAGAAAGGAGTGCTACAATGAATCGAACAATCGCAAGGCTGATAGCAACTCCTCTGCTATCGGTCGTCGTGCTGTTCAGCATCGAACTGAATGCACAAACCAAGGAAACGGCAACACCCAAGCTTACCAGCCTCATCATGACCACCGATGCCAAAGGTATGAGTCCGGTAGGCTGTCTCCAGTTGCTTCCGGATGAAACCGTCACCGTCTATGCAGTCGGATTGGATGAAAAGGGCAAATCTTTTGCAATCTCAAAAGACTCAATTGTTCACTGGAGCGGAAGTGATGCTCTTGAGGTCAAATCAACTGGCGACCATTCAGCAACGGTCAAACTCGTCAAACCACTCAAGGCGGCAGTAGCAAAGTTATCGAATCATCTCTCGTACGATGGTAAGTCTTTTGAAAGCTCGGTGCAAATTGCGCAGAAGGTCAAGGAGGTACCGAAGAAATTCTCCCTTGTCTTCCTTCGAGACCCAGCAAAGGACAAAACGATCGATATCGAGAAAATGAAGGTTGGGGAATCCATCACCGTTTTTCTACGTGGCATGAGTATCGATATGGCAACAATAGGCGAGCTATTCACGCTTCCATTGGATGTCAACATTGACTGGAAAGCAGTTCCGAGACCGCCGATGGGTACAGAAATAAACATTACACCCATTGGTTGCCATACAGCAAAGATTGATCTCGTCAAGCCCGGACAAATGGAGGGGATGCCTAGCTCAATCAAGGTTGAAGCCAACTTCAAAGATGGAACGAAGAAGGAAGCTGCATTTTCAATCGAGTTGACGAAGTGAGCGCAAGACAATATTGCCGCCGCATGGGCTAACAGGCGTCTTTCCCTTTGGATTCAATTCTTAACCTTAGAAGGAGTTCAAAATGAAAAGAATCCTACACGGAATTGACACGGTAATTGTCCGTGTTTCTGACATCAAACAATCAAGACAATGGTATCAAGAGAAGTTAGGACTTACTTCCGTGTGGGACGACTCCGATATCAAGCTCGCCGTTCTAGACACAGGTGGCCCCACCAGTTTGACACTTTGGCAAACTGACGGGAAGATTGAAAACAACAAGGACACGGTTTCCTATCCAATATTCAAGACTTTTGATGTTCATTCTGCACGACAAGAACTACTCGAAAAAGCAGTGCGCGTCAGCGAATTGATTGAGGATAACGCAGTGAAGTATTTTCTCTTCTATGATCCAGATAACAACGTACTGGAGGCATGTCAAGTCCACGAATAGCATCAATCCTACGCTGTTCCATTCCGCATTCTGCGTAAAGTACTGAGGATACTGAGCCGTAACAGCTAGCGAGGTAAGTGATCTTGCGAGCCAGAAAGGGCTTGTTCCAAAAGTCCGCCACTGTGCATAACAGCGCGAACAACGTCGCTCTCCGCCCAAAAGCGTTGCCGCAAGCGGGTCACGCACGCGAAGACTGCTGTGAAATACATCAGGGCTAGATCAGTCAAGCGCAATGAAGCTGTGACAGGAATCGGCCGGCAATCGAGCTGGACGGGATTAACCGGATTGCCCTGCTGAGTGTCGGGACCGACGGTACTGACGGTCCAACCGACGCGGCTCGGGGGTTGGTTGACGGGGCAAGGGCTTGCATGGCCCGTGTGCTCGGAATGGATCCCGTCGATTACCTCCAGCGAAATGATTCTTTTCCCATCCTCGAAAAGACCGGGTCCCTTGTGAAGACCGGTCCGAATGTTATGGATGTTCAGATCGTTCTAATCGCTTGACCACCCTCGAATTTCATCCCCCCACAAAGACGTCCCGAAGTAACATTGTCAACATTGAGAATCGACGATGTTGCCCCGATTTTGCTTGACAGGCAAAATAAATCACATATATTATGTCCGACATCTTATAAACAAATGGGCAGGACGATTCTATGTCGCATGTCTTCAATCAGGTTGGTCATCGCAAACTCCTGAGCAAGGTTGTCGAGAATCAGATTGAGGAGGCCATTCGTTCCAAGATTCTCCGTCCCGGTTCGAGACTTCCATCTGAGAACGAGCTTTGTGAGCAATTTGGGGTCAGCCGCACGGCGATCCGGGAGGCACTCCGGATGCTTAATGCTCGGGGTCTGATTTCCATCGAGAAGGGGCGGGGGATGTTCGTGCAGAATTTCTCCGCGGAAACCGTGACTGATCCGCTTCACCTCTATTTGAAACTCCAGTGCGAGGAGGACTACGCATTGGACATCGTACATGCCCGACAGATCATTGAGCCGCCGATTGCCGCATCCGCGGCAGTGAATCACACTGACGAAGATGCGCGCATGTTGGTTCAGGATTTCGATGAACTGAAGCAATGCAGCGGAAACTACGAAGACCTTTCGCGCCTCGACATGAGATTTCACCTGAACATCGCCAGGGCGTCCGAGAACGTGATCGTCCCTCTTCTGCTGGAACCGATCCATCGCCTGATGCCGCAGATCAAATCTTCGGTCTATGCATCGGTGAAGAATGCTCAGGAATCCGCTGTGGAATGGCACGGGAAAATCCTCGAACGCATTCTTGCCCGCGATGCGGAGGGGGCACAGAATGCCATGCGCGAGCACCTCCGAATCGCAGAAGAGCACGTCAATATCATGTTGCAGTCGCAGCGGCAAACCGATTCAGCGGGACAATGATTGTCATGCGAATCGACGGTAGGCCACCGATGGAGCGTTCGGCCAAGCTGTTGTTGCCTTGTCTACTCACTCCTCTGATCATGATCTGTGATCAGAACAGATTCCAGTACTCGTGATGCATCATCTCAGTGTCGATATCCGTCAGAAGGAACGTACAATGATGAGGGCAATTCTTCTCTCTCTTCTATTGAGCGCATCCCTGTATGCGCAGAACACCGGCAAAATCGCCGGAACCATCCGCGATATCCAAACGGGCGAACTGCTGACCGGCGTCAATGTGATGATCCGTGATGCCGGACTCGGCGCGGCGTCCGATCTTCAGGGTCAGTACTTCATTCTGCGAGTGCCGCCCGGGATCTACACCGTCTCGGCCTCCATGATCGGCTACAAAACCGTGACCATGGAAGACGTCCGGGTGAGTATCGATCGAACGACCACGTTGGATTTCCAGCTGACAGAAACGGTCCTGGAGATCAAGGACGAGATCGTTATCGTAGCGGAGCGACCCGACGTGTCGCGCGATAAGACCTCAACGAGCGATGTGATTCGAGGAGATCAGGCGCTGGCGATCCCGGGAACACGTGATCTCGAAGCCGTTATGGCGCTCTCACCGGATGTTGTCGATGGGCATTTTCGCGGCGGGCGCTCGGGGGAGGAGCTTTACACGATGTCCGGCATGGGGGTGACCAATCCTCTGGACAACGCGCTGGCGGTTGCACCGATCCTCAGCGCAGTGGAGGAAATCGAAATCATCATGAGCGGCTTCAGCGCGAAGTACGGCAATGCGCAATCGGGCGTTGTCAACATCTCGTTGAAAGAAGGAAACCGAAGCCGGTGGACCGGTCGTGCCGAGTTGCGCACCCGATTGCCCGGATACAAACACTTCGGGCCCAGCGTCTGGGATCCGAACACCAACCAGTATCTCCGCGTGTTCGACTCCGCCGAAAAGATGACGATGCGTGAAGACAGCGTGCGCCTCTGGCTCCAGAGTTTCGTGTCAACATCGACATACCTGCAGGACACCGTACTGGCCGGACGGATTGCGCATGCGATGTACATGCAGCTCCGTCGAGACTATGGGAAGTCGTACAACAACCTGTGGGATTACTCGGCTGAATTCAATGCGGGGGGACCTCTCTCTCCGGAACTAACCCTCTTTGTCGCATCCCGATATACAAGCACCTGGCAGGAGTTGCCGGCTCCAAACCCGGATATCACCCAACAGGCGACCGCCAACCTCGCTTGGATGCTCAGCTCCAGCATGTGGCTGCGGTTGAGCGGCGCGATGTCCTTCAACAACCTTCATGACTACCGGGCGCTGAACTCACCGACAAGCACCGATTACCGGTACTGGATCTGGGATCGGGTCATGGGATTGAACAAAGTAACTCAGAGCAACGGCTCGCTCGGCCTCAGGTTCACATATGTGCCGAGTGAGCGCACCTTCCTCGAACTGAAACTCGCCCGCCTGATCACGAAGACCGACGAAGGAAGCCCGGCTCTGGCGCCGGACCGGTGGAGGACCGACGACGTGCTGGGCAACAACATGTGGAGAGTGCAGACGGGGGGTGACAACTACCGCACGGGATACATGGATACCGCCTTCCGGGACGAATATACCTCCACTGTCTCGGTCGATGGTTCGTTCACCAGCCAGGTGACCAACACACACATGCTCCTCGGCGGATTCCAGCTGATCGCGTATGACCTGCAGCTCAAGAATAGTCTTTCCCGGTCGGCTCCCGGACAGACCCGCGATCAGTACTACCAGGCGAAGCCGACCGAGTGGGCCCTCTATCTGCAGGATAAAATGGAATTCGAGGGAATGATCGCCAACGTCGGTATCCGGTACGACGTGTACAATCCGAATGTCGAGTACTTTACCAACGTGTTTCAACCGATCGAGGGATCCGAGAAGGCGAAGACGCCCCTCGTGACAAGGGTTCAACCTCGCATCGGCATTTCATTTCCCGTCTCCGTCTCGACCGTTTTTCACATGAACTATGGATCATTCCTGCAGCGTCCGCCGTTCCAGTACATTACCGGGAAGGAGGTTAGTCTCATCACGCGTGCGCCGATTCTGGTCGGCAATCCGTTGCTGAAACCTCAAGACACGAAGAGCTACGATGTTGGTGTCACGCAGGGCCTGGGCGAAGGATTCACCGTCGATCTCAGCGGCTACTACAAGGACGTGAGCAACCTCATCGAGCGTGCATTTTATTTTCCGGCCAAAGGCTCAATCGAGTTCTATGAGACATACATCAACCGCGACTACGCCGATATTCGCGGCTTCCGTTTCTCGTTCAATAAGCGACGCGGTATTCTCACAGGCTCGTTGAACTACAACTATCAAGTCGCCACCGGCAAGAGCAGCACACCATTCGATGCCTCGCCGATCATCAGAGAAAATCCTGCTGCCGCGCGTGCCGAAGACACTCCCAGTGCCGAGGATATCTTGCTCGATTTCGACCGGACACACAATCTCGTCGCGACGATCGGCGTCGAAACGCCTCCTCAGTACGGAATCCAGGCCTTCGGGATGTATCCCTTCGAACGCGTGTCGGTCGGCATGAAATCATTCCTTCGAAGCGGTCGGCCATATACATCGGATCTTGATCTCGGGGAGCGGTTCAAGAGACGCACGCCGATGGAAAGCAACACGGACCTGAAGATTACGAAAACGGTGCCCAATCTCTTCGGACGATCAGCATCGTTCTACGTGGAAATCCTCAACGTCTTCAACGACAAGCGATACGCGTACACGCCGGTATTCCGCAATCCGGTCAACCGCAATAAGTTTGAAACAGACAAAAGTCAGCTGCCGATATGGAAGGATGCGGAAGATCTCTCAGGGCTTCTGATGTGGGATATTTCGTATCTCATTTATGATAGCTCTCCGCGTTCGATTACGGTGGGATTTGTCGTCAACTTCTAACTGTCATGGATAGCGCTATGAAATTCAGCACGAGAGTTGTGATAATGATGGTGTGTGCCGCATCACTGATGAAGGCGCAGGAGCGAACATACGAGGTTCACAGTCGGGGAACGCTCCATCAGACGGTGTTCAACACCGGCGAGATCGCCCGAAGTTACACGCAGGGGAATGCGGGAAATTCCACCTCGGTTCCGCTCTTCGAATGGCCGGCATACTCAAGGGCGATCATCGATCAGAAAGAATACGACGGTCAGCACAACACGCTCGGCGGTGGTGTCTGGATCGGCGTGAGTCCGACCGACACGAGCGCCCGCCTGTACTCCCTTTGCGGCGGCGTCGGGGCCAGTACGGCCGAAATCACGACGAGCATCTATACATTCCCTCTGAGTATCACGCGGACAGAAAACTTCCCACTCCTTCCCAACGGCGATCTGAATCCCGCCTACAATCCAAATGAAGCTGAAGAGGTCATTGTGGCGAAGTGGGGAACCAATGTGGGTATCACGGTGACGCGCACCAGCCGGTCATGGAGTCATCCGGACTACGATGATTTCATCATCTATGAGTACGAATTCGAAAACACAGGGGATCGTGACGGCAAGCCATCGACGATCGAATCGAATGCCACACTGCGCGATGTCCTCTTCGGATTTGTCTACGGACTGCCCCCCTCAATGTTTGGCTACTTCCGGAACTTCAATCGGTGGTACTATCTCGACATGGAAGCAAACACGCGGGCTCGTTTTGATCAACGGCGGTGGCTGTTGTACAGCACAAGCGCCAACGGGATGCCTGAACCGAACGGGAGCTATTTCACTCAGTGGAGCTCGTCGAAACGATACGGCGGCGGACTCCTCTCACCGCAGGCAGTCGGGTTTTCACTGTTGTACTACGACACGACTTCGCTCACCCACCGGGATGCCAGTAACGTCGTGATCCCGTCTGCTCAGATTCCGATCGCGTGGGATGCGACCACCGGCAAGCTCCGGCAGCCATGGGCAGTCTGGACCGAGACCTCGAACACCCGTTCCTCGAAAGTTCAGCCGTACCTCGATATCGATCGGCGCGTCACGACCGCGACAGGTATCTACGACGCAGCCAATCTGAACAAATACGACGGGGGAGAGTATTGGACCGGGCGCGCAAGGGGATATCGGCGAACGGCTGGAGTCGGACGAGTTCTCTTTCTTGGACCCTATCACATGCCCAAAGGTCAGAAAGTTCGCATCGCTCTTGCGGAGGTAGCCGGATATGGCGCGGCGACGCTCGAGGAAACGAGAGGGGGCGTTCGCGATCACGATCTGTACATCGACCGGTATCAAGCCCCCCCGAACTGGTACATCGACACGACGTTTGTCGGGAACGGATCGCACACGGTAGGGAGCAAGTATCTCAGTACGAATCCCATTCCGGACTACGTGAATTCGAAGGTTGTCACGGTCCGCGACGTTACCGATCGGGCAATCCAGGCCTACTCCGGATACAGTCATATGGACTACGACACGACGCAGTACAAACCTGAAGGCGCCCCTTCGAGGGGTGTGTACTCCTTCGGCGCGACGTACCCTTCGCCGGTCGTCAAGTTTTCGAACACACCGTTGGCAGAAAACGTGCTCAGCTGGGGGACGCAAGTCGAGGCATTCAATCATCCGCGTCTGTCGGGCAGCTTCAGCCACTACGAGGTCCTCAAGGCAAATCATCCGTTGGGACCGTGGACCGTCATCGCGACCGTGCCGCGCGGCGATTCGAGGTATATGGAAGAAGGAATGTATGAAGTAAAGGACGCGAGCACCGCGGTGGGGCAGGTCTTCTACTACGCGGTTGTCTCGGTCGACAACAAGGGGAACAAGAGCGGCAAGACGAATATGAGGTTTTTCGAGACGCAGATCGGCGGAACGGATGAACTGGAAAAAGTGTACGTCGTACCAAATCCCTTCATCGGTCAATCCGGTTTTTCGGGAACAACGGCCGGAGGTGTTGGCGAAGCGCGACTCAAGATCGGATTCTACAATCTCCCGAAAATCTGTACCATCCGAATCTATTCGTATTCGGGCCAGCTCGTTCAGACGATCGAGCATCAGAGCGAAGCATACTCGGTCGAATATCTTCAGGTAACCCGCAACAATCAGATGATTGCTTCCGGAGTCTACTTCTTCGTGGTCGAGACTCCTGAAGGAAAGAAGACGAACGGTAAGTTTGTGATCATTCACTAACAGTACGTGGAACACGGACAATGAAACGCACAATCGTATTTCTGCTCGCCGCATCCCTCATGCAGGGCGGAATCAATCTGTTGCTGGCTCAGAAGGTGGCAACGAGCTCGTTCCAGTTTCTGAAAGTGATGCCAACGTCCCGAGCGACGGCGATGGGTGAAGCGTACAGCACTCAAGCGATCGGCGCGGATGCCGTCTTCTGGAATCCGGCGGGCGTGGCCCTCACGGAACAGCACGAGATTACCTCCACACTTACCCTCTGGCTGTTCGACACCAAGCAGGGGGCGCTCGCGTACGCGTTACCGCTCGGCGATTGGGGCTCGCTCGGATTTCAACTGCAGTACGTCGATTTCGGTGACATGGTCGAGACGACCGTCGAGGAATTGAGATTCATCGGCAGCGGCGCTGATCGACGATACAATCCCGGGATCACCGGACGAACATTCAGACCGTCGGCATATGTCGCAGGCATCACCTATGCACGCTCGCTGACCGATCGATTCTCGACAGGTCTGACGGTGAAGTTCGTGAACGAATCGCTGTACGGAAATCGGACGATCACGGTGGTCACTCCGGAAGGGGAGAAAGTCGAATATCGAACGTACGCCCGAGTGTTTCTCTTCGACTATGGTCTGCGGTACAACACGGGATTCCGGTCCATTCAGGTGGGCGTGGCTGTCCAGAATCTCGGTCCGAGCGTGAAGTACGGCGTGGATGCCTATCCGGCTCCGCTGACGTTCCGGCTCGGCACCTCTCTGAATCTCATAGGAGAAAACGCGTTGTTCATTTTGAATGACCACAACAGATTCACTGTTGCCTACGACATGGTTCAACCGAACGACTACGCGCAACAGATGCACTTTGGTGCCGAATACAGCTTGTCCGAGAGCGTCTTTCTGCGGGGAGGGTACAAATGGAACTACGACGCCGACGGCCTCACATTTGGCGGAGGCCTCCGAACAACATTGTCCGGTTTCAATGTGGGATTGGACTACAGCTACGGTGCGATGGGAGAATACCTCGGACAGGTCCACCGCATTTCTATGGGAGTGAAATTCAAATGAACATACGCTCATTGGGATGTTTTTCGGTCTGTCTGTTCCTGCTGGCTTCCGTCTCCGTCGTCGCGCTTGCCCAAGGTGTCGCGCCGCCTCTGAATTTGCAGGGATTGGATGTCGTGTCGACGCAGAGTGCACGTGCGCGCGCCATGGGAGGAACGCTCTTCGGCACGACGCGGAGCTCACAGGATCTCTTCGGCAATCCCTCCGGCCTCGTGGGTATCCCGGCGATGGAAGTCCGGTTGGGTGCGACGCTTGGCATTCGTGACAACAGCATGGAGCAACGGTGGTATGTGAATGATCACGTCGACATGTTCTCGATGATCGTTGAGAACAAGCCGGAGTACGGGCCGATCTTCGATTCCATCAACGACAAGTTCCGGAATGATCCGGCTCAATCCTATCGGTATGGCCGACTATTCAACGTGAAACCGTTGGACAACATGGGGACGGACTGGAGCAAGACGCTGAGCCGCGTCGGGCCGTCGTTGGCTGCGGCCGCCGTCCCGTTTCAACTCGGCTCGTTTCGCTTCGCTGCAGGGCTGGGGTATGCCGAGATGATAAACCTTGACCATTACTTCCAGAACAATACGGTCCTTGCCCCCAACATCGGGAGTTTTCGTCCGGCGCCGGTTCCGGTCTTCAAAAAGGTGGGCGATACAATGGCCGTCCGTCTCTACCAATATGTGACGGAGCGGAAAGGGTCGGTGTACGGAATTACCCCCGGCTTCGCCATTGAACTGCTCGAGGGATTGACGGCAGGGCTGTCGGTGACGTTGTTCACCGGCTCATCCGACGATCGCGTCGAACGGCACGATCGGGCGGAGATTGTCCTGAGAACTCTCACCACTTCGGTTGCGATCAATCCGATGCCGCAGGTTGATTCGGTTCTCTACCACGGCGTGAGCACCGGTTCGTCCGAGTTCGACGGAACGATGCTGAAAATCGGATTGACGTATCAGAAGAAGTTCTTCTCGCTTGGTGTCGTGATGACACCGGCATATACGATCACACGGGAGTGGTCGATGACCACGTCAGTGGAGCAGCGCAACGCGCAGAAAGCGATTGTACGAGAATCGATCCCGACATCGGGGAAGGATGACATCAGGTATCCTGTCGCATTTGGTTTTGGTCTCGTGCTCTACCCGAATAACAATGTGACGATCGCTGTCGACTATGACGACAGAGGACTGGGCGATGTGACCTATGCTCAGCCGACTGGGGCGGAGTCGAAACCGTGGTTCGCATCGAAGCGATATCGGATGGGGTTCGAGTATCTGGTGAGCGAGGGAGTCGCACTTCGCGGCGGCTATCGTGAGGATCCGCAGGTCTTTGCAGGCGAAGGCGCCGCGCAACCGACCGTTGTGGAACGTGCGCGGGTCTATACTGGCGGTTTCGGGATTTCGCTCGGAATCGTGAGTGTCGACCTCTCGTATGAGCTTTCACACCTGAAGTTCTTCGACACATGGCTTTCCAACACGAATTTTACCACTCGTTATGCTCACTCCATCGGAGTGGAAGCAACATACCGATTCTGAGGTCGCATTTACACACCACTATTGTCTGGAACTCTATGATGAACGAATTGAAGAACAAAGTGGCCCTCGTGACGGGGGGCGCGCGTGATATCGGCAGGGCCGTGAGCATGAAGCTCGCGCAAGACGGCGCAGCAGTGGCGCTCAACTACTTCGACAACCCGAATGATGCGCAAGAGACGGTGAGGATGATCACCGAAGCCGCCGGAAAAGCGATCGCCGTGCAGGGTGATATGACCAAGACCGAAGATGTGGAACGTTTCGTCTCCGAAGCAAGGAAGGTGTTTGGCGACACCATTCACATCCTGGTGAATGTCGCAGGCGGTCTCGTTGGACGGAAGACGATGCCGGAGATGGACGAAGGCTTTTGGGATTTCGTCATCGCGCTCAACATGAAATCTGTCTTTCTCGTGACGAAAGCGGCGCTCCCGCACTTTGCCGATGGCGGTGCGATCGTCAATTTTGCATCCCAGGCGGCCCGGGACGGCGGCGGGATGGGTGCGATTGCCTACTCATCCGCAAAAGGAGGAGTCTTGACCATGACCCGGGGACTGGCGAAAGAGCTTGGTCCGCGCAAGATTCGGGTGAACTGCGTTTCGCCGGGGATGATCAACACGACCTTCCACAACACTTTTACAAAACCGGAAGTGCGCCAGCGGGTTGCCGCCATGACCCCCCTCGGCCGCGAAGGTGACGCCCAGGAGGTCGCTGACCTCGTTCATTTTCTCGTTTCTTCCCGCTCTTCCTTCATCAATGGGGAGTCGGTGGAAATCAATGGCGGCACCTATTTCGTGTAGGCGCAGAAAACAAACAAATCATCTCAGAGGCGGAACTGGCACCCCCGAATGACCCGAACGCTCAGCATCACGATCGCCGCTCTTGTTCTTGTTTCCCACTTCGCGATTGCGCAATCTCCTCCGCGCCCGCGGATCCTCGTCTCGGCCCCGGAGCTCGCGGAGATCAGGGCCCACGGAAGCTCGACTCCGCTATTCCGCGAGGCGCTTGAGGAAGCGAAGCGTGTTGCTGAAGCGGCGGTCTCCACGCCGATAGAAGTCCCGCGACCTGTCGATGCCGGCGGATACACGCACGAGCGTCACAAACAGAACTATCGGGAATTGCAGGCGGCGGGACTCCTCTTTCAGGTGACGGGGGATGAACGCTATGCGCGGTTCGTGCGCGAGATGTTTCTCCAATATGCCGGGTTGTATCCGTCGCTCAAACTTCATCCCAAGGCCCTCAATGCAAAAGGGGGCCGACTTTTCTGGCAGCCGTTGAACGAAACGGTGTGGATGGTGCACGCGGCGCAGGCGTACGACTGTGTCTATGACTGGTTGCAACCGTCGGATCGGAAGGCGATCGAAGAGGGAGTTCTGCGCCCGATGGTCCGGTTCTTTCTCAACGAACAGCGGTCCACTGTCGACCGCATGCATAATCACGGAACGTGGATGTCGGCCGCGCTCGGCATGATGGGGTATGCGGTGAACGATCGGGTGCTCAGTGACATCGCTCTGTACGGGACGAAGAGAGACGGCACGGGCGGATTTCTGAGACAGCTCAATGAGCTCTTTTCTCCTGACGGCTATTATGCGGAGGGCCCGTACTATGCCCGCTATGCCATCATGCCGTTCATCTTCTTCGCTCAGGCGATCGAGTACAATCAGCCCGAGTTGAAGATCTTCGAGTACCGAAAGCAAATTCTGAGGAAAGCAGTCTGGGCGACCGTGCAACTGACCAATCCGAACGGGACATTTCTACCGATCAATGATGCGATGAAAGAGATGAGCCTCCACGCACGTGAGATGATTCTCGCCGTTGACGTCTGTGTTGCGCGATATCCTTCCGACCATGGGCTTCTCTGGTTTGCCCGGCGGCAGAACCGCGTAACATTCGATGGTGCGGGACTGATCGCCGCGAGGATTCTCGCCGACGCACCGAAGGAAATTTCGAACGGCTATCGCAGCATGGAGTTGCGCGACGGGCCAGACGGCACCGAAGGGGGTGTGGGAGTCCTGAGGTCGATCGGCACACAGGGTCACACGATGCTCGCCATGAAATACACGGCTCAGGGAGATGGACACGGCCACTACGACCGTCTCTCGTTCCTACTGAGTAATCAGGAGCGCGAGATCATACAGGATTATGGTGCGGCGAGATTCGTCAATGTCGAGCCGAAGTTCGGAGGACGGTATCTGCCCGAAACCGATACATGGGCAAAGCAGACGATCGCACACAATACGGTCGTGGTGGACGGAAGGTCACACTATGGAGGCGTGTTTGAGGTTGCCTCGAAGAAGCACGCGGAGAGACATTTCTTCTCGACGAACGATCCGAATGTTCAGGTGATGAGCGCAAAAGCGGAGGGCCTGTACGACGGTGTCTCGATGCAGCGAACCATGGCACTCGTCAACGATCCGCGGCTGGCTCATCCGGTTGTCCTCGATTTGTTTCGGATCGAGTCAGGCAAACCGCATCAATACGATTTGCCCTTCTATTATCTCGGGCACGTCATGCACACGAATGCGACGGTCCAGGCATTCGATACCGTGAGAACTCGTCTCGGAGCGTCGCACGGCTTTCAGCATCTCTGGAAGGAGGCTGAAGGAACAGTCGCAGGGAGCTTCATCCTGACGTGGCTCAACGATCACCGATACTATTCCGTCGTGAGCGCAGCCGATGAACCGACGACGGCGCTGTTTGCGCGGATCGGCGCTGGCGATCCCCAATTCAATCTTCGAAACGAACCTGCGCTTATCCTGAGGCGGAACGCCGCGTCCACACTCTTCGCCTCGGCAATTGAGGAACACGGATATTTCGAGGGGGTGACCGAGGTTTCCTACGGCACGCGCGGATCGATTCAGGAAGTACGTGTGCTTGTCTCGACCCGCGATTTCTCCGTTGTGGAGTACACAGGCCCGAACAGATTTCGTCTTGTCTTCGCCGTAACGCACCAGCCCGCCTCAGAAACCGCGAAGCATTCCGTCACAGCGGGAGGGAAGACCTACGCATGGGTCGGGAATTTCAAACTCTGGAGAGAGTAGATTTTGTATCAACGATTGTCACCGCATCGAGCAAAACGAATACAAGGAATGAGGGCGCATGAATCCATTTGATCTCACCGGCAAAGTCGCCATCGTCACGGGGTCCAGTACGGGACTCGGACAAGGAATGTCCATCGGACTCGCGAAGGCAGGATGTGACGTCGTTCTCGTCGACTATGTGGACTCCGGCGAAACGGCGAAGGAGCTGAAGGCGTTGGGGAGGAAGTCGCTTGTGATCGAAGCGAACCTGATGACGGTCGAGCCGATCGCGGGGATCGTCAAAAAGACAATTGACACGTTCGGTCGGGTGGACATTCTCGTGAACAATGCCGGGATCATTCGCCGGACTCCAGCAATCGATTTTTCGGAGAAAGACTGGGACGAAGTAATGGCGATCAATTCGAAGACCGTCTTCTTTTTCAGTCAGGCCGTTGCGCGTGAGATGATGAAGCAGAAGAAAGGAAAGATTATCAACATCGCCTCGCTCTTGAGCTTCCAGGGGGGAATTCTGGTTCCTTCGTACAGCGCAAGCAAGGGTGCGGTCGCGCAGATCACGAAGGCGCTCGCCAATGAGTGGGCCCAGCACGGGATCAATATCAATGCCATTGCCCCCGGCTACATGGCAACAAATAATACGAAAGCGCTTCGGGAGGATCCCGTGAGATCAATATCGATTCTCGAACGCATTCCGGCCCAGCGATGGGGACTCCCTGAAGATCTCGCCGGTGCGGCTGTGTTCCTCGCCTCTCCCGCTTCCGACTACGTCAACGGCCACGTTCTTGTCGTGGATGGGGGATGGATGGCGCGGTAAATGAGTTGAACAAACAATCATAGAGCACGGGATCATCAGTCAAACAATACCACTCACACCAACAGAAGGAGTAATTCCATGAAGCGATCGACATACAGCTTTCCGGCAACACTCGTCGGCGCGCTGATCCTCATGTCGACCGTCGTGTCGGCACAGACGATCAAGTCGGCTGGCGTGATCGGCCTCTGGAGCGATCCGGCCACCTGGCTCGGCGGGGTCGTGCCCGGCGCGAACAACGACGTGGTTATTGCAAACGGCGACACCGTAACACTGAATAGGGATGTGACGATCAAGAGTCTCACCGTCGGCGAAGGAACCTCCGGCGTGCTGAGTTTCGCACGCGATACGGCCGTGACGGTCACCGTCAACGGAGACGTGTGGGTGAGAAGCGGAGCGGCGTTTAGAGTGCTGACTCACGCTGCGCGACGCGAGACATTCACCAAAATGCGGATCTCCGGCAATCTGAAGAACGAAGGGGTGAACTTCGACATGCGCGCGGGCTCATCCGGATCGACTCTTGCCGTCTGTGATGTTGAGTTTTTCGGGTCAACCAACAGTACGGTAACAATGGGAACGTATAGCACCACAAATAACGAGTTCAACGCGATCACGATCAACAAATCGGGGACGGGCAAAGTCATTCTCGCAAGCGATATCTTCAGTGCCGGCGGTTCCACGGGAAATCCCGGCAATCCGCACTGGTATTTTACGCGCGGCGTCGTTGAAACCGGTTCCTTTGCGATGGTGCACAACTGGGGGAACGCCGCAGCAATCTCTGCATGGTCCGATTCAAGCTATGTGCTGGGTGCAATGGGGCACGGCATGAGCAACGGCGGTGGCACGTCACGCACCTTCCATATCGGCGACGCGTTCGGTTACCGCCCCGTGAACGTCCGCAGCACGACGCCGGGAGGCGCGACCGGTCATTACGTACGCGTGGCAGTTGTCTCCGGAAATGCGGCAACGGCAACAAGCACCTATGACACGAAGATTGATAAGGTTTCCGAAGTCCGGTACTACCGCGTGAGTTATCACCAGGGCACAACCTCGACAACGTCGATGACGTTTGACCGGGTCACGGCGTCGTACGGCCTCGATGACGGAGTCGGGGCAAACAACCAGAATCTCCGTGTCGGTCTGAGCGACAGCACGCGCATCGCATGGATCGGCGTCGGCCCCGATACGGCTCTCCATACGACGAGGCTGGAAAAAGATTCGATTCCCAGGCTGATCCAGTCCGATGTCAGTTTCACGCGAACGCTGAATACCAATCAGTATTTTGTCTTCGCGCTGGCACGAGTCAGAGGAACGACCGACAACACGCTGCGAAAACCGGCAACGACGGTCGAGCAGCTGTCGAACGTTCCGGCGACGTTTGCCCTCGAGCAAAACTATCCGAACCCGTTCAACCCGACCACGAACATCGCATTCAGTCTTCCCGGATCAGAGAAGGTCACGCTGAAGATCTTCGACCTCCTTGGAAAGGAGATTGCGACGCTGGTGGACCGTCAGCTTGAATCGGGCAGTTATTCGGTCTCGTGGAGTGCGGCAGGGTATCCCAGCGGGATATACCTCTATCGGTTGACGACCGAGCGTTTGGTGCAAACGCGCAAGATGGTGCTGATGAAATAGACTTGTCTCACCTCCCGGGATCTTCTGCAGTTTGGAAGGTCCCGGGATTGTCTTGAATAGTGAATTCCGGCAGTGAATCGCCTTCCTGATTCTCACTCCTCAGTCACATCTGGAATTGGGGAAGGGCTGTTGTTCACTTGCTCTGCACGCGTGAAATTTCTGGAGACAAGATCTCGAATGCATTTGTGGCGTTTCGGTATAATCGTGGTGATGATCGCACTCGCTCGCGGCCTGTGTGCACAGGTCCCAAGCTGGTCCTCGAGTCGTGTATACTACGGCACGGACGGGAAACTTGTGTATGTTCCGGACGCCGAAGGGAACCGCATTCCCGACTTCAGCTATGCGGGATACAAGAACGGAAACGTGCCCATACCCGATGTGCCGGTAATCATGACGATAAGCCCGGACACTGGAGATAACACAAACCGTATCAACAACGCGATTATCCTGCTTTCGGACAACAATCTGTATCCCCTGAATCCTCAGGGAACCAGGGGAGCGCTTCTCTTGACCGCGGGCGTGTATCGTGTATCCGGCACCATCAATCTGAATGTGAACGGCGTTGTCCTTCGCGGCGTGGGTGATGGGGAGGATTCCACAAAGAACACGATCATCGTTGCGACGGGAAATACCCCGCACCAGCGAACGGTTCTCATCGCAGGCGGGCCTTCCGAAACGAAGTGGTCCCACGTCCTTGCGGGCACACAGCCAACGGATATCGTTTCTGATACTGTTTACGTTGGTGCGCGTACATTCAAGGTCGCGGATGCGACGAATCTCAATATCGGCAACAACGTCATCATCTATCACCCCGTCACTCAAGCATGGTTGAACGCCATTGGCGGCGGTGGAACGGCGTCTGATCCCCCGTGGACAACAAGTACTGCAGTTCCCATTGTCTATAATCGATATGTCGTGGCAAAAGACGGAAACACGATAACCATAGACGCGCCGCTCTTCGCCACGCTTGTTCGCAGTCTTTCACAATCGTACGTCTATCGGTATGCTCGCACAAATCTGAGAACGAACATCGGGATTGAACGGCTGCGCATTGTCATCGAGGCACCGGGTACCACGACCGATGCGAACGGTGATGAGAACCATGCGTGGGATGCTGTGCTCTTCCGGCTGGTGGAAGATGCGTGGGCCAGGAAGGTGACGACTCTGCATTTTGGGCAGTCAGGGTTCAAAACTGCCACAGCATCAAGGATCACGATTGATTCGTGTTCCGCGATACGTCCGATCAGCATCATCGACGGAGAGCGCCGGTACAATTTCAATACCTACACCGCTTCAAATCTGATTCTCTTCAAAGACTGCTATGCGTCATACGGCCGTCACGACTATGTCTCCAACGGCACAAGTCTGGTATCGGGAATCGTTTTTTACAACTGCGTGAGTGATTCTACGTACAATCCCAGCGAGGGGCATCGGTGGTGGAGTCAGGGACTTCTCTATGACAACCTGATCATCCGGAATCCGACAACAACAGGCATGGTGCTGGGACTGTACAATCGGGGCGATTATGGGACGGGCCACGGTTGGGCCGCCGTGCACTCTGTCGCATGGAATGTGAACGCCGGCACGAGGAGAATTATCATCCAGAAACCGCCGACGGCTCAGAATTATGCCATCGGCTGTGTTGGCACGGTGACCGGCACTTTTCCGCCTGCGCCATTCAACCAGCCGGAAGGATTTATCGAGGGAACAGGCCGGCCTGGACTCTGGCCGCAATCTCTCTATCTCGCGCAATTGCAGGAGCGTCTCAATCCTCCTACAAGCGTCACGGATCGTGACAAGAAGTCGATGGTTCCTTCCGCGCTCAAAGTCTACCCGAGTTTTCCAAATCCTTTCAATCCATCAACCACCATCGCGTTTGATCTTCCCGTCCGCGGTCATACGGTCATAACTGTCTACGATCTGATCGGCCGAAAAGTAGAAGTGTTTGTCGAAGAGACACTGGACGCGGGTTATCACACTGTCCGATGGAACGCAAGAAAGCATCCCAGCGGTATCTACTTCGTTCGCGTAGAGGCAGGATCGTCGAGGGACGTGCAGAAGGTCGTACTCAGTCGATAATAAGCATGCTTTCACAATTCTCAGAACTCATATGAAAACATTTTCCTACAATCGGTCTTTCCTCATCTTCAGTGTGATCCTTGGGGCACTTCTTCCGCTGTCGGCTCAAACGACGGTGCCGCGTGTCTTCCTCATCGACGGCAAGGCATTAGCGCAAGCGCGGGAATCGTATCGTGCCGGCAATCCTGAGTATCGCGAAGCAGTCAAAGCCGCTGTGAAGGAGGCTGAGAATGCACTCAAGGAGAAACCGGTCTCCGTGATGGATAAGACACAGGTTCCTCCGAGCGGCGACAAGCACGACTACATGAGCATCGCGCCGTACTGGTGGCCCGATCCGTCAAAGCCCGACGGCTTGCCGTACATTCGAAAAGACGGCGAAGTGAATCCGGAACGAGCCGTTATCGGCGATCGAATCCGGATCGGTACGCTCGCGATGAGTGTCTGGTCGCTCGGTCTTGCGTATTATGTGACAGGTGAGGAACACTACGCCGCGCATGCCGCTCGCTTTCTCCAAAGATGGTTCCTGGATCCTGAAACCCGGAAGAACCCGAATCTTGAATATGCTCAGGCAGTCCCCGGAAGGAACACCGGCCGGGGAGCCGGCGTCATCGATGGACACGGATATCGTGAGCTCATCGATGCCGTCGGGTTGCTGGAAGGATCGAAATCGTGGACCAAGTCTGATCAGCAAGCACTCGTCAAGTGGTTCGAGCAGTATCTCGATTGGCTCCTGGCGAGCAAGAATGGAAAAGAGGAGGCGGCGGCGAAGAACAATCATGGAACGACGTACGCCGTGCAGGCCTCGTGCATTGCGCTCTTTGTCGGCAAAGACGACATCGCACGGAAGTTCGTCGAGTCAACGAGAGACCGGATCATCGCACAGGTTGAACCGGATGGGTCACAGCCCCTCGAGCTTGTGCGTACGAAATCGTGGAATTATTCGATGCTGAACCTCGAGTCGCTCATGCGGATGGCGCGGATCGGTGACCGGTTCGGCATTGATCTCTGGTCCGTGCGATCAGAAGATGGTCGAAGCATCCGGGCCGCGCTCGAGTATCTTCTTCCGGCAGGAGTGGAAGGGAAGAAATGGGAGCATCAGCAAATCGCGAGGATGGAAACGGAACGACTCTTCCCTGTCCTCTGCATCGCGGCCAAAAAATATAACGAGCCGGGCTATGCATCGTTGAGTAAGAAGCTCGATTCAAAGAATTCGTATGTGCTTGTTTCAAAGCTGCTTCATGCAGAGCCATGAAAGCATTCACCGCGGATTCCCGCCGAAACGCACGGATGAACACGGATTGCGGAGCTACGGAGTTCATACGATCCACGGTGATGCCGATCCGACGGTTCCGTACAACCATGCCGTTCTTCTTCACCAGCGGCTTGATGAGGCCGGCGTGCCAAACGAGCTGATGACGATCCCCGGCGGACAACACGGACGATTCCGTCGGGAGCAGAACGAGGCAATTCTCGCGAAGATCCATGAATTTCTCAGGGTTCAACATATCATCCGCTGATTCATTCATTCTCCATACTCCCGGAGAAACTATTCGATGAAGGCCGTTACATTGGTAATTCTCTCTGCGATGATCACCTCGTTCGGTGCAATTCGCGCTGGAGACAAAGACAAGAAACTGGATCTCCTCGTTCAGCAGGCGCTGGATCATGCGCGTGTTCAATTGTTGAGATCTGTCGAGCAGATCGGCGACAGCGTCATGTATCCGAGGAGTACGAATCCGAATGGATCGTGGAGAAAGGTGGCTCCGGAAGATTGGACGAGCGGATTCTTCCCCGGACTTCTTTGGTATATGTACGAATACACAAGAGATGTTCAGTTTCGGAATGCGGCAGAACGGTTTACGGAGGGGCTCGAACGGCTCCAGCACTTTCCGCGGACGCACGATCTCGGGTTCATGGTGTTCAATAGTTACGGGCAGGGATATCGGCTCCATCCGAATGAGAAGTACAAGAACGTGATTCTTCAGACCGCGAAGACGCTGACATCACGATTCAACCCGACTGTCGGCTGTATCAAGTCGTGGGATAATCCGAAATGGGAATATCCCGTCATCGTGGACAACATGATGAATCTCGAACTCCTCCTCTGGGTTGCGAAGAACGGCGGACCGAAGGAGTACTACGATCTCGCAATCTCACATGCCGACAAAACAATCCAGAATCACTTCCGTGATGATGGGGGAACGTTTCACGTTGTGAGCTATGATACGACAAATGGTGACGTGCGTGTAAAGAACACCCATCAGGGCTTCGCCGATCACACCACATGGGCGCGTGGACAGGCGTGGGCGATCTACGGCTATACGATGACGTACCGGTTCACGAAGGAAAAGCGATATCTTGATGCGGCGCGAAAAGCGGCCGACTACTTTTTGAAGCATCTGCCGTGTGATCATGTGCCGTACTGGGATTTCCAGGCGCCCGGCATTCCTGTCGAGCCGAGAGATGCATCGGCTTCCGCAATCGTCGCGTCGGCCCTGTTCGAACTCTCGGGATATGTCCAGAAGAAGGACCGAGAGGGGTATCTCAACGCGGCGAAGAACATCCTGACAGCGCTCAGCGAAAAACCGTACATCTCTACAGGCACACTCTCGAGTGGAATATTGAACCACGCGACGGGGAACAGGCCCGGAGGAACGGAAATCGATGTGTCACTGATCTACGGAGATTACTACTTCGTAGAAGCACTCCTGCGATATCAGAATTTGAAATAGCATTCAGATGCGGTCCATCCGCATCAACGACATGGATAATCACATACTGTGGTAGAACGATGAAGAACATTCTTGTGTGGAGTCTCCTGCATGTGCTCCCGTGCGTGTTTCTCAATTCGCAGGAGCAGTCTGCGACGATCATGGTGAAGAATCCTCTTCGCATCGATCGGCCGAATGAAATGGTCTCCGTGAACTGGAGATCGATCCGAAAAATCCTGCCGAACCTCTCCGCGGAACGGATCCGGATCGAGAATCAACATTCGACAGATCCGATCATGCATCAGGTGATTGACCTCAATCAGGACGGAACGCCCGAGGAGGTGATCTTCCAGACGGACCTCTCGGCACGAGAGACCCGGTCGTTTGTGATCATGTCCGGGGAACCCATGGCTGCACAATCACATACAGATGCCCGATTTGTCCTTCCGAGAGAAGATCTTGCCTGGGAGAACGATCGGATCGCTTTCCGGATGTACGGTCCGGTTCTTGCCAAGGATGTCAACAACGGGATCGATGTCTGGACCAAGCGGGTCCGGCATCTGATCGTGGCGAAGTGGTACAAGGCGAGCGAGGGGAGTGCCCCCGGGCGCGATTCGTACCATAAAGATCATGGCGAGGGGGCGGATTTCTTCAGCGTCGGCCGTACGCTCGGTGCCGGATCCTCGGCGTTGTGGAAGAGCGATTCGCTCTATCAGCCCGGCGTCTTTGCTTCTCACAAGATCATCTCGACGGGTCCCCTTCGCGCGATCTTTGAACTATCATACAACAGCGTCTCCTATGAAGGCGTGTCGATCTCGGAGGTCAAGAGGATCTCGATCGACGCCGGATCGAATCTGAACAAGTTCGAGGTTCTTTATTCCGGATCCAGAAAGGGAACAACCGTGGCCTTCGGCGCCGGTCTGGTCAAACGAAAGGGGACGGAAAGCTTCGTCGATTCGAAGTCGGGATGGATCAGTCTGTGGGGGATGACGACCGACAAAGAAGTGGATGAGTTTCTCGGCCTCGGTCTGATCGTCCCTTCGAAGATCCTCTTTGCAGTGAAAGAGGACAAGACGCATCTCCTGATCGTTGGTCAGGCGAAGACGGGAACCTGGTTCACATACTATTCCGGTGCAGGGTGGACTCGCAGCGGCGATTTCGCGGACGCGGGGGAGTGGAATCGGTATCTCTCGACCTTCGTCGACCGCGTGAAGAGTCCGGTCACCGTCGAGGTGAAGAAATCGAAATGACAATGAACGCGCGACATTTCCCATCGCTTCATACATCGATGGTTCTTTTCCTTCTGCTTGCCTGGACCTCCGTATCGGCGCAGTCCATCAACGACCGAGAATCGAGGCAGCAATTTCTATTGAATGATGGATGGGAATACCTTGAAGAGGATCTTCCGGATGTGCAGATGCTCATGGAACCGAACCGAACGTGGAAGCCGGTTACCCTGCCGCACACATGGAATGCGTTCGACGTCGTCGATCAGATACCTGGATACCGACGAGCGGGGAGCTGGTACCGGCGTGAGCTCTTCATTGCGCCTTCCCAGAAAGATCTCCGCTACATCCTCTCGTTCGAGGGGGTGAATATCACCTGCGAGGTGTATGTCAATGGTTCGCGCGCGGGCGGACACGTCGGCGGATACATCGGTTTTGATGTGGATATCACGGAATTGGTGCGGAAAGGGGTGAAGAACATCCTCAGTATTCGCGCGGATAATAGCGTCGACCGAAACGTCATTCCTTCACACAAATCGGATTTTCACATCTATGGTGGCATCACACGGGATGTGTGGCTCGTTGTCGTTCCATCCCGTCATATTGAGCTGGCGAAAATCTCGACGCCGATCGTGACGAAGCGATCGGCCTCGACGCGCATTGAGGTGCGGCTGCAAAATCATCGATCAGAACTCCAACAAGTCGAGGTCGTTGCGACACTGAACGATCGAACGGGGAAGAAGGTCGAGAGCAAGGCCGAGCGTGTTCAGCTGAAACCCGGACGCACCGTCGTGGAACTGCGTCTTCCGGAGGTGAAGAACCCGAACTTGTGGTCGCCGTCGAATCCGTATCTTTACACAATGCATGTTGCCGTGAAAGAGCGGGGAGGAGCGATCGATGAAATCGCCGAGCGCGTTGGATTCCGCTGGTTTGAGTTCGAGCCGCGCGGTCCGTTCTTCCTAAACGGTGAACGTCTTCTTCTCAGAGGCACACACCGTCACGAAGACCATGCCGGAGTCGGAAACGCGATGCCCGATTCTCTTCACCGCAACGACATGGTGATGATCAAAGAAATGGGGGCCAATTTTGTGCGACTGGCCCATTATCCGCAAGACCCGGAGATCTACCGGGCGTGCGATGAATTGGGATTGCTCGTCTGGGATGAACTTCCGTGGTGCCGCGGCGGGATGGGCGGGGAAGAATGGAAACAGAACACGGAACGCCTCTTCCGCGAACAAATCGACCGCATCTACAATCATCCCTCAGTTATTATCCGATCCCTCGGAAACGAGATCTTCTGGCTCCCCGACTTTCCGGGGGGAGACCATACCGATTCGCTCCGGATGATGCTCAAACGGCTCAATGACATTGCCCGCGAACTGGATCCGTACCGGCTGACGACGACGCGCAAATACGACGTCGGATCGGACCTCGTCGACATTTTTTCGCCGTCGATGTGGCCCGGCTGGTACAGCGGCGTCTATCATGACTTTGAGAAGACGACGAAAGCCAACCAGGAAAAATTTCCCCGGTTTTTCCATCCTGAATACGGCGGCGATAGTCATGTGGGACGCCATACCGAAAACCCCGTCACGGGGGACGGGATGCTCGTACCCGACGCGTGGGACAAAGACCTCCAGCCGGTCAAACTCCGCAACGTCTCGGAATCCAGCGACTGGGGGGAGAACTATATCGTCGATCTCTCCGATTGGTACCTCCACATTTCAGAGCGGTCCGAATGGCTGACCGGAAATGCGCAGTGGGCATTCAAAGACTTCCCGACGCCTCTGAGACCCGAAAACCCTATCCCCTACGTGAACCAGAAAGGGCTTGTGGACCGGGCCGGCAATCCGAAGGATGCGTACTATGTCTTCAAGAGCTATTGGACGACATCGCCGAAATTCTGCTACATCGAATCCCCCACATGGACCGAGCGGAGCGGACCGAAGAATCACAAACGACCGGTGAATGTTTTCAGTAATTGTGAAGAGGTGGAACTCTTCCTCAACGGGGAAAGCCAGGGAGTGAACACGCGTGACATCGGCACGTACCCCTCGGCAGGGCTCCATTGGCAGGTCAGATTCCGTGAAGGAGAAAACCGGATCGCTGCCGTCGGGATCTCCGGAAAAAAGAGAGTGACCGTCGACTCTCTCACCGTCACGTATTCGTTCAAGCGAAATCAAAAAGCCGATGATATTGATCTGACTTACGAGTATCTTCCGAGCGGCAATATTCTGATCACCGCAGTCGCACGGGATAAAGATGGGCGGCGTGCGCTCGACTACAACAAGCGCATCTACTTCACGGCCGAAGGGGCGGGGCGTTTGGTGGAGAAGATGGGAACTCCGCGAGGAAGCTCGGTGATCGAAATGGCATCGGGCAAGGCAATGATCGAATTCATCCCGCCCGCCTCGGGAAAGACGATCATCGAAGCACGCAATCAGGATTTCAAGGGATCCTATCTTGTGTTCCTCGGATCCCGGATCAGTACACGCTAGAATAAGGAGTCGCGATGGAAGTACGATATTTCCCGGACGATCGGCACTATCAGACACTGGATACCTCCCAGCTGCGTAAGACCTTCATGGTTGACGATCTGTTCCCGCCGGGCGCGGTCGCCATGATCTATTCGGACACCGACCGTGCCATCATCGGTTCGGCAGTTCCCACGCAAGATTCGCTGAAACTTGAAAGCTCGAAGAAGGAAATGGCCGCCGAGTACTTTGCCGAACGACGTGAGATCGGTGTGTTCAACATCGGAGAGCCGGGGAGCATCCGCGTCGACGGCACACAGTATCCGATGCAGTATAAGGACGCGCTGTACATCGGAAGGGGATCGAGGGAGATCGTGTTCGCGAGCGATGATCCAATAAAACCGGCCGTGTTCTATTTTGTCAGCTATCCGGCGCACAAGGAGTATCCCACTACCCACATGGCGTTTGCAAAATCGACGGTCGTTCAGTTGGGCTCCGACAAAGACGCGAACAAGCGGTCGCTACACAAGTACATTTTCACGCAAGGGATCAACAGCTGTCAACTCGTGATGGGATTGACCGAGTTGGCGGAGGGAAGCGTGTGGAACACGATGCCGTCGCACACCCATATTCGTCGTTCCGAAGTCTACATGTATTTCAACCTCGACCCCGATTCATTTGTTGTCCACCTGATGGGCAAGCCGACAGCAACACGAAACCTGATTATGCGAAACCGCCAGGTGGTGATCTCTCCGAGCTGGTCGATTCATTCCGGCGCAGGGTCGAAGAACTACAGTTTCATCTGGGCAATGGGGGGAGAGAACCAGGACTTCGACGACATGGACAAGGTGCCCATGCGTGAACTCACCTAATCGGACGAAGGATGATTCTCATGCCGGAATTCATTCATGAACATTTTCTGCTTCACAATCGCTTTGCAGAGGAGTTGTATCACACATTCGCCAAGCAATGGCCGATCATCGACTACCATTGCCATCTCATCCCGCGGGAGATTGCTGAAAACCGGTCATACGAAAACATGACGCGTATCTGGCTCGAGGGAGATCACTACAAGTGGCGAGCGATGCGGACGAACGGAGTTGCCGAGAAGTACTGCACAGGAGCTGCTTCCGACTGGGAAAAGTTTCTCGCCTGGGCCAAGACCGTGCCGGCAACGCTTCGGAATCCGTTGTATCATTGGACCCACATGGAACTCAAGATACAATTTGGAATCGGCAATCTGCTCCTGAACGAGAACACGGCGAAGCGCGTGTGGGATGAGTGCAATGCGAAACTTGCGACACCGGAATTCTCTGCCCAGGGGATCATCAGGCAGATGAATGTCGAAATGATCGCGACCACCGATGATCCGGTCGACACACTGGAATATCACGCCCGGATCCGGACCAACAGTGCGTTGAAGACCACAGTGGTTCCGACCTTCAGGCCCGATAAGGCTGTTCATCTCGACGACATCGTCACGTTTGGGGAGTGGCTCAAGAAGCTGGAATCGACCTCCGGCGTGTCGGTGAAGACGTTCGATGACTATCTCCAGGCGTTGAAGAAGTGCCACGATTTCTTTCATCGTCACGGCTGCCGGATTTCCGATCTCAGCGGCGAGACGTTCTATGCAGAGAAGTATACATTGGGCGAAATCAAGAAGATCTTTGCCAAGGCACGATCCGGCAAGAAATTGACGCCGCCGGAGCTGAACAAATTCCGATCGGTGATGTTCTACGAATTGAGCGTGATGAACCACGCGCGAGGATGGGTACAGCAGTTTCATGTCGGCGCCTTGCGCGACGTGAACGGCCGTATGTTCGAATCGCTCGGTCCCAATACGGGATATGACATCATAGGTGACTATCCGATCGCAAAAGCGCTTGCCCAGCTCCTCGGTCGGCTGGATTCCGAGCACAAGCTCGCAAAGACTATTCTCTACAATCTCAACCCGGCAGACAACGATGTGCTCGCGGCGGTCATCGGTACATACCAGGATGGATCGGTTCCCGGAAAGATCCAGTTCGGGAGCGCATGGTGGTTCCTCGATCAGAAGCAGGGAATGGAGGCGCAGATGAACTCGCTCTCGAACATGGGACTGCTGAGCAGATTCGTGGGAATGCTGACCGACTCGCGAAGCATCCTCTCATACCCCCGTCACGAGTACTTCCGCCGTATCCTCTGCAATTTGCTCGGTGATGAAATCAAAAAGGGACTCATTCCCCATGACATCCCGCTCGTCGGTGCGATGGTCGAGGATATCTGCTACCGGAACGCTCGCAACTATTTTGACTACGGACAACAATAACGTAAGGAAGAAGACGCACAATGAAGGCTGATATTGGAATCGTTGGATTGGCGGTGATGGGTGAAAATCTTGTTCTCAACATGGAGAGCAAGGGGTTCACGGTATCTGTGTTTAATCGGAGTGTCGAGAAGGTGGACAAGTTTGTCGAGGGACGTGCGAAGGGAAAGACCATCGTTGGCACCCGTTCCGTCGAGGAGTTTGTGAAATCGTTGAACACTCCGCGCAACGTGATGTTGATGGTGAAGGCGGGAAAGCCCGTCGATGAGTTTATCGATCTCATCGCTCCGCATCTGGAGAAAGGAGACATCGTGATCGACGGAGGCAATTCCTATTTCGTCGACACGATCCGCCGCACGAAGAAGCTGGAAGCGATGGGACTGCGCTATATCGGAACCGGAGTTTCCGGGGGGGAGGAGGGAGCGTTGCGCGGCCCTTCGATCATGCCCGGCGGCTCAGCCGACGCGTGGCCTCACGTCAAACCGATCTTCCAATCGATCGCTGCGAAGGTCGAAGGCAACGTGCCGTGTTGCGATTGGGTCGGGAGCGACGGCGCCGGACATTTTGTGAAGATGGTGCATAACGGGATCGAATACGGCGATATGCAGCTCATTTGCGAATCGTATCAGATGATGCGGGATCTCCTCGGCATGACTGCCGACGAAATGCACGAGGTCTTCAAAGAATGGAACACGGGGGAACTCGACAGCTATCTGATCGAAATCACTCGCGATATTCTCGGATACAAGGACAAAGACGGTTCGCCTCTCGTGGAAAACATCCTCGATACCGCGGGACAGAAAGGGACCGGCAAATGGACGAGCGTGACTTCGCTGGACGTCGGTGTGCCGCTGACCCTGATCAGCGAAGCCGTGTTCGCGCGCTGTCTCTCCGCGATGAAAGAGGAACGGGTGGCCGCGTCGAAGGTTCTCAACGGCCCGAAGCCATCGTTCGAAGGCGAGCGAAAGACGTTTCTTGCCGATCTCCAGAAGGCGCTCTATGCGTCGAAGATCGTTTCGTACGCCCAGGGATTCGTTCTCATGAAGTATGCGGCGGAAGAGTTCAAATGGAATCTCAATTACGGATCGATCGCGCTGATGTGGCGCGGCGGCTGTATCATCCGCTCGGTCTTCCTCGGGAAGATCAAGGAAGCGTTCGACAGGAATCCCGATCTCGCCAATCTTCTCCTCGATCCGTTTTTCAAGGAGAAGATTGAATCCTCTCAGCGGGCATGGAGGAGAGTCCTTGCGACTGCAATCGAAAATGGAATCTGGGTCCCGGCATTCGCGACCGCCCTCAACTACTTCGACGGCTATCGGACGGCTCGTCTCCCCGCCAACCTCCTCCAGGCACAGCGCGACTACTTCGGCGCCCATCTGTACGAGCGTATCGATATGCCGCGAGGCCAATTCTTCCATACGAATTGGACCGGACGAGGCGGCGATACGGTCTCGACGGCATACGTCGTCTAGAGGAAGCTTTCGTACCCCCGGGATACTCGAGCGTCGGAGGGCCGACGCTCACCCGGGAAACGATTCATCCACCACAACGGAACAAGGATTGAGAGAATGACTGATATCCAGACGAAGTCGATCGCCGAGGGGGCATACGCTGCCATCGTCGATCTCGGCAACGGCATGAAGCGCCAGATGCTCGCCTACGACGATCAGCTCATGCTCCTGAGAGTCACATTCGTCAAGGGAACAGTGGCCGCAATTCACAATCACCCTCACCGCCAGGTGACGTACGTCGAGTCGGGCGCGTTCGAGCTCACAATGGGAGATGAGAAAAGGAAAATCAAGCAGGGCGATTCGTTCTTTGTGCCTCCGCACGTCATGCATGGCGTTGTGGCACTGGACGACGGAAGCTTGATCGACGTCTTCACACCCGCCCGCGAGGATTTCTTTGCGCCGAAAAAGTAGGCGTATGGAATTTCGCACCGATTTGTTCAACCATCGTTGGCCACAACGGGAATCATCATGAAAAAAGTACGCGGATTGCGTTGGTATATCATTGTCCTGATCGCCATTGCCACGATTATCAACTACATCGACCGGAATGCTCTCGCGATTATGTGGCCGAACATCGCGGCCGATCTCGAGCTCTCGAAAGAACAATACGCAACCATCGTCTCCTTCTTTATGGTGGCGTACGCCATCGGCCAGAGTCTTTCCGGAAAAGTGATCGACGCGATCGGCACGCGGATGGGCTTCACGCTCACGATCATCGTCTGGTCGATTTCCTGCATGCTCCACGCCGCCGCGCGCGGATTGGCGAGCTTTGGGCTTTTCCGGGCGCTGCTCGGTGTCAGCGAAGCAGGGAACTGGCCGGGCGCGACGAAATCGAATGCCGAGTGGTTCCCCATCAAAGAGCGGGCACTCGCGCAGGGGATCTTCAACGCCGGTGCATCGATGGGCGCGGTGGTTTCTGCTCCCCTGATCGCCTTTCTCTATCTGCTGGTTGGCTGGAAAGCGACATTCATCATCGTCGGCGCTCTCGGCATCATCTGGGTGATCCCATGGCTCTATGTCAACAAGGCACTGCCGAAAGACCATCCGTGGCTGAGCGATGAAGAGCGGGAATACATCCTTTCCGGACAGCGTGTTGAGGCGAAACCGATGCCGGAGACCGAAGAGCGCGTGCCGACGTGGGGCGAATTGCTCACATACAGACAGAGTTGGTCCGTTATCGTCTCTCGGTTTTTCTTCGATCCGATCTGGTGGATGTTCATCACGTGGCTCCCGATCTATCTTTTTGAAGTGTTTGGATTCGACATCAAACAAATCGGCCTCTTTGCATGGGTGCCGTACGTCGGAGCTGCGATCGGAAGTCTGATTGGCGGTTGGTTCTCCGGCTATCTGATCGGCAGAGGAAAGAGCACGAACGTCGCCCGCAAGCTGTCGATTACGCTCGGGGGCGTGATTGCATTTCCCGCTCTCATCTTCAGCGCGTACGCCTCGACCCCGTTGCTCGCTGTTCTTGCGATTGCCGTGGTGCTCTTCGGCTTCCAGTTCTCCATCCAGAACATCCAAACGCTGCCGAGCGATTTCTTCTCCGGCAAATCGGTCGGTTCGCTGGCCGGGATGGGAGGGACGAGTGCCGTTGCCGGAGTGTTGATCATGATCTGGCTCGTTCCGGTGATTACGAAGGTGAGCTACGTTCCCTTCTTCCTCATGGGAGCGATTCTCGTTCCGCTCGGCATCCTCGCGGTCTTTGTCTTCGGCGGGGAGATCAAACGCGTCGAGCTCAACAAATGACGTTCACCACAGCCCGCGCGTGTTCGGGCTCCAGGGATTCCTATGGTACGATTTGATCGAGCAGTAGCGGCGGTTCTCCTTCTCATCACTCTCGGCTTCAGTGCGCTTACTGCGCAGCAGATCAGAAGCGTGGCGACTTCGCAGGAGATTCGGATGGCGGTTTTATCCGCACAGCCGGGGGACGAGATTGTCGTCAATGACGGCGTCTACGACCTGGGCGAAACTCTGATCATCACGCGAAGCGGAAAGGAAGGATTGCCGATCACGATCCGCGCGAAGAACAGAGGAAAAGCCGAGCTCACCGGCAGTTCTCATATCACCGTGAAATCGGCTTCCTATGTGGTGATCGAGGGATTCCTCTTCACGATGACCAACGGGCCCGCGGTACTCCTGGAAGGATCGAACAACATCCGGGTGAGTCGAAACATCTTTCGTCTCAAGGAGACGAAGCAATCGCAATGGCTTCATATCACCGGCAATCCGAAGGAACCGCTCCGCCGCAGCCACCACAATGTGATCGAACGAAATCTCTTCGAGAAGAAAAGTCAGCTCGGAAACTACATCACGCTCGAGGGGAGCAAAAAGCCTGAACTCCTGATCTCCCAGTACGACACGATTGCGCGGAATCACTTCCGGGATATCGGTCCCCGCGTCGAGAACGTTCTCGAAGCCATCCGGATCGGCTCGAGCGAATTTACGTTTGCACGAAGCCATACGATCATCGAACAAAATCTCTTCGAGCGGTGCGACGGCGATCCGGAGGTCGTCTCCGTCAAATCGTGCGACAATGTGATCCGGCACAATACCTTCTTCGAGTGCTTCGGCGTTCTCTCACTTCGCCACGGAAATCGCAATACCATCGACGGCAACTTCTTTCTCGGGAACGGACGAACAGGGACGTTTCTCGACAGCACCGGCCGGACCTGGCAACTCGGCACCGGCGGCGTTCGGTTCTACGGTGATAGCATGACGATCGTGAACAACTACTTTGAGGGATTGACGGGGAGGAAATGGGATGGGACGATCGCGATGACAAGCGGCAACGCCGAATACGGTCAGGGGCTCCCTCTCACAAAACATTACCGTTCCCGATGGACGCTCGTTGCGTTCAATACGCTGATCAACAACGCAAGTCACCTCGAAATCGGGTACGATGGAGAGGGATTCCAGGGAAACTGGTGGCATCTTCCGCCGAGCGACATTACCATCGCAAACAATCTCATCGTCGGATCGACCGACACGCTGATCAACCTCTACACCGAGCCGATCAACGCGAAGTGGGAGGGAAATATTCTCCATGCGACAGATGATGCCATAGGGATGAGCCGACCGGTACGAACCGGCGTAGCGATGAAATATGTGGCTCTCGAGAAGCGTGATGGTTTCTGGCGCCCGGCCGCAGGAAGCGTCCCAGTCGACGGTGCGGAGGGCGAGTATCGCACGATTGTGGCAGATATCGAGGGACAGCCGAGGGTGGCGAAGAAGGATGTAGGGGCCGATGAACAATCGACCGCGCCGGTCCGGAACCGCCCCCTTACGGCCAGCGATGTCGGTCCCGATTCGAAATAGTAAATGGGTGTGGAATCGCAGATGAAGTTCTTCCGAGTATTTCTTTTGCTTGTTGTCCCTTTCTGTTTGGTGCACATCGTGCATGCAGCGGAATACCGCGTCTCAACCGTCCAGCAAATCAATTCCCTCATTTCGACGCTCCAGCCCGGCGATGTCGTGATTATGGAGAACAAAGTCTGGACAAACGCGACCGTTGTGTTCGAGGCGACCGGCACCGAGTCTCAACCGATCATTCTGCGGGCTGACACGCCGGGCCAGGTTTTTTTGGAGGGGACGTCTACCCTGCGCATCGCGGGACGATGGGTAGTAGTAGATGGACTCGTATTCCGGAACGGCTACAGTCCATCGGGCGGGGTAATAGAGTTCCGGCGAAGCACAACTCTGGCGAGTGATTGCCGATTGACGAATACCGCGATCATCGATTACAATCCGGCGAGCGATTCTACCGACTATAAATGGGTCTCTATCTACGGCTTTCGAAATAGAGTGGACAATTGCTACTTCAAGGGGAAGAGGCATCTGGGTACGACACTCGTCGTTTGGCTTCCAGATTCAACGAATCCGAATTTCAACGTTCCCAATTACCATCGAATCGATCGCAACTATTTTGGGTTTCGACCAGTGTATCCTATAAACGGAGCGGAGACCATCCGCGTAGGGGATAGTAACACATCCTTCAGCAACTCATCGACCATCGTTGAACTCAATTATTTTGAAGAATGTAATGGCGAGACGGAGGCAATTTCGAATAAGTCATGCGAAAATGTCTATCGTTTCAACACCTTTTTCAAAACGCAGGGTACCCTTACCCTCCGGCATGGAAATCGTTGTCTCGTTGAAGGAAATTTTTTCCTCGGTGAAGAGGTTTCGAACACAGGTGGAATCAGAATCATCGGTGAAGACCACGTTGTGGTAAACAACTATCTTTCGCGTACACGAGGCACGGGCTTTCGATCGGCGATCTCAATGGTAAACGGCGTCCCCAACTCATTACCGAATCAGTACTTCCAAGTCAAGAACGCGCTGGTTGCGTTCAATACTCTGGTCGATAACCGGAGCAATTTCGATATCGGAACGACTGCGTCCGGGGCCACGCTTCCGCCTCTCGATTGCGCAATTGCAAACAATCTTGTGCGCGGCTACACCTCGCCGCTCCTTAAGTACACGACGGCTCCCATCAACATGAAGTACGAAGGAAATATCTTCTTCGGCACATCATTGGGGATCACCCAGCCGCCCGGCATCACGACGAACCTCAACCCGGAACTCGTCCTGAGTACGGATGGCCTCTGGAGGCCGGCCGCTACAAGTCCGGTCCGCGGAGGTGCCCAGGGGAACTATCCCACGGTGATTGAGGATATGGACGGTCAACCGAGAACCGATCCGAAGGATATCGGGGCGGATCAGGTTTCCTCTTCGCCGATTGTGCGCCGTCCCCTCACTCGCAACGATGTCGGACCTCTCTGGATGAGAACGACGACCTCAGTTGCCGAGCCGGCAGTTCATATGCCGGACCGGATCGTTCTGGAACAAAACTACCCTAATCCCTTCAATGCATCTACCGTCATTCGCTTTGCACTCAGAGAGCAAAGTTACGTGCGTCTTGAGATCTTCGGTATTCTCGGGCAAAGAATCGCTGTGCTGGTCGATGGCGATAGGGGAGCAGGAATACACAGTGTCACCTGGTCAACTGAAGTTTCTTCCAGCGTGTATTTCTATAAGCTGACAGTGAGCTCTGCAACTTCGAGTGTGACGACATCCACGCGACAGCGGACAATGATTCTCACGCGGTGATCCTTCCTTTGCTGCTTATCACGCCTTGTCCATTGGTCCAGGAGAGTTGGGTCTCGCTCATCCGCGAAACCCACCGACCGTGGATATAACCCATCCTGCGGTAATCTGCGAATAACGTTTGGTCAACCGTTTCTGGTCGAATCTCTTCTGTTCTGGCCGTCCGGCGGCGGCATTGCTAGGATCCCGAGACGCTGATTCAGGATCCAGATTAAAGAGTCCTCCTGATTCCGAATAAGCTTGACATTACTAATGTAATCGATTACATTTGGCATGTAATCGATTGCACGATTGATCGCATTCGAGAACTCTTGCAAGAATTTGTCCTCAACAATTTCCGAAACATCTTTTTCATTCCACCGTGTCGTGAACAACTCACGCGCGAAACAATCCGAAGGAGATCGTCAGCAATGAAAGGCCTAGTACTAGATGCGAAGTGGAACCCGCGGTCGGACTACAAAGTCTCTCCCTGGGAACAAGAAACGAAAAAAGCAATCACCGGGAGCAGCATCTGGCAGCATCCGGATCTGAAGGTGCGCGAATGGCCCGATCCGAAACCTGGACTACATCAGGTTCTCATCGAGGTGCGTGCCTGCGGCGTGTGCGGATCGGACATGCACTTCTACGAGACAGACAAGGATGGATATATTCTCTATCCCGGGTTGACGAGGTTTCCGACAATCCTCGGACATGAGTTTTCCGGCAAAGTTGTCGAGCTCGGCAAAGACGCGACCATGTTGAACGTTGGAGACATGGTGACAGTGGAGGAGATGATCTGGTGCGGAAGGTGCACACCGTGCCGCAATGGTTACCCAAACCACTGCACGAACCTGGAAGAACTCGGGTTCACGGTCCCCGGCGGTTTCGCCAAGTACATCGCGGTTGACGAAAAGTATTGCTGGAAGATTGATGCAATTGCCGAACGTTTCGGCAGTGAGGAGAAGGCGTACGAGGTGGGCGCAATGACCGAGCCGACGTGCGTCTCGTATAACGCGATGATCTCGAGAGCGGGTGGATTCCTTCCCGGCCACTATGTAGATATTTTCGGTGCTGGTCCGATCGGTCTCGCGGCAATCGGTTTGGCGAAAGCCGCCGGAGCAGGAATGATCGTTGCATTCGAAATTTCGCCGGAGCGAAGAGAACTGGCAAAGAAAATCGGCGCAGACCACGTGTTTGATCCGCGCGACGTGAAGCCCCATGAAGTTATGATGGAGCTCAGCAAAGGCGAGGGATTCGATTTTCATTTCGAGGCAGGTGGCGTTCCGCATATCGCGGTTCCCGAAATGGAAAAGGCACTCGCGGTCAATGCCAAGATCGTTCAAATTGGACGTGCGGCACAGCGAGTACCGATGTATCTCGAAACATTTCAGGTTCGGCGATCGCAATTCTTCGGCGCGCAGGGCCATTCCGGAGACGAGAATTTTCCAAATGTCATTCGGCTCGTCGCATCAGGTCGTCTTGATCTCAGTCCGATCATCACAGCCCGATACAAACTGGACGATGCGGTAGACGCGATTGCCAAGTCCACGAAACGTGCAGACGGCAAGATCATCGTCAAACCGAACTAGCATCATCAGCGTGCATACGGATGTGTCGTCGGGAAGAGATGTCCGTCGACAAATTCAAGGACGCTCACATTGGCGGTGTGAACTGACTGCAGCCCAACAATTCACTGGAAAGCGAAAGGTCCAGATATGACAACGAAGATTCCCGATGGCCTGCTCCCGACAAGTCAACCCGATCTGTTCTTTGAGGACAATACTGTCGGCCGCCTGAAAAAGGAAGTGTGGGAGGCGTCGGACAAAGAGATAGATGCAATACTTGCGGAATACGGAATCCCGTCGCCCGTTGAATGGGGGAAGCCGGGCTCCTACATCCAGACAACGATCAGGCATGAGGTCGAGGCAAACCGTCGCAAGAATGACGTCGTGTTCATCCCGGTCGGGTGCAGCGAACTCCACGGCGCTCATCTGCCGAGTGCGTCGGATACGCTCTATGTCAGTCAAATCGTCGAAGGGGTGAGACGATTTACGGCAAAACGGGGGGCACCGACAAATCTGGCACTGCCGCCGCTGAACTATGGGGCTCACCCGTATCACCATCTCGGCATGCCCGGAACGGTGATCGTGAGAGAGACCGTCGTGCGGGAATTGATGATCGATGTCATGCTCGGACTCTGGAATGACGGGTTCCGGAAGCAGATTATCATCAACAACCATGGACATCTCTGGGTGCTGGAGTCGGCGATTCAGGAATTCCAGAAGCGCTACCATCTTCCGGGTATATTCCGCGTAATCGACTGGCACCGCGCGGTCCGGGAATTCTTCCGAACCAAAGAACGGGGCGGGAAGTGGGATACGAACTTTGTTCACGCAGACGAATCGGAGACTTCGATCGGTCTGCTGCTCCATCCGGAAATGGTTGACATGTCTCGTGCAGTGGATACCGAGGGAAAGAATTATTTGCCGGAAGGGCATTTCGACAAATCAGTTGATCCGTTCGGCAGACCGAGTCGATGGTCAGAAGGCGAGGGGCACTTTGCGATTGAAATCGCAGCGACGCCCGAGGGGGTCGTGGGAAAGGCAACCCATGGGTCGGCTGACAAGGCGAAGCGGCCGATTGCAGCCATCCTCCGGTACCTCACGCTTTTGCACGATCACATTCTCGAGGCATTCCCCGCAGGGAAAGTGCCGCCTGTTGAAGAAGTGACACTGCGGACAGCCAAGGACCTGGAACCCTACCTGCGTGAACCGTTGAGTCCGGGATGGAAAACAGTGTACGCATTGCCACAAATCGGTCAGAGCAACCTTTAGTGATTGAGCGGCGATGAAATTCAGCATCGTTCTATCCACACACGCTGCTCAATTCCAGGCTGTCGCTCTGAAAGGCAGCTTTGAAGAAAACATCGCAAAGATCTCAGGCTGGGGGTATGACGGTGTCGAACTTGCCATTCGCGATCCCCTTCAGATTGATGCGAAGGCATTAGCGCGGACAGTATCGTCATACGCCCTGTCGGTCCCAGCCATCGGCACCGGTCAGGCCTGGGGAGAAGATAAACTCTCATTCACGAGCAACATTCCATCCGTTCGTCGGGATGCGGTGGAACGGATCAGGAACCATATCGACCTTGCAGCACATCTGGGCTCTATGATTATCCTGGGTTTGATCCGGGGAAAGACTTCAGAAGGACAGATGCAGGAGCAGTCGATGACATATCTCATTGAGGCGCTTCGCGAGTGTACATCGGCTGCTTCTGCCCGTGGAGTGCGATTTGCGCTGGAGCCGATTAACCGGTACGAAACAGATCTCATCCATACGGTCGGAGAAGGATTGGATCTTATTGAGAAAGTCGGGGCCGATAACCTTGGGCTCCTCCTTGATACATTTCACATGAACATCGAGGAGCCGAATATCGAAAAGGCGATCCGTCAATGTGGCGATCGCCTTTTCCATTTTCACGTCGCAGATTCGAATCGATGGTACCCCGGCGCGGGACATCTGGATTTCCGGTCGATTATGGGTGTGCTTGAGAAGATTGGGTATGATGGTTTTGTGTCGGGGGAGTTCATGCCGTTGCCGAGCGCTGATCTTTCGGCTGAACGGGCTATCGCGCACTTGAGGGCAATGCTGTCAAAGAACATCTGTTGACTATTGAGCTCATCCATGCCGATGCCATCGGAACATCCTGTCGGAAGAGTGTCGGATCTCTTGTCGCCAGAGCCGGTCCTGAGTATGCAGGGAATTTGGAAATCGTTCCCTGGAGTCGTTGCCTTGCAGGACGTCTCCTTCGAGCTTCGGAGAGGCGAGGTCCACGTTCTCCTGGGTGAAAATGGTGCGGGTAAATCGACGCTGATGAAGATTCTGAGCGGTGCGTATCGGAAGGACTCCGGCGCTGTTTGGTTGTGGGGACGTGAAGTCGATATCAAGAGTCCGGGAGATGCGCAACGGCTCGGCATCTCCATCATCTACCAGGAACTGAATCTTGTTCCGCATCTGACCGTCGCTGAAAACATCGTCCTCGGCCGAGAGCCCAAACTTGCACCGGGTATCATCGATCAGAAAAAGCTCTTCAGTTTGGCGCAGAGCCAGCTCGATCTTCTCGGCGTCGCGTTGGATGCCCGTGCCGTCGTGCGGACGCTGACAGTGGCCCAGCAACAGATGGTCGAAGTGGCGAAGGCACTCTCGGTTCAGTCGAAGATTCTGATCATGGATGAGCCGACGTCCGCGATCACCGAACGGGAAATTGGCGAGCTCTTTCGCATTATGCAGCGACTCAAAGAGGATGGCGTCTCTATCGTCTTCATTTCTCACCGGCTTGATGAGATCTTTCAAATCGGTGACAGAGTGACAGTACTCCTTGACGGAAAGAACGTAGGCACGCGATCGATGAAGGCTGTCGCGAAAGGCGAACTAGTCCGCCTCATGGTCAATCGGGAACTGAAAGAACAGTTTCCAAAAAAGACGGCCACGATCGGCGAAGAGGCCCTTCGTGTTGATCATCTCTCACGCGGAGGCGTTCTGAAGGACATCAGTTTTTCCCTCCGTCGCGGGGAAGTGCTGGGGATAGCCGGACTCCTTGGATCGGGAAGAACGGATCTCGCACGCGCTCTATTCGGGCTGGATCCAATCGACTCCGGCTCGGTCACCGTCGAGGGTAGGTTGACGAATATCGATTCCCCGCAAAAGGCCATCGCCTGCGGTATGGGCTTCCTCACGGAAGACAGAAAGACGCAAGGTCTCGTCTTGAAGTTGTCGGTGAAGGAGAACATCGTCCTCCCGAGTATGGAGAAGGTTTGCCGCGCCGGCATCATCAATCGGGAGAAAGAGAGGCGGGTTGCGGGTGAGTTCATCGAGGACCTTAAGATAAAAACGCCTTCAGCGGATCAAAAGGTTCTCTACCTCAGCGGTGGAAATCAGCAAAAGGTGATTGTGAGCAAATGGCTCTGTACGGAGGCACGAGTGTTGATTTTCGATGAGCCGACAAGAGGCATCGACGTCGGGGCAAAAGTAGAGATCTACCAGCTGATGAACAGATTAACGGCGGATGGCGCGGCGATTCTTCTGATCTCCTCCGAATTGCCGGAGATTCTCGGCATGAGCGACAGGATACTGGTGATGCATGAAGGACGAATCACGGGAGAATTCTCCGCGACGGACGCGACGCAAGAAAAGATCCTGCAATGTGCATTGGGGATTCATAACTGAAGTCCCATGATGAACTCAATTGCCGCATATGGTCGTTCGTTCGGTACGCTCCTTGGATTGGCGCTCCTCTGTCTGTTGTTGTGGACACTCACACCGCATTTCCTGACGGTCTCCAATCTCATCAATGTTCTTCAACAAACGTCGATCATCGCGATCGTCGCGGTCGGGATGACATTCGTCATCATCACGGCCGGCATCGATCTTTCTGTGGGATCGGTGATCGCACTCTCCGGCGTGGTTCTTGGGAGTGTGCTGGCCACAGGAGTGCCTCCGCTCATTGCCGGCGCAATTGCACTGGCGACAGGATTCCTCTGCGGTCTGGCCAATGGACTCTTGATCTCATACGGACGTCTTCCCGCGTTTATTGCGACGCTGGGCATGATGAGTCTCGCCCGGGGACTTGCTCTGATGTACACGGACGGCCGACCGATCTCCGGATTCTCCGACACATTTCGCCTGGTTTCCACGGGAGAGGTGCTCACGGTACCCTTCCCAGTGATTCTCATGGGCATTGTCTATGTCACCGCCCATTTTGTGCTCAAGCGAACGAAACTCGGCAGATACACCTACGCAATCGGGGGAAATGAAGAAGCTGTTGTGCTCTCCGGTGTCAACGTCCGGCTCTACAAGACCGCAGTATACGGTCTGTGCGGGATGCTGTGCGGAGTCGCGGCAATTCTATTGACGGCGAGATTGAATTCCGCGCAACCGACTGCAGGAATCATGTATGAACTCGACGCCATTGCTGCCACGGTGATCGGCGGAACAAGTCTGATGGGGGGCGAAGGGACAATCTTCGGCACGCTGGTCGGCGCGCTCCTCATTGGGGTCTTACGAAATGGTCTCAATCTGCTCGGTGTCTCCTCCTTCATTCAACAGATTGCGATCGGCTCCGTCATCATCATTGCAGTGTTTGTCGACATGATGCTGAAAAAACGATCTCGATAACCCGCAGAGGGAATACCTGAATATGAAATACGTGATCTCGCTGCTGACCGCGGTTCTCCTGATTGCCTCATGTCATCGGGATACTCAACAGGAGGGAAGCCCGGTCATCGCTCTGGTCGTTAAGACGCTCAATCATCCGTTCTTTATCGACATGGAGCAGGGGGCGCGGAAGGCTGCGGAAGCGGCCGGCGTCCGGCTCGTTGTTCAGGGAGCTGAGAGGGAGCTTGATGTGGAGAAACAGATGCAGATCATCGAGAACCTCATCGAAACAAAGGTCAATGCCTTGTGTGTAACCCCCAGCGGCTCGAAGGAGATTGTGCCGGCGATCCTAAAGGCGAACAAGGCCGGCATACCGGTTATTATCGTTGATACGCAGGTCGATCAGCAGACGCTCCACAGCGCCGGCGGATCTGTGGCAACCTTTATCGGATCGGATAATCTTGAGGGGGGGAAGCTGGCCGGCCAGTACATCGCCGACAGACTTCAGGGACGAGGGTATGTTGCGATTCTGGAAGGCATTCCGGGTCATGAAACAAGCGATTCCCGATTAAAAGGATTTCGCTCAGTCATCGAGCGGTTCAACGCGATAACGATCGTCGGTTCACAGACTGCGAACTGGGAGCGCGACCAGGGATACAACGTCTTTCAAAACATGCTGCAGTCGCATCCGCGTGTGCAGGCTCTCTTTGCATGCAATGATCTGATGGCGTTAGGGGCGGTCGAAGCCATCGCGGCGGCCCGAAAGACCGGCAACATTATCGTCGTAGGATTCGACGCGTTAGCCGACGCGAAAGTTGCAATCAAGAACAATCAAATGGCGGCGTCAGTCATTCAGTATCCGTCAGAAATGGGCCGTCTTGCCGTGGAACACGCGGTCACACTGCTGCACGGAGAATCGATTCCGGCCTTCATACCGGTCAAGATCGGTCTGGTTACGAAGGAATCACTCCTGGTCGAAGAATCACAAAAGAAATGAACACCACTACGCGGAAGGAAGAATCTATCCATGGGTAAGAAACTCAAAGTAGGTGTCGTCGGACTTGGACGTCTTGGAAGAGCGTACGCACAATATTTTGCCTATCACATCCCTGAAGCCCGTCTCGTGGCAGTCGCGGACGCAGATGCATCGACCCTCAATGCTGTCGCGCAGGAACTCGGTATTGAAAAGGCATTCACTGATTATCATGACTTGATCAAACTTCGTGAGGTGGAGGCGATCGCGGTCCTAACACCGACCAAGCTGCACCGCGACGTCATTGTTGCTGCGGCTGAAGCGGGGAAAGTGATTTTTTCTGAAAAACCTCTCTCAATTTCCCTCAGTGAGTCGATCGAAATAATGCAGGTGATCGACAAAACAAAAGTATTTTTCCACATGGGATTCATGCGCCGGTATGATCCGGGATATGCGGCAGCAAAGGCGAGAATTGATGCAGGGGAAATTGGTACTCCTGTGGTGATCAAGTGCTCGTCCCGTGATCCGTATCGCCCAAGTCTTGAGTACGCCAATCCTGTCAACAGCGGCGGCCTCCTCATAGACATGGGCATTCATGACTTTGACCTCGTCCGGTGGTTTATGGGAGAGGTCAAATCGGTGTACACCGTCGGTGGAACGCTCGCCTACCCGGAGATGAAGCAGATCGGTGATATCGATAACGCGGTTGTGAACATGTATTTTGCCGATGGTGCATTGGGTGTTGTGGATCTCAGCCGAAATGGCGTTTACGGGTATGATATCCGTACGGAGATTCTGGGCACAAACGGAACGTTACAGATCGGGTACCTCCGGGAGACACCGATACTGGTGATGAAGAAGGAAGGAATTATGCATGATACCGTCCCATATTTCTTTGAACGGTTTGAAAAAGCTTATGTCGCGCAGTTGAAGGCGTTTGTGCGAACGTATTTGGACGGGAAAGCACCATCGATCACCTGTGCGGATGGTGTGGCCGCGTTGAAGGTCAGTCTTGCTGCGACACAGTCGTTCAACGAACGCCGGCCCGTGGACCTGTAAGGCGCCATACGAAGCGATCTGCTCCGACACCCTCGGAAGGAATGATCCCATGGGAACACTGAAAGATGTGGCTCGTCTGGCCGGAGTATCAACGGCAACAGTCTCCCGTGTTGTCAATAAATCAAATAACGTCGATCCCGAAACGCGGACGAGAGTCAAAAAGGCGCTCAAACGACTGGGGTACAATCCGAGCCGGGTGGCCCGCCGGCTTCGGGTCACGCGCGGAAAGACCAACATGCTCGGTCTGATCATTCCTGACATTCAGAATCCCTTTTTTGCCGAGCTCGCTCGGGGCGTTGAGGATGTTGGGTACGCGAACAACTATGCGGTGCTTCTTTGTAATTCGGATGAGAGCCCCCAAAAGGAAAAATTCTACCTCGATGTGATGCGATCGGAATACGTTGATGGGATTATCATTCCCCCCTTGAATGAAACAGATCAGGAAGTGACCACCCTTGTTCGGGAGGGGATCCCCGTCGTGTGTGTGGACCGAAGCGTCTTGACAATACCTGTCGATACGGTTGAAGTGAACAACTATCGCGGTGCACAACTGGCGATAGAATTCCTGATTGCCAAGGGTCATCGGCGAATCGGATTTGTCTCCGGCAGACCTGACATCTCAACGAGCCGTGATCGTCTGAGGGGATATGTGGATACGCTCAAGGCACATGATATTCCGGCTGATCCGGAACTCGTTCGGATCGGCGACTACAAGCAGGAGAGTGGGCGGTTGCTGACGGAACAGATCCTTGATCTTTCGGAGCGTCCTACGGCTCTGTTTGTGGCCAACAACCTGATGGCGCTCGGGGCCCTTGCCGCGATTCACAATCGGGGACTGCGAGTACCGGATGATATCTCCCTGGTAGGATTTGACGACCTCCCGTGGGCAGAATCAATCAATCCGCCTCTCACGGTGATTCGCCAGCCGGCATATGAAGTCGGTCGAAAGGCCGCAGAGGTCCTGTTTGAACGGTTCGCTAATCCTGATCGCAAGCCGAGTAGAATCAGCCTTGATCCTGTGTTGGTTGTGCGAAGGTCGAGCGGGTAGATTCAACAATCTCCGAAAGGGGCTTTTCGAGGATGGCCTTGAGATTGGCTCAAGGGAAGGGAAGGATCACAGGCTCCGATGATCATTTGAACACCGCTCCAACGGAAAAACCCATTGTTTCGTTTTGACGTGTTCTGGAATTAACGAGGTTGTTCTTTCCCAATTTGTGGTTCCTATGCTTCCACAAATCATCACATCTATTCACCTAGTCACACGGAGGTACTTATGAACAAAGTACTCGCTCTAAAGAGGCGGATGCACAGCATTCCAGTAATCGCCTTTGCTGGGATTGCACTGTCCTTGGCTGTTGCCTCATCCGACGCATCGGCTCAGACGGGACGAATCGTCGGTACAGTTGTCGAGGAGGTGACCGGCATTGCGCTACCTGGTGCAAATGTGGTGATCCGCGGGAGGACGTACGGAGCAGCGACAGATGCGAAAGGCCAATTCGTCATTCCGGCGGTTCCGCGGGGTACATATGTCATCGAGGTAAGCTACATCGGATATCAGAAGATGGAAGTGCGCGATGTGACGGTGGAGGCGGGAAGGTCCACGACTCTGAGCATCAAGCTGAGTCCAGTGACGGTGCAGGCAGATGAAGTGGTAGTGTGGGGAATGTTAGCGAAGGGCCAAGCGCGCGCGCTCAATCAGCAGATGAGTGCCAGCAACATCAAGAGCATCGTTGCCTCAGACCAGATGGGGCGATTCCCCGATGCAAGTGCGCCGGAAGCGGTCCAGAGAATTCCGGGTGTTTCCATCTCACGCGATCAGGGGGAGGGACGATATATCCAGATTCGTGGGGGATCGTCCAAGATGACCAGCGTCAGCTTCAATGGGGATCAGATTCCACAAACAGAACGGGAAACGCGACAGCAAGAGCTCGATATGGTTCCCGTTGGGATTCTCGAGTCGATCGAAGTCTCAAAAGCTCTGACACCGGATATGGATGCCGATGCGATCGGTGGTGCCGTCAATCTTGTTACACGAAAGGCTCCGCCTGGACTGGAAATCAACGTTGAGGGATCCAGCAATTATGCGACGATCCGCAACAAGTACGGAGGAAGCGGAAGCATCAGTGCGGGATCTCGATTCATTGACGGTGCACTGGGGGTCGTCGTATCAGGATCGTGGAGTCGAAGAGACTTTGGCTCAGACGGTCTTGAGCCGCGCTGGACTCTCAATGCTCCGGGCTTGGCAGACGATCGGCTGAGTGAGCTTGACGTTCGTTCCTATTCGCTTTACCGCATTCGCCAGGGGGGTACCGGTATGATCGATTACCGTCTGTCGGAAAACTCAACGCTCTATATCGCAGGGACGTATGCGGAATCTCTCGACAAGGAGAATCGGTTGAGAATCCGTCATGCCGTTGCGAGCGGTCGAATGGATTATCAACACCGGGCCCGACGCGAAGAGGACCGCGTGTACAATCTCTCGGCAGGTGGGGATCATGAACTCTCGAGCGGAACAAAACTCGACTATCGCGTTGTGTATGCTGAATCACGCGAGAAGAGAGCGCCTATTGAGCTTTTCTTCAGGAGAAGCTCCGTGTCCTTCACTCCTAACATAAGCGACCCCAACAACATTCAGGCCAATCCCACTGGGGGCGTCGACGGAACATACAACTTCCGGCAGTTCCAGCCTGCGTCGAGTTTCGCAGAAGGGAAGGATGTCGTCGCGAACTTCAATGTCGCGATACCGTTTCGCCTTGGTGCGGAGATGACGGGAGCACTGAAGTTCGGCGGGAAATACCGATCGAGACAGAAGAATCGCGATGACAAACGGGATGTGTGGATTCTGAACACGGGCGTGCCGAATATCGTTCTTGGGACCCATCTTGGCGTTCCCTTCAGCAACGAAGGATTCAACCCGGGGGTTTATCCTTTCCCCTCGAAGGTTACAGCTGAAGGAGACGTGCTCAACTTCCTGAAGAACTACAGGGCCTCGCTTCGAGGGAATTTCACATATGCAGGGGTTCGCTCGGAATACGAACGAGCGCTCGATGTGAACGATTCCAAAATCAAGGAATCAGTTGGCGCGGCATTTGCAATGGCTGAGATTGACATCTCACCGGATTTCATGATTCTCCCTGGAGTTCGCTTCGAGCAGACGTGGACGACTGCGGATGGTTTCACCTGGCATGCGCCCACGGCGACATTGAGTCCATCGAACAAGGAAAATTCATACGGGTATCTCTTTCCGATGATCCACGGTCGCTACCGGCTCAGCGCATGGACGAATCTTCGTGCAGCCGTCACCACAGCCCTCGCTCGACCGGACTACATGGATCTCGTTCCGTACAGGAACGACGACGGAACGAACATCTCTATCGGAAATCCGGATCTCAGACCGACACGCGCGTTGAACGCTGACCTCTTACTCGAGCACTTTGATGAATATATTGGGGTGATGTCCGCAGGACTGTTCTATAAGAACCTGTCCGACCCAATCTTCCCCTTTGGCGAGCCCAACGCACAGCGCGGCGTGACAACACAGTCACGCAACACAACGAGCGGAACCATCTACGGCGTTGAGCTGGCAATACAACGACAGCTCAAGTTTCTTCCCGCTCCGTTCGATGGCTTCGGTGTCTATGCGAACTACACGTACACGACATCGAAAGCCTCTCTTCCACACGGGGAGAGGACGCGCCTCGCGGGCCAGGCAGATCATGTTTTCAATGCCGCTGTCAGTTTTGAAAAATGGGGATTCTCGGGTCAGCTCAGTGCGAACTATAACGGTGATTTCGTCGATTCCTATGGCACAAGGCGCGATGAAGATGTGTATCAAGACAGCCATCTCCAGTTTGACGCCTCTGTGAGCGCTCAGCTCATGCAACAGTTGATCCTCTTTGCCGAGGTCGTCAACATCACCAACGAGCCATTTAGGACATTTCAGGCAGATCGATCCCGGCCTTACGGTCGTGAGTTCTATGAGACATGGGGTCGCGTCGGCCTGCGGCTCAAAATATGAGGATTGCTGACTTCTGCAACCGTGAATATCGACGGTTCGATGAACCATAGGTCTCGGAAATAGCGGTAGCATCGCAGCGAACGTGTTGACGGATTGCTCCGTTTGGCTACGAGCTACCGCGTTCTTTTACCTACACTTGAGAGGGTCCACGCAATCCATGAAAGGAGCTTTGATATGAACAAAACGCGAAAAAAGACGTGGATACAACTTGCGTATCTATTCCCCTTGATGCTGCTCGCTGCGGTCTCTGGTTGCACGACAAATCAGCGAAGCGCAGACGAAGCAGTGTTAAAGGCAATCGTAGTGACCGAACCGGTCAGATACGACTCCGACGATCCTGCGCTCTGGCTTCATCCGACCGATCGATCAAAGAGTCTGATTCTAGGCACAGACAAAGATGAGGACGGCGCGATTTTTGTTTTCGACGTGAACGGAAAGATCTTACACGAGAAGACAGTTTCGGGTTTGAAACGTCCGAACAACGTCGATGTGGAGTACGGTCTTTCTCTCGCCGGAGGGCTCGTCGACATCGCCGTAACGACAGAACGTCTGACGAACAAGCTGCGAGTCTACAGGCTCCCGGATATGAAGCCCATCGACAATGGTGGAATCGAAGTCTTTGAGGGCCAGGCTCAACGGGACCCAATGGGAATCTCCCTCTATAAGCGGCCAAAAGATGGGGTCGTGTACGCAGTGGTAAGCCGAAAAGAGGGTCCAACCAGCGGGGGATATTTATGGCAGTACCGCCTCGAGGATGACGGAAAAGGCAACGTGCGGGGTATCAAGGTGAGGGAATTCGGACTCTGGAGCGGCAAAAAAGAAATTGAAGCGATCGCTGTCGATGATGAACTCGGATATGTGTACTATTCCGACGAGCAATTCGGAGTGCGCAAATACTACGCTGATCCTGATCGTCCGGAAGGGAATCTTGAGCTTGCACGCTTCGCAACAACGGGGTTCGCGGGGGACCATGAAGGCATATCCATCTACACGATCAATGATGGAACGGGATACATCCTTGTCTCCGATCAGCAAGCCAATAAATTTCAGATCTTCACAAGAGAAGGGGAACAAGGCAATCCGCACAGCCACAAGCTGGTGAAGATCGTAACGGTTTCTGCGGTTGATAGCGATGGCTCGGAAATCACCAGCGCGGTGATCGACAGTCGATTCCCATCAGGTTTGTTTGTTGTGATGTCGACGGATCGAACGTACCACTACTATTCGTGGGATGACATTGCGGGGAAGGATCTCGTGCGGGCTCCCAACGGCGTCCGGTAGAAATAGCAGGCAGACTGACCATCCAACCGCAAAGGAACCTGAATGACGAATCCCCTCCGCTATTTTTCCACCGGACAAGACATCGCCCTGATCGCGGATCCGGAGAGAGTTAGCTCCTTATACCGCCGGTATCGCTTTCAGATTATGATGGCGATTACAATCGGGTACGGCTTCGTGTACACGTGTCGTCTCGCACTCTCCGTCGTCAAAAAACCTGTGATCGACGCCGGAATATTCAATGCCGAAGAACTCGGCATCATCGGCTCGGCCATCTTTTACACGTATGCCTTCGGCAAGCTCACGAACGGATTCCTGGCCGACCATGCCAACATGAAGAAGTTCTTTGCGTTTGGTGTCTTGGTCTCGGCCCTCATCAACATGACAATGGGATTTACCACCGGCTTGGTGACGTGGGTTGTCCTGTGGGGATTGAACGGTTGGTTTCAGGGATTCGGTGCGCCGTCGGGGATGGTCGCGATGGCTCAATGGTTCAGCAACAATGAACGGGGGCGCCGATATGGGGTGTGGAGCACAGCGCATTCGCTCGGTGAGGGATTGACCTTTGTCGGTATTGCAGGACTGGTCAGCTACTTTGGCTGGCAAGCGGGTTTTATCGGACCCGCTGTCATCTGCATTATCGTCTCGTTTCTCGTGTATATCTATATGCAGGACCGGCCGCAAACGCTCGGCTTGCCCTCGGTGGCTGATTGGAGAAATGACCACGGGGTGCCGGTGGCGGTGCAGGACCAGGAACCAAGCATTTGGGCTTTGCAGAAATCCATCCTGAAAATCCGATCGATATGGATTCTGGCGCTTTCATCGGCGACGATGTACGTGACCAGATACGCTATCAACAGCTGGGGGATCCTGTATCTCCAAGAGGAAAAAGGATACTCGCTCATTGAAGCGGGAGGGATGCTGGGATTGAATACTGTGGCAGGGATTATCGGATGCGTCGCATACGGCTACGCGTCTGATAAGCTCTTTCACGCGAGACGTCCCCCCGTCACAATGATTTTCGGAGTCCTGGAAGTCATTTCATTGTTCCTCATCTTTTTCTCTCCACCGCATCAACCGGTTTTGCTGACCTTTGCATTCCTCCTGTACGGATTCTCGCTCAACGGCCTCGTGACCACGCTTGGTGGTCTGTTTGCTACCGATATTGCACCGAAGAAGGCGGCAGGCGCTGCGATGGGATTCATCGGTGTCTTCAGCTACATCGGGGCCGCCACGCAGGAACGGATAAGTGGTTATCTGATTGAAAAAGGAATGACCATGGTGGATGGTGTGCGGCAGTATGACTTCAGCGCGGCCGTCCTCTTCTGGGTGGGGGCATCGGTCGTTTCATTCATCCTCGCAACATCGCTCTGGAAGGCCAGAGTCCGCGAATAGCTCACGATAGGAGATTGTGCCGTGCAATCGGTGAAAGAGTACGACATTGTTATATTTGGGAACTACACGAAAGATACGATCATCACGCCCTCTGATACACGAATGCTTGACGGCGGAGGGTTCAACTATGGAGCGCACGCAGCTCGCATGCTGGGACTCCGCGTTGCGGCTGTGACGCGCCTGGCCAGAGAAGACAAACATGTTTTGGAAAGACTTGTCAGCGTGGGAATTGATGTGTATCCCTCCTTTTCTCCTTCCTCAACACACATGCAACTCATCTATCCAACCTCGGATCCCGACAAACGGATTCTGAAGTGTACAGCGACCGCTGGATCATTCACTCCCGATCAATTCAATACTCTCGAAGCAAAGGCGTTTCTGATCAACGGCTCGATCCGCGGCGAAATTCCTTTTGGCGTGGTACAGAGCCTTAGAATGAAGAAGGCTATTCTTGTTGCCGATATTCAGGGATTTATCCGGACTATTGCGCCTGATTGTACGCTTGTCAATGCTGTCTGGCCGGAGAAGAAGGAGTATCTCGCGTTGATCGATGTTCTGAAAGCAGATGTTGTCGAGGCCGAAGCGTTGACAGGGGAGGCGGACAAGAGAAAAGCGGCCTCGATCATCGCATCATGGGGACCTCGGGAAGTTGTCATTACGCACCAAAAAGGAATTCTCGTTCTGGCCGATGGAGTCTTCCATGAAGCCGACTTCCACGCGAAGAGTCTGGTCGGACGGAGCGGCAGGGGCGATACCTGTATCGCCTCTTACATGGCAAAAAGACTGACTGAGTCGCCGGAACGTGCAATTGTGTGGTCCGCTGCTGTCACAAGCCTGAAGATGGAACGGGAAGGACCATTTCTGCAGCCTGAACATGAGGTCGTGGCTCTCATTGAAGCCAAATACACATAGGAACCTGCAAATGTTTTCTTCAATATGAAAGGAAACTCCAGTGAAGAAGAACGCCCGTGCGTTGATGGTTATCTGGATTGCGATCATTTTTGTTTCCCTATCGTGTTCACCTCATCAGGCTGATGACGGGCTCACATTTATCGTCGCAAGTGATCACCGATCACACGCAACGGAACAGTACCATTCAAAAGAATTCACGCTGGGTGGTTTTGATGCGATGAAGAACGTTGGTCAAGGTTCCTTCATGGTTCTTGTTGGAGATCTTGATCCGTCGCAAGCCACAGATAATCTGGTGAAGAAAGTGTTTGGTGAAGACTATCCGTGGTACTTTGTCGTGGGAAACCATGATATTGAAGTCGATTCGAATATTCAGTTCTTCAGAAATCTGAACAAGGGGGATAGATCACTTCCGCGACTCGTGAGAAAAGGTCCGCCGGGTAGCGAAGAAACAACCTATTCCTTTGATTGGAATGATGTGCATCTTGTTGTTTTGAATGTGTACTTTGACGGAAAAACAGATACCGGGGCAGATGGAAACATCGTTCCCGAACTACTTGAATGGCTGGAACGTGACCTCCAGCAAAACAAGAAGAAGTCCATCTTTGTTTTTGGCCACGAACCGATCATTCCCGTCCTTGATCTGGATAACGGAACGCAACGTCATTTGGGAAATTCCCTGGACCAATACGCCGACAACAGTCTGGAGTTCCAAAAACTTCTTCTAAAGTATGGAGTTACGGCATATATCAGCGGACATACTCATTGTATCTCGTATGCAAATATCAACGGGCTATGGCTGCTGAGCTCCGGACATATTTACGGTCACGAAGGCGATTATACGCCTGAAAAACTCTATTCCCGAATACTAAAAGAGGTCGAGCACGGAAAGCGTTTGGGAGTCGATTGGAAAACTGCAATAGGGAAGTTGTATAGATCAGAAGACAAGGAGCTGAAGAAATTCATTTTCAATCTTGGACTCGATCCTGTGAAGTCATACAAAGATCTGACTGACAGTCAGACGATTTTCAGACTGAACGAATTTTATCAAAACTGTCAAAAGGGTACTTCTCAGGTCGAGAAATATTCGACACGATTCTGGGAACATACGGAGTGGAGAAGAAGTTCGTTTCTCAAGATCACTGTGAACAAGGCGTCAGTCAAAGTCGAGATCTATCGGGACAAGGACTTTGAAGGAAACTACGAACTGAGGCATACTCAACTGCTCAAATGAGATCGGGCGAATGATGTGCAGGTCACGAGGACTGCACGCATCGTGAAACAGGGTACACTCTTGACGCGCATCGAGAAATATCTCCCATGATATTTCAACAGGCTGCGAGAAGTTCCAAGAGACGGACAATCGGGGATTCATTATGATCATCCATCCCGACACCCGGGTTCAAATCGATATTCGAGTTATTGAACAGCCGGACAGAAAGACAACACAAAGCATGTTGTATTTTCAGTTCCGGTTCATGGAGTGGACTCCGGAAGCACTCGAACACCAGGATGACCGGTATGGTACAATTCCCTTTGGATACGTTGCCGGCTATCTGGAGGACGAAATCGTTGGTGTCGTCAATCTGCACAAAAGAAGAATACGATACGGGAAGAGGAATCTCATGCTGGGTGGCCTGGGCGGTGTTTGTACTCACCGAAAACACCGACGAAAAGGAATTGCCGTTCGACTATTGATTGAGAGTATGAAGGTTTTGAGGAAGAATGCTTGCGATGTTGCGTTTCTGTGTACAGACTTGACGAAATTGCGTTCGCTTTACGCTCAGGTAGGATTTGTTCCTTTGAATAGAACATACAAAGCAACGGGCTTATCAGGAAGAGCTTACTACAGCGACGGGGGAATGATTGCACCCGTGTGCTCCAAGAGCCTCTTTAATCGGCTAGTAGGAGACTCCGGCGCATTTGATCTGCAGGGTCAGGATTGGTAGCGAAGGTCCCCTGCTTCACGATGAGCTCTTTCCCAAGATCTGAGAGTGCGCCGGAACCATCTCCGACGCGCTCGCTCTCTTCGACCTTGAATTCCTACAGCACACTTTCGTCATGTTGCTGCAAGAGGGCAAGAATGGAGGTACAGTGTACGCGCCTGACTCCGCCCAGGTCAAGTTATTTGGCGTTTGCTTCAGAATCGAGTTTTCGATATCTTGAGTCATTCGTGAGCCCGAAAACGGCTGACGGATGACCCGCGTATGTTGCGGATGAGATTTTGTCAAACAATTCCATCTGACCATGCCTGAGTATCAAAAACATCTCTACATGATCGTCTACCCGATCAATGCCCTTGTTGCATCGCAAATTCCCCCCGAGAAATTCGCCGAGCATTATACGATTGGAAGTGCAAAACATTTCAGCGGCAAGGTGATATTCGTTGAGCTTGACATCAACTTTCGCAATCCGTATTTCGAGATCGACAAGTACCTGGAGCTCACGGTTGCACACGCCGACGGGACGCCGAAGAAAACGAAGTTCATCAGTTCCTATGCCGTGCTCGAACATGTCGACCTCACGGCACTGCGGGATTTGTTCCTCGTGACCGTCAATGGAAAGTCGCTGAAGATCTCCTCGGCACCGTACACTGCGGTGAATGAACCGGGGTTCATCCGGATCTACCAGGAAATTACCCCGCTCGGGAATCTCGTCGCCTCCACGCTTGATCAACGCTCATTTGGAAAGTTCATCACGAGCCAGACGAAGTCCAAAGGGGCGCCCAAGATCATCTTCACACAATTTGAATTGAACGTGGAGGAGTACCTCGCACAACATCAGAGTCTGGACATGGTGCAGTCGCCCATCCCTGATGTTCATCCGGCACGCCTCTACAACTGCCTGATCGAACTGAAGAAGAATCCCGACAAGCGAACGAAGACGGTCGGTCTCAATTCCGCGTTCTTTGAGGCCTCCTATCGCCTGATCCGTCACGGATTCTGGTTCGCGGCGGGGGAAGAGCTTCTCTTCTATCCGATGCCGAGTGCGGAAGTCTTGGAACGGGATCACTACCCCTGGTGGAAATATACCCAGTAGCAAGGATTTCATTGGCTGTGGAGATGCCCTGGATCCCTCAGAGGAGGAGTCGGGGCATTCTTTTTTCCACCCGCACAGGTTCCCGCGGAGAGTACCGATTCTCTGCAAAATTCCACGATTTGACAAAGTAGGCGCTCAAATCGGTCCAGTGAAGAAAATCTCCCCTCCGCTCTTTGCACTATTGACAAAAGACCATCGGTTTGGTATACTTGTGCGACCCGAATATGAAAACATCTTCAGAATTTGAGTTCGATCTCCCGTGGATGGAGAGATATCCGCGGAATGCTCACGCCCTCGCCCCAAGAAATTCAGACTCACAATTCCTGCTTCTCAACTCACCCATCTTCACACACTCCAATGGAGGTAAGTATGCGTTTACGTGCAATAATTGTGGTTGCCGTACTGTGCGGTGCATTTGCCGTCACGGCATTCGCAGGCGGTTTCCAAACCGGAACCCAGAATGCCAGGGCGATGGGTATGGGACACGCGTTTGTAGGCGTGGCCTCTGATGCATCGGCGATCTACTTCAACCCTGCGGGACTCGCAAACCTGAAGGGAATGCATGTGATGGCCGGAACCACGTTGATCATGCCGACATTGAAGTTCACCGGTCCAAAGCCGCTGACCACAGCGACTGATGCCGTGGAGAAGACGTTCACGCCAATAAACGTCTACGGTGCCTATGCGATGGACAACAAGTTGTCCTTTGGCATTGGTGTATTCAATCCCTACGGTCTGGGATCCGAGTGGCCGGGCAATTGGGTTGGGAGATCTGCAGCTGTCAAGACGGAATTGAGGACCTTCTATATCAACCCGACGGTAGCATACCAGTTGACAGATAACATCGCTGTTGGTGCGGGATTCAACTATATCGTTTCCAGCATCATCATGAATCGCGTGACTACTTCCGTTCCTGGGCTGCCAGTAGCGACGAATATCAAAACCGATCTTGAGGGAGATGGAAAGGCCGCGTATACGTTCAACTTCGGACTTCTCTACAAGGCAACTGAAGGCCTGTCAATTGGAGCATCATATCGTCACTCTGCTGAGATTGAATTCGAAGGTGACATCAAGTTCAGCAATCTCACAGTGGGAATCCCGACTATCGACCCGATTCTTGCAGCTACCTTTAAGACTTCGAAGGGTGCTGCAAAGCTCACAATGCCGTACGATTTCCGGGCCGGCATATCGTACGATGTCATGTCAGAGCTGACCCTGAACGCTGATTTTCAGTACGTTGGGTGGGAGAGCTACAGCGAGTTGGCCGCCACGTTTGCGAATCCTCTGTACAACGTGAAAATCGCGAAGAATTGGGAGAATGCGTACTCGTTCAAGGTCGGCGGTGAGTACCGAATGGATGCGCTGGCTCTGCGCGCGGGCTATGTCTTCGATGCCACCCCAATTCCGACCAAGACGATGGATCCGTCCCTCCCGGGCGCAGACCGGCATGAGTTCACCGTCGGTCTCGGCTACCAGTTGACGAAGAACATCCGTGTTGACGCCGCGTATCAGTACATCTCGTTCAATCAGGAAGTCAATGATTCCGGCTTCGGATTCAATGGGAAGTACGAAAACTCGACGAATCTGTTCGGGTTCAACTTCGGCTTCGGTTTCTAGTTCTTGTATCAGGCTGTGAATCAGATCCCGCTTGCCGGACCGACGGTAAGCGGGATTTCTATTTGCTTCTGGGGGGCCTTTTCAATATCTTTGTTGCGATTTCAGTCTGAAAATCTGAAATGTCCCGACCGTTGCAGACTGAAAGCAACGATCTGTCCGTAGACTTCCCGGTTGCGACTTGGAGAGGTGGCCGAGTGGCTGAAGGCGGCGGTTTGCTAAACCGTTATAGGGGTAACACTCTATCGGGGGTTCGAATCCCCCCCTCTCCGCAAGACTACGTCCCGTGACATGCTTCGATCTCGACAGAAGTCGGGACTCAGCATGGTGGGACTTCGTCTTGTTGGTGGGTGTGTCGTATCGGGACTAAACCCCC
>Ga0194127_10000301_pt1 | contig 79766 bp, 62 predicted proteins | sample TA2KigC100mmetaG_FD_148624 | JGI IMG/M metagenome (GOLD analysis project Ga0194127, IMG submission 148624) | Freshwater microbial communities from Lake Tanganyika, Tanzania - TA2015036 Kigoma Deep Cast 100m | ecosystem: Environmental > Aquatic > Freshwater > Lake | place: Tanzania: Lake... | reverse complement strand
CGAAAACGACCTCCCACGGACCTGCGGCCTCGGCGAGCTTCGTGAACTGCGGCGGCGCGGGCATCTCGGCGCGCACGCGACCCGCACCGTCGGCCGCCTGGCGGAAGACGACGAAGACCGAGCCGGCCTCGTCGAACGTCAGCGGCACGCGCGTGACCCCGCCTTCGACCCACCACGTCGGCGCGGCGCGGGTCGATCCGGTCACCGGGTCCCACAATTCGGGCGCGCGGCCGGTGACGCGGAAGGACGCGACCGCCTCCTCCGGCTGCGCGGCGCGGTTGGCGACGAAGTACACGTCGGCCTCGTCGGTGCGCTTGTGGATGAACCGCAGGTTCGGCTGCCCCGAGCGCGTCTGCGCGGCGAAGTCCGGCGACACGCCCATGTCCGCAAGCACGCGCCCCACGGCGGCTATGTCGGGGAAGAGATCCTCGTCGGTGGCCGCATCGTCGATATCACCCCACGGCTTCCCGCCCGCCGGCCCCTGCTCCATCGCAGCGGCCCAGGCTCCGGCGGGCGCCGCGGCGGTCGTCCATCCGTCCGGCGCATCCGCGGACGCCATCCACGAGGCGTCGCTGCGGATCTCCGTCCGGGTACCGTCGGCCTGCGTCACCGTCAGCGCGGCAATGAGCCCGGCCGGGTTGGGTGAGTCGGTCGTGTTGTCGCCCACCGCCGCGATGACGTTCACACCGGGCCGGAGGTGCCGGGCGACGTCGGCCGTGTGGACCCGCTGGTAGTGCTGGCCCTTGAGCACGATCGCGCCGTTGACCCGGCATTCGAAAGCATTGTCGGCCGTCATCGCCAGCCGGGCATCGCGGACCGCGGACTCGCCGAGCGTCACCACGCGGCGGAACTGCCGCTTGCCCGGCGGCAGCGAGCCGCGCGGCTTGCCCTCGGCCGTCCAGATCCACTGCGCCGCCCCCAGACCGCCGCCTTCCGCGGAGAGCGGCGGGAGCGCGAAGGCGAATCCTCCGCCGTGGACGACGCGGCCCTTCCCCACCGCGCGCGTCGTGACGATCGCGGGCGCGGGGCCGTCGCCCCACAGCGCGGCGGCCAGGTCGCGGACCTCGTCGTCGCACGCCGGAAACCCCGCGAGGCCCGGCGACTTCAGCGGCCGGGACCCGACGACAGTCGCGCCGGCCTCGACGAGCGAGCGCACCTTGCGCAGCAGCCGCGGCGTCATGGTCTCGGCGCGCGGCAGCGCGAGGATGCGGTACTCCGCGCCGCCCTTGAAGACGATGCGGCCGTCCCGCACCGACGCGCGCTCCAGCAAGGCGTCCGGCGGGCACGTGTCGAAGTTGTGGCCGGGCCGCTCCATCGGCATGCCGTCGCGGCCGGGCTCCCTCGACAGGAACGCGCGCTGGCCCTCCAGCGTCTGCGGCGAGCCCTCGGGACCGAGCAGGCAGATGTCCGCCACGAACACGCCCTGCTGCAACAGGTGCTGGCAGCGCGCGAGGTAGGCGTGCCAGGCGCCGGACATCTCCCACCACGTCTGCGTCCGCTCGTAGTGCAGGCCCCACGGCCCCATCGACACGCCCGGCGCGCGATCGGGATCCGTCCACGGCTGCAGCGCGTAGCGATGGAACACGAACCGGTTCACGCCCTCGCAGAAGGCCCAGTCGCCGAGCGCCTTGATGTTCGCCGGGTGCCCCTGCCACTTCTCCTCGTTCGTCGCGGTGAAGGCCTCGGCGCCGAGGACGGGCCGGCCGTAGACGTGCGCGGCGGAGGCCATCTCGGTGCAGCTGAAGGCGGCGCCGATCCCCGTGCCGCCGCCGAAGCTCCACGACCAGAACTCGGACATCGGCTCGTCGCAGCGGCCGGCGTAGGCCATCTCGTCGGTCGGACACGTCGTGTAGGCCTCGATCGAGAGCCGCAGGCCGTCCTTGCGCGCCATCTCGCGGAACGCGCCGGCGTAGTTCTCCAGCAGCAGCTCCGAGATCGTCTGGCGCAGGTCCCACAGGAAGCGCTCCGAGGCCTCCAGGCTGTCGACGACGGCGCCGGTCGCGGTCACGAGCCACGGCAGCGGATCGTAGCCGCGGCGCGCCTGGAACTCCCCGCGGAACTTCGGCGTCCAGTTCTGGCTGCCGACCTCCCAGCTGTCGATGTGGGTCGAGACGAGGGTCTTTCCGGCCAGCGGCCCGGCGTCGACGACGAGCTTCGCCATGAGCCCGTCGTACATCACCTGCGCCGCCTCGCGGCTGAGCTTGTCGCATTCGAGCCCGCGCCCGGCCTTCGGCGCCGGGTGGTTCTCCTTGCCGGTGGTCGTGTGGCCGAGGCGCAGGATCGTCCAGGTTCCCTCCGGGACGTCCCACGCGGTGCGGCCGGCATCGTCGACGCCGCAGGCGATGCGGCGGATCTCCTCGAACGGCACGGCGCGACCGGCGGGCAGCTCGGGCCAGTTCGCGCGGGCGGCGAACGCGCCGCGGGCCGGCACGAACGCGGCCTTGGCCTTGATGCCGGCGATGCGCGCGGCGTTGGAGGGCGTGGGGTGCGCGAGGACGGCGATGTCGCGGTAGAAGTCGCGCTCGGCCTGCGGAGGTTGGAGAACGCCCTCGAACCGCGCGGGGCCGGTGACGTTGGTCGCCGTCCACACGAGCTTCTGCATCGACAGCTCCGGCGTGATCCACGGCCCGCCGCTGCCGCACCAGCCGGCGTCGTTGTTCATGTTGACCTCGATGCCCAGCCGGGCCGCCTCGCCGAGGGCGTGCCGGAAGAGATCGCGCCAGAGCGGACCGCCGAAATCGGCCGGGCCCTTCGGCGTCCCCTGCTCCGTCTCCATGTAGAGCACGCCGCCGATGCCGACGCGCGCCATCGCCTCGAGGTCCGCGGTGATGCCGTTGCTCGTGATGTTGCCGTCGAGCGGGAACCAGTACACCCACGGCCGCGCCGCGGGCGGCGGGGCGGCGAACCCGCCGGCCGGATCGTCGGCGGCGAACGCGATCGTTTCCAGCATGCCCAGGACGGTCATGGCCGCGATCCACACGCGTTTCATGGCAGGTCCTCCTCCTTCTGCAGCGTCACGGGGCCGAGCAGGCCCGACGGGACGAGCGGCGTGTCCTTCGTATAGTGCCGGCACGAGGAGAACGTGAAGCGCCCCGACGGGCGCGGCGTGCCCTTCAGGAACCACTCCGGCCACTCCAGGAGCGTCTCGAAGTCCTTCCAGGTGCTGTCCAGCGGAAGCTGCTCGTCGCCGATCATGCGGTTGATCCAGAGGTTGACGACGTCGATCTCGAGGTCGTTCGCGCCCTCGCGCACGGCCGCCGAGATGTCGACGCGGTACGGCGGCTTCCACGCGATGCCGCAGTCCTTCCCGTTCACGCGAACGCGGGCCATGACTTCGACGGAGCCGAGGTCGAGAAGAAGTGGCAAGTGGCGAGTGGCGAGTGAAGGAGAAGCGCCATTCCCAGCCGTCGACACTCGACACACGACACCTGCCACTTCGAGTTTCGTCCGGTAGGTCGCCGTGCCGGAGTAGAAGCGGATCCCCTCCTCCGCACGCTTGGACCAGTCCGCGAGCGTGTCGAACGCGACGGGGCCGGCCGGACCGCCCCACGCCGGATCGAAACTCACCTTCCATGGGCCGGCGATTTCGAGGACCTTCGTCAACGCGGGGACGTTGGCCCGGGCGTCCGGCCTCTCGCTCCCCGCCCCGCGTCCCTTGTCCCGGAAGACGACGAACCAGCTCTGCGCCGGATCGAAGTGAAGCGGAACGCGGGTGCGCCCCTCGGCCTCGGAGTGCTGCGGGAGCGCGCGAATCGCACCGGTCTCGGGATCCCAGAGCTCGGGGGCCTTGCCGGCCACGCGGAAGGTGCAGGCGACCTCGCGTGAACGCGGCTCCGGGTTGGAGACATAGTAGAGATCGGCCTCCGCCGTGCGGCGGTGAACGTGGCGGAGCCCCTCCCCTTCGAAATCCGGCGCGAGCCGGTCCGCGGCAAGGACGTCGGTGATCGGCGTGCCGGCGGACGTGCGGCCGCCGTCCCACAGCGCCGCGGCGATCGCGCGAACCTCGTCATCGCACGCGGGGTGGCCGGCCAGGCCCGGCGCGCCGACCCACCGGCGTCCGCCGGCGAGCCGCGCCCCGGCATCCGCCAGTTCCTTCACCTTGCGCGCCAGCGGCAGCGTCACGCGGTCGGCGTCGGGCAGCAGCAGGTAGCGGTGGCTCGCGCCCGAGGGCAGCACGAGGCGGCCGTTCTCCACCCGCATTGCGAGCACGTTCTCGTACGAGCAGAAGTCGAAATCGTGGCCGGCGGGGAGATCGAGCTTCATCTGGTCGACGTTGAGCGGCGCGCCCTCGCCGAACCAGTACGCGACATCCGTGACGGCCTGTCCCTGCTGCAGCAGATGCTGGCAGCGCGCGAGGTAGTCCATCCACGGCCGGCCACAGCTCCACCACGTGTTGAAGCGCTGGATGTGCTCGCCCCACTTCCGGTGCGTCAGGCCGGGGATCATCGTGTTGTAAGCCTGGTGCGCGGAGAGGTGGAAGATCACGCGGTTGAGACCGTTGCAGTACATGTCGTCGCCCATCGCCTTCATCAGGTAGGGATGGTCGCGCCAGCCGCGGTCGGAGGTCCAGGCCTCGGCGCCGATGACCGGCCGGCCGTAGGCGCGCGCGGCGGAGGCCATGGCCTTCGTCGATGGCGCGTAGCCGCCGCGCCCGGCGAGCAGGTCCGGGAACGTGTTGGTGCCCCGCGCCCAGAACTCGCTGATCGGGAAGTCGCAGACGCCGGCGTAGGCGAGGTTGTCGATGCAGAGGTGGCCGTAGGCCTCGATGGAGAGCTTCATCCGGTGCCGCTGCGCCAGTTCCCGGAGACGGCCGGCGTAGTTCTCGCGGATCAGGTCGCTGACGGTCGCCCGCATGTCCCACAGGAACCTCTCGGACAGCTCGGCGCTGCCGACGACGCGCCCGGCGAGCACCGGCAGCCACGGCCGCAGGTCGTAGCCGCGCCGCGCGCGGAATGCGGCGGGAAAGGCGGCGGTCCAGTTCTGCCCGCCCGCCTCCCAGCTGTCGATGTGGACGTGCGTCAGCGCGCGCCCGGCGGCCGCGCCCGCACCGTCGAAGATGGGCCTGAGAAACGCCTCGTAGTGAGCGTCGATGCCGGACTTCGACAGCCGGTCGCACTCCAGGCCGACCGCCGCCTGGGGACAGGGTCGCGTCATCTTGTAGTTCGAGGCGTGCCCGCACCGGATCACGATCCACTTCCCGGGCGGCGCATCCCACACGAGACGGCCGCCGGCCTGCATGCGGCCGGTGAGGTCGACCACGCGATCGATCGGCACGACGGCGTCCGCCGGCAGCGCGGGCGCCTTGACGCCCTTCGGCAGCGCCCAGTGGCTTCCGTCCTTGAACTGCAGTTCGGGAATCCGGTACGCGCGCCCCTGCGTGGACTCCGGCTCCGGGATCGCGATCACGGCGATGTCGCGATACGAATCGACCGTTTCGATCGCCTGCCGCACCGCCGGGGCCAGTTCGGCGCCGGGCCGCAGCCACGCCGCCGCGACGTTGCGGCGGTCGACCTCCGGTTTCGCGAGGGCGAGGTCGACCGCGCGGCCGCCCTCGACCGTCGTTTCGCTCCAGCAGAGCCGCTGCATCGAGTTGGTCGGCGAGATGTGCGGTCCGCCGCTTCCGTAGCCGAAGTCGAGCGTGAGATCCAGTTCGAGGCCCAGCCGGTCGCATTCCTTCACGGCCCACTGCATGCAGTCGTGCCATGCGGGAGTGTGGGCCTTGACCTTGCCGTCCGGCGCCCACGCCATGCCGCTGACCTCCATCCACAACGCGCCGCCGATCCCGACCTGCTTCATGGCCTCGAGGTCGGCCGTGATCCCCTCGCGCGAGATGTTGCCGTTGATCCAGAACCAGAAGACCCACGGCTTCGCCTGCGGCGGCGGGCTGACGAACCCCCGCGCCAGGTCGGCAACGGCGGCCCGCACGGGAAGCGCGGCCAGAATCAGCCCCAGGAGCCACCCTGCGTTCGTTCTCATGATCCCTGCCTCCTCTTCCCCGTCGTTCCGCCCTTGTCGCTGGTCTTCCTATCGCCGCCCGCGGGGGACGCGGCCCCGACGGTCAGTACGCCCCGTGCTTCCGGCAGAGGGCGATGAAGGTCTCGACGCGCTCCGGCGACACATCGCCCTGGAGGATGTGCGCGGGCGAGATCATGTAGCCGCCGCCGGCGCCGAGGACGGCGATCTTCTCGCGGATGTCCGTCTCCAACTCCGCGTCGGTGCCCCTGGGGAGCAGGTACTGCTGGTCGATCGCGCCCCAGAACGCGAACCGGTCGCCGAAGCCGTCCTTCATCTCGCGCGGCCCGTGGCCCGGCACGCCCGGCTGCACGGGATTGAAGACCTCGAACCCGATCTCTCGGATCTGCGGCAGCAGCCGGCTGACGGCGCCGTCGCAGTGGAGAATCGGAATGATGTCCGGCTTCGCGGCCTTGAACCGGTCGATCATCCGCTTGTAGACCGGCATCAGCTGCGCCTCGAACATCTCCGGCGACATCAGCAGCCCGTCCTGCCCGCCGAAGTCGTCGCCCACCCAGATGGCGTCCACCCCGCGCTCGATCAGCCGTAGGCCGATCTCCGTCTGGAACTCCGCGCACGCGGTGAACAGCGGCACCACGTACTCCGTCTCGTAGGCCATGTCCATCAGCAGCTTCTCGATCCCGACCAGCATCTGCGCCAGCGAGAAGACCGTGACCTCGATGTCGCCGATGACGACGAAGCGGTCGTGGTACGCCTTCACCAGCGCGACCGCGTCGTCATACCGCCCGGGCGCGTCGGGATCGGGCCAGCGGTACGCCGCGACATCCGCGGCCGTCTGGATCTCCCGCAGGGGATGCTCGATCACCTCGACGTAGATGGCGCCCTGCGTCATCCGCATGCCGTACTCGTTCAGCCACGACCCGTCGGCCGCCTTGTCGGGCTTGAAGCCCGAGTGCTCCGCGGCCCCCGTGGTGACCACGTCGCAGCCCATCGCGGTGCGGATCTCGTTCCCGCTGATTCGGTACGTCACGTCCTCGAAGAGGTTCCGGGTGTAGCGCATCGGGATGCCGAGCGTGCGCGAGAAGTGCCTGTAGAGCGACGCGCAGAACTCGAACTGCACCGGCACGCGGTCCGGCAGGCCCGGCGCCCGCTTGAAGGCCCGCAACACCCGCTCTCTCGATGTCATGGGATCTCCTTTCCTCCAACCCTAGCACACCCTCGCAACCTCCATCTGCAGCAACTTGCCGAGCTTCTCGATCTTCCCGGCGATGCGGCCGACGCCGACGGCGCAGTGGTGGGCGGGGCCGTGGACGTTCCACGCCTCGACGAAGCGCCGCGCGCCGATGGAGAAGCGGTACCGGCTGTTCGTGTTGCCGATCTCCAGGATCGGGCCGGGCACCGACTCGCCCTCGGCGACGAGCAGCTTGAGCCGGCCGTCGACGGTTTGCACGACCGAAAGCAGCGTCACCGGGCCGTGCTTCACCGACATCTCGACCGACAGGCCGCGGCCGACCTTGCCGTGGTAGACCTGGAGCGGCCGCACCTTGGTCTTCCCCTGCGCGATCGCGATGTGGCCCGGGCCGTCGTGGCCCATCAGCACCACGTCGTCGCGGAAGTCCATCGCGTAGTACTCCGTGAACGACCCGCCCGCGCCGAAGCCGTCCATGATCTTCATCGCCTGGACGTTCTTGATCTCCATCTCGCCCGCCACCGGGACGCCGCGCGCCGTCAGCAGCGACGTGCCGAGGATGATGGAACTGACCGCGTCCTCGTTCGCCGGGTTGCCCGTGCCCGAGTAGAAGTAGGCCATCGAGCCCAGCGCGTGCCGCTCCACCAGCCGGTCGAGCGCGACGGACGTGCGCGCGGCCCGCTCCAGTTCGGCCGGCGGGCAGTCCGCCTGCACGTCGAACGCCTTGCCGAAGTGCTCGACGCGGGCCTGCACGTCCGCGTCGGGGACCTCCGTCCGCAGCGCCGCCAGTTCGTCCACCTCGATGATCTCCACATGCCCGCCGAAGCCGGCGCACTGCTGGGTGAGGTCGGAGTAGATGTCCAGCATGCCGCCGTAGTAGTGCCCCATGACGCCCATGCGGTTGTGCTCCATCGCATGCGCCACGCGCGCGGCCCCGACCCATTCCTCCACCTCGCGCCAGCATTCCGGATCGTCGTCGAGCATGCCGGTGACCTGGTGGAACGGGATCCGGGCGCGGTTGAAGACGTTGGCGATCTCCGGCACGGGGCACGCGGCGCAGTACGCGAGCCATTCGCCGGTCATCTTCGTGCGGTCGCCCAGCCTGTTGAACGTCGCGTAGTCGATCGCGGCCTCCGGCGCGAGGTTCAGGATGATCACCGGCACCTTCGCGCGGCGGACGACCGGCAGCACGGTCGAGGACAGCGCATAGGTGGTCACGTGCAGGAAGATGAGGTCGACATCCGCGCGCCGGAAGGCGTGCCCTGCCTCCAGCGCCTTCTCCGGCGTGTCGATCAGCCCGAGGTTGACGACCTCCACGCCGGGCAGCGCCAGCTTCCCGGCGACGCGGGCGAGGTAGCCCTCCAGCCGCTCCTTCAGCCCGTCGAACTGCGGCCAGTAGGCGTCCAGGCCGATGCCGAAGAGCCCGATGCGAAGCCCCGGGGGGGCGATCCGTTCCGTCATGTTGCACTCCCTATTCGCAGCTTCCCATGTGTAGGCCATACCTTGCGCGGAGGAAATGGACAGGATGACCCGTCTGTTGCACAATCTGACCTCGGTCGCGCATGGGGAAAACCGTCCAGACATCGTTCCGCTACTTCCCGGTCAGTCCGCGGGATGAGAAGTGGGGCCTGTACGTGACCACGGCGGGCCAGTCGCACATTCCGCCGCACACGGGATATCCGCCGGGGGGGCATCCGAAGGACTACGCCTTCGACTGGCGGCACGGCAGGGTTCTTTCGGATTACCAGGTCATCTACATCTCCAGCGGACGCGGCTGGTTCGAGAGCCGCGGCACGGGCCGTCGCGCGATCGAATCCGGCGATGTGTTCCTGCTCTTCCCGGGCGTCTGGCACCGCTACGCGCCGGATCCCGCGACCGGATGGGACGAGCATTGGGTCGGATGCGCGGGCGAAACGGCGTCGCGCCTCGTGCAGAACGGCTTCTTCTCCCCGCGCGCACCCGTGCTGCGGATCGCACGCGAGGAGGCGGTGCTCGGAGCCTTCGGTGACATCATGGATGCGATCGATGCGCACCCGCCCGCGCTGCAGCAGGTGCTGGGCGGCCTGGCGGCGCGCCTGCTGGCGCTGGTCTACTCGGCGTCGCAGGACCGCCTCCCGCGGGACGCGCCCGGCCGCGACGCGGTTCGCGAGGCCGTCCGCGCGATGCACGCCGATCCCGCCGGCGCCTTCGACTTCCCCGCTCTGGCGCGTCGTCTGCATGTCAGCTACACCTCGTTCCGCCGCGCCTTCGCACGGCAGTCCGGGATGGGGCCGCACCAGTACCTGCTGCAGCTGCGCATCGCCCACGCGCGCACGCTGCTCGCCGGAGGGGGCCGGTCCGTGAAAGAGATCGCCGCGGAGTGCGGCTTCGACGGCGAGCCCTACTTCTGCCGTCTCTTCAAGAAGCGCACCGGCCTCACCCCCGGCCAATGGCGCGCCCGCTCGCACCATCGCGGCGACGCCCCGGCCGCGGGCCGGATGTAGCGCTCCGGGTGACGCCTACGGTGCCGACGTTCGAGATTGACAGCGACGCACCTATAGTGCTACTGGTGCACCTATGAGAGTCGTGATCGACACCTGCGTATGGGTGGCGGCCGTGCGGAGCCGGCGGGGTGCGAGTTTCGCCCTGCTTACGGAAATACCGCACGGGAGATTTCGATTCGGGGTGTCCATGCCTCTGTACCTTGAGTACCAGGCCTCGCTGATGGCCACCGTGGCGGGGCGAGCCGTACCGTTGACCAAGGAACAGGCTGCGGCAATCCTGGCGGCGCTGGCCCATTACGGCACCGAGGTGCCCGTCTACTTCAGCCTGCGCCCGAACCTGAACGATGAAAACGACAACATGGTTTTCGAGTGCGCCGCCAATTTCGGCGCCGAGATGATTGTGACACACAACGTGAAGCATTTCCGGAATCCAGAACTCCACGGCTACGGCATCGAAATCCTCGGCCCCGGAGAGTTCCTGCGCCGGATCAGGAGAACCCCATGAAGACCCTGCAACTGAGATTGCCTGAGAACGTGCATAGCCGGGTTGCGCGTCTCTCCCGCGAGGAGAAGGTCTCGATCAACCAGTTCATCGTCACCTCTGTGTCGAACGAAATCGTCCGGGAGGAAACCCGTGATTTCTTCCGCAAGGCGGCATCCCGGTTCGATCCGAAGGCGTTTGCGGACGCCCTCGCCGCCGTGCCGGATGCGCCTCCGGCCGAGGGCGACGGGTTGTAGCGGCAGCCGGGAACGCCGGACCCGGGAAACTCCTTCGGGATCGACGCCGTCTAGCGACCCCGCCCCCCGGCGGGAGGGCTGTCGGGGCCGGCGACGATGGTGCGCTCGGAGACCTTCGTGGACATGTCGATCACGTGCGACGGGACCCAGTCGCCGCCGGCGGAGGCCTCGAAGACCAGCTCGAAGGGGCCGATATGGATGCGGTCACCGTCCTTCAGGTCCGCCTTCTGGTCGCGCACACCGTTGACGGTGACGCCGTTGGTGCTGTGCATGTCCTCGATGGACCAGGCGCCGCCGCGGGAATGGACGACTGCATGGTGTTTCGAGACCTTGGGGTCGGGCAACTGGATCATGTTGTCGGCGTCGCGCCCGATGCCGGTGACGGACTCCGTGAGGGGGAACGCCAGGTCGACCCTCAAGCCCTTGTAGATCGCAAGCCGCGCCTTCATGCCCGCGAGCCTAACGGCCTGCGGAGGGTGAGGCAAGCACGACGGCATCCCGTCGGCGGGGCGTCACGGCGCGGGCCACCAGAGCCGCGCGAAGGCCTCGAGGCTGGCGAAGTCGTTGCGCCAGGTCGTGTAGATGACGCCGTCGACGCCCGCGACGCCCTTCGACGCCTCCGCCCACATCGCGCGGTCCTCCGCGGGATCGCCGTCGTAGAACGCGGCGATGACCTGCCGGTGTCCCCGACCCGCAAAGAACTCGAGGCCGGGCCGCGCGAGACTGCCCCCGCCCCACTTGATGACGACCACGTCGCGGTCGAGCCCATCCCACGAGCCGGCGAAGTCGCCGTGGAAGAGGTAGTAGTCCTTCCGGGCGTTGTGGGCGGGGTCGAACATGTCGGACCACACGTGGACCGGCTTCCCGCCGCCCGCGCGACGCGCGATCTCCACGCATCGCTTCACGTTGGCCGCGAGGAGGCGGCCGGCGGAGCCGAACGCGACCTCGGCCGGCTCCCAGCCGCCGGTGCGGATCTCGTCGTGCGAGAGCATCCAGCCGTCGGGTTCGAGCGCCTCCGCGGCGTGCGCGATCTCGCGTTCGCAGATCTCGAAGACCGCGGGCTCGGCGAGGCTGCAGTTGACCTGTCCGTCGTTGACGATCGCGGTGTGCCAGGCGGAGAGGCGGACACGGTCGCCCTCGCGGATGCGTGAGCCCGCGGCGAGGCGGATGACCGGCGGCTCGTGGTGCGTGTCGTAGCAGCCCTTCCACGGCCGCGCGCCCATGCCGGGATCGACGACCCGCTCCACGTCGCGGCCCTCGGCGAGCGCGGCGCCGTCGGCGGCGGCGAGGGTCAGCGGCAGCGAGTCGCGCCGCACGAGGTTGAGGAGCGGCGCATCGTCGATGCGCAGGTCGTCCCACCAGATCCGCCCCGCCCGGCCGCCCCAGACGCCGGCGTAGACGCTGACGTTCGTGCAGTCGAGGCTGTTGAAGGCGACGGACTGCTCGATCCAGCCGGTCGTCAACCCGCGCGCCGAGCCGATGCCCGCGCGCTCGCCGCCGGTCGGCCGGGACGGCGCCTGGTGCTGGAGCGTCCGCCCGTTCCCGATCGCGATCACCTGGATCATGTCCGCATCGAGGGCCTCGGCCTTCATCCACACGCGCAGGCGGTACTGCTGCCACGGCCGCACGTCGACCTTCGCGCAGACGCGTCCGTTGCCCGCCTCGTTGCCGGCGCGGAAGCTCTCGAAGCGCAGCGAGACGCGCCCGTCGTGCGCCTCCGCGGTGTCGGCGAACGAGCTTGTTCCCGGCCCGTCCTGGAACGCGAGGCCGCGCGCCGCGTCTCCGCGCAGGTCCTCGAACGACCCGTTGCGGATCGTCGCGGTCGGCTCCGGAACCAACGCGCCGCCGCGCGCGACGAACGGAGCCTCGCGCACGGGCATGCCGGCGGCGAGATGGGGATCGTGGTAGAGGATGCCGCCCGCGTAGCCGAAATGGGCGACGCAGACGACAAGGTCCATGCCGAGCGCGCGCGTGATGCGGCGGACCGCCTGCGCGTTGCGCTTCCAGCGCGCCGGGTCGTCGAGCGTCCACCACGTCGCGACCTTGAAGTCGGTGAAGAGAACCCCGTTGTACCCCGCCGCCGCCGCGCGCTTGAGCAGCGCTTCCGCCTTCGCGACGTTGTCGTTCACGTAGAGGTTGACCGGCAGGTAGACCCACCGCTTCGGGGGCCGCGCCGTCTCCGCGGCCCCCGCCGCCCCCGCAACCGCCGCCGCCAGCAGCACCGCCCGCAGGATCCGCGTCATGGCCCTCTCCCGGTTTTCCAACCCTTGGAAGCCCGGCGCACGCGGGTTTCCAATGCTTGGAAGCCTACGCGCCCCACCGGCCCGTGGAAAGCCGATGCCGCCCGGCGCCGTGGGGCGGACGCCCCTGCCGGTCAGAACTGCCGTGCGCCGGATCGGATGGCGGCCTGGGCGGCGGCGAGGCGGGCGGCGGGGATCTTCGCGGGGGGGCAGACGACCTGGCGGATCTCGGCGCGCAGGCACAGGCGGAGGAGCGCGGCGTCGGGGGCGTCCTCGACGGCGACCGTGCAGGGCAGGGCCGGGCTTGCGGTCCGCGCGCGCTTGAGTCCCGCCTCGATCAGGGCGCCGAGGCCCTCGGCGTCGAACCGCGGCGGCGCGTCGGCGTCCCGGTCCGCCGGGGCCGTCCGGCCGCGCATCCAGCCGTCGAGTTCGCGCACCGGCAGCACGAGGAAGTCCGCGGTCCCGGCGACGGCGTCGGCGGCGATCACGGCCCGCGGGACCGGAAGAACCGCACCGATCGGACAGCGCAGGCGCGTCCGCGATGCGCGATGGGCAAGGTCCATCGCCGCGCGCGCCTCCGCAACGGCGTGCTCGAACGCCTCGGGCGTGCGGGCATCCAGCGCGACGGCGACCCGCGGGCGCACGCGGCGGCGGCCGAGGCGCAACGCGGTCTCGGCGAAGGCGCGCATCACGGCGGCCCGGGCGGCCGGCGGCATCGCAGGACCCTCCGGCGGCATCGCGAGGACGACGGGGTGACCGGCGACGATCGACAGGATCTGCTCGAAGAGGTCGCCGAGGAGGCCGCGCAAAGCGGTCTCCGCCCCATCCCCGGGTGTGCGCCGGCAGGCGGCGAGGGCCTCGGCGACGGAACCGGCCGCGAGCAGCGACGCGGGATCCAGCCGGCCGATCCCGGTGGCGCCGAGGTCGCGCGCGGCGCGGGCGTCGGCGACGCCGCCGGCGTGGCACAGGATCTCGATCGGGGTGCGCGCGGCGGTCCACGCCAGGACCTGATCGAAGGCGCGCCGCGCGGGATCGCGGACCCCGCGCGACGTCGCGACCGGCACCGGATCGACGTCCGACGGACCGACGGTGAGCAGCGCGGCGTCGGGCGTCAGGATCCGCGGCAGGCTGCGGCCTGTCTCCAGGTCGCGTCCGCCGGCCATCTCCGCGGCCCAGCGCAGCCCCGCGGCGGGGGCGCGGCGCGGAACGCGGGCGTGTACGATCCAGAGCCGGCCCTTCTCGACGACGAACTCGACCTCCTGAGGCTGGCCCGCCCGACGCTCGATGCGGACCAGTAGCTGGCGCAGCGCGGAGTGCGCGGCGCGAACCTGGGCGTCGCGCGCCCCGGCCATGGCGCCCAGGGGCTGGTCCGCCGCCTCCGGGAGGGTGACCCGGCCCGAGGGCGCGGCGGACCCGTCCTCGGGATTCCGCGACCACGCGACGCCCGAGGCCGAGCCCGCGTCGAGGTCGCCGAAGACGGCGGTGGTCACGGTCACCGCGGCGCCGACGATGCCCGCGGATCGCGCCGGGGGATGCGCCGACTGCCGGGACAGGGCCCAGGCGTCGAACAACGCGCCCAGGACGCCGCGCAGCTGCTCGGCCAGTTCCTGGGGAAACGGGCGCCGGATCCTCTCGAGGTGGGCCCGCTTGAGGGCGTCGCAGAGGGCGCGACCGTCGTCCGGCCCCGACCCGGCGGCGGTCCGCACCGATGCCGCCGCCGCGTCGAACACCGCGGGGGCGACGCCCTCGACGAGCTCGCCGAAGGCGCGGATCAGGTCCGCGTAGCCCCGCCAGGCGGCGGCGGCGGACCCGGTGGCACGCCCGAACGCGAGGGCGGCGCGGTCGCCGAAGCCGATCGTGATCGGGCGGCGCGCAGCGACGGTCAGCGGAACGCCGGCGTCGACCCGGACCGCGAGCACCAGCGGCCGCCGCCCCTCGTCGGTCCCGCTGATCGCCAGCCCCTCGAGACGGCGGATCTGCGCGCGGATCTGGTCCCAGACGCCGGCGGGATACTGCGCGCCGTGCCGCGCGAACGACGAGCAGACCTCCGCCGAGATCGTGAAGCCCGGCGGGACCGGGAGCCGGTCGCGGGAGAGGCCGTCCATCGCCGCGCCCGTCCCCCCGAGCAGGGCGGTCGGCGGCGGATCGGCCTCGTCCGGACCTGAACCGGGGCCGAACGGAAACACGTACGTTCTGATGGAACCCGAGGTGGCCATGGATGAGTCGCGCCGGCACGCTATCACCCTCCCCCCGCCCGCTTCAATCCTTGATCCCCGTCAAGGCGCGCGGCGCGGAATGGCGTAGGGTGGTCGTGCGGCCGGGGAACCGGCGCGGGGGAGACGGCCATGGCGAAACGGAAGATCATCGAGATCGACGAGGACCTCTGCAACGGCTGCGGCGAGTGCATCACGGCGTGCGCCGAGGGCGCCCTGCAGCTCGTGAACGGCAAGGCGAGGCTGGTGAAGGAGAACTTCTGCGACGGCTTCGGCGACTGCATCGGCGACTGCCCCACCGGCGCGCTGACGATCGTCGAGCGCGACGTGCCCGACTACGACCCCGCCGCCACCCGCGAGCACCTCGCCCGCACGGCCGGTGACGAGGCGGTGCGACGCTTCGACGACGCCGCGGTCCGCCACGCCGCCGCGCACGGCGCGCCGCCCGCGCGGCCGGCCCCCGCGCCGGGCGCCTTCGCGGCCGCCATGGGCCACGGCGGCTGCCCCGGCTCCCGGATGCGCACCTTCGCCGACGCGCCGAAGCCCGCGGCCGCCGCGACGTCGGGCGGCGGACTGCCCGCCCAGGTGAACCCGTCGGAACTGCGCCAGTGGCCGATCCAGATCCATCTCGTCCAACCCGGCGCCCCGTTCTTCAAGGGCAAGGAACTGGTCGTGATGAACACCTGCGGCCCGCTGGCCTCGGCGGACGTGCACTGGCGCTTCCTCCGCGGGCGGGCGGTCGTCGTCGGCTGCCCGAAGCTCGACCGGACGGATCCCTACGTGCCGAAGCTCGCCGGGATCCTCTCCGACGCCTCGATCCCGAAGGTCATCGTCGTCCGCATGGAGGTGCCCTGCTGCGGCGGACTGAGCGCGATCGTCGCCCAGGCGGCCGCGCAGAGCGGCCGGACGGATCTCGAGGTCGAGGAGGTGGTCCTCAGTCTCGACGGCGCCGTGATGGGAAGCCGGAGGATGCAGTGAACGCCGAACATCGAACACCGAACGCCGAACATCGAAGGCGGAATCAACAGCCAACAGCCAACGGGGGAAAGGCCTGGCACCCGCCACCGGCCACCCGACCCCGTCCTCCCTCGCCCCCCGACCCCCGCCCCTCGTCACTCATCACTTGCCACTCGGCACTTGGAACCACGGGAGAGCCTGATGAACACCGATGACCTGAAGGGAAAGGCGCTGAACCTGGCCGGGCTGGTCGACTACGCCGCGGGCGCGGTCGTCAGCCGGACCGTGCTGGACAAGCCGGCGGGCACGCTGACGGTCTTCTCGTTCGACGACGGCCAGGGCCTGAGCGAGCACACCGCGCCCTACGACGCAACCGTGCAGGTCCTCGACGGCGAGGGCGAGTTCACGGTCGGCGGCACGCCGATCCGGGTGAGGACGGGCGAGATGATCATCATGCCGGCGCGCATCCCCCACTCCGTCCGCGCGACCGGGCGATTCAAGATGCTGCTGATCATGATCCGCGCGAAGGACGCCTGACGCCGGCCGGCGCCAGGACCGCGAGCACGTTGGGGACCGTGTCGCCCGGGCTGACGCCGACCCATGCGGCGGCGATCCTGCCCTTCTCGTCCACCAGGAACGCGGAACGGACGATGCCCATGTAGGTCTTCCCATACATGGACTTCTCGCCCCACGCCCCGTAGGCCTCCGCCACGGCGTGGTCCTCGTCCGCCAGGAGCGGAAATCCGAGCGAGTACTTCGCGTCGAACTTCGCCTGCGAGGCCGGCTTGTCCGGGCTGATGCCGACCGCGGCGACGCCGTGCCTCTTCAACGCCCCCAGCGCGTCGCGCACCGCGCAGGACTGCTTCGTGCATCCGGGCGTGTCGGCCTTCGGGTAGAAGTAGACGAGGACCTTCGATCCCTTGAGGGAGGCCAGCGACATCTCCGCCCCGTTCTGGTCCTTCAGTTGGAACGCGGGGGCTTTCGATCCGGTCTTCAGTTCCGCCATGGCTGCATCTCCGTTGTTTCGGTTTTGTCCAACGTACGACGCCGCGCGCGGAGTGCAAACACCCGCGTCAGCCCCAGATCATCGGCCAAGCTCCGGATATCCGGTGACCACCCATGGAAAAGCTCGCAGGGACACGGCCGCGACCACGCGCCGCTTCGCGTCGAGTGGCGGGCGGAGCCGCCTTCGCGAGGACTCTACGGCGGGCCGAGGCGCGGCCCTCCGGGCCCGTTCCATGGAGATACGAGAGGACGGGGTTGGAGGGCGCCGCTCCGTCGGCGCCGTGCAGGAAACCCCCGAAGCATCGTCCGTTCCTGATCGACCAAGCTAATCCGAGGATACTGGTCATCGCTCCAACCGGATCTCCGCCTTCGCAGGATCGAGCCACAGCACGCCGTCCGCGGTGCGCGTGGCGAATCGGCCGTCGAGCCGGCCGTCCGCGGCCCCCGGCAGGAGATGGGCGACGACCCTCGCCAGGTCGGAGGGACGCCCGGACCCTCCCGGGAGGAAGACCACGCGCCCGCGCCCGACCGCGCGCGTTGCCGCTCCGACAGCCGCCGGATCCACCCCCCGGGCGAGCGTCGCCGCGCCCGGGGCGGCATCCCCGACGCCGGCGCGGCTCCACTCGACGCGCCGGACCTCGACGCCGAGGTCGCGGCCGTCGGTGGATCCCGCCACCGCGGACGGCTTCCACGTCCTGCCCTGCAGTTCGAGCGTTGCGATGCCGTTCGTCGCCGGGGTGGCGGGGACATCGAATACCGTGTCCACCGCGCCGTGCCGGGTGATTCGTCCGGCCTCGCGACCGTCAACCCGCACGCGAAGGCCCTCCGCGTCCAACGCCGCGGACGGCACGTTCAGAACCAGGCGCAAGGTGTGAGCGACGCCTGCGGCCGAGGGCAGCCGGATGCGGGGACGGGCTCCGGACCAGCGGCACGTGGCCTCCCCCCGCGTCTCGGGTCCGTGCCAGTCGCCTTCGAGCCAGGAACCGTCGTCCCCGGACCCGACATCGAGTACCCAGCGGGCCGGCGCCGGCCCGTCCAGCCGGTCCACGACGACGCGCGGCGTGGCCGTCAACGCCGGCAGCATCCGCTCCCGCCACGACCCGAGATCGTACAGTCGTCCCGCCGGCTGGACCTCGTCCGCCTGCGTCGCGACCACGAGCGTCCCGCCCGCCCGCACCCAGGTCTCGATGGCGTCCGCCGCGGCGGGTTCGATCACGGGGGACTCGGCCAGGAGCAGCAACCGGCAGCCCTTCAGGTGGCCGTCGGCCACGGTGCGGCGCGTGACGAAGTCCGGATCGGCAACGTCCCGCACCGCGCGGGCGACCGCCCGCAGCCGCCCGTTGGCGGCCGGCTCCAGCGCCCAGGTTTCGCGCGGAAGGTAGATCGCAAGGTCGGGTCGCGGGACCCGCGGCGACAGCATCGGGGCGGTCCGGATGAAGAGATCCAGCGCCTCCGGATCGCCGCCGAGCACGTTGCTGGTGTAGCAATGGAGCTGCCGGGCGCCGGAGGCCGTCGCGTTGTAGATCCGCGCGACGTTGCCCGTCGCATCGACGCCGGAGGCGGGCTCGAACCCGCAGAAGGTGCCGTAGGCGCGGATCGCGGTGGCGACCTCGCGCGTCAGCGTGAAGTTGTGGGCGTAGTCGCTCCCCTCGTTCGTGATGCGGATGCCGGCGCCGAACGGGGCGATGGCGGCCGCCTGCGCGGTGAAGTCCGCGCCGAGCATCGGATCGCCGTCGCCGCCGGTGCAGAGGTAGATCGGCGTTTCGGGGAAGTGCCGGCGGACGGTGCGCACCCAGAACACGCTCCAGTCGGTCATCGCCTGCTGGTACCATTCCACGAAGTCGGCCCGGGCGCGATCGTTCGGGGCCCGCTCCGGAAGGAAGGGCGCGACCGCATCGAACGAGGCGTGCGCGGTTCCCCAGGCGCGATTGAGCGCGGCGACGCCGGCGTAGCGGGCGCGCATCGCGTCGCGGAACGCGGCGGCGGCCAGCGGATCGCCCGCCCACCATCCGGCGTGGTTGTGGTAGTCGCCCGTCAGCCGCGCGGTCCAGCCGCCCTCGGGGCCGGCGGGGTAGATGCTCTCGCCGTAGATGCCCGTGACGCCCAGCAGCAGCGACTCCACGATGCCGCGGTCGCGGTAGCGCGCGGCGAAGGCGGCGATGAATCGCTCGATCTGCGGGCGCAGGGCCGGGTTGAAGAGGCTCTGCACCCGGCTCTCCTTCCCGTGTTCGAGGCACCGGAAGAACCGCGAATCGGGTCCGTTCTGGAACCACAGCGGGGTGGCGTAGGCCGGGCCGGCGATGAGAAACGGGACCCACTTCAGTCCGGCTTTTTCCAGCACGGCGACCTGCGCGTCCCACTTCGACCAGTCCCACCGGTCGCGCTCGGGCTCGACGCCGGCCCCATCGACGTAGCTCTCGACGCTCGAAACCGACAGCGCGCGGAACACGGCCGCGTCGTCCGCGCTCGCGTCGTTCCCGAACGTGAGTTCCATGCCCGGGGGACGGTGCACGGCGAGGACCGGCGGGACCGCCGGCGCGTCGGCCTCCGGCGGGCGGCGGTCGGTCAGTTCGATGCGGCGGACCGCGAGGTCGCGGCCGTGGAGGCGGAAGTCCGCCCCGTGGTTCTGACCGTGCCGCAGGGAGAGCCCGGGCAGAGGAAACGCAACGCGGCGCCATGCGCGGGACCCCACGAGCCAGCCGGGGCGCGGCGAATCGGCGTACCGGTCCGCGGGTGCGTCCGGCGACGACCGGTCGTACTGCACGCCGATGCGGGCGACCCGGTCGTCGAAGACCTCGAAGACCGCCCATGCGTCGGCGACGGGGCCGTTCGTCCAGGCCGGATCGGTCACGCGGACGTAGAGGTAGTGCGAGCGGGGTCCCGCGATCCGTCGCGCGACGCTGCCGCCGACCGTCACGGCCTCGTTGGCGCCGTCGCCGCCCGACGGCACGAGCAACCCGGCGGCCTCCGCGGTCCCGCCGAGGGACACACCGAGGCGCTGCCGCTCGGCGCGGACGGCCACGCATCCCATCGCGAACGCCGCTGCGACACCGATCCGAACGCACGCAGGCATCATGCCGGCATCCTGCCACAACTTGACTCGGAAGGCGCGCCCCGGTATCGTGCGTCCTCTTTCCCGGGCGCTTAGCTTAGCGGGAGAGCGCCTGCTTCACACGCAGGAGGTCACAGGTTCAAATCCTGTAGCGCCCACCATCCTCCCCCCGGTACCTCCAGGCGCAAGAACCGCGCATCCGCTGCGACGGAGTCCCGCGACGCGCGGCCGCCCGGGCGGACTCACGCCCCGGTCGGAAGGTCGCGGAAGAAGGCGCTGAGGACGGCGGCATCGCTGAGATTCCGCTGGAACTGCCGGTCCATCTCCTCCACGCGGCGCACGCGGCCGAGCGCCGCCGCGTAGTCCAGCCCCTTCGCCTCGCGGCGGAGCGCGGCGGCGTGGTCCCGGTTGCGAAGGGCGTCGTCCGGCAGGCCGGAGACGACCGCCAGCAGGTCGCGCTGCCACGTCATGATCTCCTGGAGCAGCATGCGCCGGATCTCGAGGTAGCGGGCGCTCACCCGCGCCTTGAGGACATCGTTCTCCGCCTCCGGCCCCTCCTCCGCCTCCACGTCCGCGGCGGCCCCGACCTCCTCCTGGACCGCGTCCTGAACCTCCGCGAGCAGGGCCGTCACCCGCATCGCGGCGCCCAGCCGGCCGATCGCCCCGCCGCCGCATCCGACCGCCAGCAGGTCCACCAGCCGCGAACGCCACGGCTCGGGGGCGGGCGACTCGCCGCCCGCGACGGTGATGCGCTGGCAGCGCGACAGGATGGTCGGCAGCATCTCGTGGGGCACGTCCGACACCATCAGGATCAGGGTGCGCGGCGGCGGCTCCTCGAGCGTCTTCAGGAAGGCGTTCGCCGCGGCCGGCTGGAGCCGGTCGGCCGCGAGGATGACCGCCGCCTTCCACCCGCCCTCGAGCGAGGTCCGCGTCAGCCCGGGGAGCAGGGTCTCGCGGACGGCCTCGATGCCGATCGCGCGGCTCTTCATCTCGGGCTCGATCCAGAGCACGTCCGGGTGCGTCCGCGCGGTGACGAGCCGGCAGTTGCGGCAGGCGCCGCAGGCGCGCGGCCCGGCGCCGCAGAAGACCGACCTCACCATCTCCGCGGCCGCCTCGCCGCCGGCCCCGCGCGGGGCGCCGACCACCACGTAGGCATGGGCGACGCGCCCCTCCGCGAGTCCGCGCCGGAAGCCCTCGACCGCCTCCACCGGGTCAGCCGCGGAGGACACGCTCCACCTCCGCCCAGACGAGCGACTCCACCGCTTCGGGGCCGCCGGACGCATCCAACACCCGGAAGCGCGCCGGCTCGCGCCGCGCCAGTTCGAGGTAACCCTCGCGCACGCGGCGGTGAAACTCGCGGGCCTCGCGCTCCATGCGGTCCGGGCCGGTGCCCTCGCGCGACTGCCGCTCGGCGAGGCGGCGGAATCCCGCCTCGACGTCGAGATCGAGCAGCAGCGTGAGGTCGGGCACCGTCCCGCCGATCGCAAACGCGTTGATCCCGATCATCGCGTCCATCCCGAAGCCGCGCCCGATGCCCTGGTAGACGGTGGTCGAATCCGCGAAGCGGTCGGAGACGACCCACGCGCCCTCCTCGATCGCCGGCCGGATCACGCGGCGCACGAGCTGTGCGCGGCTGGCGGCGAAGAGCAGGACCTCGGTCTCGGCATGCACCGGCTCCTGCGCATGGTCGTGCTGGAGGATGCCGCGGATCGCCTCTCCGGTCGCGGTGCCGCCGGGCTCGCGCGTGTAGACGGCGCGGAGGCCGGCGCGCTCCAGGCGGGCGACGAGCCGCCGCGCCTGCGTGGTCTTGCCCCCGCCCTCCGGCCCCTCGAACGTGATGAAGCGGCCCCGCGGCATCGCGTCACTTCCGCTTGAGCTTCGCGCCCTGGGCGGTGTCCTGGACGACCCATCCGCGCGCCGCGAGTTCGCCGCGCAGCCGGTCGGCCTCGGCCCAGTTCCGCGCCTTGCGGGCCTCGTCGCGCAGGCGCGCGAGCTCGACGGCCGCATCGTCGGCCGCCTCCTCCCCGGGCGCCAGGACGCCGAGAACGCGGTCCCACGAGTCCAGGAGCGCCACGACCGCCGCCGCGTCCGCGGGCTTCGCGTCGCCGGAGTCGACGGCGCGGTTGCCGACGTGGACGAGGTCGAACAGGACGCCCAGCGCGGCGGAGATGTTGAGGTCGTCGGCCAGCGCATCATGGAAGAGCGCCGGCGAGGCCTGCGCCCACGACGGGAGCGGACCGGGCGCCGCGGCGCCCGCGGCGGACGCGAGCCGGCCGCGGAACTCGTCCAGCCGCTGCAGCGCGGACCGTGCGGCGCCGAGCGAATCGAACGTGAAATTGAGGCCCTGGCGGTAGTGCGTCGAAAGCAGCCCGTAGCGGATCTCGCGCCCCGACCATCCCTTTTCGCGGAGGTCGCGGAGCGTGAAGAAGTTCCCGAGCGACTTCGACATCTTGCGCCCGTCGACCACCAGGTGCGCGCAGTGGAGCCAGAAGCGCGCGAAGGGCTTTCCGGTGGCCGCCTCGCTCTGCGCGATCTCGTCCTCGTGGTGCGGGAAGATGTTGTCCTGGCCGCCGGTGTGGATGTCGAAACTCTCGCCGAGGTAGCGCATGCTCATCGCCGAGCACTCGATGTGCCATCCCGGGCGGCCGCGGCCCCACGGGGCGTCCCAGACGACGTCGCCGTCGGTCTCGTCCCACGCCTTCCACAGCGCGAAGTCGGCGAGGCTCTCCTTCTCGTACTCGTCCTGCGCGACGCGCGCGCCGGGGCGCAGGCCGGACTTGTCGACGCGGGCGAGGCGGCCGTAGGCGTCGTAGCGGTCGATGCCGAAGTAGACGGAGCCGTCGTCGGACCGGTACGCGAAACCCTTGTCGATGAGCCGCTGGATCAGCGCGATCATGTCCGGCACGTGGTCCGTCGCCGCGGGATAATACTCGGCGCGCTCGATGCGCAACGCGTCGAGGTCGGCGAAGAAGGCGTCGGAGAACGTCTTCGTATACGTGCGCAGCGGCAGTCCGGCGGCGCGCGACTTGCGGATCGTCTTGTCGTCGACGTCCGTCAGGTTCATCACCTGCACGACCTCCCAGCCGCAGGACTTGAGGAACCGCCGGAGGAGATCCTCGAAGACGTAGGCGCGGAAGTTGCCGATGTGGGCGAAGTCGTGGACCGTCGGACCGCAGGTGTACATGCGGACGGTCGCGCCGTCCGCCGGCGCAAACGCCTCCTTCGCCCGGGCCATCGTGTTGTAGAACGTCGGTTGCATGTCGGATCCCCGCCCGCCGCCTTTGTGCCGCGCGCGCCGTCTATTGATAGCGCATGCGCACGGCGCTGGCAAACCGGCGGGGCGCCGACTGGAGGCGTGGAACCGCCCGTTACGTTCCGCCCGCCGGGGCGAGGGCCTGCTGGAGGGCCAGGACGGCGTAGGCGGTGACGAGGCCGGCGTCGGCCTCCCAGAAGGCGTTGTCGCTGTTGACCCAGCTTCCGTCCTCCCGCTGGAGTTCGACCAGCTTGGCGACGAGGTCCCTCCTCCAGTCCACCGGCGCGCCGCCGCCGGGCTTCGGGAGGACGCCGGCGCCCGCGGCGCGCAGGGCCCTGGCCATGACGATGTAGTAATAGTAGAGCCCGCGCGGGCCCATGCCGGGGTTCTCAGCGACCGACCAGTGCCGCGCCGCCCACTGGAGCGCCGACTGGACGCGCGGGTCGTCCGCGCCAACCTCGGCATAGATCATCGACTCGAGGCCCGCGTAGGTCATGCTGCCGAAGCCGCGCAGTTTCACGGCGCCGTCGGGGCCGGGGCGCGCGCCGCCTCGCTCGCCGCCGGACTCGTAGGCGAAGCCGCCGTCGTTCCCGGGGTCCGACGCGTCGCGGATCTGAAGCTGGCCGGCGAACTTCGCGGCGGCGGCCCAGTCGACGTCCGCGCGCGCCTCGCCCGGCCTTCGCATGTCCTCGACGGCCTGCGTCTCGCGCATCGCCGCCAGCGCCCAGGCGGTGTTGCTCAGGTCGGCGCGCGCGCGCGGGCCTTGCGACTCCTGGTCGTAGCCGAAGCCGCCGGCGCCCTGCAGGCCGGACGGGTACTGGCTCTTCACGATGAACGTCCGCGCGTTGAGGAGAATCCCCGCGTGGCGCTTCAGGTCGTGGCGCCGCAGCGCGGTCATGCACATCGCCGTGTTGTAGGTCGACAGGCCGCCGCTGCCGCGCCCGCCGCCGGCGGGCTTGTAGATGCCGCCGTCGGGCTGGACGAAGCTGGTGAGGAAGCCCGCCGCGCGCTCGCAGACCGCACTGCGCGCCGCGTGGTCGCTGTCCGCGAAGGCCCAGAGGCCGAGGGCGGAGAGGCCGGGGTAGCTCTCGGCGGACCAGGACCCGTTCTCCTTCTGCTGCGTCTTGAGCCAGTCGAGCCCGCGCGCCATCGCCGCCTTCGCCCTGCCCGCAAGGGCGGGGTCGACCGTTGTCTCCGCGGCCGATCCCGGCCCCGCCCGGACAACCACCGCCACGCCCGCAACCGCCAGGGCCCTTCCGATGATCCGACTCATGACATCCTCCTGCCGGTGGGACGCACGCCGCCGGTTCGCAGGCGAACGCGCAGGCCCCGCACCTCTTCCGCTCCGGAGGGGAGAATGGACACATGCCGTCTCTCTTCGCTCATCCCGCGCCCTCGACCCCGCGACACCGCCGGAGCCATCGACCAGCGCTGCGCCTCCCCACGACCTTGCGTTCCTTGTAACGATCGTTACACGGAATGCAAGATAGCGGGTGGGCGTTCCAGGGCACGGGACGGGCATGGGCGGCGGAGGCGGCCGGCGGGTCTAGGCCTCGGCCGGGCGGAAGTCGCGGAGTTGGAGTTGGAGGCTGCTGCGGCCGTTCCACGTGTTGCGGCGGAGTTCGAAGGCGATGTCGAGGGGGCCGTCGGGGCAGCCGCGGGACGCGAGGTTGAAGCCGACGGCCTGCGCGACGGCCGGTCCCTGCCGGAGGCGCATGCGGACGTGCTTCTCCTTCATGACCTGCCAATCCTCGACCGCCACGCCGCGCGCGGCCCACACGGGCGCGGGGTTGCCCTGGCCGCAGGGAGAGACGCCGTCCAGGCAATCGAGGAGGCCCTCGTCCGCCTCGTCCAGGGCGATCCACGCGTCCACCGGCTGCACCGGCGGGGGAATGCGGCCGTTGACGCGCGCCGCGATGACCTCGTTGAACCGCGCGCGGAACTCGTCCACCCGCGACGCCTCGATGTCGAGCCCTGCCGCCATCGCATGGCCCCCGCAGCGCCCGAGCAGGGCCGAGCACTCGCGAAGCGCGGCGGCGAGATCCACCGGCTCGATGCCGCGGCACGAGCCGCGGCCGCCTCCTTCGTCGTTCAGCGCGATCACGACCGCGGGCCGGTGGTAGCGCGAGACGAGGCGCGAGGCGACGATGCCGATGACGCCCGGATGCCAGTCGCGGTCGGCGACCACGAGGGCGAAATCGCGGGCGGGATCGTAGTCCGCATCGATCCGCCCCATCGCGTCGGCGACGATCGCATGCTCGAGGTCCTGCCGCTCGCGGTTGGCGCGGTCGAGGTCGCGCGCGATGGATGCGGCGCGTCCGGCGTCGGCCGCCAGCAGGAGGTTCAACGACGCCTCGGCCGTCCCCAGCCGCCCGGCCGCGTTGAGCCGCGGGGCGAGAAGGAACCCGATATGCCAGGCGTCGGGTTCCTCCTTGAGCCCGGCGACCTGCATCAGGGCCCGGATTCCGATCGACGGCGCGCGGCGGATCACGTCGAGGCCGTGCCGGACCAGGGTTCGGTTCTCGCCCGTCAACGACACGCAATCCGCCACCGTGCCGAGGGCGACGAGATCGAGGAAGTCGCGCAGGTCCACCGCGTCGGCCCCGGTCCGGCCGGCCTCGCGGGCGAGCTTCAGGACGGCGTGGGCCAGCTTGAACGCGACGCCGACGCCCGCCAGGTCGCTCCAGATCCGCCCGGGCGGCGCCAGGCGCGGATTGACCACCGCCACCGCCGGAGCCGGCGCGCAGGAGGACTGGTGGTGATCGGTGATCACCACCTCGACGCCCTTCTCCCGGGCGCGGGCGACGGCGTCCGCCGAGTTGGTGCCGCAGTCGACGGTCACGATCAGCGACGGACGGTGGAGCTCGATGCAGCGATCGACGGTGTCGGGCGTCAGCCCGTATCCATCCTCGAGACGGTGCGGAAGGAACGGCTCGACGGTCGCGCCGAGCGCACGCAGCGCGCGGACGAGCAGCGCGGTGGCCGAAACGCCGTCGACATCGTAGTCCCCGTAGACGGCGATGCGCCGGCCGGCCCCGACCGCGACCCACACCGCCTCCGCCGCCGCCGGCATCCCGGGCAGTTCCGCGGGGTCGGAAAGGGACTTCAGCCGGGGCTGCAGGAACGCGTCGGCCCCCTCGCGGTCCGCGAGGCCGCGCGAGGCCAGGAGGCGCGCGAACGGGAGGGGGATGGAGAGATCGCCGGCCAGCCGGACGGCGGCGGCCTCATCGACCGCCGCTGTCCGCCAGACCTTCATCGGGCCGCCGGTCAGGCCGTCGCCTTCGCCGGCTTCCCGTTCTTCCCGGACTTCGGCGCCGGCGCCGCGGCGACCACGGGGCGCTTGTCGCCGTGCCACAGGAGCATGACCGGCGTGGCGATGAATATCGACGAGTAGGTGCCGACGAGCAGGCCGATCAGGAGCAGCAGGGCGAAGTCGTTGATCGCGCCGCCGCCGAAGAGGAAGAGCGCCAGGGCGCTCAGGATCGTCGTGCCGGCGGTCAGCAGCGTGCGGCTCAGGGTCTGGTTGATCGCCAGATTGCACACCTCGAAGTAGGACTTGCCGCGCCAGAGCTTGAGGCCCTCGCGGATCCGGTCGAACACGACGATCGTGTCGTTGACCGAGTAGCCGATGATCGTCAGGACGACCGCGATCATCGGGGCGCTGAGCTGCCGCCCGAGCAGGCAGAAGATGCCGACCGAAATCAGCGCATCGTGGGCCAGCGCCGCGATCGCGCCGATGGCGAAGCCGAACTCGAACCGGATGGAGATGTAGATCACCATGCCGACCAGCGACCACAGCAGCGCCATCAGGCCCTTGGTCTTGAGCTCCTGGCCGATCTGCGGCCCGATTTCCTCCTTCTGGACGACCTTGAACCCGGACTCGGCGAACTTCGCCGCGAGGGCCTGCTCGGCCTTCTCGCCGTCCTCGAAGCGGACCTGGACGGACAGCCGTTTCGTCCCGGTGCCGGCCTCCTGGTACTGGATGAGCGGGTCGCCCTGCACGCCCGCCGCGGAGAGAGCCGAGCGGATCGCGCCGTCGTCGACCTTCTGCGCGTACTCGACGGTGAGCGACGTGCCGCCGACGAAGTCGACGCCGAAGTTCTTGTCGCCCTTCATCGCGAAGACGGCCCAGGAGCCGGCGATGACGAGCAGCGACGCGGCGATCGCGACCTTGCGCCAGCCGACGAAATCGAAGCTGGCCGGCTTGATCCACTCGAGCATCTTCAGCGTCTTGAGCTGCCCGCGGGAGGCCAGCAGGTTGAACGCCATCCGGGTCACGACGATGGCGGTGTACATGCTGACCAGGATGCCGGCGGTCAGCGTGATGGCGTACCCGCGGATCGGGCCCGATCCCTGCCAGAACATGATCACGGCGGCCAGGACCGTCGTGAGGTTGGAGTCGACGATCGTCACGAAGGCGCGGTCGTAGCCGGCCTCGATCGCGGGCACGAGGTGCTTGCCGGCCTTCAGTTCCTCGCGCATGCGCTCGTAGATCAGCACGTTGGCGTCCACCGCCATGCCGAACATCAGCGCGATGCCCGCGATGCCGGGCAGCGTCAGCGTCGGAAGCTCGGGCATCCCGCCCGTCCGGGCGAAGACCGCCAGGATGCCGGCGACGCAGAACATGCCCAGCGGAAGGAGGACGGCGTTCAGCAGCAGCGCGACGTTCGCGACGATGCCCGGGACGAGATAGTAGAGCAGCATGAAGGCGGCGACGGCGCCCATGCCGATCAGCGCGGCATTCCCGCCGGACGCCACCGAGGCCTTGCCCAGGGTCGGATCGACCGAGCTTTCCTGGACGATCTTCATGGGCGCGAGCAGCGCGCCGGTCTTCAGCACGTTGACGAGCTGCTTGACCTCGGTCAGCTCCATGCCCCGGCCGCTGATCTCGCAGGTCCGGATGGTGGTGTCGTGCGGGAACCGGTCGGTGATCTCGGGGGCGGAGCGGAGAACGCCGTCGAGGATGATCGCCAGCCGGCGGCCGTCCTCGCTGTCGCGGTTCATCTCGCCGTTCGGACGGTAGCGCCGGATGATCTCGGTGAACTGCTTGGCGCCCTGGCGGGTGAACTTCAGTTCCACGACCGGGCGGTTCATCTGGTCGAAGTCGGTCCGCGCCTCGTCGACGGCCTTGCCGGAGAGCATGACGGCGCGCTCGACGTAGACCGGCTTCCAGACCGTCCGCTTCGGCTCGCCCTCCTCGTCGCGCTGGAGCATGAACTCGGCGCCCTCCCGCGGCGCGAAGCGGCGGACCTCGGCCCAGTAGGCGGAGTCCATCGCCTCGTCCGGGACGGCCTTGCGGTCGCGGAGGTAGTGGAACTCGGCGCCGCTGCCCTCGGCGAGGAACCCGCGCGGGGCCTTCTCGCTCTCGGCGAGCTTGCGGATCCATCCGTCGTTCTCCTTGTGGACGAGGCGGAACTCGAGGAACGCGACGCTCTGGATCGACTTGCGGGCGCTGTCGCGCTTCTTCGCGTCGATGCCCGGCATCTGGACGACGATGCGGTCCTCCATCTGCGGGTAGATCTGCGGCTCGGCGATGCCGAGGCCGTCGATGCGGTTGCGGATCGCCTCGAGGGCGACGTCGCGCGAGGCGACGATGTCCTTCGCGATCGCCGCGTCGATCTGCTCGTCGGTCATGTCGGGGCTGCGCTCGCGGAGGCGGGCGCGCAGTTCGTCGCGGTCGACCGCGACGGTGAACGAGGTCCCGCCCTGGAGGTCGAGGCCGAACTTGATCTTGCCGGGCCGGACGACCCGGCCCTGCTCGTCCTTCTCATCGAAGGGCGGCGACACGATCACGATCGATGCGATCACCGCCGCCGCCAGAATGAGCCAATGCCACCAGGAATTCTTCTGCATGTTCGTCCTCGTTCGCTGACCGAGCCCCTGCCGCCGCCCCGGAACCGCCGTCCGCTACTTCGCGGGCTCCTCCACCGGAGCGTCGTCCTTGCCCAGGACCTGCGAGATCGCGCCGCGCACGACCTCGACCTTGACGTTGTCGGCGATGCGGACGATCGCCGTCTTGTCCTTGACGTTCGTCACGATGCCCATGAACCCGCCGCCGAAGACGACGCGGTCGCCGCTCTTGACGGCGTCGAGCATCGCGCGGCGCTCCTTCTCGCGCCGCTGCTGCGGGCGGATGATGAGGAAGTAGAACATCGCCAGCATGAGCACGAGCATCATGGGCATCATCAGCGGCGACTGCTGCTGCTCGGCCCCCGCGGGACCGGCCATCGCCAGGATCGTCATCGCGTTCATTCGTTTCCTTCTCCTTCCGCCCGCCGCGCCGCATGGTCATCCGTCGGATCGCGGTAGGTCTCGCCCACCCTCCGCCGGAACGCCTCGAACGAGCCCGCTTCCAGGCTCGCCCGCAACTCCCGCATGAACTCCGCGTACCGGTGCAGGTTGTGCATCGACAACAGCCGCACCCCCAGGATCTCGCCGACGTTCAGCAGGTGCCTCACGTAGGCCCGGCTGAACCGCCGGCACGCCGGGCACCCGCACCCTTCCTCGATCGGACGAGGATCCCGCTCGTACACCGCGGCCTTGACCGGATAGCGCCCGGCCGCCGTGAACGCGCTGCCGTGCCTCGCCAGCCGGGTCGGGATCACGCAGTCGAAGAGGTCCACCCCCCTCGCCACGAGTTCCACGATCTGCGGGATCAGCCCGACGCCCATCGCGTAGCGCGGCCGCTCCGCCGGCAGGTGCCCGACCGTGTCCTCGATCCCCTTGAGGATCAAGGTGTCGGGCTCGCCGACGCTGACGCCGCCGATCGCGTAGCCGTCGAATCCCATCCCCGTCAGGGCCTGCGCGCACCGCGCCCGGAGGTCCGCGTGCGTGCTGCCCTGGACGATGCCGAACACCAGCCCCCCGTCGACGCGGGGCTGGCGGACGCAACGAGCCGCCCACTGTACCGTCCGGTCGACGGCCTGACAAGCGGTTTCCCGGTCGCAGGGATAGGGCGGACATTCGTCGAGGACCATCGCGATGTCCGACCCGAGCCGGCGCTGGATCGCCATCGCGATCTCGGGGTTCAGGCGCGTCCACGACCCGTCGTAGGGCGACTGGAACTCCACCCCGTCGTCGGAGAGCTTCCGGAGCTTGGACAGGCTGAAGACCTGGTAGCCGCCGCTGTCGGTCAGGATCGTCCGGTTCCACCCCATGAACCGGTGCAGACCGCCGAGGGCCTCGACTGTCTCATCGCCCGGCCGGCGGTGGAGGTGGTAGGTGTTGCCGAGGATCACGTCGAAGCCGAGCGACTCCATCTCCTCGGGGGACATCGCCTTGACCGTCCCCTGCGTCCCGACCGGCATGAACGCGGGCGTCTCCACGACGCCGTGCGCCGTATGGAGCCGCCCCCGCCGAGCCGGCCCCGCCGGATCGCGCGCCAGCACTTCGAATGTCCCGGGGATCGCCATGGACGGTCAAAAGCGAGCGGGGACGATACTCCCCGCCCGCCGCGGACGCGAGCCCAAACGGCCGCGGCGGGAAGCACGAAGCACCAAGCACGAAGCTCGAAACAAGCACGAAATTCAGGCCAAACGCCAAGCACGAAACAGGTGCGGAACTCCGGGTTCGCGGCTGGAGACCTGAAGCCTCGTGCCAACCGCCCGTTTCGTGCTTTTCACCCGTTTCGTGCTTTGTGCTTGTTTCGTGCTTCGGAATCAGGATCTCGTGCTTCCGCCCGCCGGTTCTCCGCCCGGCGGATGCTCGCGCGCGCCCTCGGCCTCGACGATCGGCCACGAGGCCCGCAGGGGGGCGCGATAGGGGCCGATCCGTTCGACGGGGATCGGCTCGAAGCCGATCGTCCTCGCGGGCGAGAACGAGCCGGTCCGGTAATCGTCCTTCGCGGGATCCCTGAACCGGGGGTCGGCCACGATGGAGTTCGAGTCGAACCCCAGGGCCTTCCACGCCTCCCACTCGTCCATCCCGGGCCGCTGGAAGCCGGTCTTGATCGGCAGTCCCGCGTGCCAGATGAGGTTCGAGTCCGACCGGTAGGCGTGCAGCGGCAGGCTGCGGAACCGGAAGAGCGCCGTGTTCGTGCCGGTCCACGCAACGATGTTCCGGACGAACTCGTTGCCGGTCATGATCGTTCCGTCCGGCTGCACGGCGTTCGTCGGGTGGAGGTCCATGTTGCGCATGCCCCGCCAGGCGGGCGAACCGGCGACGGACTCGTAGCCCTTCACCATCGAGCCGAGGTGGTTCGTCCAGTAGGAGTGCTTCGACGTCCATCCGTTGTACTCGACCATCGCCAGCCCGCAATCGACCAGGATGTTGTTCGCGATGAGCGTGTCGCGCCCGTTGTGCAGGTGGATCGCGGCGCGAGGGCAGCGGGCGACGATGTTACCGATGAGGTCGACGCCCCCCGCGTTGTCGTCCTCGTAGATGCCCCACGCGTAGTACGGCGAGACCCATCGCCCGTTCTCTTCGCCGTAGCCGAGGATGTCGTGGATGAAGTTGTGCCGCAGCACCGTGCCGCGGGACGAGATCCAGTCGCGGCCGCCCGTGTAGGTCCCGCCGGTATCCGACGTCTCGAGGTTCATGTGCCGGATGTGGTTGAACTCGATGACGAGGTTGTTGCCGGAGAACATGATCCCCATGCGGGGCCCGTCGTGGATCAGGTTGTGCGCCGCGCGGTTGCCGACGCCGACGAGCGAGACGCCGACACCCTGGCCGTGCCAGGTCCCGACGTGGTGGATGTAGCAGTTTTCCACGGAGTTCGCCGCCGCGGCCAGCGTCACGCGATCGCCGCCGGAGATCGAGACGCCGTGGCTGCCGGTGTGGTGGATGTCGCAGCCGAAGACCGCGTTCGAAAGCCCCCCGGCGATGGAGACGCCGCTGCCGTTGTAGTCGCCGACGGTCCGGATCTCGCTCGCCGCCAGAACGCAGTTGGTCGTTTCCCGCATCACGACCGCGGTGCCCTCGCAGCACTCGAGGACGAGCCGCTCCATCCGGATCGACGAGGCGCCCGGGGCGAGCTCGACGAGCGTGCGCAACGCCGGCGCGTGGACCGGACGTCCGCGGAGAGGTTCCGGCGGGAGGAAACGCAGCACGGAGTTCGTCACGTCGAGCCACCATTCGCCGGGCGCATCGAGATCCTCGCGCATGCCCTGCACGAAGTAGCGGTCGCCGGGGCGGATCGGGTAGGAGCAGTCGGACTTCAGCGTCACCGTGCGCGAGGCCGCATCGACCGAGGCGATGCGGATGATGTTGTTCCACCAGTTGTACCGCGGGAACACCCACACCTCGCCGTCCGCCGGCGCCGACCACGGGCGCGCATCGGCCTCCTTCATGCGGAGGGTCCGGCGGCTCTCGCCCGGAATGTCCTTGTACATCGGAATGCGCTCGCCGTCGGCGTAGGCCCATCCGCCGCCGTATGGATTCGATGGATCGAAGTTCGGATGGCGCGCGAGCGGCATGCGGCTGCCGCCGAAGACGAGCTGGCGGAACCGGGCGCCCTTCAGCCCGGCGGCGGCGAGATCGGCCTCCAGCACGCCCCCGGCGCGTTCGATGAAGTTCGTGACGGGACGTCCGCCCGTCAGGATCGTGCGCCCCCCGCCGGCGCCGCGGATCGTCAGCGGCGCGACGGGCGTTCCCGAATCCGCCGGACCGAGGGTCAGCGTGGCCGGCAGCGCGAACGTGCCGGGGCCGACAAGGACCGTGACGGCGCCGGGGGCCGATCCGGAGGCGCGCATTGCGCGCGCCGCATCCCGGGCGCGGGCGAGGGACGCGACGGGACCGTTCGTCCGCCCGGCCACCGACCGCGCCGTCGCGCCGGACCATGCATCGTTTCCGTCGATCGCGACATGGATCTCCGCCGCGCCCGCCACGGCCGCCCACGCCACCCCCACCGCCAGGCCGCCCATCCGCCTCACCATCATCTCCGTGTCCTCCGCGAACGACTGATCATGAGGGGCGCCCGGCCCGCGGTCAACGCGGCGGGGCGGGTTTATTGTGACGGCCGTCGCATATTCCGGCCGGGCGTGACGTATTGAAATCCCCGGCGTCGTTTGACCGGGGGAAAACCTTTGTTATAGTGTCCCATCCGTCCCGGACGGCGCGGCGGACAACACCTATGGCTTCGGCTTCTGTACGGATTCGGAAAGGGCTGGATCTTCCGTTCTCCGGCGCCCCGGCACCGGCGGTCGCGGAGGGTCCGGCATCCCCCACGGTGGCCCTGCAGCCGGCGGAATTCGACGGCGTCAAGCCGCGGCTGCTGGTGAAGGAGGGCGACCGCGTCCGGCGCGGAACGGCGCTCTTCTTCGACAAGCGCAACGAGGCGCTCCGCTTCTGCTCGCCGGCGGCGGGAACGGTGAAGTCCATCGTCTACGGACCCCGCCGGTCGATCGAGTCGGTCGCGGTGGCGGTGGGCGGCGCGGACGAGGCCGAGTCGTTCGGTCGGTTCACCCCCGCGCAGATCGCGGCGCTGCCGCGGGAGCAGGTGCTGGCGCCGCTGCTGGCGTCGGGGCTTCTGGCGCTGATCCGCCAGCGTCCCTACTCGGGCATCGCCGATCCCGCGGCGACGCCGCGGGCGGTCTTCGTGAACGCGATGTCGACCGCGCCGTTCCGCGCCGACGCCGACGTCGTGGTGCGCGGCGACGAGGCGGCCTTCCAGGCGGGCCTCGACGTTCTGGCGCGGCTGACGCCCGGCACGATCCACCTGGTCCTGCCGGACCGCAACGGCCTGTCGCCCGCCCTGACCGGCGCGCGGGGCGTGGAGATCCACCGCTTCTCGGGCCCCCACCCCTCCGGCAACACGAGCATCCACATCCACCACATCGATCCGATCCGGCCCGGGGACATCGTGTGGACGGTCCGCGCGGCGGATGTCCCGCTGATCGGCCGGCTCTTCCTCACCGGCGAACTGCCGTCGCACCGCGTGATCGCGCTCGGCGGACCGGGCGTCGCAGCCGGCGCGGCGCGGCACTACCGCGTGCGCATCGGCGCCGCGCTGGGCCCGCTGCTGGCCGGCCGGACCGCGGGCAGCGACCTGCGCATCATCGCCGGGGATGCGCTGGCTGGGACCGCCGTGAAGGCGGACGGCCATCTTCCCGCGGCGGAGTCGTCGCTGACGGTGCTCCCGGAGGGCCGGGAGCGACTCCTGCTGTCGTGGGCGAACCCGTTCACGTCGGCCTACAGCGCGTCGAAGCTCTACCTCTCGTCGTGGATCGGCGGCCGCAGGACCTGGCCGATGCACACGAACGTGGGCGGCGGGCACCGCGCGATGGTGGTGACGGGGCTCTACGACCGCTACGTGCCGATGCGGATCCTGACGGACTTCCTCATCCGCGCCGTGCTGGCGAAGGACTGGGAGGAGGCGGTGAAGCTCGGCCTCCTCGAACTGGATCCGGAGGACCTGGCCGTCGCGGCCTACGCCTGCCCGTCGAAGGTCGACCTCGTCGGCATCCTGCGCACCGGCCTCGCCGAGGCCCGGGCCGAGGGCATCTGACATGCATCCGCTGCTGAAGGCCATCCAGAAGACCAAGCCGAAGTACGAGGAAGGCGGCCCGCTGCACAAGCTGTGGCCCGTCTACGAGGCCGGCGAGACGTTCCTCTTCACGCCCGACACCGTGACCTCCGGCGCGCCGCACGTCCGCGACCCGCTGGACATCAAGCGCTACATGATCACGGTCCTGTACGCGCTGATCCCCTGCATCCTGTTCGGCATGTACAACGCCGGCTACCAGCTCAACCATGCGACGGCCGGGGCCGACACCGGGTTCTGGAACAACCTCTGGCAGGGCGCGCTGCGGGTGATGCCGATCATCATCACCTCCTACGCGGCCGGCGGATTCTGGGAGGTGCTGTTCGCCTCCGTGCGCAAGCACGAGATCAACGAGGGATTCCTGATCACGGGCATCCTGTTCCCGCTGACGCTCCCGCCGACGATCCCGCTCTGGCAGGTCGCGCTGGGCATCTCGTTCGGCGTGGTGATCGGCAAGGAGATCTTCGGCGGCGTCGGCTTCAACGTGCTGAATCCCGCGCTGACGGCACGCTGCTTCCTTTACTTCGCCTACCCGGGCCAGATCTCGGGCGACAAGGTGTGGATCGCGACGCCGGTGGCGGAAAAGCTGGCGGACGGCTTCAGCGGCGCGACGGCGCTCTCCGTGGCCAAGGCCGCCCCGGCGGGATCCAACGTCTTCGAGCACCTCGCGCAGGCCGGTCACACGCTGAAGAGCATGGTCATCGGCCTCGAGGGCGGCAGCATCGGCGAGACCTCCTCGATCGCGGTCCTGGTCGGCGCGGTCCTGCTGATCGTCGCGGGGGTCGGCGCGTGGCGCATCATGGCCGGCGGCGTGCTCGGCGTGACGGTCATCGGGTCGCTGGTCAACCTGATCGGCGGCCCCGCCGCGCATGCCAACCCGATGTTCGCGCTGCCGTTCTGGTACGACCTGGTGATGGGCGGCGCGCTCTTCGGCATCGTGTTCATGGCGACCGACCCGGTCTCGGCGGCCGCGACGAACGCCGGAAAGTGGATCTACGGGTTCCTGATCGGCGCGCTGACCGTGGTGATCCGCATGTTCAACCCGGCCTACCCGGCGGGCAACATGCTCGCGATCCTGTTCATGAACGTGATGGCGCCGCTGATCGACTACATCGTTCTGCAGGTTCACATCCGCGGGCGCCGGAAGTATCTCGAGTCGTTTGCGAGGGCATGACGGGACGGAGCGACGCTGTGAAACAGGGCGAAACCTACATCCTGATGTACGCGGCTGGCATCTGCCTCGTCGGCAGCCTCCTGCTTGCGGGAGCGACGGCGGGCCTGAAGTCGCAGCAGGAGAAGATGGTCGAGCTGGACCGCAAGACCAACGTGCTGAAGGCGTTCCAGGAGCCGATCGCCGACGGGGCGGGCCGGAAGCTCCCCGGCGACCGGATCGAGGCGCGGTACGCGGAGCACGTCCGGGAGGTGTGGGTCGACCCCGACGGCAAGGTCGTTGAGGGACTGGGGGCGAAGGAGGCCGCCGACGGGATCGCCGCGGGGCGGGTCCTGTCCCTGTTCCAGTGGGTCGAGGGCGGCACGGTCCGCAAGTACGCCTTCCCGGTCTCCGGCAAGGGGCTCTGGTCGACCATCTACGGCTACCTGGCCCTGGACGAGAGCGCGACGACGATCGTGGGCGTTTCGTTCTACAAGCACGGCGAGACGCCCGGCCTCGGCGGCGAGATCGAGCAGGCGTGGTTCCAGGACCAGTTCAAGGGGCGCCGGGTTGTCGCGGACGGCCGGCCGATTCCGGTCGTGGTCGCGAAGGGCAAGGCTTCGCCCGAGGCCTCGACCGACAAGGCCCGCGTGGTGGTCGACGGCATCAGCGGCGCGACGCTCACCGGCAACGGCGTGATGGCGTTCCTGAACGCGGGACTGAAGCGCTACGAGGCCTACTTCAAGACGGCGCGAAAGGGCTGAGGCCATGGCGGCGAAACTCCAGAAGGTCTTCACCGATCCGCTGTCGGAGAACAACCCGATCACGATCCAGATCCTCGGGATCTGCTCGTCGCTCGCGGTGACCACCCAGCTCAAGACCGCGCTCGTCATGGCGGCGAGCCTGACCATCGTCACGGCGGGATCGAACGTTGTCATCTCCCTGCTTCGAAACACCATCCCGGCCAAGATCCGCATGATCGTGGAGATGGTCGTCGTGTCGGTGCTCGTGATCCTCGCCGACCAGTTCCTCCGGGCCTACATGTTCGACGTCAGCCGCCAGCTCAGCGTGTTCGTCGGGCTCATCATCACGAACTGCATCGTCATGGGCCGCCTCGAGGCGTACGCGCTCCAGAACCCGCCGCTGCCCTCGCTGATCGACGGCCTGGCGAACGGGCTGGGCTACAGCGCCGTCCTCGTCATCGTCGCCGTCGTGCGCGAACTGCTCGGCTCGGGCAAGCTGCTGGGCTACGCGGTGCTGCCGGCGTCCTACCCGGCCAACGGCCTGATGCTGCTGGCGCCCGGCGCCTTCATCGTGCTCGGCCTCCTCATCTGGGCCCAGCGCTCGGTCACCAAACACTTCGAAACCGCCTAGGATTCACACCAAGACGCAAAGGGCGCAAAGAGAAGACGGAAGCGGGATGCATCCAAGATACCCAGAGGCTGAAGCGTGGTCGTCCAAGGTCATTGGCGCGGCCATCGAGGTTCATCGCGAGATGGGCCCGGGCCTGCTGATCAACTTCCACGAGGCCGTCCTCAAGGACGGCATCGTACGCATGATTCTGAAGGGGGCCGATCAATGATGGCCGCCGCCTCTCACTTCGCGTTCTTTGCGTCTCTGTGTGAACGCCGCTTTGCGTTCTTTGCGTCTTGGTGTCGGTCTTCCCGTCCTGCGTCTCTGGGTGAATCCCGGGAGGAACCATGGATCTGCTGAGCTTGGCGGTGCGGTCGATCTTCATCGAGAACATCCTGCTCTCGACGTTCCTCGGGATGTGCTCGTTCCTGGCGATCTCGAAGCGCATCGAGACCGCCATCGGGCTCGGCGTCGCCGTCACGCTGGTCCAGTTCATCACGGTGCCGGTCAACTGGGCGCTCAAGCACTTCTTCCTGGACCCCGGGGCGCTGGCGTGGACGGGCGTTCCGGCGCTGGCGGCGCTGGACCTTTCCTTCCTGAACTTCATCGTCTTCATCGCGACGATCGCGGCGCTCGTGCAACTGGTCGAGATGCTGCTCGACCGCTATTTCCCGCCGCTCTACCAGGCCCTCGGCATCTTCCTCCCGCTGATCACCGTCAACTGCGCGATCCTCGGCGGGTCGCTCTTCATGGTGGAGCGCCAGTACACGTTCCCGGAAACGCTCGTGTACGGCTTCGCCTCGGGCGCCGGGTGGGCGCTGGCGATCATCGCGATGGGCGCCATCCGCAAGAAGCTCCGCTACTCGAACATCCCGCCGGGGCTGCGCGGGCTGGGGATCACGATGATCGTCACGGGGCTCATGGCGATGACCTTCATGCTGTTCTCGGGCATCAATCTGTAGGGACGGCGGAGGAACGGGGCGGTCATGGAACATCAGGTTGCGTTCGTTCTCGCAAGCGTGGTCGTGTTCACGGGGCTCATCCTGATCCTCGTGGCCGGCCTCAACTTCGCGTCGCGCAAGCTCCAGCCCGCCGGGCCGGTGACGATCGACATCAACGAGGGCCACAAGGCCTTCACCGCGGACTCCGGCGGCTCGCTGCTGACCGCCCTCGCCGCGCAGAAGATCTACCTCCCGTCGGCCTGCGGCGGCGGCGGAACCTGCGCCCTGTGCAAGTGCGTCGTGTCCGAGGGCGGCGGCGACATCCTCCCGACCGAAACCGGCCACATCAACCGGCAGATGGCGAAGCAGGGCTGGCGGCTGGCCTGCCAGCTCAAGGTCAAGCGCGACCTGAAGATCCGCGTGCCGGAAGAGGTCCTCGAGATCAAGAAGTTCGAGGGCACCGTCCGCTCGAACCGCAACGTCGCGACGTTCATCAAGGAGTTCATCGTCGACCTCCCGCCGGGCGTGGACCTGAACTTCAGGGCCGGCGGCTACGTCCAGATCGACATCCCGCCGTACAAGGACCTCGCCTTCCGCGCCTTCGACGTGGAAGAGCGGTTCCGCGACGCCTGGGACAAGTTCAAGCTCTGGGACCTCAGGACCACGAATCCCGAGCCGATCTTCCGCGCCTACTCCATGGCCAACCATCCCGCCGAGGGGAACACGGTCATGCTGAATGTCCGCATCGCCACGCCGCCCCCCGGCGTCGCCGACGCGCAGCCGGGTCTTGCCTCCAGCTACATCTTCAGCCGGAAGCCCGGCGACAAGGTCATCCTGAGCGGCCCCTTCGGCGAGTTCTTCGCGAAGGACACCCGGCGCGAGATGATGTTCATCGGCGGCGGCGCGGGCATGGCCCCGATGCGCAGCCATGTCTTCGATCTCTTCCGCACGAAGAAGACGGACCGCAAGGTCAGCTTCTGGTACGGCGCCCGGTCGGTCCGCGAGATGTTCTACGACGAGGACTTCCAGTCGATCGCCCGCGATTTCCCCAACTTCCGCTACACCGTCGCCATGAGCGAGCCGCAGCCCTCCGACAACTGGACCGGGCCGACCGGCTTCATCCACAAGGTCGTGCACGATCTCTATCTCAAGAGTCATCCCGATCCGACCGAGATCGAGTACTACCTCTGCGGGCCGCCGATGATGATCGCGGCCGTCAACCGGATGCTCTTCGACCTCGGCGTCGAGAAGGACATGATCGCCTACGACGAGTTCGGCTGAGGCGATGCCGGAGCACCGGACAGTCGTCCTCCAACCCCGGCGGGTGGAACCGCGCAAGATCCTCACCGTCGGTGGGCTCCTTGTTGCCCTGGCCGCGTGGAGCCTGTGGGGCCGTACGCCCCGCGCGCCGGCCGTCGAGGCCGTCGAGTTGAGCGGCGAGGTCCAGGGCACCTTCTTCCACATCCGGCTGGCCGAACCGTCGATGCCGACCCAGCGCCTCGACGCCGTCGGCGCCGCCATCCGGCAGACGCTCGACGAGGTCAACCGGCAGATGTCCCTCTGGGTTGCCGACAGCGAGATCAGCCGGTTCAACCGCGCACCCGCCGGAACGACGATGCCGGTCTCCGGGGGCTTTGCCGTCTGCACGCGCTTCGCCCTGGATCTGGCGCGCGGGAGCGGCGGCGCCTTCGATCCGACGATCCGCCCCCTGCTCCGCCTCTGGGGCTTCGGCGGCCCGGAGGGACCGCGGGACGACGACCCCTCCGAGGCCGATCAGGCCGCCGCCCGCGCGCGATGCGGCTGGCCGCGCGTCGCGATCGATGGCGCGACGCTCCGCAAGGACGCCGACGGCGTCGAGCTCGACCTCAACGCGGTCGCGCAGGGCTATAGCGTCGATGCCGTCGCGCGGAGGATCCTCGATCTCGGCGTAACGAACTTCTTCGTCGAGATCGGCGGCGAGGTCTTCGTGTCCGGCCGCAACGCCTCGGGCGATCCGTGGCGCATCGGCGTCGACGAGCCGCGGCCCGACGCGATGCCCGGCGAACACCTGGCCGGCATCCTGCACATCAGCGGCTGTGCGGTGGCCACGTCCGGCGGCTACCGCAACCGCCGGCCCGGCGCGGGCGGGGGGGCCGTCACCCACATCTTCGACGCCCGCACCGGCCGCCCGAGCCCGCGCGAGCGACTGAGCGTCACCGTTGTCGCCCCGGACTGCCTGACGGCGGACGGCCTCTCGACCACGCTCTTCATCCTCGGCCCCGACGAGGGATTGCCGTGGCTTGCGACGAATCACCCGTCCGCCGAGGCGCTCTTCGTGTCGATGGCCGGCGACGACGGTCCGCCCGCCCTACGTTCATCCCCGGGATTTCTGCGCCGCACCGCCATGACGCCGGGGCGCTGACGCCCGGCGGGATGACGGAAGACGGAAAACGGGCGACGGAAGCGCGCGGCCAAGCCACGTCCGATCAGTCCTGACGGTCCACGGTCGCCGCGTCCGGCCTGCCGGCTTTTCGGAGACGCAGGACTGCGGCGATGCCGACCAGCCCGAGGATCCCCAGCGCGCCGGGCTCCGGGACCACGGTCAGCGTGATCGACGAGGTGTCGTAGTCGATCTCGAACTCCGTCGAATCGACCACGAAGTGCGCCCCGTCGGGCAGCCCGTCGAAGGTTCCCGAGCCGGCCAGCGTGCTGAATCCGGCGACGATCGTGAAGATGTCGCCCTGGATAGGGGTGAACCCGAGCGACACGAGCAGCTTCGGATCCTGCAGGGTCAGCGTCGGAGTCGCACCGCTCATGTACAACTGGTCGTACTCCGAGCCCGGCAGGTTCCCGTTGAGTTCGACCACGAACGTCGCCCCGCTTCGCAGCGTGAGGCCGCCCGTGACCGTCATCGTCCCGGGGCTGTTGCCCGGCGACAGTCGGCCGCCCCCTTCGACGTCGACGCTGCCCATGAACCCCACGCCGTCCAGCTTGGCGCCGTCATGGACGGTGATCAGGCCCGCGGCGGTCAGGTCCCCGCTGACCCGCAGCGTTCCGGCCGTCACGGAGACCGTTCCCGCGAACGGACTGGCGGCCGTCAGCTCGAGCATGCCGGCCCCGTCCTTCACCATCGGTCCGGCGCCGATCACCGCACCGGCGAACGTCTGCGTCGAGGTCTGCACGATGCGCACCGGGACGTTGCCCGTCAGCGAAAGGATCGATCCGGCCGCCCCGCGGAGATCCCCGATCGCGATCTCATTCCTCATCTTCAGCAGGCTGTTCGGAATGTTCGCGCCGGAGACGAGTGCGGAAAGCTCCAGTCCGCCGGCACCCTGGACGTACAGGATGCGGATGTCGTGCTCGCCGGCCGTCAGGGCGATGGTCCCGCTTCGGTTCGCCGCGCCCTGGTAGCGGGCGTTGTAGACGACCAACCGGTCGTCGATCCACAGCGTGCTTCCGTCGTCCGTGCGGGTCTGGAACGTGTAGTCGCCGTTGGTCGGGGCCATGAACGTACCGGTGTAGCGGGCGTAGAAGTTCACCGCCCGGTCATTGCGCCGGTCGAACGGCACCGGGAACAGCGGCGCGCCGGCGCCGCCGAAGCTGAACTCCATCCCGGCCGACGCGCTGGAAGCCTCGACGATCTTGTTCGTGCCGGCCACGTAGGCGTCGAAGGCCTCCGGCGACCACAGTCGCGGGTCTTCGTTGTTCACGGACCACGTCCCTGCGCCGAAGTACTCGCCCAACAGGCCATTGCCGGTGACATCGAGGACCGCGCCCGCCGTCAGCGCGACGGGGCCGGCGACGTTGCCGTTGACCATCACCCGGCCGGCCTGGATGTCCAGCGCCTTCCCGCCGCCCAGCCCGCGGGCGAGGTGGAGCACGCCGTCCCCGGTCTTCCGGAGCGTTCCGATCCCGCCCTGCAGGGCGCCGCTGAAGTACGACGTCGAGTTGTTGCCGCCGATGCTGACCGTCGTGACCGATCCGACGCTGTCCGTGATCGCCCCGACGCCGCCGAGGCCGTTGAAAGCGGGGCTGAGGCCGGCAAGGTCCAGGGTGGTCCGCTGGCCGATGATCAGGTTCCCCTTGCCCGCGCCGGTCGGGATCGCCCCGGCGTTGCCGAGCACGAGATTGCGGCCCGCGACGATCGTGTCGCCGGTGTAGGTGTTGGCCGCGTTGAGGTACAGCGTGCCGCCGTAGCCGTTGGCGACGAGCTGGGCGGTCTGGGTGATGGGTGCGTTGAAGGATACGGATCCGTAGCCGGTAACCGCAAGCACTCCCGTCGGCGAGACCGATCCGCTGAACGTAACGTTGTTGAAGCCCTCGATCATCATGTGGGCCGGGCCGTCGATGGCCCCGTTGAACGTCAGCGCGCCGTTGTCCGTCGGCGCTCCGCCGCCGAACCGGACGGTGTTCGAGATCACCATGGAGTTGCCGATCGTCCGTGCGACCGTCCCGCTCGGAACAATGCGCCCGCCGGACATGTAGAACGTGTTCGGGCCGAGCGCGTTGTTGTGCCCCAGCCGCAACGTCCCGTTGCGGAGGTCCATGGTTCCACCGAACCCGCTGTTGTCGCCGGAGAGCGTGATCGTCCCGGCGCCCATCGTCTTGCCGGCGTCATTCCAGTTGAGTTCGAGTTTCGACGCGCCGGAGATCGTCCCGGAAATCTCGCCGCTGTCCCCCGCGGCGTATGCGACGATGCGGCTGTCCGCCGCCAGGGTGACCGGACCGCTGATGGTGCCCGTGCCGGACAGACGGATCGCGCCGAGATGCCCCGCGGTCTCGTTCCACCCGAGGCCTTGGATGGTCACGGGATTGGCGATCATGGAGGCTTCGATCGGCCAGAGTTGCCCGTTGATGTCGCCACGGACGTCGACGACGCCGGCGCCGAGCGGAGCCGTCGAGGCGCTGGCCGTGACGACCCGGCCGGACGTGATCAGGGTGCCACCGGCGTAGGTGTTCGTGCCGCGCACGTAGAGGTTGCCGCTGCCGGTCATTTCCAGGCGCCCGGCGCCGCCGATCGACCCGCGGAGGGTCATGTCGTTTCCGGCGACCCGGAACTCCGTGTCGGACTCGAGACGGAACGGGGTCGGCAGGTCCGGGTTGCTGTTGCCGAAGCCGGCGGCCGGGTAGTTGCCCACGACCCCGCCCTGCATCACGTTCGTCCACACGTAGGTCGGGTTTCCGTTATGGGCCGCCAGGACCAGCAGGGCCCCGGGCTTCACGCGGATGCTGCCGGGCGTCCCCACGCCCACGGTCGTTCCCTCGATCGCCAGGATGCCCTCGTTGACCACGATGGACCCGGTGTTCGAGAGCACCGTCGAGACGAACATCAGGGTGCTCGTCCCGGCCTTGGTGAGTTCGTACCCGTTGAGATCGAGGAAGCGGGTTGTGCCGCCGCGGAAGTCCACCTTGCCGGGCGTGTTGATCGTCGTGTCGCCGTCCAGCGTGATCCGCCGGACCCCATCGTTGTTGCCCGTCGGGGCGCCGAGCCGTACAACCGCGCCGGTGCCCGCGATGCCGTGGCCGGAGAGCCGCAGCCATTCGTCGCCGAGGATGACGCCGGACGCGAGCTCCAGGGTGGCGCCGTTCGAGATGACGGTGCCGCCGACGGCGCCGGACCCCAGCGCCGCGTTGGTGCCCGCCACGATCCTGCCCTCGGTCGCCCACACGGTGCCGGTGAAGGTGTTCGGGGTGCCCAGGGTCAGCGAGCCGGAGCCGGTCTTCCGGATATCCGTCCAGCCGCTGATGGCGCCCGTGCCGGTGAATGCGTAGTCCTGCGAACCCGAAACGACCATGCCGTCGGGCCGGACGACCGATCCGACCGTCACCGCCGCCACGCCGCCGTCATCGAAGACCACGCGGTCGAACGAGAAGAACTTCTCCGCGCCGAGGGCCCACGCGGCGGTGCTCGTCGTGTCCCACACCGCGGAGCCGGAGCCGTCCCACGTGAGCACGGCGCTGCTGCCGGTGACGACGAGGTCGACCACGCCCCCGCCCTCGGCGAGCCCGGTCCAGCCGAACCGCACGTCGCTGCCCGGATGCCCGGCGACCGTCGCGTCGAAGCTCGACCCGAGCGAACCCGCGTAGGTGAACAGCGTGTGGTTCCCGGCCGCCATGCCCGAGATCGGATCGACCCGGATGACGGCGCCGTTGGGATTGAGATTCCCGCCGACGTCGACGCGGTCGGCCGTCCCGATCAGGGTCGGGTTGTCGCCGACCTCGAAGAAGTTCGTCACCAACGCCACCATGTCGAGATCCCCGCCCACCGTCAGGGTCTGCGCGGAGTTGACCGAGCCCGGCAGCAGCCGCGTGCCGGCATGGAGGTCCACGTTGCCGTTGACCGTTCCCCCGCCCTCCAGCGAGCCCGTCGTGCGCGCCAGGGCGGCCAGCGCCGAGGCGTCGAGCGTCGCGCCCTGCAGCACGACGAGCTGCGCGGCCAGCGGAATGTCCGCCGTGGAGCCGAGGGCGAGCGTCCCGTTGCCGCCGATCACCAGCGCGCCGGTGTTCGTCAGCCCGCGGACGAAGGAGGCGGTGATGCCGTCGATCGTCAGGGTCTTGGCCGCGCCGCCGTTGTTCCACGCGGCGTCGAAGGTCAAGGCGCCGGTGCCCGCGGCCCCGAGCGTGACGTTTTGCGAGAACGTCACGGCGTTGGTCACCGTCCGCGCCGTCGCATCGGCCGCCTGCAGCCGCACGGTCGCACCGTTGAGGTTGACGGCCGCCGTTCCCCCGCCGAGCGCCGCGTCGCTGCCGAGGACCAGCGTGCCGTCGTTGATCGTCGTGCCGTTCGTATAGGTGTTGGCCGTGTTCAGCGTCAGCCGGCCCGCCCCGGCCTTCGTCAACCCGCCGTTGGCGACGACGCCGTTCACCACGACGTCGCTGTTCACGGTCACCGTCCGCGTGGCGTTGGACAGGTCCACCCCTCCGTTCAGCGTCAGGAGCCCGTTCCGCACCGTGTCGCCGAGGGTGATCGTGCCCGCCACGCCGAGGCTGTTGGCGATCGCCACCGCGGTCGACCCCGTGGAGCCGAGGCCGCCGCCGGTCAGGACCACCGGGCCGGAGCCCAGCGAACCGTCGTTGCCGAGCCGCAGGAACGTGCCGCCCACCGTGCCGCCGGCATAGGTGTTGGCCGCCGAAAGCACGATCGAACCGGCATCGGAGAACCGCAGGAGGCCGGGGCCGGTGATCGGCCCGTCGACCGTCGCCACGGCGCCGCCGCTCCAGATGTTGAATTCGCCGCCCAGGGAGCCGAGTGTGAAGCCGCGGGTCGGGCCGAAGGTGAACTGAACGTTGTTCTGCAAGCGGATGTAGCCGCCGTCCATCGTCACGTTGTCCGCCTGGAACGCCCCGGGGGCGACACCCCATGCGTTGTTGCCGGAGTTGACGACGACTCCCGCGTTGTTCGAGATGATCGTGCGGCCCGAGTAGGTGTTGCCGGCGATCAGCGTCACGACGCCGGTTGAGCCGACGACCACGTCGCGCGAGCCGGTCAGCGTGCCGATCGAAAGTCCCGTGTTGCCGTTGATCCGCGCACCGGCGAGCCCGCCGCCGAGATGGTAGGCGTTCGGATCGGCCGGGAGGATCGTGCCCAGGAACGTCACATTCATGTTGGTCGCCGCGCCGACCCACATGCCGGGATGGGCACTCATGTCGAGCACGCCCATTGCGTTGTTGACGCCGATGCCGACCGTCCCGTCCGACGCCGTGTCGATGGCGGCCATGAAGGCGGCGTCGACCGGATGCGCGGCACTGGCATAGGTCTCGACGATCCGCGAACCGCTCGCAAGAAGCGCGGTGGACGGCAGCAGATCCGGCCGCGCGAACTGCCGGACGCCGCCGTCGTTCCACGTCACCGTCGCGCCATCCGCGCCGCCCGGCGCGTTGATGAGGAGCCGGCCGCCGCGGTTGATCGTGATCGCCGCCGCGCCGGCGGTGTTCGAGCCGCTGAGCACGAGCGTGCCGCCATTGCCGCCGACGGTGATCGTCGTGCCCTGGAAGCCGCGCGAGGCGATGTCGAGGCGGCCGCCGTTGATCGTCGCATTGCCGCTGCCGAGCGCGCCGCGGGTCATCGCCGCGAGGGTGCCGTCCTGGAGGATCGTCCCGCCGCTGTAGGTGTTCGCGGTGTGGTTGGAGATGACGCGCAGGTAGAGGGTCCCGGCGCCCGACTTGGTGAACGACGCGGCCCCGGTGATGGGCAGCCAGTTCCACACGGTGTTGCCGCCGTTGACATCGATGACGCCCCCGGCCGCCCCGCCCACCGTGATGCCGCGGTTGGCATCGTCGAGGTTGATGTTGCCGGCGATCTGCAGCGTTCCGCCGTTGAGCAGCGCAAGGTGATTGTTCGCGAACGCGGCCGGGTTGGCGCCGAGCCGGTTCTCGTCGTTGATCACGAGCACCGTCCGGTTGCTGACGACCATCCGCCCGGTGAAGCCTCCGTTGGCCACGGTCGTCAACTGATTCGTCCACATGGTCCCCGTCGTGAAGGTGCTGTAGAAGATCAGGTCCTGGCTTCCGGTGATGGACGACCGGATCTGGAAGGTCCGGCCGGCACCGTCGGTGCGGAAGGCCGAGGGGGCCAGAACGGTGATGGTGCCCGCCAGTCGCGCGATGTCCGGCGTGACGCCCGCGCTACCATGGTGAACGCTCCCGCCGTTCAGCAGCAGGCTGGCGATCGTGATCGTGTTCGACTGCTTGAAGTTGATCAGCCCGTTCGGGCCGTCGAGTCGCAGGGAATCGCCGCCGAACGTGTAGGCCGTGGTTCCGCCGGTCGGGGTCCGCATGCCGTTGTACGCGACGATGTAGTTGTTTCCGGCCGACGGTGCGTTGCCGTCGCTCCAGTTCGTGCCGATCAGGAAGGCCGAGTGCCCCCCCCCATCCGGCGTCTTCAGGGTCACGTCGACCGCCCCCGCCGGCCCGGCCAGACCCGACAGGAGTACGAGCAGGCGCAGGGTTCCTTTTCCGCAGGTCACGATGCCCTTCATGCCCCAAACCCTCCACTCGCCCGCGATCCCACCGCATGCCCCTCGCAGGCTTGGGCGGATCATCCCGCACGGCGCATGGCCCTGGAAAGAAAATTCTGCGGCTATTCGTGGTGGTTCCCGGGAGCCCGAACCGTCGGGAAAGAGCCTTTTCGCTTGTATCCCGCACCGCATCGCACCAGTGTAAGGGGTTTCGCCGGGAGACCACCGCCATGAAGCGCAGGGACTTTCTCGTTCGATCCGCCGGCAGCGCCGGCGCGCTCGCCGCCGCACCCGCCCTTCTCGCCGCCGCCCCCCGCGCGGCCGGAGCGGCGGAGTACGCCACCGTGTCGGCCACGCCCAAGGCCGCGAAACGCTTCGGCGACGGACGCGACTGGTTCTTCGATGCGCGCTTCGGCATGTTCGTCCACTGGGGCCTCTACGCCATCCACGGGTTCCACGAGCAGGAGCAGTGGCGCGCCCGCGTGCCTCGCGCCGAGTACGTGAAGCTCGCCGGGCAGTGGAACCCCGTGAAGTTCGACGCGAACGCCTGGCTCGACCTCGTCGAGGCCGCGGGCATGAAGTACATCTGCCTGACGACCAAGCACCACGACGGCTTCTGCCTCTGGGACACGAAGCAGACCGCCTTCAACACGATGAACACGCCGTACGGGAAGGACGTCGTGCGCCCGTTGGCCGACGCCTGCCACCGGCGCGGCGTGCCGCTGTGCCTCTACTACTCCATCGCCGACTGGAACCAGCCGAACTATCCCAACGAGGGCCGCCACCACGAGCTGCCGCCGCAGCCGGGCGATTCGCCCGACTGGATGAAGTACCTGGAGTTCCTCAAGGCCCAGGTCCGCGAGCTGTGCACGAACTACGGCGAGATCCACGGCTTCTGGTGGGACATGAACGTGCCCAAGCACGTGGACAGGTCCATCAACGCGATGATCCGGCAGCTCCAGCCGAAGGCCGTCATCAACAACCGCGGCTTCGACGACGGCGACTTCGGCACGCCCGAGCGGGACTACGACCAGAAGGCCGGCGACGCGGCGGGGTTCGAACGGCCGACCGAGGCGTGCCAGTCCGTCGGCATGGAGAGCTGGGGCTACCGGAAGGACGAGGACTACTACACCGACCGGCACCTGATGCGCAGCATCGACGCCTACCTCGCGCGCGACGCGAACTACCTGCTCAACGTCGGCCCCTCCGGCGAGGGCGTCATCCCCGCCGGGGCCGCCGCGATCCTGCGGCGCATCGGCGCGTGGCACGCCAAGGTGCGGGAGGCGTTCGACGGCGTCCAGCCCGCGTCGCAGCTCACGTCCAACCGCAACGTCCTGCTCACGCGCCGCGGCAACACGATCTACGTCCACCTGCACAAGGACCCGGCCGGCGACGCGGTGAAGCTCAAGCCGCTCGCGACGCTGCCCGTCCGCGCGACGCTGCTGAACACCGGGAAGCCCGTCGACTGCGCCGTCACCATGGTCCCCAGCGACCACGCCGAGCAGAAGGCCTACCTGCGCATCCACGGGCTCCCGGCCAACGAACTCGCCAACAGCGTCATGGTCGTGAAGCTCGAGTTCGACCGCGACCCCGCCGCCGGCCCCGTAGCCAAGGATTCGGGCGCCGTGAAGGAAGAGCAGAAGTAGGCGAACGCCGGACATCGAGCGCCGGGGGGGGACGTCCAACCCCTGGACGGGATCGGTTGGGAAACTTCCAAGGTCTGGAAGGTCCATGTCCGGCTCCGCCGGCACAAGGCCGGCGGGCGCCCACACCCACCGCGGTGACGGTCCCACCGGGCCTGTCCGGCACAAGGCCGGCGGGCGCCGACGCAGCCCGCGGTGGCGGCCCCACCGGGCTTGTCCCGGCAAAGGGCCGGCGGGCGCCCACGCCGCCCGCGGTGGCGGCCCCACCGGGCCTGTCCGGCACAAGGCCGGCGGGCGCCCACGCCGCCCGCGGTGACGGTCCCACCGGGCCTGTCCGGCACAGGGCCGGCGGGCGCCCACGCCCACCGCGGTGACGGTCCCACCGGGCCTGTCCCGGCGCAAGGCCGGCGGGCGCCCACACAGCCCGCGGTGGCGGCCCCACCGGGCTTGTCCCGGCACAGGGCCGGCGGGCGCCCACGCCGACCGCGGTGACGGTCCCACCGGGCCTGTCCGGCACAGGGCCGGCGGGCGCCCACGCCACCCGCGGTGGCGGCCCCACCGGGCCTGTCCCGGCACAGGGCCGGCGGGCGCCCACGCAGCCCGCGGTGGCGGCCCCACCGGGCTTGTCCCGGTGGGGAGCAAGACTCAACCCGGACCATGGTCACGGCCGGCGGCGCGCCGGGTTGCGCGCGGCGCGCGCGGCGGGTAGCCTCGGCGGATCGGGCGCCGCCACGGCGCGCCGAAACGGGGAGACAAGGTCATGAAGCACTGGGGCGTGATGGCGGCGGGCATGCTGGCGGCGGCGGCGATCGCGGATGCGGCGGACGGCACCGGCAAGCGGTTCGCCTGCGCGGACTACACCGCCGGCAAGGTCTTCCTCGTCGGGGCCGACGGCAAGGTCGAGTGGGAGCATTCCGCGAAGAACTGCAACGACCTCTGGGTGCTGCCCAACGGCAACCTGCTCTTCTCGACCGGCCATGGCGTGCTCGAGGTGACGAGGGAGAAGAAGGAGGTCTTCCGCTACGACTCGAAGAGCGAGATCTACGCCTGCCAGCGCCTTCCGGACGGGAACACCTTCGTCGGCGAGTGCAACGCCGGCCGGCTGCTCGAGATCGCGCCGGACGGGCGCATCGTGAAGGAGATCCGCATGCTGCCCGAGGGCAAGGACGGCGGCCACGGCTACATCCGCAACGCACGCAAGCTCGCGAGCGGGAACTACCTCGTCAGCCACTACGGCGAGCAGGTCGTGCGCGAGTACGACAAGGACAGCAAGGTCGTCCGCGAGATCCCCGCCGAGGGCGGACCGCACAGCTCGGCGCGCCTGCCGAACGGCAACACCGTGATCTCCTGCGGCGACCGCAAGGGCGGCTCGCGCGTCTTCGAGGTCGACCCGGACGGCAAGACCGTCTGGCAGGTCGCCGAGGGCGATCTTCCGGGCATCAAGCTGACGTTCATGGCCGGCTTCCACCGGCTGCCGAACGGAAACACGCTGATGAGCAACTGGCTCGGCCATGGCAAGTTCGGGCAGGCGCCCCACCTGGTCGAGGTGACGCCGGAGAAGAAGGTCGTCTGGACCTTCTCCGACCACGCGACGATGCGCACGATCTCGACCGTGATCGACCTCGGCGTGCCCGGCGACCCGGTCGCGGGCGCGATCCTGCACTGACCCGGTCCGGCCCGACGCCACGGACGGCATGAAGAGGATCCTCGTCGTCGTCCCCGGAATCCTGCTGCTGACCGCTGTTGCGGCCGGCATCGGGATCCGGAGTCTCTTCCGCACTCCCGGAATCCCGCTCCCGACCGGCGTCGTCCTGCGGCAGGAGCGCCTGCGGCTTACGGACCGCGAAACCACGGTCGACCTCTACGCCCCCGCCGGCGCGACGCAGGCCCATGCGGCGGTGGTGGCGCACGGATTCCCGCGCAGCCGCCGGAACATGGCCGGCTGGGGCGCGATGCTGGCCGCGAACGGCTTCGTCGCGGCGGTGCCGGACCTGCCCACGCGAGCGGATCACCGGCGAAACGGGCGCGCGGTCGCGGAGTTGCTGGACATGCTGCGGGCCGGATCGATCCCGGGCCTGCCCCGCACGGTCGGGCGCGGCGCGCTGCTGGGCATGTCGGCCGGGGGCGTCACGACCCTCCACGCCGCGGCCGGCAACGCGGCGGTCGGCTGCTGGGTGGGCCTGGACCCGGTGCTGGGAGGCCCCTCCGGGCGCAGGGCCGCGGCCTCGCTGGACATCCCGTGCGCCATCCTGCGCGCGGAACCGGCGCCGTGGAACGAGCAGGGCAGCGCGGAACTCATCGCCAAGGCCGTGCGCGGACCGATGATCTCGCTGCGCGTGAATGGAGCGAGCCATTGTGATGCGGAGTGGCCCGCCAACCGGATCGGCGAGCTCGCGTGCGGAAGGACCGATCCGTCGCGCGGGGCCGTGTTCCAGCGCTACGCGCTCGCCGCCGTCCTCGCCGCGCTGGCGGACGACGCCGGCGCGCGGGACCGCCTGCGCGCCGCGCCGGCCGACGACCGGGTGACCGGCGTCGGGACACGCGACCTCGACTCCTTCCGCCCCGCCGGCCCCTGACCGAGCTCCATGCTTGCCCCGCCATGACGGATCGGGGACGATGTCCTTCATGAGCACCCTTCCAGCGCAGGACACCCTCTCCCGCCGGACCTTCCTTGCCGCGCTCGGAACGGCCACGGCCGCAGGGCCCGCCGTCGCGGCGGACTCGCGCGACGCTCCGCGGGCCGCGGGGACGGCCTCGATCGAGGCCGACGTGCTCGTCGTCGGCGGCGGCACGGCCGGCGCGATCGCGGCGATCCAGGCCGGACGCCTCGGCGCACGGACCGTGCTCGTCGAGTCCGGCAGCCAGCTCGGCGGCACGCTCTCGACCGGCGGCGTCGACTATCCCGGTCTCTTCCATGCGTGGGGCCGGCAGATCATCGCGGGGATCGGCTGGGACCTCGTCACGCAGACCGCGGCACTGACCGCCAGTCCCCTGCCCGACTTCTCGGTCCCGACGGGCCGGTGGCACTGGAAACACCAGGTCCGCATCCACGGCGGCCTCTACGCGGCCGTCGCCGAGGACGCCTGCCTCAAGGCCGGGGTCCAGCTCCGCTACTACGAGACCCCGCTGGCCGCGGAGCCCGCGCCCGGGGGCGGCTTCCGTGTCCGGCTGGCGGGCAAGGGGCTCCAGGCCGACGTCGCCGCGCGGACGATCGTCGACTGCACCGGCAGCGCAACCGTGGCCGGGCTGCTCGGCTTGCCGCGGCTGCGCGAGGAGGTCACGCAGCCGGGCACGCTGATCTACCGGCTCGGCGGATACGACATCGCGAAGCTCGACCTGCCCGCGCTCGACGCCGCAGCGAAGGCGGCCGTCGCCGACGGCAAGCTCCTGTCCGTCGATTTCCGCCACAACCTCCGCGGCTTCCTCTCGAGCGGCGGCGAGAACTCGACGCACGTGCCGGGCGCCGACTCGACCACCTCCGCGTCGCACACGAAGGCCAATCTCGACGGCCGCCAGGGGCTCGTGCGGATGATGCGGTTCCTGAAGGCGCACCCGGGCTTCGAGACGCTGGACATCGAGCGGCTGCAGGCGGAGACCGGGGTGCGCGAGACGTTCCGGATCGACGGCGAGACGCGCGTCTCGGTCGACGACTACACCTCCGGCCGCGTCTTCCCCGACGCCGTTGCCTTCGCGTTCTATCCGGTCGACCTCCACGACGAGAAGGGCATCCGTCCGAAGCCCCTCGCCGAGGGCGTGGTGCCGACGGTCCCGCTCGGCGCGCTGATCCCGAAGGGCAGCCGGGACTTCCTCGTCGCCGGCCGCTGCGTCTCCAGCGACCGCCTCGCGAACTCGGGGCTGCGCGTGCAGGCCTCCTGCATGGCGATGGGCCAGGCGGCCGGCGCCGCCGCCGCCCTTGCCGCGAAGTCCGGCACGACGCCGGCCAAGGTCCCCCTCGCCGACCTCCGCATGGTTCTCCAGTCCCACGGCGCCATCGTGCCCGGGTCGTGACGCCGGCTCCTGCCGCCGGCCCATCCGGTGGGCGGCGAATGACGCGCCGACGGCGGCGACAAGCGCCGCGTGGGACCCGGGCCCCCCGGGAATTCGTTCCGTCGGGGGCGCCCGGCGACGGAGTCGCCGTCACCGCCCCGCGATTCCGCCCGTGGTCCGCGCTCAGCCCCGCGGCTTCGCCGGCTTTGCGGCGCGATCGTTGGCGCGCGGCTTCGTCGCACGGGGGGCGGGCGCGGCGCCGGTGATCGTCTGCACGAGCCGGGCCACGTAGCCGTTGGCCCTCCCGGCCGCCTTCGGATCCTGCAGCGGGAGGGCGCGCACGGCGTCCTTCAGCGAATCCGCCTTCGGCCCCAGCGCGTCGATCGCGTTGAGCGCCAGGATCGCGAGATAGGCGCCGTTCTCCACGGGCGAGGCATGGTCGCGAAGCACCGGCAGCGCCAGCGCGAGGCCGGCCTCGCCGCCGTGCTCGCCGAGCGCGCGCGCGGCGATCACGCGCACGGTCGGCGACTCGTCCTTCAGCGCCGCCGCCAGTCCGTCCCTCGCGCCGGCCACGGCCTCCGTGCCGCGGACGAGGAAGCCCATCGCCGCCCAGTAGCGCACGCCGCTGTCCGGGTCCTGGAGCCCCTCCTTCAGCCTCCCCTCGACGTGCGGTTGCCGGAGCGTTGCGAGGTCGGCCATGTCGAGGATGCGTTCGAGGGGGTACTTCGCGGCGTCGTGGCCGAACTCGTAGATCGACAGGCCCGCGGCGGCGGCGCGGCGGTGGAACTCGGCCTCGGAGAGGAACCCGACGTCGCGGATCGCGAGCGCGTGATCGCGCTGGGCCTTGCGGAGCGTCTCCAGCACGGCACGGTGGTCCGGCGAGCCGGCGAGGTTGCGGGTCTCGTCCGGGTCGGACTGCAGGTCGTAGAGTTCCTCCGCCGGCTTCGGCTCCCAGAAGTGCGTCTGCGGGGGCTTCAGCGTCCCGGCGTCGTACATCTCCTTCCAGAGGCGCGTGGTCGGGGTCTGGAACATGTAGTCGATGTGCTGGCCGTAGATCAGGTGCGGCATGTACTGGCGGAGGTAGACGTAGCGGCCGTCGGTGACGGACCGGACGAAGTCGTAGCGCTCGTCCATGCGGCCCCGGAAGCCGTGCTGGACCTGCGCGGGCGGAGCGGCGTGGGCGCCCAGGAACGCGCGGCCCTGCATCCAGTCCGGCGGCTTCGCGCCGGCGAGGCTGACCAGCGTCGGTGCGAAATCGACGAAGCCCACGAGCCGGCCGGTCGTGCCGCCGGGCTTGTAATCGGCCGGCGCGAGGTCGCGGAACTTCTCCGGCACGTGGACGATCAGCGGCACCTGCAGGCCCGAGTTGTACGGCCAGCGCTTGCTGCGCGGCATGCCCGAGCCGTGGTCGCCGTAGAAGAAGACGATCGTGTCGTCGGCGAGGCCGTCCGCCGCGAGCTCCGCCAGCACCTTGCCGGCCTGGCCGTCCATCGCCGTGATGTTGTCGTAGTACTGGGCCCAGTCCTGGCGCACCTCCGGCCGGTCGGGGTGGTAGGCCGGCACCGGCGCCTTCGCGGGGTCGTGGACCGCCTCGTGCGGACGCTTGCGGATCTGGCTTTCGTGGGTGATCGTGAGGTTGAAGATCGCGAAGAACGGCTGGTCCTTGCCGCGGTTCCGCCAATGGGCCTTGCCCGAGGACTCATCCCACACGGCGCCCGGCTTGGCGAGGTTGTAGTCCTCCTTGTTGTTGTTGCTGCAGTAGTAGCCGCGCTCGCGCAGGAGCTGCGGGTACATGCGGAAGAACGGCGGCGGGGCGACCTCGCTGCGCATGTGCTCGGCGCCGAGGCACGGCGGGTACATGCCCGAGATCAGGGTCGTCCGTGCCGGCGCGCAGACGGGGGCGGTGGACCACGCGTGCAGGTAGCGAAGGCCGCGGGCGGCGAGGGCGTCGAGGTTCGGCGTCGTCGCGTAGGCGTCGCCGTAGCAGCCGAGCTCGGGGCCGGTGTCCTCGCAGGTGATCCACAGGATGTTCGGCCGCGGAGCGTCCGCCGCGACCGCCGCCGTCGCCCACGCCGCCGCGAGAAGACCCGCCCGCACCCGCCCGAAGCGCTTCATGCCATCCTCCATGCCGTTGGGGCCACGATCCGACGCGCCAGCCTAGCACCCCCGCATCGCCGAAGTCCAACGCGCAGGCGGCGCAGGGCAGATGCGTCCTCCTCGAGGTCGTGGCACTTTTCGGTCGGCGGGGCGCGGAGTGGCGGGTGGACGCTGGAGCCCTTGCGGTTGCGGGGGTGCGACGCGGCATCGCCTTGGCCTTGATTCAAGGATCGTTCGGCTGGGATCTCCCTTTCCCGGCGATGGAAGGGAAATCCTGAGGATCCCGCGCACACGGCTCGGTTTCGACAGGAACAAGATGCGTCTGCCCTGGCCATCCTCCGGGCTGTCCTCATCGAATCCGTGCCACCCGTGGTTCAGCCTGCGGCCGCGCGGAGCGCGGCCCTCCCAGCCGTCCTCATTCGGTTGCCCCCATTCGGTTGTCATCCTCCGGGCTGTCCTGGTTGAATCCGTGCGATCCGTGCTATCCGTGGTTCAGCCTGCGGCCGCGCGGAGCGCGGCCCTCCAGCCCGGATCCAACGGCGCCGGCTGCCCGGCTGGTTTTCAAGGTCTGGAGGATCCCGCGCGCAGGACTTCCAAGGTTCGGACCGGCACCGGACACCCGACACCGGGCACCTCCCCCGACAAATCGTGAAACGAGGAACCTGAAACTCGTTTTGACAGCGCCCCGCCCCGGCCCGTATCCTCGCGGGCCGTTGGCGCGCAGGGCGTGTGCGCGGGGAGAGGACGACATGCGAACCGACGATTTCATGAGGGAGCTGAACCTGGCCGGCGGGCGGACCGTGCGCTACGGGTCGCTCGGCGCGCTGCAAGCCGAGGGCTTCGAGCCGTTCGCCCGGCTGCCCTACTGCGTCCGCGTCCTCCTGGAGTCGCTCCTCCGCAACCTCGACCGCCCCGGGTTCGGCGAGGCGGCGCTGCGGACGATGGCCTCGTGGACGCCCGCCGCGGCCGGCACGGGGGAGGTTCCGTTCCTGCCCGCGCGCGTGCTGCTGCAGGACTTCACCGGCGTCCCGTGCGTCGCCGACCTCGCGGCGATGCGCGGAGCGCTGCAGCGCCTCGGCGGCCGCGCGGCGGACATCGAGCCGCTGATCCCGGTCGATCTCGTCATCGACCATTCCGTCCAGCTCGACGCCGCCGCGGCCGCCTCGGCCTACGCCGCGAACATCCTCCGGGAGTTCGAGCGGAACCGCGAACGCTACGTCTTCCTGCGCTGGGGCTGCGGCGCCTTCTCGAAGCTGCGCGTGCTGCCGCCCGGGCTGGGCATCTGCCACCAGGTGAACATGGAGTTCCTCGCGTCGTGCGTCCGCGTCGAGCGCGATGAGCAGGGCCGCGAGACCGCCTTCCCCGACACGCTCGTCGGCACCGACTCGCACACGGTGATGGTCAACAGCATGGGCGTGCTCGGATGGGGCGTCGGCGGCATCGAGGCCGAGGCGGCGATGCTCGGGCAGCCGATCCCGATGCTCGCGCCGAAGGTGGTCGGCGTCCGCCTCACGGGCCGGCTGCGCGCCCCGTCGAACGCGACGGACGCCGCGCTGACCCTGACCGAGATCCTGCGGAAGAAGGGCGTCGTCGAGTGCCTCGTCGAATACTGCGGCCCGGGCGTGGACACGCTTTCGCTCGAGGATCGCGCGCCGATCGCGAACATGGCGCCGGAGTACGGAGCGACCACCGGCTTCTTCCCGATCGACGCCGCGACGCTGCGCTACCTCCGGGCGACCGGGCGACCCGAGAGCCACATCGCGCTGGTCGAGGCCTACGCGCGCGCCCAGGGCCTCTGGCGCGACCCGATGGCGCCGGAGCCTCAGTACAGCGACCTCGTCGAGCTGGACCTCTCCACCGTCGAACCGACCGTCGCCGGACCGCGGCGCCCGCACGACCGGCTGCGCCTGGCGGACGTCGGCCGCCGCTTCGACGAGGCCCTGGCCGAGCCCGACCCGAAGCGCGGCTTCGGCCTCGCCCGGCCGCCCGCGGCGCCGGCGGCGGACGGTCCCGACCACGGCGCGGTGGTCCTCGCGTCGATCACCTCCTGCACCAACACCTCGAACCCGGCGCTCCTGGTCGCCGCCGGACTGCTTGCGCGCAAGGCCGTGCGGGCGGGCCTCCGCGTGCCGGCGTGGGTGAAGACCTCGTTCGCGCCCGGCTCGCGCGCCGCGGCGGACTTCCTCCGCCGCGCCGGCCTGCTCGCCGACCTCGAGGCCCTCGGCTTTCACATCGCCGCCTACGGCTGCGCGACGTGCATCGGCAACAGCGGTCCGATCGCGCCCGGGGTCGACGCCGCGATCCGCGAGCGGAAGCTTGTCGCGGCGGCCGTGCTCAGCGGCAACCGCAACTTCGAGGGTCGCATCCATCCCCTGACGAAGGCCAACTACCTCTGCTCGCCGCCGCTGGTCGTCGCCTACGCCCTGCGCGGCACGGTCCGGGGCGACCTTGCCGCCGGCCCGGTCGGACGCGGCGCGGACGGGCGCGACGTCACGCTGGCGGAGATCTGGCCGACCGAGGCCGAGGTCGCCGGGGTCCTGCGCACGGCGCTGGACCCGGCGGACTACGCCGCCGCGTACGGCCGGATCAACGGCATGACGCCCGAATGGGACGCCCTGCCCGAGGTCCGCGAGGAGGTCTTCGCGTGGGATCCGGCGTCGACCTACATCCGGGAGCCGCCGTTCTTCGCGGACTTCCCCGTCGCCCCGCCGCCCGTCGCCGACATCGAGAGCGCGGCGGTGCTCGGATTCTTCGGCGACTTCATCACGACCGACCACATCTCGCCCGCCGGATCGATCGCGAAGGACAGCCCCGCCGCGAGGTACCTCGCGGACCGCGGCGTCGCCCCGCGCGACTTCAACTCCTACGGCGCGCGCCGCGGGAACCACGAGGTCATGATGCGCGGCACCTTCGCGAACATCCGCCTGCGCAACCGGCTTGCGGACCGCGAGGGCAACTGGACGGTCCACCACCCGACCGGCGCGGCGATGTCGTTCTTCGACGCCTCGGAGGCCTACCGCGCGGCGGGCGTACCGCTGGTCGTGCTGGCCGGCAAGATGTACGGGGCGGGCTCGTCGCGCGACTGGGCCGCCAAGGGTCCCGCCCTGCTCGGCGTGCGCGCCGTGATCGCCGAGAGCTTCGAGCGGATCCACCGCAGCAACCTCGTCGAGATGGGCGTGCTGCCGCTGGTCTTCACCGGCGGGCAGACGGCCGATTCGCTCGGCCTGACCGGGCGCGAGGCGGTCACCCTGCGCGGCCTGGCCGCGCTCGCGCCCCGCGCGACGGTGCGGGTCGAGGCGCGGCGGACGGACGGATCGGTCGTCGCGTTCGACACGCTCGCGCGGGTGGACAACGCGCAGGAGGTCGGGTTCCTGCGCCACGGCGGCATCCTGCCGTACGTGCTGCGCGGATTCCTCGGCGCCCGGGGCTGATCCGCGACGGTCCCGTCACTTCGCCGGCGCGGTCTCCGGCGGCGGGATCGCCGGCGCCGGCACGATCGCGGCGGACGACGAGGCGAACTCGCGGACGGTCGTCCCGTCCCGGTCCTGAAGCCGCACGCGGACCGCGTCCGCCCCGCCCGACAGCGTCACGCGCGCCCTCCCGGCCGGCGTCGCGGCGGTCACGGTCCACGCCTCCCCGTCGCGGCCGAGCTCCGCCACCGCGGGGACGGGCGTCCCGGTGCGGTACGGACGGATCACCGTGACGAACTCGCGCTCCGTCGCGGCCTTCCCGGGGACGGCGGTGAGGTGCCACTCGCGGAGCTGGATCTTGGGCCGGGGCGGGACGTCGAACTTGTCGGTCTGCGAGACCGCGAGCCCCCCCGGCAGCAGGAACGAGACGCGGCATGCGGCCGGTCCGTTGACGACGTCGATCGCCTTCTGCGAGGCCACCTTCATCTCCACCGGCGCGTGAAGCCGCCACTCGAACGAGGCGGGCTTCGGAGCGGCGACGCGGTCGTAGACAACGATCAGATCGGGCTTCACGAACGCGATGTGCCGGTCGAACGCGTCCAGCCGCCCCTCGTAGGCCTCCGCGGCGTCGCCGGCGACGTAGTCGAGGTCCGGCGAGGTCGCGAAGCCCGTGATGCGGCCGCGCGCGGCCAGGGTGCGCTTCCCCTGCCCCTGGCCGCCGTCGAGCGTGAGGCTGTTGACCGACTTGGTCTCCCACATCCAGTTCCTGTGGTGCGCGCTGCCGTACTGGTCGCGGCGACCGGTCGGGATCAGCAACCGCTCCCCGTAGGCGTAGAGCAGGAAGCTGTTGTTGGCGTCGTAGCCGTGGCTGTGCGTGCCGAACGGGCTGCTCTTGAAGACGAGCTCGACGTTGTTCGTCGCGTGGGTGAGGTCGGTGTTCAGCACGGCCTGGCCAACGCCGCGGAAGACGACGGAGGACGGCAGGTCCGTCGGCCGCCGCGCCGCGACCGGCGGGCGCGCGCCGCGGAGGAACTGGATGTAGGGGCCGACGCCCGAGGCGATGCGCTTCGACGACTCGCGGCCGCCGGCGCCGGTCTGCTCGGCGTACCAGCGCCAGTACGGGTTGCCCGTGGCGGACGCGAAGTCGGCGGCCAGTTCCCCGATGCCGTCGCCGGGACGGCGGTCGCACAGGTCGCCCATGCCGCCCGCGGGCGCGCCGGGGGGCATCAGGACCATCGGGTAGTTGCCGACGCGCGAGAAATAGGGAAGCCGGAACGCGTCGATCCCCGTCGCGGTCCGCATGACGTCGGCCCACCACGAGAACCGGCCGATGTAGCTGCTCCAGTAGGAACTGCCCTCGTGCCAGCCGCCGTCGTCGTCGTTCCAGACCGGGTAGGTGCAGAACTGCTTGTGCATGACGAACCAGAGCCAGTCCGACGCCTCGGGGATCTCGCCGAGGAAGGCGATGGCGGCCTCGCCGAGCTTGTGCCAGCCGCGGTTGGCGTGGCTCTCGTACGGCTCCCACAGCTGCCTCGGACACAGGTGCCGGTACATCTCGGCGCCGCGGACGCGCACGGTTTCGCGGCACTTCGCGCGGTCCTCCTCCGTGAGCAGGTCGTTCACGAAGGTGTAGGTCCGCGCGAAGTAGTAGGCGAAGGGCATGCCCGCCTCGTCGTTGTAGCGGAAGCCGGTGCTGCCCTTCGGATCCCAAGCGGCGGCGTCCATCAGCCACCGCCGCGCGGTGCGGCCGTACTCCTCGCGCCCGCCCAGCATCCGGGTGAAGGCGAGCGTCGCTGCGCCGTCGAGCAGCGCGATGGTCGCCTCGCGGTTGCCCCACCAGATCTTCATCCACTCGTCGCTCTCGCGGTCCATGCCCTCGGGGTACTTCGGCGGCTCGGCGGAAGCCGGCGGCTTGCGAAGCAGGCGCTCGCAGCGGGTGGTGAGCACGGCGAAATCCGCGGCGCGGGCGGCGGCGGCGGCGGCCCGCAACGCGGGGATCTGCTCGGGGCGGACCAGCAGGCGCGGGTGAGCGGCCGGGACGCGCGCGAGAAGGACCTCGCGCGGCGGCATCGGGAACACGACGGCGGAATCCTCGAGCGTGAACCGGCGCGCGCGGCTCCACCCGGAGGTCGCCCCCGTGCGCGTCGCAAACCGGAAGCGCCAGCTCCACGTCCCGGCGGCGAGGGCCCCGGTGGGGCAGCACGCGTTGAACGGGAGGTCCCGGCAGACCACGGCGCCCGGCGCCCCGCCCGCGCGCGCGATCTCGAGTTCGTACGAGACCGCATCCTTCTGCGGCCGCCACACGAACGCCGGCGGGTTGCGCGAGACGGCGAAGCCGTCGAAGGGGCGGAACCCCCACTCGCCCGGCCGCGGCGCGCGCTCGTCCGGAACCGGCGGGGGAGCGGACAACGCGGGCAGCGAACCGAGCAGGAGGGCGACGACGGAGGCCGCGCGGAACGGGTGCATCGGTTCAGGATAGCGGCCGCACGCGGGAATCGCCAGCCCCGCGGCGGGGATCAGGCCGGGGCGGACGGCGGTCCGCCCTCCAGCATGCCGCGGACCAGCTCCAGCAACTCGCCGATCGAGAACGGCTTCACGAGGGCGGAATGGGATCCGAGGAAACGCGCCGACTGGAGGATGGTCACGTCGTACTTCGGCCCGCCGCCCGACATCGTCACGACCCGGGGCGGGGGCGTCTCCTTGCGCAGTTCGCGCAGGGTCTCGAGCCCGTCCTTCTCGGGCATGTAGAGATCGAGAAGCACGAGGTCCGGCAGGTTCTCCCGGTACATCCGGATGCCCTCGTCGCCGTTCCGGGCTTCGAGCACCTCGCATCGCTGGCGCTCGAGCACGCGGCGGATGAAAAGCCGGATCGAGTCGTCGTCGTCGATCACCAGGATCCGCTTGGGCGTCTCGCTCATCCCGAACCCGTGTTCCGTTTCCACGGCGCATCGCCGGTGCCCTGCAGCCTGACGGCGCCCCGCGCCCCTTGTCAAGCGCGCCGGCTTCCCCGGCCTACGCGGCAGGCTTCGATGCCGTCTCCGCCGCGGCCCGGGCGCTCTTCCGCTCGGTGGCGCGGATGATCAGGATGCAGATCTCGTAGAGCAGGACCAGCGGAATGCCCATCAGCAGCTGGCTGAAGATGTCCGGGGGCGTCAGGATGGCGGAGATGATGAACAGCACGACGATCACGTGCCGCCGGTAGGTGCGCAGGAAGGACGACGTCACCAGCCCCAGCTTGCCGAGCACGACCAGGACCATCGGCATCTCGAAGACGATGCCGAACGCGAGGAGGAACTGCAGCGTGAAGGCGATGTAGCTCGTGATGGTCCACTGCGGCCGCACCCCGATCCATGCGTTGATCGACAGCATCGCCTTGAGGCCGACGGGCAGGCAGAACTGGTAGGCCAGGAAGACGCCGAACGCGAAGAGCCCGACGGCCGCGCCGCTGCTCCTCCGGATCACGGTCTTCTCCCTGACCGTCAGGCCCGGGAAGACGAACTGGGCGATGAAGAGGATGAGGAAGGGCATCGCGAACAGGATGCCGGACCACAGGATGATCTTCATCGCCAGCGTGAAACCGCCGAGGACGTCGAAGTTCCAGAGGAACTGCTTGACCTCCTCCTCGTTCTTGAAGATCGCGTAGAGGGGCCGCTTGAGCCAGTCGAGGATCCGCGGGGCCAGGGGCGTCGCGACGATCATCCCGAGCGCGAGCGCGCCGACGCACCGCAGGAGGGTGTCGCGCAGGTCCTCGAGGTGCTCGATGAACGGCTTGCTCTCGTCGCCGTCGTCGGTCCCCGTCTTAGGCTTTCGGAGCTTCGTCCACATGCCCGGAAGTCGTGTCGGCTGGGGGTGCATCGGCCGGCGGGGCGGCGTCGCCCGGCGCGGGGGCCTCGGGGGCGGGGGCGGCGGCGGGGGCGTCCGCGGCGGGAGCGGCGGCGGCCGCATCCGGCGCCGGCTCGACCGGCCCGGCCGCGGCCTCCCGGACCGGCTCGATCGGGCCGCCCGACCCGCCCTCGCCGGTCTCCGGCGAGCCGTAGTACTCGGCGCTGTCCGGATGGTCCCCGGCACCGCCCGCCGCGGCGTCCGTCGAAGCCTCCGGCAGCGCGGGCGTCGCGGACGGCGTCGCCGTCTTGTTCAGCTCGCGGTCGGCGTTGAGAAACTCCTCGCGGACTTCGCGGGCGGCCCGCTGGAACTCGGACACCGACTTGCCGAGGCTGCGCGCGATGCCCGGCATCTTCTTCGCGCCGAACAGCAGCAGGAAGATCAGGAAGATCACGACGAGCTCCCCGCCCCCGACGCCGCTGATGAATGCCACGACCGGCATGCCGATCATATCCCTTCTCCCGGGCACAAAGGGCAAACCGTCCGGCCCGCAACGGCACCGGACGGTTTGTCGCTCGCGCCGCTGGTCTGCGCTACGGAACCATGATGACGAACTCGGAGCGCCGGTTCAACCGCCACGACTCCTCGTTGTGGCCCATCGCGACCGGCTGCTCCTCGCCGAAGCTCTTCGTCTGGATGCGCTCGGCGCCGAGGCCGAGGCCGACGAGGTAGGCGCGGACCGCCAGCGCGCGGCGCTCGCCCAGCGCGAGGTTGTACTCGGCGCTGCCGCGTTCGTCGCAATGGCCTTCCACGACGACGGCCTTGCCCGCGTTGCTGCGGAGGAAGCTGGCGACCTCCTCGATCTTCGACCGCTCGCCGTCCGCGACGGTCGAGCTGTCGTACGCGAAGTACACCGGCTGGAACTGGCCGCGGACCTCGGTGCCGGGAAGATGCGACATCCCGCCGATCTCGCCCTCGTTGATCGCCTGGCCCGGCCGGATGCCGAGCACGCCGCCGCCCGCCGGATCGTCCAACGCGGCGTCGGTCGCGGGCCGCGTCCGACATCCGGAGACCGCCACCGAAACCGCAGCCACCGCCACCAGGAACCATCGCACGCTACGCATGTTCGTCATCCTTTCCAAATGATCACCGCCGTCTGACTTCGTCGCCTCACCGGGACCAGGCCGGCGAGAACCAGTCCCCCCGGTCGGATACCAAGGTTATCTTCTCCCCGCCCATGGTGTCAATGAGGCAGACGCTGCTGCGGTAGCCCGCCGTCCGCGCGCACGCGATGTGCCGCCCGTCGCGCGCCCAGCTCGGGTCCTCGTAGTCGGCGTCGCCGTAGGAGAACGGCGTCACGGCCATCGTCTCGGGATCCAGGACGTTGATCTCGAAGCGGGACCCGAGCTTGCTCGCGAAGGCGATCTTCCCGTTGGCGCCCCAGTTCGGCGCGACGTTCTCCGTGCCGCGGCTGGTGACGCGGCGCGGCGTGCCGCCCGAGCGGGAGACGATGTAGAGCTGGGGCTTGCCGGACACGTCGGAGACGAAGCAGATCCCGGAGCCGTCCGGCGACCACGACGGGCTGGACTCGCCGCCCTTCGCCGTGCGCGTGATGCGCGTCAGCGCGCCGCCCGGCGGGCTCTGGATGTAGAGCTCGGGATTGCCGTCGCGGGAGAGCACGAGCGCCACGCTCCGCCCGTCGGGCGACATCACCGCGCCGGAATTGAGCCCCGGGAACCCCGCGAGCTGCTCGCGGCGGCCGCTCGCCAGCTCGATGCGGTACGCCGCCGGGAACCCGCGCAGGTAGCCGGTGTAGGTGATGAAGCGGTTGCCGCCGCCCCATCGCGGGAAGAGGTTGATGCCGCGGTCCTGCGTCAGCTGCACGAGCCCCGCGCCGTCGCTGTCGCAGAGGTAGAGCTCCTTCTTCCCCGTCCCGTTGCCGACGAGGACGAGCTTCGACGACGCGAACCCCTCGCGGCCCGTCGCCGCCTTCACAATCTCGTCCGCCACGCGGTGCGCGAGCGCGCGGACCTCGGCCGTCGTGGCCTCGTAGGACTTCCCCAGGATCTGCCCGCCGCGGGCCGGGCAGAGGACCACGCACTTCACCGCGACCCGGCCGCCGGCATCCGCCGCGTCGCCGGTCACGCGGAACTCGCCGCCGCCCGCCGTGATCCGGAACCAGCCCGACCGCTCGAGGTCCGCCTTCGCAACCTTCGCGAACAGCGCGCCTCCGGTCCCGGCCGCCGTGAAGCCGCTCCAGTCCATCGACGACCGCTCGCCGCCGGCCTTGCTGACCACCACGTCCTGCGACGGCGCCTTCAGCGCCGCCGCCGCCAGGACCACCGCCACGAAGATCGTTCCGCGCATGTGCGTGCTTCCCCCGGGATCCGCCCGTATCGGACCGCGGCCGTATCCGCCGCGAAATGACAGTTTGCGAAACCCGGGCCCGGGGATAAAGTGAAATCGTCGGGGCACGGAAGACGAACTGTCCGGCGACGGGGGTTCCACGTGAACGGATGGACGACAGTGGCGCGCAGGACGATCCTCGCGCACAGCCGGTTTCTCACGGTCGAGGAGCACGACGTGCGCCTGCCCGACGGCCGGCGGATCGACGGATGGCCGTGGGTCGTCACCCCGGACTACGTCAACGTCGTCGCCATCACCGGCGACGGTCGCGCGCTGTGCCTGGAGGTGGACAAGTACGCCTGCGACGCCCCCTCCCTTTCCCTTCCCGGCGGCTTCATCGAGGCCGGCGAGACGCCGCTCGACGCGGCCCGTCGCGAACTCCGCGAGGAGACCGGCCACTCCGCCTCCGACTGGACCGCGCTGGGGTCCTACGCCGTCGACGGCAACCGCGGCGCCGGGCATGCGCACTTCTTCCTCGCGACCGGCGCGGCGCCCACCGGCGGCGCCGTCGCCGACGACCTCGAGAATCCCACGTGCGTCGCGCTCGACCGCGACGCCGTCGCGGCGGCCGTACGGGAGGGCGCCTTCCGCTGCCTGCCCTGGGCCGCGGGCGCCGCCATCGCCCTCGCCCACTGGCCCGCGCCGCCCGGCGGCGGGAGGAGATCCCCATGAACGCCCATCCGTTCCGGCGCTGCACCTGCGGACACACGTGGATGACCCTGGAGGACTTCCTCGGCGATCCCGACGTGACCCTGGTCGGCTACCAGGTCGACTTCGAGGTCCTGCACCTCGGTCTCCTGCTCTTCAACCATTCCTGCCGGACCACGATCTCGTTCGAGGCCGGGGTCTTCCGCGGCCTCTACAACGGCCCGGTGTTCGAGCGGAGGGCCGACGGGGCCCCCGACTGCCCGGGCCACTGCGTCCACCGCGACAACTTCGAGCGGTGCCCCGTCGAGTGCGAGTGCGCCTACATCCGGGAGATCCTGCAGGTCATCCGCGCCTGGCCGAAGCGCCCGCGCTGACCCGGAGCCAGGCCCGCAGCAGGCCCGCCGCGCCGCGGGCGCCGCCGCGGAGGACCCCGTCGAAGGCCCGCAACGTCTCCTCGGCCATGACCCGGTGGACCTCCGACTGCGTGAGCCGGTGGAGGCGGGCGAGGACGAGGCACGCGACGGCGTTGCCCGACGGGAGCGCGTCGTCGTACGGGTCGCGGATCCGCGCGACCTGCGGAGCTGCGTCGTCGGCCGTCAGGAAGAACCCGCCGCGCACCCGGTCGCGGAAGCGCCCGAGAAGGTCCCCGGCCAGATCGCCGGCGCGGTCGAGCCAGGCCTCGCCTCCCACGGCGTCGTGAAGGTCGAGACAACCGGCCGCGAGAAACGCGACATCGTCGAGGCACGCGTCGTGATGCGCGGCGCCCGCGGCGAAGGAGCGCCGGAGGCGGCCGGCCCCGTCGCGAAGGTGCGTCCACGCGAACTCCCCGGCGGCCGCGGCGGCCTCGATCCAGGCGGGCTCCCCCAGCGCGCGGCCCGCGGTGGCGAGCGCGCCGATGGCCAGTCCGTTCCACGCGGCGAGGATCTTGTCGTCGAGGGCCGGGCGCGGACGCGTCCCGCGCGCGCGGAGGAGGCGCGCCATCACCGCGGGGATCCGGGCTTCGTCCTCCGGCAGGCCGCCGCCGGTCCGGTGCAGGAGGTTGAGACCGGTCGGCCGCCCCGTGGCCTCGTCATGCGCGTTGCCCCCGGGCACGGCGCCGAAGACGCGCCGCACGAGGGCGTGGTCGTCCGCGCCGAGCGCCTCCGCGAGTTCGCGGTCGTCCCACAGGTAGAAGCGGCCCTCGCCGCCGGGGCTGTCGGCGTCGAGCGCGGTGAAGAAGCCCCCGCCGGGAGCGCGCATCTCGCGCAGCATCCAGCCGGCGATCCCGCGCGCGGTGGCCGCGAAGTCCGGGCGCGAGGCGCGGACCGATGCGGCGGCGTAGACGGCGAGCAGCCGCGCGTTGTCGCTCAGCATCTTCTCGAAGTGCGGGAGGAACCAGCGCGTGTCCACGGCGTAGCGATGGAAGCCGCCGCCGACCGCGTCGTGGATGCCGCCGGCCTGCATGGCGTCCAGCGTGCGGACGACCATCCCGAGCCACTCCCCGGCCCCGGTCGCGGCGTGAAGGTCGAGCAGCAGCTCCAGCTCTCCGTGGGGCGGGAACTTCGGCGCGCCGCGGAAGCCGCCGTGGTGGGCGTCGAAATCCCCGCGCAGCCATGCGCCCGCGGCGGCGACGGGGTCGGCCGCGGCGACGGCGGCCGGCGGCGCGGGGTCGCCCGCGGGATCCGCCGCGCGGCGCACCGCCGCGGTCACCTCGTCGGCCTGCCGCTCGACGTCCGGCCGCCGGGTCCGCCACACCGCGTCGATGCGCTCCGCGAGCGTCCGCAGGCCCATCGCCCCGCCGCGGTCCTCCGGCGGCAGGTAGGTGCCCGCGAACCACGGCCGGCCGTCGGGCGTGAGCCACACCGAGTTCGGCCATCCGCCGTGGCCGGTCATGAGCTGCGTCGCCCGCATGTAGATGGCATCGACGTCCGGGTGCTCCTCGCGGTCGACCTTCACGCACACGAAGAGCCGGTTGAGGACCTCCGCCATCGCCGGGTCCTCGAAGGACTCGTGCGCCATCACGTGGCACCAGTGGCAGGACGAGTAGCCGACGGAGAGGAAGACGGGGCGGTCGAGACGACGCGCCTCCGCGAAGGCCCCGGGACCCCACGGATGCCAGTCGACCGGGTTGGCCGCATGCTGCCGCAGGTACGGACTCGGAGATCCCGCCAGCCGGCCGGCGCGGATCACGGGCGTGTCGTCGTTCATGCGTACACCGTACCGCGCGCGCCGGCGGGATCAACCGCGACGGGCGCGCGCCGGTCACCCGGCCGCGTCGAGGCCGCGGAACTCGCCGGGGTCGGGATCGCGCGCCAGGACGGCGCGGGCCGCGGAGACCACGGCCGCCGCGAAGCCCTCCGCCGTCGGCGCGCCGGACGGGTCGAGCCACTGGAGCCGGCCCGGACCGCGCGAGAAGAGGCGGTGGCAGATCTCGGCCCCGGTGCGGCCCCAGTCCGTGATCCCCGCCGCGCGCGGGGCCCGGCGCGACCGGCCCGTCACGCGCGCGTACAGCGTCCGGAGCGCCGCGGCGGACGGACGTTCGACGCGGATGCGCACCTGGAAGGCCGAGTCGCCGGGCGCCCACGCGAAGAGCTCGACGCACCCGGACCGGACGGACGGCCCGATGACGGCCACGGGGCCGGGGCCCGGCCGGTAGCGGCTCGCCCCCTCCTCGACGCGGCGCTGCACGTTGACGTCGGGTCCGCCCTCGCGGATCCACTTCTCCTCGACGAGCAGCGCCTCGAGTTCCGACCCGACCGGGCGGCATTCGAGGGTTCGGACCCGTTCGCGCAGCATCCGGACCTTCGGCCCCGGCGCCGATGCGGGCCGGAAGTACTCCGACATCCGGCGGCGGAGGCTCGACGACTTCCCCACGTAGAGAAGGCGGCCCTCCGTGTCGCGCATCGCGTAGACGCCGGGCGCTTCCGGCAGGGCGGCGAGCGCGGCCTCGTCGAAGGCGTAGCGATCGAACGGCGCCGGCTTCCGGGCCGCCCCGGCCGCGGCGAGGAGCCCCGGCCAGTCGAGGCCGCGCCGGCCCGCCGCGGCGACGACGGCCCAGAGGAGGTCCTCGTGCGCGGGCGACAGGGGCGACGCCGCGTCATCGACCGCCGGAAGCCCGTACGCGCGGAGGATGGCCCCGGTGGACGACGACGGACGGAGACCGTCCGCCAGCGCGATCGCGGAGCGCCGGAGATCCAGGATCCGGTAGCAGGCGAGGATCGCCGGCGTGGCGACGCGCACCAGGAGCGCCGGGCACCCGCCGCCCCAGATCGCAAGGACGTGCGGAGGGCCGGCCACGGCGCGGAGCATCCCGTTGAGACCGTCGAAGAAGGCGGGGTCCGCCTCCCGCAGGTTCGTGCCCGCCGTCCACCGGCGGACCGCGCGCCCCCCGTCGAACAGCACCGCCCGGGCATCCGCGGCGCCGGAGGCGGGATCCCGGCGCGCCCCGAGCAGGCAGAGGCGGAATCCGTCGGCGAAGGCTTCGTTCTCGATCGGCGTCACTGCGGCTCGGCCATCAGCGTCGCGACGGACTCGAGGAGCATCGAGCCCTCGAGGTTCCTCCCGCGAATCCGGCCGTGGCGGTCGATCAGGAAATTGGCGGTCTCCCCGGGGATCCCGAGCTTCACGATGAGGTCGCGCGCCGAACGCCCCTCCACCTGCGGCCACGTCATGCCCGGCGTCCGCGCCGCGTAGCTCCGGATGCCGTCGGCGGCGAGGTTCTGGCAGATGCCGATCACCTCGAAGCCCTGCGCGCCGTGCTTGTCCCGCGCCTGGCGGATGAACGGCTGGTTGCGGGCCCACGGCACCGATCCGGCGACCCAGAAGTCGAGCAGCACGACCCGCCCCTGGAGCGAGCCCGGCGCGTACTGCAGGCCCTGGATGTCGGTGAGCGAGAAGTCGGGGATGCGCGCGCCGGCCGAGGCCATGGCCTGGTCGAGGTACTTCTGCATCCCGAGGATCACCCGCGACTCCGTCTGCGGCGACCGCGGCCGGACCATCGTGATGGAGGGCGAGCCCGACGCGTCGGGGGCGTAGACGAGCGGGGCCGGATCGTAGAGCGGACTCCCCTTGTAGGCGACCATCAGGCGGCGGATCGCGTCGGAGTCGCCCACGCGCGCGAGCATCTCGGCCTCCGTCAGGTAGATCTGGCGTACCGCGGGCAGGGCCTGCGCGCCGAAGCGCTCGCGCGTCATCCGCAGGATGGTCGCCGCCTGCGCGGGATCGCGCCGCAGGTCGCCCCACGCGCGGGCGCGCGCGACGGACGCCTCGATCGCCACGGCGGTTTCGCCCGCGGCCTCGGCGCGGGAGGCGAGGTCGGCGAGCCGGCTGACGACGTCGGTCCACTGCCGCTCCGGGATCACGCGGTCGCCGAGCGCGCGAAGGGACGTGGTCAGCACGTGCAGTTCCCCGCGAAAATCGGCCTGGGCGGCGGCCATCGCCGTCCCGAACGCCAGGACCGCCGGGCACGCGGCCGCCCGGATCCACTGCAGGGTCGACAGTCTCCGTTTCATGGTGTGTGTCATCGCACGGTCATTCTATCACAATCCGGCGCGCCGAACAGTGCCGCATCGAGATGCGCGAGCCACGCGCGCCGCTTGTCCGCGGCGGTGCGCGACGCGTGCGCCGGGCTGGTCGACGGAAGCCGCGCGGTGGGGATCGCCGCCCCGCGCGGCCCCAGCCGCGGCGCCACGTGGAGGCGGAAGAGCCGCTCGGCGGGACCGCCGTTGAAGAGGATCGCGCGGATCCCCGGGCACCGCGCCAGCAGTCCCGCGATGTCGTTCGGAATCACGCTCGCCGGATCGATGTCCGCGTCGAGGCTGCCCGCCCGTCGGCAGGCGCGGGCGACGTCCCACAGCGCGATCCGCGCGCGCCGCAGCCCCGCGCACCGCCGCGCGTACGGCGCGGACGCGGGCACGCCGGTCCGCGCCGCGAGGATCCCCCAGAACGCATTCCGGGGATGCGCGTAGTACTCGCGCGCCGCGAGCGACGCGACGCCGGGCATCGTCCCGAGGAGAAGCACGCGCGCATCGCGCCGCGCCACCGGAGGAAACGAGACCGCCGGGGACGCCGTCCGCCCGCGCCGCGACCCCCGCGATGTCGTCATGACGCCATCCTCGAACCGCCGGCGCGCCGGGCGGCCCGGATCGGGCCTACGCCCCGGGCGGCCCCCCGGGACCGGCCTCCGCGGGGCCGGCCTCCGCGGGGCCGCGGAGGCGGTGGGCGATGTACAGCGCCGCCGAGAGGGCCAGCACGAGACCCGCGATGCCCGCCATGTAGGCCGCGTCGTACTTCTCCAGGTCGAGCACGATGACCTTCCGCGCCACGGCGATCAGCGCCACCATCAGCACCGCATGCACGTCGAGATGGCGGTGCGTCACGTAGAGACGGACGACGTAGATCATCTCGATCGCGATCAGGATCATGAGGAACAGGCCGAGGATCTCGAGCATTTCGCGCACCTCGAGAACCCCGATCGGAGGCGCAAGGAGGTCCCGGGCGAGCAGCACCGCCAGGTCGATCGTGCCCGCGACGACCACCACCGCCAGCAGCCCCATCAGGACCCGGACGACCCACTGGACCACCGAGTCGATGAACGTCACCATGTCCGCACCTCCTCCGGCGGGCGCGTCAGTCCCCGGGCCGGTCGGTCACCGCGCCCTCGGATGCCGTCCGCACCGTCGCAGCATACTTCGCCAGGACGCCGCGCGCGACCCGCGGCGGCGGCGGTCTCCAGCGCGCCAGCCTCCGCCGGATCTCGGCCGCGGGGAGGTCGAGCGAGAGCGTCCTGCGCTCCGCGTCGATGGACACCGGGTCGCCGGCGCGCACGACGGCCAGCGGCCCGCCGCGGGAGGCCTCGGGCGTCACGTGGCCGACGACGAAGCCGTGGCTGCCGCCCGAGAAGCGGCCGTCGGTCACGAGCGCCACGTCCCTCCCGAGCCCCCGCCCCATCACCGCGGACGTCGGCGCGAGCATCTCGCGCATGCCCGGCCCGCCGCGCGGTCCCTCGTGGCGGATGACGATCACGTGGCCCTTCCGCACGCGGCCGTCGAGGATCGCCGCCAGCGCGGTCTCCTCGGATTCGAAGACGATCGCCCGCCCCGCGAACCGCGTCCCCTCCTTGCCCGAGATCTTCGCCACGGCCCCCCCCGGCGCGAGGTTGCCGCGCAGGATCACGAGGTGGCCGGTGGGCTTGATCGGATCCGACAGCGGCCGGACGATCCGCTGGCGCGCCGGGTACGGCCGCACCCCCCGGAGATTCTCGCGGAGGGTGCGCCCCGTGACCGTCAGGCACGAGCCGTCCATCAGCCCCTCCTCGACGAGCGTCCGCATGAGCGGGGCCGTGCCGCCGATGCGGACGAGGTCGGTCATCAGGAACGCGCCGCTGGGCTTGAGGTCCGCGAGAACGGGCGTGCGGGCGCCGACCGCGGTGAAGTCGTCGAGGGTCAGGCGGACGCCCGCGGCGTCGGCCATCGCGATCAGGTGCAGCACGGCGTTGGTCGACCCGCCCAGCGCGGTCACGACGGCGATGGCGTTGAGAAACGCCGCGCGCGTGAGGATGTCGCGCGGCCGGATGCCGCGCCGGAGGAGGTTCAGGACGGCCGCACCCGCCTCCCGGCAGTCGCGGCGCTTCGCGGCGGAAACGGCGGTCTGCGCGCCGCTGTTCGTCAGGCTCATGCCCATCGCCTCGATCGCGGAGGCCATCGTGTTGGCGGTGTACATGCCGCCGCACGATCCCGGGCCGGGGATCGCGCACGCCTCGATCCGCGCGAGCTCCCGGTCGCCGAGGTCGCCGCGCGCGCGGCGGCCCACGGCCTCGAAGACCGACACGATGTCGACGTCGCGTCCCGCGTGGCGGCCGGGGAGGATGGTGCCGCCGTAGACGAAGACCGCGGGCCGGTCGAGCCGCGCGATGGCGATCAGGCAGCCCGGCATGTTCTTGTCGCACCCGCCGATCGCGACGAGGCCGTCGAACTGCGAGCAGCCGGCGACGGTCTCGATCGAGTCCGCGATCACCTCGCGCGAGACGAGGGAGTAGCGCATCCCCCCCGTGCCCATCGAGATCCCGTCGGAGATCGTGATGGTGTTGAAGATGACGGCCTTCCCGCCCGCGGCGTCGACGCCCCGCGCCGCCTCGCGCGCGAGACGGTCGATGTGCATGTTGCACGGCGTCACCTGGCTCCACGTCGATGCGACGCCGACCTGGGACCTGCGGAAGTCCGCGCGCGTGAAGCCCACGGCGTGCAGCATCGCGCGGCTCGGGGCGCGCTCGACGCCCTCGGTGACGGCTCGCGACCAGCGGCGCGCGAGCGAGACCGCGCCGCATTCGCCCCGACGGCAGGAACGGGAATTCATGACGGTTTCTCCGCGGTTCGTGGTCCGCGAACGACCGGGCCGCCCTCCGGACGGGATCCACCCGGCCCGGCGGAGCCGGGTTCAGGCCTCGTTGCCGGGCTCGGGACGGTCCGCGGGGGGATCGTCGATCGGGGCCGGAGGCTCGACCGGCTGGCGCTGCTGCTGCTGCCGGAAGTCCTGCCGGCGGCCGCCGTGCCGGCGGAACCCGCCGCCCTGGCCGCCGCGCGGCTGGAAGTTCCCGCCGCCCCCGCCGCCGCCGCCGAAGCGGCTGTTTCCGCCGTAGCCGCCACCGCCCTGGCCGCCCTGGCCGAAGGCGGCCGGCTGGCCGTAGCCGGTCCGGCCGTAGTTCGTCGCGGGCTGGCCCCCGTGCCCGCCGAAATTGCCGCCCTGGCCGCCGCGGCCACGCGACTGGAGCTCGTGGGCGATGTCCTTGAGCAACTGCGCCAGCTCGTTCATCGGCATGCGCCGGAGGTCGAGTCTCATGAAGGAACTCCTTCCCTTCTCAGTACCGCGGCCCGTTCCCGGGGGCCGCCGTGCGTCATCCGACACCGCCCGGCGACCGGGCGGATCCTTGTTCATGCAGGGGCCCGGGGCATCCGGGGCCCTTCTCCGCCGTCCGAACGGCTACATCGCCGTGAAGCACAGCGTCGCGTTGTGGCCGCCAAACCCGAGCGAGTTGTTGAGGCACGCGTTCACCTTCGCCCCGCGCGCCGCGTTCGGCACGTAGTCCAGGTCGCATTCCGGGTCGGGCGTCGTGTAGTTGATCGTCGGCGGAACCACGCCCTTGTGGATCGCCATGGCGCAGGCCAGCGATTCGATCGCGCCGGCGGCGCCCAGCAGATGGCCGGTCATGGACTTCGTCGACGAGATCATGACCTTCCGCGCCCGGGCCTCTCCGAGGGCGCTCTTGATCGCCTTCGTCTCGCACTTGTCGTTGAGCTCGGTGCTGGTGCCGTGGGCGTTGATGTAGTCGATCTGCTCCGGCGCGAGCCGCGCGTCGGCGACGGCCAGGCTCATGGCCCGGGCGGCGCCCGCGCCCTGGTCGTCCGGCGCGGTCATGTGGAAGGCGTCGCAGGTGCGGCCGTACCCGGACAGCTCGCAGTAGATGCGGGCGCCGCGCTTCACGGCATGCCCGTACTCCTCCAGGACGAGCGTCCCGGCCCCCTCGCCGATCACGAAGCCGTCCCGGTCCTTGTCGAACGGCCGGCTGGCGCGGGTGGGATCGTCGTTGCGGGTGCTCAGCGCGCGCATGGCGCAGAAGCCGCCGACGCCGAGCTCCATGATCGGCGCCTCGGCGCCGCCCGCCAGGATGACGTCCGCGTCGCCCTCGCGGATGATCCGCAGGGACTCGCCGATCGAGTGGGTGGCGGTCGCACAGGCGGAGATCACGGCGAAATTCGGCCCGCGGAGGCCGTGCTCGATCGCGATCAACCCCGAGAGGATGTTCGTGATCATCTGCGGGATCATGAACGGCGAGAAGCGCGACGGACCGCGCTCCATGAAGACCTTGCTCTGCTGGAACAGCACCTGCAGGCCGCCGATGCCGCTGCCGACGAGCACGCCGCACCGCCACGGGTCCTCGCGGGAGAAGTCGATGCCGGAATCCGCGACGGCCAGCTTCGAGGCGGCGATCCCGTACCTGCAGAACGGGTCCATCCGCCGCTGTTCCTTCTTCGGTACGAAGTCATCGACGTTGAACTCGACGACCTCGCCGGCGATCCGTGAGTCGAACGCGGCCGCGTCGAAGCCCTGGATCGGCCGGATTCCGGACCGCCCCTCCACCATCCGGTTCCACACCGTCTCCACGGTGCATCCCAGCGGCGAAACGACGCCCATCCCCGTGACCACGACTCTGCGACGATCCGACATGCACGGCCTCCCGATCGCGGAATGGAAGGACACGCGGGGCCGGAAACGCGCCGCCGTCGGCGGACGTTTCCGGCCCCGGCAGGGGCTCCGGACCTAGTCCTTGAAGCCCTTTTCCTTCAGGTAGCTGATGACGCCGCCGACCGTGGTCAGCTTCTCGGCGTCCTCGTCCGGGATCTCCGCCCCGAACTCCTCCTCGAACGCCATGACGAGCTCGACCGTGTCCAGCGAATCCGCCCCCAGATCCTCGATGAAAGAGGCCTCGGGCGTGACCTGTTCGATGTTGACGCCGAGCTGCTCGGCGATGATGTTCTTGACCTTTTCTTCCAGTGCCATGTCCTGCCCCTTTCCCTTTCCCTCGTTGCCCGCCAACTACGCGGTGACCATGCCCCCGCACACCGAAACCACCTGCCCGGTCACGTAGGCGGAGTCGTCGCCCGCAAGGAACAACACGACCCGCGCCACGTCGTCCGGCTCGCCGAACCGGGCGAGCGGGATCTGTTCCAGCATCTTCTTCTGAATGTCCTCCGGCAGCTTCTCGGTCATCTTCGTCCGGATGAACCCCGGCGCCACCGCGTTGGCCCTCACGTTCCGGGACGCCAGTTCCTTGGCCACCGACTTGGTCAGCGCGATCACGCCGGCCTTCGACGCGGCGTAGTTGCACTGCCCGGCGTTGCCGATCAGCCCGATGATCGAGGCGATATTGACGATCGACCCCGACCGCTGCTTCATCATCAGCCGGGACACGGCCTTTGTAAACAGGAAAGTGCCCTTGAGGTTGATGTCCAGCACGGCATCCCAGTCGGCCTCGGACATCCGGGCGAGGAACGTGTCCTTCGTGATGCCGGCGTTGTTGACCAGCACATCGATGCGGCCGAAGGCGGCGCCCGCCTTGTCGACGACCTCGGCCACCTGGGCGGCCTGGCTGACGTCGCACGCGAAGCACTCGACCCGCCGGCCCGCCTCGCGGACCTTGCCGGCCGTCTCCTCGAGCCACGCGGCGTCCAGGTCGCACAGCGCGATGTCAGCCCCGGCCGAGGCCAGGCGGACCGCGATCGCCTGCCCGATGCCCCGCGCGGCACCCGTCACCAGCGCAACCCTGCCGTCCAATGATCCCATGTCGATCCACTCCCCTCCGCCCGACCGGGCCGGATCAGATCGTCGCAGCCACAGCCTGAAGACTCGGAAGGTCGGAGATGTTATGGAGTTCCGCCTCCCTGTCAATACGCTTCACAAGGCCGGTCAGGATCCGGCCGGGTCCGCATTCGACGTATCTTCCAACACCCTGGGAAGAAAGATATTGCACGCATTCAACCCATCGAACCGAGGATGTGACCTGCCGGACCATGGCCTGCCTGATGTCCTCCGGTCCGCCGTGGGGACGGCCCGTGGCGTTGGACATGACGGGGAACCGCGGCGCCGCGAAGGCGACGCCCGCGAGGCGGCCGGCGAGCCGGTCGGCCGCCGGCTTCATCAGGCTGGAATGGAAGGCCCCGGCCACCGGCAACCGCACGGCGCGCTTGGCCTTGAGTTCGACGGCCACCTTCTCGGCGGCGTCGATCGCCTCGCGGGTGCCGGACAGCACGGTCTGGGACGGCTCGTTGAAGTTGGCCACCTCGGCGCCCGAGCGGGCGGCGATCGGCTCGATCGCCTCGCGGGGGAGGCCGAGGACCGCCAGCATCGCGCCGGGGTTCTGCTCGCAAGCCTCCTGCATGAAGCGACCGCGGGCCTGGAGGATGCGGAGGGCGTCCTCGAACGAGACGGCCCCGGCGGCGCACAGGGCGCTCCATTCGCCCAGACTGTGCCCGGCGGAAAACGCCCAGGCCATGCCCGGTTTCGCCCGGGAGAGGGCCTCCGCGCAGGCCATGCTGACGGTGAAGATCGCCGGCTGCGCCCGGTCGGACCGCGTCAGTTCGGTGTCGGGCCCCTCGAAGCAGACCTTCGCCAGGTCGAAGCCGAGCACCTCCGACGCACGGCGGAAGAGCGCGCCGGCCTCCGGCACCTGCTCCGCCAGATCGCGGCCCATCCCGACCGCCTGCGCCCCCTGCCCCGGAAACAGCCATGCGGTCGGCTTCATCCTTCCGCCCCCTTCGCCCATTCGAGGACCATCGCGCCCCACGTGAACCCGCCGCCGAACGCGACGAAGAGCACCTTCTGCCCCTTCCGGATCCGCCCGTCCCGAACGGCCTCGTCGAGCGCCAGGCCGATCGAGGCCCCCGACGTATTGCCGTAGGTCTGCACGTTGACGATGCACTTCTCTGCCGGCATCCCGAGCCGCTCCGCGATCGCCGAGATGATGCGGAGGTTGGCCTGGTGCGGAATGATCCAGTCGATGTCCGCCACCTGCAGCCCGGCCCGCGCGATCGCCGTCTGCGCCGCGCGGACCATGTTGGTGACGGCGTGCTTGAAGACCTCCTTGCCGCTCATGCGGAGGAAGTGCTCGCGCGCCGCCACGGTCCCGCCCGTCGCCGGCTTCCGCGAGCCGCCCGCGGGGACGAGGAGCAGATCGGTCAGGGAGCCGTCGGACCCCAGCGACGCGGTCAGGATGCCCCTCTCGCCGGGCGCGGCCGCCTTGAGGACGACGGCTCCGGCGCCGTCGCCGAAGAGCACGCAGGTCGCCCGGTCCTGCCAGTCGAGGATCGAACTCATCTTCTCCGCGCCGATGACCAGCGCGTTGGTGACGGCGCCCGCGGCGATGAAGTTCCGGGCGGTCTCGACCGCGTAGACGAAGCCCGAGCAGGCGGCCTCGAGCCCCATGCAGAAGGCCTTCGTCGCGCCGATCTTGTCCTGGACCACGCAGGCGGTGTTCGGGAAGGGATAGTCCGGCGTGATGGTCGCCACGACGATCATCTCGACGTCCCCGGCGGCCAGGCCGGCATCGGCCAGCGCGCGGCGGGCCGCCTCGGACGCCAGGTCCGACGTGGCCGTCCCCGGCCCGGCGATCCGGCGCTCCTTCATGCCGGTGCGCGAGACGATCCACTCGTCCGTCGTGTCGACGATCGCCTGGAGGTCCTGGTTCGTCATCACGCGCTCCGGCGCGAACGAGCCGGTTCCCGCGATGACGGCGGGGCGGAGGGCTCCGGCCCTGGGGGCGGAGGCGGGGCTCATGCGGACCTCAGTTCGCGGACGCCGGCCTCGATCTGCCGGGAAACGTCGCGGCGGATCGCCTCCGCCGAAACCCGGATCGCGTTGTAGACCGCGCGCGCCGACGAGGCCCCGTGGCCGATGATGCAGATGCCGTTCGCGCCGAGCAGCGGCGCGCCGCCGTACGAGGACGGATCCGCCCGCTGCCGGAGCGCGTCGAGCCCCGGCTTGACCATCAGCGCGCCGAGTTTGCGCCGGACGGTCTTCGTCAGTTCCGACTTCAGCAGCGCCCCGAAGTAGTGGCCGACGCTCTCGCTCGTCTTGAGGACGACGTTGCCGACGAAGCCGTCGCAGACCACCACGTCGACCCGCTCCGTGAAGAGGTCGTGCCCCTCCACGTTGCCCCGGAACGTCAGCCGGGAGGCCTTCAGCATGGCGAAGGCCTCCTTCGTGATCTCGTTGCCCTTGGTGTCCTCGCCGCCGATGCTCATCAGGCCGACGCCGGGATCGCGGACGCCGAGGATCTCGCGCGCGTAGACCGTGCCCATCACGGCGAACTGGAAGAGCATCTCCGGCGTGCAGTCGGTGTTGGCGCCGGCATCGATCAGGACCCACGGCGTCGCGCCCGCGCCCGGCATCGTCGTGGCGATCGCGGGCCGCAGCACGCCGGGCAGCGTGCGCAGCTTGAGCGTCGTCGCCGCAACCGCGGCGCCGGTGTTCCCGGCGGAGAAGACCGCGTCCGCCGCTCCCGCCTTCACGAGGTCGACGGCGCGGCTGATCGAGGAGTCCTTCTTCCGGCGGACCGCCGTCGCGGGCGACTCGTCCATGCCCACAACCTCGGCCGCCTGCTGGATCCGGACACGCGCCGGAGGAGCCCCGCCCGGAAGAACCGCGCGGATCTCCGCCTCCCGGCCGACAAGGATCAACTCGTCAATGCCGGGCAGGCACCGGGCCGCCTCGAGCGTGCCCGCAACTATCTCACGAGGGGCGTGATCGCCCCCCATGGCATCGATGGCGATGCGCATCGGAGGCGATGCTTAGTCCGCCGTGATGCTCAGTACCTGCCGCTTGGCGTAGTAGCCGCAGGCAGGACAGACCCGGTGCGGCTGCGAGGGCGCACCGCATTGCCGGCACTTCGACAGCGCCGGCATCGCCTTCTTGTGCGACTTGATCCGCATCTGTTTGCGGCTCTTCGATTTCCGTCTCTTCGGAACGGCCATTTTCTCTCTCCCCAACCTCGCCGCGCACGGGAGGCTGTGTCATATCCGGAGCCCGTCGAGCGCACCCCAGCGTCCGCCATCGGAGGACGGACGGCACTCGCACGGCCCCTCGTTCAGATTCCTACCACACCGCGGACAGAGCCCCGCACAGGATTCGTCGCACAGCGGATTCGCCGGAAGGTTCAGGAGGATGGCCTCCCGAAGGTCCGGCGTCACGTCGACATCCCGCTGCCCTTCCTGCAGCTGATAATCGCGCAAGAAAGCAGGATCGCGGATCAAAGTCGAGAAGAAACCGCCGCACCGGCTGCATTCGGCGCGCAGCGGCGCCTCGACGTCCCCGCGCACGATCAGTTGCGGCTTCAGGACTTGGGCGAAGAGGCGGTACCGGACCGGCCCCTCCGGCGTGACGCCGTCGGACGGACGCAACTCGAGGATGGCGGGATCCTCCCCGCCCTCGAACGACGCCCCTTCCCCGGGGACCCTGGACACCTCGATCCGCATCGCCCGGCTACCCCGCCGCGAAGCCCGGTCGCGCCAGGCCCAGCTTGCGCTCCAGCGCCTTTCGCGAGGGCTCCGGGACGAACGGACGGACATCGCCCCCGAGCTCGGCGATCTGCCGGACCGTGCTGGAACTGACGTAGCTGTAGTCCTCGTTCGGCATCAGGAAGAGCGTCTCGATGTCCGGCGCCAGCTTGCGGTTCGTCAGCGCCATCTGGAACTCGATTTCAAAGTCGGAGAAGGCGCGCAGGCCCCGGACGAGAACCCCGACCTTCTTCGCCCGTGCGTAGGCGACGAGAAGGCCGTCGAAGGGCTCGACCTCCACCTTCGGGAATCCCGCGACGGACTCGCGGGCGATCGCCACGCGCTCGTCGAGGGAGAAGAGCGGGACCTTCGTCGTCCGCTCCGCCACGGCGAGGATCAGCCGCGGGAACACCCGCGCCGCCCGCTCGATGACGTCGAGATGCCCGAGCGTTATGGGGTCGAACGTTCCAGCGTAGATGGCGGCGCGATTCATGATGGGTCCCGGCGGGCACTATGCCACACGCGACGGCCCGGCGCGAACGGAAAGACGGTCAGAGCAGACGCATCTTGATTCCTGTCGAAACCGAGCCGTGTGCTCGGGATCCTCAGGATTCCCTTTCCATCGCCGGGAAAGGGAGAGCCCAGCCGAACGATCCTTGAATCAAGGCGAAGGCGATGCCGCGGCGCGCACCGGGTGGCCCCGAGTCCGCGAGGGGCCCGGCCGGGAACGCGGCAGACCGCCCCGGATGCAAGGCGACGAAGGGGGC
>Ga0194127_10000297_pt1 | contig 80203 bp, 77 predicted proteins | sample TA2KigC100mmetaG_FD_148624 | JGI IMG/M metagenome (GOLD analysis project Ga0194127, IMG submission 148624) | Freshwater microbial communities from Lake Tanganyika, Tanzania - TA2015036 Kigoma Deep Cast 100m | ecosystem: Environmental > Aquatic > Freshwater > Lake | place: Tanzania: Lake... | reverse complement strand
AAGCCCTACAAATATGGTATTATTGATCATGGGTCTGCCTCCTCGCATGTAGCTCTTTTCCTGCTATTATAGCAGGCCTAACCTACGTATCGCGTGTGGGGCTGGCCCTTCCATTATATCTATCTCTGAGGAGGACCTGCCATGTACCGTCGCCGAAACACTGTTTTGCTCACCCTGCTTGCGACCGTTCTCGCGCTGTCGATGCTCGCAGGCTGTTCGGCTGCGGTGAGCGAGCCGGACGTTAGCGAACCCGACGTGCCATCTGAAACTCCTGCACCGGATGAGCAGGGTTCCGCAGACGGTGAGCAACCTGCTGCGCAGTTTGCGTGGGCCGACATCGAACTCACGGACGTGTTGACCGGAGAGACGTTGCGTATCGCTGACTTCCGTGGGAAGCCGGTGCTCGTCAAAACGTTCGCGGTCTGGTGAAGCATCTGTCGCCGCCAGTTGGCGGAGACGAGCAAACTGACCCGCGAGACCGATGACGTCGTCGTGATCGCCGTCGATATCGATCAGAACGAGGATGAGCAGGCGGTCCGCGACCACATTGAGCGCAACGATTTCGCCGGCATATTTGTCGTGGCGCCGGCCGAAATGACAAGCCTTCTCATCGATGAGTACGGTACCGGAATCATCAACCCGCCGAGTTCGCCGAAGATTCTGCTCAACCCCGATCAGACCGACGCGGAGTTCTTCACCGGCGTCATGTCAGCGGCCGACCTGCTTGAGAAAGCGCAAGGTGCCCGGTGACGACGCTTGCCGATCTTGCGGTTACTTTCTGGCTCGGCGTTCTCACGCCGACAACCGCGCTGTGCGTGCTGCCGCTCTACCCCGCGTTTCTCTCGCGCCTGGCTCGCACCGTCGGAGAACGTCATGATTCACGCCGGTACCTTGCGCTCTTTGGCCTCCTCGTCAGCGTGGGCGTCATCGTGTTCATGGCGCTCATCGGCGTAGTGTTCACCATGTGGCTTCAGGAGTCTCTCACGCGCGTTATCGGCATCGTCTCGCCGATCGCCTTCGCGATCATCCTCGTCGCCGGCATTGTTCTGCTGGTGGGCTACAAACCCAAGCGCAAGGTCCGCCCGAACCGCATAGCCAATCCGTATCTGGCTGCGCTCGCATACGGCTTCTTCTTTGGCGCCATCGTCATTCCGTGCAACCCTGCCATCATCGCTGCGTTCTTCGCGCGCGTCGCAACAGCCACCGACGCGGTGGCCAACATCTCGCTATTCACCGCTTTCACACTTGGCATCTGCGCCCCGCTGATCGCTTTCTCGCTTGTGAGTCCCGCCGCGAGTCGATGGATGATCAGCGCTCTTGTGACCTACGAACGCCAGATCAGCGTCGTCGCTGGCCTGACGATGGTCGGTGTGGCGCTGTACTACTTAATCGTGGTGTTCGCCGTCTTTGGCTAGGAGCCGGCCACTACTACAATTCTGGGGTGAAGAATGAGTATCGAATTTGAAGTTTCAGATGTGATTCCAGCGACACCAGAAGAAGCCTATGAAGCTTGGCTTGATTCTGAAGAACATTCAAGAATGACAGGTGGTCAAGCAAAGGTCTCCCCCAATGTGGGTGATACTTTTGAAGCGTGGGATGGGTACATTCAAGGAAAGAATCTCGAACTAGAATATCCCAGAAGGATTCTTCAAGAGTGGCGAACAACTGAGTTTGATGAAACCGAAACAAATTCACGGTTGGAAATCTTATTCGAAAAGACAAGCGTGGGAGCAAGAGTTACTATCCGGCACTCCAATCTTCCTGCGCACGGAAAGCAGTATCAACAAGGCTGGATTGATGCATATTTCGGTCCAATGAAAGCCTACTTTGGGGATAAAATGAAAACAGACAAAGTGTAATGCATTTTCAGGCCAAAGTCTGTTTTTTGGTCTCAGTATGATAACGAAGATGCAAACGAAAGTTGTGAGTCCTTTGATCATATCATTACACTGACCTACGAATAATTAACACAAGGAGGATAGAAAAGTATGGAAAAATTGGATCGCACAAAGGATAACCCCTGGGTTCTCAGGACCCCTCCTGGAACAGCCGAGTACAAGATGCATATCGACGAGAAGGACGGCAAGCGCGTTCTGGTCTGCACTGTCGGCACGACGACCCTCTTCTATGATGCCCGTTGCGTGGATGATCTGTATACCATGCTAAAGGCGGCTGGTGATTGGGTGGAACTTGGCGGCGCTGATGAGCAAAAGCCCGCCAAGGAAGGGACAGTCGAGGCTTGGGGCCGCTCTCCGGACAACCCGATTGGCGGTTGGTATGGCTTGAAGAAGGGGCTGCGCGGGCGCTTTGGGGTCTATATCCCACCACTGATGGAGGTGCTTGGTCTCTGCGAGCTTGAGCATAACCCGAGGAACAATCGAATGCGCTCAATCTAGAACGATTCCCAGTTAGATGATCCTTTTTATCAAAAGGATCCATTATGGCTGTGAAGTTGTAAGGTATTATGGCAATAGAAACGGATGCTTTTGAAGTTATTATTGCAAGGATGGTTGAGCATCAGTATTTGATTATAAAGAGGTTTAGCGATATCTCTGTTTTAACGAAAAAGAGGGTTTTCAGCTATCAAATTGTATTAATTGATGTTTAAGCTATTTTTTGGTTTATTGTAAAGCCTCGATAGATATAATGACTGCACATTTAATGCCGTCTTAGCCTGGCCATCCTTTTTCAAGGTCGAATTTAGGTTCACCAATCACGACTATTCCCAGGTCACCGTTGACGGTAACCAGATTGCCTGTTTCAATCAACTCGGTATAGTGAAGCCTCGGGCAGAGGGATTATCAGGTCTTGTTGGGTATCCACTGGTAAACCTCCTGGAAGCGCCGCACATAGAAAAAGCGGATGACCTCAACGAGTATTAATCCCGATGTGGGTGACTTTATAAATTTCTCCAGGTAACTATGCCGCTTGATCAGCAGTGCGGCCCACTGATCAATCTCAGTGGGCTCTTGCAGGACCCTGGCTTTACCGGTTACGGTTGCAGCCCGAATCAGGTTGATGCTGTTCGGTTGCTGGGAGCGGTTGTCGATCAGCAGTGATACTTTTCCATTCCTGCAAATTAAAGTGTACTTTCTGGTCTGGGCCGGAGTCGCAAAGACAAACCGGTTAAGCTCTTCGTTAAAGGCGAAGCTGATCAGGTTGGTATAAGGTTGTTCGTCGCCCTGGGTCGATAATACGGCAAAAGGCTGCTCGATACAGAGATCCCTGATTTCGGTCACTATCTGTTCACCCATCTGTTCATTTCGGCCCTTGGTTACATCGATAAATTCCGGTTCATCATACTCCTTTTTGATCACCGCTGCCGATCCCTCCAGTCTCAACTCAAAACTAACATTTTTTACGATCTAATAATCATCAGTGTAATTCCAGTCAGCCAGCCCCCAATCCTTGTTTTTGTGTTTTCTTTTTATGAAAAATTCAAATTACCCCTTGATTACACCAGGCAGCTAATTATTTGTAAACGCCAGAAGTACCGGAAAATAAACGATCTGCATAGGGGAAAAACAGCTGTTGCTTAAGCTTTAAGTGGAAGCACATAGAAAAAAATGGCGAAAAAATGGCAGATACTGCCGCCGAGGACGAAGAGGTGCCAGATGGCGTGCATCAGCAGGCGTTCACGGCCGGCATAGAAGATCATGCCTAAGGTGTATGACAATCCCCCTGCGCCTAAAAAGATCATGCCACCTGTGCTTAAACCCCGGAACAGATCACCAATGGAAAAGACAATCAGCCAACCCATCACGAGGTAGAAAAGAGTGGAGATTACCACGTGTCGGTTGATGAAAAATATCTTATAGAGAATACCAAGCAAAGCCAAGCCCCAGATGATGCCAAACATTACCCAGCCACGCAAGCCTTGAAGGGTGACTAAGGTAAATGGAGTATAGGTGCCGGCTATGAGCAGGTAGATTGCTGAGTGGTCGACAATCCGCAAGATGCGCTTTGTTTCGGGGGCCTGGATGGCGTGATAAAAGGTGGAGGCCAGGTAAAGCAGCACCAAAGTTGAACCATAGATGCTAACACTGACGATGTGCCAGGCATTGCCGTAAAGGGCAGCAAAGACAACCAGCAAAACCAGACCGGCAATGGCCATGAGTGCCCCGATTCCGTGGGTTATGGTGTTTGCGATTTCATTGATGATTTTTATGCGTTTGGTGTTCTCCATGTTTTTGTAAAGTCCTTAGCTTATTCTGGCATTGTAATGCCGTTGCCGATTATACCACTTGCCGAAGCGGAGTGTCCAGTTGTTAAAAGCATTCAAAGTTAAACGGCCTCCTTCTGACATCTGTGAGCTGGAGAAAGGCTCTTAATGTTGTGACGCAGCTAAAATTTTGTTATTGTTTAGATGTGAGTAACTCCCGGCAAGCTTAAATCCTAAAAAGCAAAGGGGTTGATGTTAAGTTGATCAAGTGCAGCATGGAGCGGCTAGAAGATAAGATCAAGACTTTTGGTAAGTATGGCGATACCGGCAAGGGTGGGATAACCAGACTTTGTTTTACAGAGCCCAACCTGCAGGCGCGCGCTGAATTTTGCCGGCGCTGCGAGGCTCTTGGCCTGTCGGTTAAAACCGATGATATGGGTAATATCTATGCTACCAAGCCGGGTAAAGAGGATTTGCCTGCCATTGCTGTTGGCTCGCACCTTGATTCGGTGGTCAGGGGTGGCAATTTTGACGGCGTCCTGGGTGTGTTAACCGGTCTGGAGGCGCTGGAAACAATGATTGTTGAAGGAATTGAAACCCGCCATCCGATGACTGTGTTGGTCTGGACCAACGAGGAGGGTTCCCGGTTTCGGCCGGCGATGATGTCCTCTGGAGTGATTGCCGGTAAGTTTGACCAGGCCACCATGTTGGCGGTTAAGGATGAAGAAGGTATTGCTTTCAAAGATGCTCTGGAGGCCAGTGGTTTTAAGGGCGATGCGACTAATCGCTTTAGCACAAAGGGTTACAGCGCCTTCCTGGAACTGCATATCGAGCAGGGTCCGGTCCTGGAGGCCGAAGGTAAAGATATCGGTGTGGTGGAAGGAGTGCTGGGGATGGTTAATTACGAGATCAAGACCCGTGGCCAGGCCAACCATGCCGGCACCACTCCGATGCCGTTGCGTAAAGATGCCCTTTATGCAATGGTGGCGGTAATCCAGTACCTGCATGATGAACTGGACAAGCTTGATCCATCCCTGGTCTATACTACCGGTGAATTCAGTGGCGGTCCAAATGTTCACACTGTAATTCCGGATAACGTGCGCATTACCATTGATGCGCGGCACCGTGACCCGGAAGTGATCCGGCAGGTGGTAAAAGTAATTGAATCTTTACCGGCGGAAATCCGCGGTTGTCCAGTCACTTACCGTGAGCAGTGGGCTCGTAACACCATCGATTTCAAACCGGATATGGTAGGAATCGTGGAAGAGAGTACAAAAACTCTGGGCTACCCCTATAAGCGGATGTATAGCGGCGCCGGCCACGATGCCCAGTATATCGCTGATCTGGTACCGGCCACAATGATTTTTGTGCCGAGCGATACAGGGTTTAGTCACTGTGAAGAGGAGCATACCTCGTTGGAGCAATGCTGGAAAGGCGCCAATGTGATTCTGCACAGCCTGCTGGCCCTGGATCAAAAATAAACCCTAAAACCCCCTCCCCCTTGAGGGGGGAGGGTCGGGGTGGGGGTGTTCTCTAACCTCGAAATTGGAGGTGGGGGGTGAAGGCCAACCTGGTTTTCGCTACTTCTTCAAAAAGTCAAAAAATCCTTTTTTGACTGTAGGGTCTTCTCCTGTGAGTTCTGCTTCCGGGGCTCCTATTACTCCCTGGTGTTTCTTTAGTTCTTCTTCGAGTTTGTGTTTTTCTGCTTCAAGCTCAGCCTGCTCTCTGGCCATAGTATTTTCGCGCTCTCTTTGCTGCCTGGTCAACTCATCTTCCAGTTTCTTCTTCTCGTTTTCCAGTTCAGTGCGTGCTTTTTCAGCGGCAATTTCACGCTCTCTTTGCAGTTTGCTGATCTCATCTTCCAGCTTTTTATTCTCAGCTCCTAAGCTTTGTACCTGGCGCTGCAGCTCCTTTTTCAGGTTACGTACACTTTCCGATTTGATGTAGTTGTGAATACCGCGATAAATCATAAAAAAGATCATCACCATAATACCTCCGAGGGCTGATCCGAGAATTACCGCAAAAAGATTCAGATCGATCTGACCAAAGAGGTAACTAACAGTAACAATTTCACTGTTTGCGATCGCGACAGCTGCAATGGCGAAGGCTAACAGTAACATTAAGATAATGAAAAAAGTTCTCATTGCTGATACTCCTTCCTTAATAGAGTCAGGTCGACACATGGTTGATAATGTATATTAATTCCTAAGTGTAAACAATTTTGCCCCCTGCTCTGTTGTTTTTACTGCTGGTAGCGTATTATATTGGTCAGAGTTTGTCAATTAATAAGGGTTAGAGGATATTTCCTGGTTCAGCAGAAAATATTATAAGACATGACTAAGTTATTTTCCCCGGGAAAGGAGGGAGGAGATAAAGATGAGCAGCATAAAAGATTTTTGTTACATGCCTGCCACAGTTATTGCTGATCGGGTTAAGACAAAAAAGGTTTCGCCGACAGAAGTGGTAAAAACCTTTCTGGAGCGGATCGATATGATTAATCCCCTAATCAACGCTTATTGCACGGTGGCTGAAGAATCAGCCCTCAGAGCGGCTCGCGAGTTGGAAGAAAAGATAAAGGCCAAAATACCCATTGGGTCCCTGGCCGGAGTGCCGGTTTCCATCAAAGACGTAACCCTGACTAAAGGGATCAGAACTACATTTGGGTCGCTGTTATATAAAGATTATGTGCCGCAGATAGATTCACTGGTGGTGGAGCGTCTAAAAGCAGCAGGAGCAATCATTATGGGAAAAACCAACACCCCAGAATTCGCTGCCGGAGGTTCTACGTATAACGATCTATTTGGCCCTACCCGCACGCCTTGGAACACAGCGTATAATAGCGGAGGCTCCAGCGGTGGTTCTGCTGCCGCTGTAGCCGCCGGTCTCTGTGCATTGGCCGAGGGCAACGATCTGGGTGGATCACTAAGGATCCCGGCCAGTTTTTGCGGCATCGTGGGGATGAGGCCATCGCCGGGCCGGATACCCTTTTACCCCAATGATCTCTACTGGGATACGATGTCACTGGAAGGCCCAATGGCCCGCAATGTTGAAGATCTGGCTCTGATGTTTGATGTGCTGGCAGGACCTGATCGACGCAGCCCGGTGGCGTTGATGCCCGGTGAAGAAAGTTTCCATGAAAGCTTAAAAATGGGCCTTGGCAGTAAATGTAGCTTTAAGGTGGCTTGGAGCGATAACCTTAATCTAACGCCGGTTGATCATGAAGTGCTTCAGGTAGCCAGAAGATCGATTAAGACGTTTGAACAACTTGGATGCACGGTAATTGAAGATTGTCCTGATTACAGCGGATTGCAGGAGACGGCAGCAGTTTTGCGCGGGGTTCGCTATGCTGCCCTCTACCAGGACGAACTCGAAAAACCGGAGTTTTTAGAGCTGGTTAACCCAAATGTTATAAGCAACGCCAGGCAGGGGCTGGCTCTTTCGGCAGCGGCCATTGCCAAGGCAGATCAGTATCGCTCACGCCTTTGGCAGCAAATGCTCAGCTTTTTTGAGCGATATGACCTGATCGCTGTGCCAACCGTGCCAATTAAACCATTCCCGGCTGATACTGCTTATCCCACATCAATAAACGGCCAAGAGATGAAAAGCTATATTGATTGGATTATGCTGACCTATGCTTTTTCAGTTACCGGACTGCCGGCCATCAGTATCCCTTGTGGCTGGACAAAGGAGGGTTTTCCGGTTGGACTGCAACTGGCGGGCAAGCCGGGCGGCGAGCGCGAGCTGCTGATAGCTGCCGCCTGTTTCGAAAGCCGGCAATCGTGGCATGATCGCCGGCCACCCTTAAATGATTAAGCACTTCCCTCCAGACCGAGAGCGGCTGCTTCGGCCCGCATGGCATTGATTGTCTCCTGGATTACTTCATCGAGGCTCATCCCCAGCATGGCGGCCCCTTCTTCAATAATACTGCGATCGACTCCGGCGGCAAAATTTTTATTTTTATATTTCTTTTTCACCGAGCTTAGCTCTAAGTCGAGAATGCTTTTGCTGGGCCGCATTAAAATAGTGGCCACGATCAGGCCGGTTAGCTCATCGGTGGTATAAAGCACTTTTTCCATTGTTTCCAACGGTTCGACATCGGTGCAGATTTTCCAGCCGTGGCTGATGATCGCCCGGATATAATCTTCCGGCCAGCCCTCTTCAGTGAGGATCGCTTTGGTTTTATGACAGTGTTCCTCCGGGTATTGCTCGTAATCTAAGTCGTGAACCAGACCGATGACCCGCCACTTTTCCAGATCTCCCTCACCATATTTTTCGGCAAAATAGGTCATTACAGCTTCCACGGCCAGGGCATGCTTGATCAGGGCGTCACTTCGGTTATATTTTTTCAGTAAAGCCAATGCCTCTTCGCGGGTCGGTTTCTTCTCCATTGATGCATTTCCTCCTGTCTTTTTACAGTGGTATTCTTCTCTTTGCTCCAACTAGATCCTTCTTTCCGGAACGTTTTGATCTTTACAAAAAACATATGTTCGCCTATAATAGGCCAGGGAGGTGAAGCAGATAAAAACATTAGAAAACTGCATTCAGTCAATTATTGCATTGGAACCATGTTATGGGCCAAAAGGGGGAAACACAACCCGGATCTACACCCGCCAGGGTGAGGTGATTGAGGATAACCGCAGGCTAAAGACTATTTTGAACAGGTTTCTTAAGTATTACGGTTATGACTTGGTTGAGTTACGTAAGAACTATAAAAACTATCTCGGTTGTGGCCAGTGTGTTCCATTGCCGGTTAGTCACTATTTAGTTTTGGTTCCGCTTAAGATGCGGCATCCGCTGGTAGAAAACGATGGGGCGAGCGGATATGTTAGTGTTGCCGATGTTTTAAAAATTTGTGAAGAGGACAGCCTTGATACAGATCAGCGGATTAAGTGCCGCATTCATTTAAATGGTGGTTTAAGTATGCCCTGCTGCTTCACCCGACAGGTCATTGAAAAAAGGCTCAACCAGGGCCGCCTGGCCCTTGATCGTTACCGTCTTCTACACAATCAGGCAGGTATTCATCGGCAACAACCGCTGGTTATTGCCGAACAGGTCAGGAACGGTCCTGATTTGTATGAGAAGATTAACACAATCAGCAGCTTTTTATACCAGTTGTTGGCTGACGTTAGAATATAAAAAAACAGCTTATAATCAGCATGATTATCCTAATGCAAGCGGGGGTTACTATCACAGGGATAGAATCCCCCGCTAGTTCAGGTTACTGTTTCTGATAGATGTAGGCATCACCAAATCCTGCCGCCTGTGCTTCAGCCAGGCGCTGGCGGGCATTTTCAAGGTGGGCAAAAGCGCCTACCTGCACAGTGTAAAGGCCTGAGTGAGGGGATGATGTTGATGAGTTTGCAGTAGGGCTTGCCGATGCTGGCGATTCATTATTGCTTGAACCAAGGGCAATGCTGAGTCCGTCTGCCAGGCTGCCGGCCAGTGTTTCAGTAAAGAGCGGTTCCCGCCAGATCTGCGCCTCCCTTATGTTATCGAGAAAGAGTGATTCGATTAGTATAGCCGGGCGGGGGTTACTTTTCAGCACGTAAAAAGAAGCCCTTTTTAATCCGCGATCGACTATTTCCCAGCGGCCCAGAGCCTTCATAATCGCTCTATGGATCACCTGCTGCATCGGTACTGCCGGATCTTTGGCGCCCAGACCGCTGTAAATGAATGACTCAAAACCCTTTCCTCCTCCGGCATTGGCATGCAGTGATATAAAAAGATCGGCTTCAGCTCTTTTGCTTAAAGCGACGCGATCAGCCAGCGATACATAAATGTCGCGTTCGCGAGTTAGTAATATTTTGTAGCCACTTAGCCGGGCAGCAACTTTTAAGGCCAGAGCCAGGTTTAAATCTTTTTCTTTCAGACCATGATAACTTGCTCCTGAATCATATCCCCCGTGTCCGGGATCCAAAACTATTACCGGTTTTTGCATGTTGTTAGTTTTCCCTTCTACTATTCTTAATGATGGCCCTCTCCCTGCGCGGGAGAGGGTTTTGATCTAAGGTAGTGCGCCTACCTAATGCTTGACCAGGGCTTCCGATAGGGAATGGATGCTGTCGGTCAGGGTTTCCAGCTTACCCTCCAGACGCACCAGCAGGTAAATACTGACTGCAACGGGAAAGCCGAAATTGCCGATTAAAACAACCATTTCTTCCATTACCTTAACTCACCTCCTACAAAACAGGGGGCGGGCTGAGCCCACCCCCCTCAGTTTTAATATTCACCCAATACGTCTACTGTTCTGGAAACCACCTGGGCTTTGACCTTGCTTGCGAGGTCACCGCCGGAAGTGTTGAAAACATTGCGGCTGATTATCGAATCCATTACCGCTTCTACTTCCATTGCTGTTATTTCCGGGTCAGGATCTGCTATAGAAACAGTAGTGTTGCTATTAGCCGCATTGCGGAAGATCATCTGTAAAGTTGCGCTCATTTAATCACCTCCTTCGCTTGATAATTTTGTAACTTAGGAATTACTTTTACACTTCTTCAAGTTCGTACTCGTCTACCCGGCGCACAGCTTCCAGGGTGTGCAGCTGCAGGCTGCCAATCTCCTCTGCCAGTTCGAACAGGTCTTCGTTGTCCGCGGTGGTCTTAACGTTGGAGAAAGAGCGGGTGCGGTAGATCGGATTAAAATTGTCATCCAATCCGGTGTTCAGCCGCAATTGCAGGCGAGCGGTTAAAGGAATAGCGTTAACTGCCATTTGATTCACCTCCTTTCAAAGCGTTTTTGTGAAGCATCGTCATTTTAGTCTGTGGGGCCGGGGTGCGGCAAAGCCCAGGTTGGAGGATGAATTGGTGGGCACAAGCTAACCGGGCAAGTCGAGTTGTGCTGATCCGGATCGAAAAACTGAGATTTATTGTTTATCATAAATACGACCCAAACTAAGCCGTATTGTTTAAAAAAGTTATCCGGTTATAATGTAAGTGGAAGTTAAATGCTTTCGATCAAAGAGCGGTTTTGCTGATTAAAATTAGGGCCTTGAATGCCTGGTTGGCTATATAATAAGTGATAGGAGATCAGGAGAAAAAAATGATCATGGAATATTACAGGTTGGGCCGCCCAATCAATGCCCTGGCAGGGGTATTGGCGGTTTTTGTCAGCGCTTATGCTGCTGAGCCGCTTTCCTGGTGGCCGGTGATCGCCGCAGCACTGTCGGTATTATTGATTACCGTTTCGACCAATGCCTGGAACGATTATCTAGATATTGAAATTGACCGCATCAACAAACCCGCGCGGCCGCTACCGGCGGGAACGATCAGCCCGAAAGGGGCGCTCATCTTTTCTATAATCGGGACCGCTTTGTCCCTGTTAATTGCCACCTTAATTAACCTGCCGGCCTTTTTAATTACCGTTGGGGCTAACATTTTACTTTACCTTTATTCCTGGAAGTTAAAATGCACTGTTTTATGGGGGAATATAACTGTGGCCCTGATCGTTGGCCTCTGCTTTATTTTCGGTGGGGTGGCAGCCGGTAACACCGGCCCGACGCTGATGCTGGCCGCTACTGTTTTTATGGCAATGATGGGACGCGAAATCTTAAAGACTATGGCTGACTACCGGGGTGACCTTGCTCAGCGGTGCAATACAATTTCCACGGTAAAGGGTAAATTAGTGGCTCGCCGTTACACCATCATGTTTTTAGCCCTGTCAGCGGTTCTGATGCTGGTCACTTACTTTGTTGAACAGTATAGTCCCGTCTATTTGTACCTGATTATATTTGGTATCTACCCAATCCTGACCTATATTGCAATTAACACCAAAAGCGATGCCTCCGGCGAGATCCTTGAAAAGAACAGCACAATTATGAAATACAGCTTTTTTATTTGGTATTTGGCAGTGGTGCTGGGAGCAGGTTAGCCGAGTAGAGAGAGCAGGTAGATGACCATCGTGGTGCCGATCGGTACTGTTAGGTCGTCGATTGTTGAAGGCGACAACAGTTCGATTACTGTGCCGATCCCAGCGGTGATAAAAGAGTAAACGATGACAGTCCTTAAGGTTAGTTCGTGCTGGTTGATCGGGTTAAGCAGGCCAAAAAAAGAGAATGCGGCAAAACAGAGCACGAAGGCTGAAATAAAAAAGGTCAGCGAACCCTCTACGGTACGTTCTGTGCCGGTATAAGCAATCTTAATTTTAACCGTGCCATATTTTTTACCGATTACTGAAGCAAAGGTGTCACTGATGATCATAATCAGAATACCGCAGATCGGAAAATAAAGGCGGTCGGGAGCAAAAAAAACAAAGATGGCGATTAAGAGAGTAATTGAAACGCTGTAAAAGAAGGGGCCTTCAAGACGCCCGCTTCGTTCCTCAGCCTCTTCGCCGATCGATTCATAGAGCTCCTGCAGCTGTTTGACCGAACTGTCACGGGAGCTGAAAAAGACTACTATGGCCAAACTTAAGGCGATAAATACGGCAAAAAGGGGCATGATAAAAAAAGGGACAACCAAAACAATTAGTCCGGCGAAGAGATGCACAATCTTACGGGCGTGAAATTTTGAAATTATATTGTTCTTTTTCAGGAATACGGGGATAGCAATAGCCAGTAAAACATAACCGTAAGCAATACCAACCAGGGCTAGGTCATATAAAAGGTCTGATGTTGTATAGTTGGCTATGATCATCAGCAATTTCTGCATTAGCTAGGCATCACTCTTTCTTTTTGCGGGCCAGAGTACCAAACAGCTAAAGTATAGATAAGAAAAAGAGGCCTGTCAAGGCAAGGAACTGCAGATTCTTACGCCTGTTTGCCCTGCAGTTTGCCCTGCAAGCGTCTCTCCGGCAAATCCGCTCGGCCTATCCTTTACCTTAAGTTAAAGCTTACTGGTGAAAGCTTTGGCCAGGGGATTATGATCATTTAAATGGTGCACAAAAAGATCAACCAGACCGGGAAAGAGAAATAGGGTATTGGCTAAGGTGTGTTTTTTCCTTAAGCTTTTTAAAAGCTTTTTCCGGCAAAACATTTCGTACTGCGCCAGAGTATTTAGCGACAGGTCACCTTTAACCAAAGCTTGGTGAACCACTTCTGCTGCCAGTTGCCCCGAGAGTAAACTGCGGTTAATCCCGCCACCGGTTAGCGGGCTGATAAAACCGCCGGCGTCACCCACCAGCAGTGCTCCGGGAAACGCATACTGCAGGCCTTTCTGTGAGCCGAAGTTTAACGGCCAGCTGGCAATATTTTCAAGCTTAAAGCCAGGTTTTAGCCGGGGCTTGATCAGCGGCAGGTTCAAAAAGAGGTCGAGCATCTTTTTTAAATTACGCGGCTCGCTGCGAAAATGGTCTAAGCGCATCCCTAAGCCAATATTGGCCCGGTTGTCAGAAAGCGGAAAAATCCAGGCGTAGCCGGGCAGGATATGGTCATAGATATAAAATTCCACCTCCTGCGGATAAAGCTCGATATTATCAGCATAAGCCCGTATAGCGATAGCTCGGTGACATCTGGTATGGCGTTCTCTCCCTCGCAGGGCACGGGCCAGGTTGGAGGCAACACCGTCTGCACCGATAACAACTTTTGCCCGTATTTCTAAGCTCTCTTGCCCGTTGCTCACTTTAACTCCGGCTACCATGTTGTTTTCAATGATCGGCTTTTCTACAGCCGCCCGGTGAACTTTTGCACCTGCCCGAATCGCTTCTTCCCGGATCAGGGCATCAAAAAAGATGCGAGGCGCTACTGCGGCACTGTAACCGCCGGCGCTTTTAATTAACGGATAGCTTCTCTGGTGGCCTTTGGGCGATACCAGCCGCATGGATTTTAAGGGATAAATATTCCCGTTCTTGAAAGCCGCATCAATTGCTTCCCCCATCCCGGCAGTGTAAAGCAACTCCAGCGCTTTGGCTGGCAGGGCGTCACCACAGATTTTATCACGGGGGAAATCATCTTTGTCCAGTAATAGCACATCATGATTTTTTCCGGCTAATAGAGCTGCCGTGAATGCTCCGGCCGGCCCCGAACCGACAACAACTACTTCGTAATTTAGCTTATTGTTATTCACAACCGGTTATGCACCTCTTTGGAGTGGTCATTTTTTTGATTATAGCACGGCGCATTTGCTTTTGTGTTATATTTTTACAAACTATACTTATGTGTTAGTAGCCGCCGAAAATAGAATTATTTGAGCTGGTTTCGTTGCTGCCGAAGCAGGGAGGAATTTAGATTGAACAGCCGCAGGCAGGTAAGAGCTTCCCTGGTGATTATTCTTGCTGTGGTTGGATTGCTGATTTTAGTTTTTACTGTTGGCAAACTATTTGATACCGGGATAGAGAATAACAGCAACCCTGGTGGCGATCCCCTGGTTATTGTCTGGGAGCTAGTTGGCTCTGAAATCGACTACGATCTAATTGGGGACCTTGGCCCGGTGCAGGTAGTTGCTCCGACCTGGTTTCACTTAAGTGACGGCCTGGGCAATGTTCGCAGTGATTTTGATCCGCTTTATCGGCAGTGGGCCGGGGAGCGAGGCTACCAGGTTTGGGCCCTGGTTACCAATTCATTCGACCCGGATCTGACAGCGGATCTGTTGGTAAACAAACGGCACCGCAACCAATTTGCGCAAAATTTAGTTGACCTGGCGGTTGAAAATAAACTTGATGGGCTAAATATCGATTTTGAAAACTTTCACTACGATTTCCGTGATCACTTTACCAGCTTCATCACCGAGCTGGCTCAGCTGTGCTATGCAGAAAACCTGGTTCTTTCTGTCGATGTTACCATGCCATCAAACTCGGAGTACTGGAGCAGGGGCTACGATCGGACTGCGCTTGCTGCGGTGGCCGATTATATCATCCTGATGGCTTACGATGAGCATTGGGCTTCTTCGCCCGTTGCCGGCTCAGTTGCCTCACTGCCCTGGGTCGAAGCCGGGCTGCAGCAATTATTAAATGAGGTTCCTCCCGAAAAACTGATTTTGGGCATCCCTTTTTACACCCGTCTCTGGGTCATCGACGAAACTGTTGCCATTCCGAAGGTGGTCAATTCATGGTCGTATTCGATGATGCGGGTTGCCGAGATAGTAGCTGAAAATGAGGCTTTAATAACCTTTGATGATCAGGCCGGCCAGCATCTGGCCGTCTATGAAAAGGAAGGGCTGATTTATAAAATGTGGCTTGAGGATAGTGTTTCGATGCGCCGGCGTCTCGAGCTGGTAAAAAAGTATAATCTGGCCGGCCTGGCCGGGTGGCGTCGTGGCCTGGAAACTCCCGAAATCTGGGAACTGATGGAAAACTTCTTTGATTGCAACGGATCTTGCGAATAGCTAAATATTATAATATAATGTTTTAGTAATGATTATGTTTGTAAAGCTAAATTAAACAAAGGAGCTGTTTCACATGGCAGAAAAAAGCAATTCTCTTATAGTAAAAGTAGCAGTAGTTATTACCTACCTGGTCATGGTTGCGGTAAATGCCCTGGCCAGCATTTTACCGATTAACGGAATGGATACGGGGCAGGTTTCCGATTCATTTCCCAACCTTTTCGCCCCCGCCGGCCTTACCTTTTCAATCTGGGGCCTGATCTATTTGCTGTTGGCAGCTTACACACTTTATCAGCTTGGGCTTTTCCAGAAAAATAGAGGTGCCGGCAGATCAGCATTATTGACCAGAATCGGCCTTCTTTTTGCCCTCTCATCACTGGCTAATGCCTCCTGGATCTTAGCCTGGCACTATTTAAATATCGCTCTTTCACTATTACTGATGTTGGTCATCCTGGCGCTTCTGGCAAAAATTAACCTGATTATAACCGCCGAAGAACTTAATCCGCAGGAGCGGTTTTTTATCAGGCTGCCATTTAATGTTTACTTCGGCTGGATCACTGTGGCAATGATTGCTAACGTTACGGCGCTGCTTGTCTTTTCCGGTTGGAATCAGTTCGGCATATCAGATGTCACCTGGATGTTGGTCATTGTGCCGGTTGGCGCAATTATCGGCTTGCTCACCATGTTTAGGTTTAAAAGTATAGCCTATGGACTGGTAATCATCTGGGCCTACTTAGGCATTGTGATCAAACATACCTCGGCTGCCGGTTTTGCCGGCCAATACCCACCGGTAACTATGATCACGATCATCAGCCTTGCTGCTTTACTGGCTGGCGTTTTGTATCTTTTAGTAACCAGGCGCAAGGGTCAGGCTGCATAAAGTTTGATCCGCGTTGCTGGTATTCGTGGTATGTGCGAACTTCTTTGATTATATAGTCAGTTCCACCAGGTGGTCTCACCTGCCTAGTGGGGAATTAGTAAAACAGTAACCCGGTCAGCGGCCGGGTTCTTTTTTACGTTCAGGCAGTAAAACCTGTTCTAGCAGCACACAGATAATCAACCCTACGGTTAAGCCATTGCCGACGAAACTCTTAATTAAGAGCGGCATCAAAGCCATTGCTTCGGGAGGAATAAACATGATGCCAACACCCAGTAATAGTGAGATGCCGACGATGAAACCGTTGCGATTATCAAAGATAACCTTGCGGTATTCATCGAACGCCACTGACAGAAGCTGGCAAAACATGATCAAAATAACTACAAAACCAACCTGGGGTGGTATGGCAACAAATAGCAACCCAACGGCCGGGAATAGACCAAGCAGCATTAGGATAACTGCTCCAATAAGAAATGGACGGCGGGCTGCAACCCCGGTAACGCGGGCAAAGCCAATTGATGAGGCGAAGGGCACGAAACCGATCAGGGCAAAAAATCCGGCGAAAACGTTGCCGATACCGGTGATGATCGTCGCCTGATTAAAATCATTTTCGGAGGCTTTCTGGCCTACTAATTCAGAAAAGCTTGATACACTGGTGACCAGGTTGGAAAGAGTAAAAAAACCAACAACCAGCAATATGATCAAGAGGCCGGGATCAAATTGCGGCGTTCCCCAGGGTAGTAGCTCTGGCAATGAAATCAACGTCTTACTTAAGACAGGTGGGTCGGATATACCGGCAACAATAGCAATTAGCCACCCGAACATCGCGCCGATAAAAATCCCGATACTTTGCAGAAATCCCTTTTGTTTAAGCGAGATCCAGATAATCAGACCAGCGATACCAATAAATAGTAGCACCCCGGCTGGGTTGATGGTTCCGCCATGTGGCCAGGTGCCGAGCATGCCCCGCATAATTGAGCCGCTGATTTGCAGGCTCATGAGCAGAAAGAAAGTTCCCTTAACTGCCGGTGTGAAGATAAATAAAATATACTTAAGCAGCTTAAATGCACCGAGGAGGATATAAATTAAACCCACTAACAGCATGGCGAATATGATGCTACCACGGACCTCGGCCAGCGGTTTTCCAATTTGGGGGGCTACAGAACCGATGATTATTAGCACGTTATACCACATGGCTCCGATTCCTTCAAAGATTGGCAGACGGTGACCAAAGTATAGCTGGAGGATTGAAAAGAGTCCGCAAAAGAAAAAGGTGCGCTGGATAAAATTGCTAATTTCAGTCTGATCTAACCCGAGACCGGTGCCGACCACGCCGGGGATAACGGCACAGACAGTTAGTGAAAAGATCACCCATTGCAAACTGTAGATTGCTGTTTTTCCTGCTGGGGGTAATTCCTCGGGCCTATATAGTAAAGTTTTTTCGTTCATGTAATCTCTCCTTGAGCTGTAACCAGTAAGGATGCCTCTTGGAGAAGATCATAACACCGATAGCTAACGCAGGCAATAAAGTTAGCAGGTTGGGCGGGGTGGAAGGCGAAAAGATATCATGATGTCAAGAAAAGATGCAGGAAATAAGCGGTTTCGTTTCGTATTTATTAAAAGGAGAATGTTATTATTGTCGAAAAACAATATACGCAAGAAGGAGTGGCTGGCGGGTGAAAGTATTAATGTGTGTGCCGAATATCAGCGAGGGCAAAAATCTGGCCCTCATTGATAACATTGCCGCGGCTGTAAAAACAACGCAGAAGGTTAAGTTATTGGAAGCTTCTTCAGACCGGGATCATAATCGTTCAGTTATCAGCTATCTGGGCGAACCGGCGCAGGTGCTGGAGGCTACGAAGAAGTTAACTGATCTGGCCCTGGAAGGAATCGATATGCGCGTTCATCATGGCGATCACCCCCGGATGGGAGCAGTGGATGTGGTGCCATTTATTCCAATTAGAAATGTCACCGGTGAAGAAGCTCTAAAGGTTGCTTACGAGTTCGGTGATTATTTGGGCGGGAAAGGGGTGCCTGTCTATTTTTACGAGGATGCCGCTTCTACAGCGGAACGTAACAATTTAGCCGCGGTCCGTAAAGGTCAGTACGAAGCGCTTGAAGAAAAACTTAAAAGTGAAGCCTGGAAGCCTGACCGCGGCCCGGCGCTCTTTAACCCGAAAGCAGGAGCAACGGCGGTGGGAGTAAGGTTCCCCCTGATCGCTTTCAATGTAAACCTGAATACCACCAATGTGGAGATAGCCGATAAAATTGCCAGGAATGTGCGCAATTTAAGCGGTGGCTACCGTTACGTACGGGCCATTGGGGTCAACCTGACTGAGCTGGGTCAGGTTCAGGTTTCGATGAACCTCACCGATTATACGAAAACCCCGATTCATCGGGTGATGGAAACAATTCGCTCGGAGGCGGCAAGGTACGGGGTAACCGTGGCAGCAGCGGAATTTGTCGGGCCAGTGCCCTTAAATGCCCTGGAAGAGTTGGTCCACTTTTACCTGCAGGCCCATGATTTTACAGTAAATCAGATCATTGAAACGAACCTGCTCGATTAACGCTTATAACAAAACGATCAATCGGTCATCTATAAGAAGAGAAAGGCGAGTATATTTAATGGTGAAACTTATAGCTCTGGCTGATGTCCATCACTCCGAAGAGAAATGGGAACAACTTGTCGATGTAGTTCGTCAGCAACAGCCGGATATTGTAGCGATTGCTGGAGATTTAATGCTAAAAAGCAATGGCACCCTGGCCCAGTTAGACTACCTCCCTCACGTAAAAGACTGCGCCTGGAAAATAAGGGGTACCGGAGCGGAGTTAGTTTTGATCCTTGGGAACGATGATAACCAGTTGTTGATTCCGGAGTTTAAACGTGGAGAAAAAGAGGGGTTATGGTATTATGTCGCCGATCGGGTCCGTAAAGTTAGAGGATACGAATTTTGCGGCTGCCCCTGGATCAGGGATTATCCTTTCGCTTATAAATACTGGGTAGCCCCGGACAGTAAAGAGGAACTCTCTATTAATGATTGGCAGCTGGGGCCGCCCCTGTTAATTGATAAAATGAATAAGCTTAAAGCAATACCCGACTTAGAAAGCTACCTGCAGGGTAAAATGTCGATTATGGAATCGCTGGAGAAGATGGCTGCTAAAGTAAAAAATATGAAACGGTCGATTTGGCTGATCCATGAACCCCCCGCCTATTTAGGTTTTGATCACTGTGCTACCGGGGCTAAAGTGGGCAGCCCGCTGGTTTTAAACTTTATTTCTGAAAGACAGCCACTGCTGACCATCCATGGGCACATTCACGAAGCTCCAAAATATAATGGTGGGATCTGGGCTGATCGAATCGGCGATACTATCTGCATCCAGGCGGGGCAGCCGGATCACAAACTAAGCTATGTTACTTTTGAACTGGATGAAAGCAAGGTAATTAGTTGTAGCCATTCGGTCTATGGCCTTAGCCATTTATCGCAGACAAAACGGGCATTAGCAATGCAGGCAGTTTTCTTGCCGAGCTCCTCCGCGCTCTTTACATCTATTTAAAAAGCCATTATAATGATGAGGCAGTAATAACATCAGGGGCGAATAGCTCAGCGGGGGAGCACCTGCCTTACAAGCAGGGGGTCGTAGGTTCAAATCCTACTTCGCCCACCACCAGTAAAGGGTTTTCGGAAGTACCTTCCGAGAGCCCTTTTATGGATTCTTAGTACTATATATGTCATAAACCAGCTTGTAAAAGATGAAAAAAGAAAAGACTCCAATGGCAAAGTTTGAATGACTTTGCTTTTTTTGCGATAAAGGAATTGTCTGCGTCGAATTGATAGCGATTATTAAAGCTTGTTTTTAAAGTGGTCAGCTACCTCCTGCAGCATGCGAAAGGATTTGGCCACCGTTTCTTCACCGTCGAGGTTGACCAGGCAGCAGCGGGCCGGGGCCAGCCAGGCCTGTTTTATAATCTGCTCTCGGGGGATACCTTCCTTATCAAGGCTGTTCCAGAGGTTGTCCAGGTTCTCAATCATCGATTTAACATTTTCCCGCTCAAATTCTTCAGTAAGGGTCGGGGTTATGCCCCAGGAAATAATGCCGCCCCGATCAAGAAAGGTTTTTATATCATCATTGTAGCGGCTGAAGATATGGCCGCGGGCTAAGACATCCAGAGAAAGCACATCAAGCTCTAACTGTAAGAGAAAAGACCAGTCGGGATTGCCGCAGAGATGCACCCCGGATGGGCCGGGAAACTTATCGAGGAATGCTCGGTAATCTTCAGTCGCCCTATCGCTGGTGTAACCGGTAAAGGCCATAAAGATCATTTCCAGGCCTGGTTCGTCAACCCAGACAAATGATCCCGGATGAACTTTTTGCATTTCACTCAGCTGAGCCTGCAGCTTTTTGGCCACGAAGTCAAAAACAATGTCTCTTACTTCGTCATAGTAGATCATCGGTTTCTTCTCTTCGTCAGTTATTTTAAGGCCGTAACTGACCGGCCCGATACTCTGACCTCTGACATACTGGTAGGGTGAGAGGTCGAGTTCTAAAAAACGGTGGAAGACGACCGAGAAATCGGGGGAGAGGCGGAAAAAATCCTCATCCTCCCAGCGGGGCAGGTATTCTTCCAGCTCGCTGTAAAATTTTTCAATAGAAAAGCGCACGTCCCGTTTCTCTACATCTAAGATAATCCCGGGAAAGTGTTCCGACACCTGGGCATACATATCTTCAAAAAAGTTCACTTTCGGCAGCTGTGGCCAGTAGGGAATATCAAGGGTCATGGCCAGTTTAAGCGCCGCTTTCACATCGGTATGGGGCATAATGCCCATTGCTGTAGTCTGGCAGTTACCTTCAAGTTTCAAGGGTGATCACCTCAGATTAATTAGTGGATATGTTATTCTCGTTTGGCGATAAAAGAACCTGCCCTGAAATGCAATAGGTTTGGTTGCTTTAATTGCCCGGATCTGATACTTTTAGGATGTAAATGCAACTGCGTTGCATTTAAAATGCTATCTTAAAGTTTATTGAACCCGATTTAGTTCATTGTCGGGTACCTATTTGACATCCAGGTTAATAATATCATCTATTTGGAGAGGGCTGAAATGAAGACCAAAGTTGCACTGTCGCTGCTTAGCCTGCTAATCATTTCCATGGTGGGCTGCAGCAATGAAGAAGTTTTGGATATCACTATTGAAGAGCCTATTAATATTGTAACAACCATATTCCCCCTGGCTGATTTGATCGGGCAGTTGGGCGGTGATCAAGTAGAGGTCAGTTACTTGCTTCCCACCGGTTCAAGCCCTCACACGTTTGAACCGACTACCGATCAAGCCCGTTCGGTTGCTAATGCTCGACTATTTATTTATGTTGGAGCCGGCCTGGATGACTGGGCTGTAAAACTTATTGAAACCGGAAGTGAAAATCTGACGGTTCTGGAGCTTGCCAGCTATATTCAGCTGATGGGTATTGATGATTGTGATGATCACGACCATGAGGATGAAATTGACCCTGCCTATTACTGCGAGCATGACAGTGTAAATCCAGAAGCTAATAACGATCACGAGGATGATTGTGATCATCATCACGAGAGTGCGACCGACCCACACTTTTGGCTAGATCCCGTTTTAGTTAGCAGTCAGCTTTTACCTAAGGTTTATGATCAACTATGCTTGATAGCACCAGAGAAGCAGCCGTTATTTTATGAAAATTTAATTGCCGTACAGGCGGAGTTGACTGTTTTGAATCAGGAGATCGAGGCTCAGCTTGCTGCTACTGGCAGGAAAGACTTTATCGCTTTTCATTCGGCCTGGCAATATTTTGCAGTGCGCTACGGTTTAAATGAGCTGGCGGTGGTGGCCTCCTTTCCGGGACAAGAGCCTTCGGCCGGCTGGATAGCCGAACTGATCGAAATCATCAGCGAGAACGATGTAGGGGCAATCTTGGTTGAACCGCAATTTTCTCAAAATCTGGCCTCCGCAATCTCTGCTGAAGCAAAGATCAAGATGCTTACTGTTGATCCCCTTGGAGGAGAGAACCTGCCTGGCAGGGGAACATATCAGGATTTGATGCGTTATAACCTGAAAGTATTTCAGGAAGCTCTGGAATAGCGAAAAGAGGCTTTCACTATGGAACCGGTAATTAGCAGCTGCAATCTGGCTGTCAGACTGGGCAGTAAAACAGTCTTAGAAGATATTTCTTTTAATGTTAATCCTGGGCAAATGGTTGGGATCATCGGTCCGAACGGAGCCGGCAAAACGACTTTGCTACGGGCGATCTTGGGCTTGGTTTCAATCAGTGCTGGAGAGTTGACGGTTTTGGGACAACCAGTGAGTCGGATTAACGATCAGAGAAATAGGATTGGTTACATGCCTCAGCGCCTATTGTTTGAAAGGCATTTTCCGCTCTCGGTTGGTGATGCGGTAGCCACCGGGCTGTTAACCCGTTTTACACTCTTAAAGCAGATCAAAGGCATTGAACAAAAGGTGGCGGAAGCCCTTACTTTGGTTGGCATGGGTAAGTATCGTTTAACCCCGTTTCAGGAGCTATCAGGAGGCCAGCAGCAGCGCATTTTGTTAGCCCGTTCGCTGGTTCGCAAACCGGAACTGCTGCTTTTGGATGAACCCAACGCAGGCCTTGATTTTCCTGCGCAGCAGCAGTTTACTGAACTGCTGCTGCAGCTTCACCGCCAGCAGAATCTGACTGTGGTCATGGTTTCCCACGACCTGGTATCGGTTGCTGCGATCGCAGATTCACTGGTTTGCATTGATCAGAGGATGCACCTTCACGGCAGTCCCGGTGAAGTCTTGCGTAGTCATGAGCTTCATGATGCTTATCGTTGTGAATTTGATTACTTAAGCACCGCTTTTCAACTAGAGGAGGAGCGAAAATGAGTGAGCTTTTCTCCTACAGTTTTATGCTGCGCGCCCTGGTTGCCGCCGTTTTGGTTGGTTTGCTATGCTCTACACTTTCCTTTTTCGTGGTTTTAAAAAAGCTCTCTTTCCTGGGGGCCGGCATCTCTCACACCGCTCTCGGCGGGATAGCGATCGGGTTGGTATGCGGGCTAAATCCGGTTTTGACCGGCAGTATTTTTGCTGTGGGGGCGGCGGTTTCCACCGGTTATCTAAGTAGAATCGGTAAAGTAAGTGAAGATACAATAATCGGCGTCTTTTATGCTTTTGGTATGGCGCTGGGTATTGCTCTGATTAGTACTTTTAAAGGTTATTATCCGGAGCTATTCTCACTGCTTTTCGGTAATATCCTTGCGGTATCAAACCAGGATTTATGGTTGATTACGATCGTCAGTGGTGTTATTCTTTTGACCCTGCTTCTTTTTTTTAAAGAGCTGCTGGCAATTTGTTTTGATGAAGAGATGGCCCTGGCCGGTGGCCTGCCCGTAAATCTGATTTACATGGGCCTTCTGGCAGCAATTGGTCTGGCAATTATGATCTCAGTTCAATTGGTGGGGGTAGTTCTGGTTGCTGCTCTGATTGTGGTCCCTGGTGCTACCGGTTTCCGGCTTAGCTCTAATTACCGGGGTATGCTTATGTTAACACTGTTCACGGGGTTGCTGGGCAGCGTTGGTGGGCTATTACTATCGTATTACTTTCCAATCCCGCCAGGAGCCGCGATTGTTCTGCTGATGACAGCGCTATTCATCCTGGCTATGATTACAAGACCAATCTTAAACAGCAGGCGTAAAGACAGTGAGTTGAGCGAAAATGTCTGATCAATTGGCAGCTGAAATTCTGAAAGAGCACAGCTTAAAACAGACTGCAGGGCGCCTTGCTATATTACTGGTTTTAATCAAAGCCGGCAAACCTTTGTCTCACAAGGATATCTGCTCAGTCCTGGGAGATCATTTCTATGACCCGGTCAGTGTTTACCGTTCTCTTGATTCTTTTGTTGAAGCTGGCTTTGTTCACAGAGTGGAGGATGACAACCGTACCAGGCTTTTTGCCCTCTGTACTTGCGAGAAGAGCAGCCATTGTCACCCTCATTTTTTCTGCCGCCGCTGTGGAAAATGTGAATGCCTGAAAAAGTTCGATATCCCGGCAATCTCTGAATTACAGCAGGATTATATTGTTGAAGAGCAACGCTATTATCTTAAGGGTGTTTGCAGCTGTTGCAGCAAGAGCGGAAGCTAAGCCAGTAGGCTGAGCAAAATTTTAAATAGAGCGGGGTTAATGTTTTTGCCAGTGCTGTTTTTGAATTCAGCGAAGATAGCTTCATCTTAACCGCATAAAATATAATAATTAAAGGGAGCCTTAATGCGGGTCTAGCTATTTAAGTGAGTTGCATCCATTTTATTAATGGCACATAAATGACACTGTCATAAATGGCATTGTCAGTATTGCCTTCACCCCCATCTCCGGATATAATGACCCTGTAATCAGCTAACGGACATCTGTTAAAGGTATCACTTTATTGCTGGTTCAATTACTTAATTATTAGTTATTTATCAACCGGATAGGTGGAGGCGATCTGATGGCAATTGCAAAGATAGTGGTTGCTCTTGGTGGTAACGCTCTGCAGAGTAAAGGAGCGCCGGCAACAGCCGATGCACAGCTCGAGGTGGTCAAAAAAACAGTTGAGTATATTGCAGAGATGAGCAGGTTGGATTACGAGCTGGCAATTGTCCACGGTAACGGACCCCAGGTAGGCAATATTGTCCTGGCCAGCGAAGCGGCAGCTGCTGTAGTGCCGGTTATGCCCTTTGATGTTTGCGGAGCGATGAGCCAGGGTTACATCGGTTACCATATCCAGCAGGCGCTGAGGCACGCCCTGCAGAAAAAAAATCGCAACGTGCCGGTTGTAACGATCATTACCCAGGTTGTTGTTGATGAAAACGATCCGGCCTTTAAGAACCCGACCAAACCGATCGGGCCTTTCTACAGTGAAGCAGAAGCCAAGTCGATAGAGACTGAAAAAGGCTATATCATGAAAGAAGATTCCGGTCGTGGCTGGCGCAGGGTAGTTGCTTCGCCGATGCCGAAGCGGATTGTGGAGTTTTCCTGCTTAAAAGAACTCTGGGATACCACTATCGTGATTACCGCCGGGGGCGGAGGGATCCCGGTAGTCGAGAACAAAGACGGATCCTTACGCGGAGTGGCTGCTGTGATTGACAAAGATTTGGCAGCTGCACGCCTGGCCGATGATATAGAGGCCGATGTTTTGATGATCCTTACCGAAGTGGATAAGGTATCACTTAACTTTAATCAGCCGGATCAAAAAGATCTGGACCAGGTAAGCGTGGAGGAGGCCAAACAGTACATAGCTGAAGGTCATTTTGCCCCGGGCAGCATGTTGCCGAAGGTGCAGGCGGCAGTGAATTTTGTCAAGGATAACCCTGGCAAAAAAGCGATCATTACTTCGCTTTATAAGGCGCTGGATGCCCTGGAAGGTAAGACGGGGACGATCATCACCTAAACTGGCAGTCGAGGCGATGCTCTCCTGCTGGTAGATGGATCGATTTAGTGATTACTTGAGTCATTTTTTTTAAGGTTGGCATGTTGATGAGTTTTATAGTAAAATAAACGGGAAGAAAAATGATACTATCTTCTCACTATCATTTTTGCTTTTTGAGCGATTTCCAAGGAGGCTGTATCTTTGAAAAAAGTCAGGAAACCGGGAACACTTTTACTTGTCATCGTGATCATTTTTATGATTGTTTTCCAGGGGTCGGCAGTTTTTGCCTCAACCCGTTTTCAGGAGGTAATGACCCGTTTTACCAATGTCTTTATCCATACCGGAAGAGTGGAGCATGAGCACGTTTATGCTTTTGATGGAGGTATGGCTGGTTTTTTCGCAGCTGGAATGGGATCAGCCAGCGGTGTGCATGATGGTTGGTCTGTAGCCGCCAAGGTAACACCTGCCCAGGCAGTCTATGACAACTACAAGTATGTGAGCAGTTACGGTTATTTTCACGGGGCAACCGCCCGTGATGCCTTACCGGGTCAGTATATGAGGATTATCAGTGGCACTTCGATCCAAGACTGGCACAACAGCTCTGTTGGGGTTATGCCTAAACCAGGCGAAAAAGGATACGTTAGTGATACAATTTCAAGCAGTTATAATAAACGTGACGGTGAGAACTATTATTACCTTCGTCACAGTAGTGGTGCCGGAACCAGTGATGGTATTACCAGGGTTTCCAAAGAAACTAACGATTCCACAACGACAATTAATGTAGATGGTTATTCGCAGATCCTCGAAACCTACATCGAGGATAGCGGCGGCAGTAAAGTCGGCTGGTGGAGCCTGCCTTAAGTTAATAGCTTAAAATAAATCGATGATTAATAACCTATGGGCACCCGCTGAATTTGGTTCAGGGGTGCCTTATCTTATGAGGAACAGTAATGATGGAACCGGATAGCATGAATAAAAAAGTGCTGGTAGCGATGAGCGGCGGGGTTGATAGCTCAGTGGCGGCCCTCCTGCTATTACGTGCCGGTTACAAACCGGTCGGGATAACTATGCGCCTCTGGGTTGATCCGCAATCTGAAGCGCGGGCAGATGATCAGCAGCAGGGCTGCTGTTCGCTGGAAGCGGTAAACGACGCCCGACGGGTAGCAGATCAACTAGGTATAGCTCACTATACCTTTAACTTAAAAGATCTTTTCTATGATACTGTAGTGAAAAATTTTAAAGAAAATTACCTGCAGGGAAAAACTCCGAACCCCTGTGTGGAATGCAACCGCCATCTAAAATTTTCTGCGCTTTTGAAAAAGGCAGAGGGTCTGGACCTTGATTATATTGCCACCGGCCATTATGTAAACAATCACTTTGATGCGACTGCCAGCCGCTACCGCCTTTATCGCGGCCGGGATCTGCAAAAAGACCAAAGCTACATGCTCTATATGCTCGGCCAGCGGGAGCTCTCAAAAACGTTGTTCCCGTTGGGTGACTTGACCAAAGAACAGGTTCGCGATCTAGCGGCGGCTGAAAAACTGCCTGTGGCCAGGAAGGCTGAAAGCCAGGAGATCTGTTTTATTCCGGATCATGATTACCATCGATTTTTAGAACGCGAATGTCCCGCAGCTGTGCAGCCGGGTGAGATTTATTCGGTAGAGGGAGAGCTTCTTGGACGTCATCGCGGTATCGCTTTTTACACTGTTGGTCAGCGAAAAGGGTTGGGCATTACTGCAAAATGGCCTCTTTATGTAGTTCGTATTGATGCCGTTCAGAACAGGATCGTTGTTGGCCGGGAAGAGGATCTTAATAGTAGCGGTCTTATTGTTAACGCCTTGAGCTTTGTCGGTGGAGTAATTCCTCTCGAACCACAGGAGATAGCCGTCAAAATCCGTTACCGTGCCCCGGCTGTGCCGTCTTTGCTCTACCCGCCGGAAGCGGGAACAGCCCGCGTGCTTTTCAGTGAACCACAAAAGGCAGTTGCGCCTGGCCAGTCGGCGGTATTCTATAATGAAGACGAGGTCCTCGGCGGGGGCCTCATTGACAGGGCGATTTGATTTGTCGTCTTCTCCGACTCAATTCCAAAAATAATGATATTAATAATGATTGCAGGCAGGAATACTGTATTTTTTCGTGAATAGTATTACTAAAATATAATAACGTGCTACTTCCAGAGTGGTGTCGTCTTTAAAAATACGAATCAGGAGGTTTAGGTGAATGAGAAGATTTGTTTTACCGGCTGTTTTTTCAACGATTTTTCTGGCCCTGCTTTTAGTGGCAGGCTGCACAGCGGAGCAGGTGGTCGAGCAAGAGCTACCCCCGGAAGAAACAGACCAAACGGGACTTCTAATTTTTACCGCTAATGGAGAAGAATTTATCCGGGAAGGTTTTGTTTGTAAAGATGGTTGGTCGCTTAGCTTTGATCATGCTTACGTAACTTTGGCTTCAGTTTCGGCTTTTCAGACCGATCCGCCCTTTGAAACTGATCTGGGCTGGGAGTTTGAGGATCTGATCCAGGGCAGAGTTGACCTGGGCGGAGTCCTTACAGTTGACCTGGCCTCACCGGATGCTGACCCTGCTGTGGTTGGCGAAGCAGAGGCTGTTCCGTCCGGCCGCTATAACGCCATTTACTGGGAAATGGTCCGGGCAACAGGCGGCCCGGCGGATGGCTTTGTGGTACTGTTGGTCGGCACAGCTGAGAAAAATGGAGAAACAGTTGATTTCGAGATCGGACTCGACCGTGAGGTTGCTTACCTGGGTGGTGAATACGTTGGAGATGAAAGAAAGGGCATTCTGCAGGCCGGCGGCAGCGCCACTGTAGAGATGACTTTTCACTTTGATCACCTCTTCGGTGATTTTGACGAAGATCCAGACGATGATATCAATATGGAAGCGCTTGGATTCGGACCGATGGCTGCCCTGGCAGTCGATGGTACTCTTGCGGTTAGCTTAAGTGATTTGGAAAGCATGTTAGCAGCAGATGATTTTGAGCTTTTGGTCGCGGTGATGACTCATCTGGCCCATGTTGGCGAAGGTCATGCCCTGGCTGCCTTTTTGGAATAACGATTCTTATCGATCCCTGAATGAGGCAGGTGAATCCGGGATGGAAACAATAAATAACCGTGCTTTTCGATTAAGCTGGATCAGCCTGGCAAGCGCTCTGATCTTACTTCTTTCTCCATTTATAGTTTCTGCACATGGAGTCGATATCGGTGCTGTGCCAATCAGTGCGGTAGAAGTGATCGCGCTTTACGATTCCGGAAAACCAATGGCCGGTGGGCAGGTAGCGATCTATGCTCCGGATGAGCCACTTGAACCCTGGTTAACCGGAACCTGCGATGAAGAAGGAAGCTTTATCTTCGTACCCGATTATAGCCGGCCTGGATTGTGGGAAATTCAGGTTCGCCTGGCCGGGCATGGCGATCTAATTAGACTCGAGGTGACAGCTGCTGAAGAAGCTGTAGTGGATGGCTCAGGTGGGCTCAGTTTCCTGCAAAAAATAGTGATGGCCCTGGTTGTAGCCTGGGGCGCGATCGGCACAGCTTTTTACTTTAGCAGGAGGAGCAGCTAATGCATATACCTGACGGCATTTTACCGGTTTCAGTTGCCCTTGGCGGCTATGCAGCCGCAGGGGGTATGACCTGGTTTTCGCTGAAGAGGATTAAATCGATATTTAAAAACCCACGGGAGCTAATCCCGCGGGCATCTTTACTGACTGCTGTTTTCTTCGTCGCCTCGCTGATTCATATTCCGGTGCCGCCAACCAGTGTCCACCTGATCTTATCGGGCCTGTTGGGCATAATTCTTGGCTGGTTTGCCTTTCCCGCCATATTAGTAGGGCTCTTTTTCCAGGCGGTGATGTTTCAACATGGCGGTCTAACGACCATGGGCATTAATGCCTGCCTGATCGGGATACCGGCCTTGCTGGCCGGTGCTCTTTTCCGATCCCGCCGGTACTTTGGCAAAGATAATAAGGTGACTAACGGTTTGCTGGCTTTCCTTGGCAGTTTTATGGCTTTAGGCTTAGGGGCACTGGTTGCGGCGCTGCTTTTAATCTATACAATTCCCGCTCAATTAGATGTTTCCGCCGAAAGGGCGGCAATCATCACCCTGGCCGGGGCGCATCTGCCTGTTGCCCTGCTGGAAGGGGGCTTTACAGCGCTGGTAGTCCTCTTTCTGCTGCGGGTTAAGCCAGAACTGCTGGAGGCGGAAGAAAAATGATCACTCCTGTTCCCACCACAGCTGCGCAGTCAAGCCTCTTGTCACGCTGGGAAGTCCGCCATAAGCTGGTTGCTTTGCTGGCGTTAATCTTCAGCTTTTCAATGATCCGCGAGCTCTGGCTGCTGCCCCTGATTATTTTAGTGACTGTGGTTATTTACAGTTTGTCGCAGCTTAGCTTTGCCTATTACTGGACGCGCCTCCGCCTGCCCGGGTTTTTCTTGTTAATGCTGGCCCTCATTTTGCCTTTCGGTGCCGGCAGCACAGTTCTGGCCAGAATCGGCCCTCTGGCCCTGAAACTGGAGGGCAGCTTAGCTGTATTATTGATCGCGGGAAAATTTCTCTGTATTTTTGCTCTTGTCCTCGTCCTTTTTGCCGGCACTCCTTTACAGAAAATGGTTGGGGCCCTGCGATGCTTAGGGTTACCGGCGCTGTTGGCTGAGATGCTGGTCTTTACTAACCGCTATATCTATCAACTCTTAACAGACCTTTGTCAAACCCAGGTAGCAGCTGGGTTGCGAGGCTTTAAAGGTCGCTCGGTTAGATCTCTGAAGCCTTTGGCTTACATAGTTGGCACTCTCCTGGTGCGCAGTCATAACCAATCAGAGCGGGTTTTTCAGGCTATGACCCTGCGTGGTTACGGAGAAGAAAGCCTCGTTTTGAAAGCTGGACCGGTTCGGACTGGTGACAGGCTGGCTTTGGCAGTAGCCCTGCTGCTGGCAGCCGGTTTTGTTTTTCTGCAGTTTTTCTATTTCCGAGCCTCCTGAAAGATAACTCGGTTCAAAGCCCGGGCAAAATTCTTGTGATATAATCAAGTGAAATTTGGATAAAGGAGACCGATTATTGTCTTCAGTACTGTCGATCATAGATCTTGCATTTGGTTACCCGGGGCAGGCCGCGGTATTAGAAGCGATCAGTTTCAAGGTGCACAGAGGAGAGCGGGTTGGTTTAATCGGACCGAATGGAGCCGGTAAAACAACCCTTTTTTTATTGATCTGTGGGATTGTCAGTGCTAAATTGGGCACAATTGAAATCGGCGGTTTCCCGGTTTTAAAAGGTCGCTTCAATCCAGCGGTTGGCATGGTATTTCAGCACACTGCTGATCAACTGATCTGTCCCTCTGTTCGTGAAGATGTTGCTTTTGGCCCGCAGAATATGGGTTTGCCGGTGGAAGAAGTGGCCGCTAATGTTGACCTGGCGGCCGGGGCGACGGGCATTACTCCATTATTCGATCGAGTGCCCCATCAGCTGTCAAGCGGAGAACAAAGATTGGTGGCGTTGGCCGGTGTTTTAGCCATGCAACCAGAGCTGCTGATCTTGGATGAACCGACAGCAGATCTCGATATGCGCTACCGTCGACGTTTGGTTGGGATGCTAAAGGACATGGAACAGAAGACAATGCTTACCGCTTCGCACGATCTGGAATTTATTCTCGAGGTTTGCACAAGGGTTATGGTGTTGGATCAGGGAAAGATTCAGGCTGACGGGGAGCCGGCAACGGTGATGGCAAATTGCTGCCTGATGGAGGATCATGGGTTGGAGGTGCCACATTCACTTACCGCTGCCTGGCACCGCCATGGATCAGAGACTAACTGTTCTCCAATAGCTGAAAGCTACAAAAGGAAGTGACGCCAGTGCTGAGGATGAAAATAATTCAGCTGGCAGTTAACGACAGCGAAACAAAAAATGACCGCTTGCTGCGGGTCGAAAAGATCCTGGAGCAGACAGTTGCCGAAGAGGATCAACTGCAGCTGATCATGCTGCCGGAGATCTGGGGGACCGGTTTCTTTAACTTTGATCGCTACCGATTGGAGAGCGAATCTCTGGAAGGTGAAACCTATAGCCGTCTGGCACCCTGGGCTGAAAAACTCGGATCGTACCTGCTGGCCGGTAGCATTGTTGAGCGGGATGCAAACAACTACTACAACACTTCTTTGCTGATCAGTCCAAGTGGCTCTCTTAGCGGAATTTACCGTAAGATGCACCTCTTTGGTTACCAGTCGGCGGAAAGTGAAATTCTGAAGGCAGGCAGTGATCTTTATGTTTTGAAAAGCAAGTACGGCACCTGGGGGTTTTCTACCTGTTACGATTTAAGGTTTCCTGAGCTCTACCGCAAAATGAGCGATTCAGCAGTTGACACTATCTTTGTTGTTGCCGCCTGGCCACTGGCCCGTCTGGAACACTGGCTGATTCTTAACCGCAGCCGGGCTCTTGAGAATCTCGCTTTTTTAGTGGCTTGCAACTGTGCCGGTGGGCAGGGTGATCGGCAGTATGGCGGAAACAGCCTGGTGGTCAGCCCCTGGGGAGATCTTTTGGCCCGCGGCGGATTGACTGAAGAACAGCTAATAATCAGTATCGACCCGCAGGAAACAACAAGAATTCGCTCCACATTCCCGGCTCTTCAGGATCGCAAAATCAGATAGCTTCATTAAAGTATTGAAGATATTTTTAAGCTCATCATTAAGAAGGAGGCGCTAAGATGCAACCAATCCAGCCAACGCCGGTTCAACCGGCTGAAAGAATCAGTGAAATAGACATTATCAGGGGCATTGCCCTCTTCGGTATCCTGATGGTTAACATGTCATTTTTTAAAATTCCGGTGATGATGGACCGGATGCCTTCAGCTTTATCCCCGGGTCTGGATCAAACAGTGGCCTGGTTGATCCAGCTTTTATTTACCGGCAAGTTTTACGCCATCTTTTCTTTTCTCTTCGGCCTTGGCTTTTACATTTTTATGGAACGCACCCTTGCAAAAGGACTGGAGCTGGTTCCCCTATACCGCCGCCGGTTAGTGGTGTTGCTCATCATAGGAGCTATTCACCTGTTTTTACTCTGGTCCGGCGATATTCTCTTTACCTATGCCCTGGCTGGCTTTATCCTTCTTGCCTTTCGCAGTAAAAACGAGCAGCAGGTTAAGCGGTGGATTATTGGGCTTTTTATTGCTACTCTGGTTTTGCAGGGGTTGTTTGGTTTTGTGCAGGGCTTCGGAGAGGTTATGGCCGGTGATAGTTACGACCAGATGATGAACGAGCTGATCAGCGTTGCTGTTGCAGTTTATTCCACCGGAAGCTTCACCGAGTTGTTTTTTTATCGGCTGGTTAATGAAGTGCCGTACATCATTATCAGCCTGTTCGTCTGGATTCCTGCGGTCCTGGCCTTTTTTCTGTGCGGTCTTTATGTCGGCAGAAAAGGAATATTTAGGGATCTTCAGGGTAACAGGCCGCTGTTTATAAAAATATGTACAATCGGCTTTCCGGTCGGCGCTTTTTTTCTTTTTCTCTACATCCTTTTTGAAACTGCTGTCTGGCCGGTAGGGCCCACTACTAGAATTGCCATGCTGATGATGACCAACTACCTGGCTTCGCTTTTTATTTTCCCCGCTTATGTAGCCCTGGTCCTCTTGTCACTGCAGACTGATCGGTGCCGGCGTATCCTTGCCCCGGTTGCCTCCGCCGGCAGAATGGCCCTGACCAATTACCTGACTCAGACCCTGATTCTGATTACCCTGTTCTATGGGTTTGGTTTCGGCTTGTTCTACAAAGTATCACTGGCCCAGGGCGTGGTGATTACCATTGCGCTTTACCTGCTCCAGGTCCTCTGGAGTAATCTCTGGTTTAAAAAGTTTAAGTACGGACCGTTGGAATGGCTCTGGCGGGGTTTAACCTATAAAAAGTTCGAACCGCTTCGCTATAATTAGATTATAATAGGCTTAAACTGTAGATTAGCAGACTGGAGGTCGCAGCATGTCCCCACTACATTTTCCTCGTATCTCAGCCGAAGAAGCTGCAGCATTTATTGAAGACAAACAGACGGTGGCCTTCAGTGGTTTTACGGCTGCCGGTTCAGCCAAAGCAATCCCCCGGGCCTTAGCCCGCCGGGCCAAAGAGCTGCATGCCAAAGGTGAATCTTATAAACTGAATGTGCTTACCGGCGCTTCAACCGGCCAGCTTGACGATTTACTGGCTGAAGCAGAAGCGGTGGCCTGGAGAGCCCCTTACCAGTCTTCCCGGATTATGCGCAAGCAAATTAATGAAAATAAAATTGAGTTTACCGACATGCACCTCTCGCACCTGCCCCAGGCTGTTCTCTTCGGGTTTCTCGGGCCTGTTGACTGGGCGGTTATCGAGGCGGCCGAAATCACCAAGGATGGCCGGGTTTATCTCTCGACTTCAATTGGCGCGTCACCGACATTTTTACATTGTGCCGAAAAAGTGATCATCGAACTAAACCGTTACCACTCGGTCCGCTTAAGCGAAATGGCCGATGTGGTTATGTTGCCTACCCCCCCACATCGTAACCCGATCCCGATTTACGAACCGCTGAATAAAATCGGATTGCCCTATGCTTTGGTTGATCCAAAAAAAATCGTTGCTGTTATTGATAATAATGAGCCTGATGGCATGGCCCCGCTACACCAGCCCGATGAGATCAGCCGTCGCATTGCTCATCAGGTGGTTGATTTTCTGCTTGACGAACAGCGGGCTGGACGGATTCCTCCCGAATTTTTACCGCTGCAGGCCGGGGTTGGGAACATTGCCAATGCTGTGATGTCAACCCTGGGCGACGACCCTGATATTCCGCCCTTCCTGATGTTTACCGAGGTGTTTCAGGATGGATTGATTGATCTGATGGAACAAGGCCACCTTTTAGGGGCGAGCACCTGTAGTCTTACTGTTTCTGACGATAATCTACAGCGTATCTATAACAACATGGATTTCTTCACCCAGCGTATAGTCCTGCGACCGCAGGAGCTTTCCAACAATCCCGGTGTCATCCGTCGCTTAGGGGTTATTGCCCTTAACACGGCGCTTGAATTTGATCTAGGCGGGCATTCAAACTCAACCCATGTCTGTGGCACCGAGCTGATGAACGGCATTGGTGGCAGCGGTGACTTTACGCGTAATGCTTATCTGTCAATTTTCATGGCGCCCTCAGCCATTAAGGATGGAAAAATTTCAACCGTTGTACCGATGGTCACACACCCCGATCATAATGAACACTCGGTCCAGGTGTTGGTTACCGAGCACGGTCTCGCTGACCTGCGCGGCTTGGGCCCGCGGGAAAAAAGCCGCGCCATTATTGATAAATGCGCACATCCTGATTATCGCGATTACCTTCACCGATACCTAGAAGGGTCACCTTCAGGCCATATCAGCCAGAATCTACGTGATGCATTTCAGCTACACGTCAGTTTGTTGGAAACCGGCACCATGAAATTTTGGGAATAGAATACAAAGACATTTAAAGTTAAGGCAGAAGGGAGTTCTGTAGATGGAGAAGCGACTGCACGGCGGCAACCTGGTTGCCAAAATGTTAAAAAAAGAAGGGGTAGAGCTGATCTTTTCCCTGAGCGGTGGTCACATCAATCCAATATTTGATGGCTGTCTAACCGAAGGAATTCGGATCATTGATACCCGCCACGAACAGGCGGCTGTTCACCTGGCTGAGGGTTGGGCCCGTTTTACCGGTCAACCGGGAGTAGCTGTGGTTACTGCCGGGCCGGGCGTGGTTAATGCCCTGCCGGGAATTGCTGTAGCTGCCCAGAGCGCTGTACCAATGGTGGTTATTGCCGGGCGCAGTTCTTTGGCGATGCGTGATCTCGGTTCGATGCAGGATATTGACCAACTGGAGATTGTCAGGCCCCTGGTTAAGTGGGCCCGTTCTGTTTACCAGGTTGAGCGCCTGCCCGAATATGTGGCCACTGCTTTTCGCCAGGCAAAAAGCGGCCGTCCGGGTCCGGTGTTTTTGGAAATCCCGATCGACATCATCAAAGCCGAAGTCGGTGACGAGCTCAAAGTGAGATATCCTTCTCTTTATTGTCCGCAGACCCGTCTTTTCAGTTGTGAAAATGCTGTCAAAGAGGCTGCCGATTTATTATGCAAGGCCGAGCGCCCGGTCATTATCGCTGGTAGCGGTGTCTGGTGGTCTGGCGCGGCCGATGAGCTGGCCGCTTTTGCCGAGTTAACCAATATCCCGGTTTACACCAGGACCATGGCCCGGGGAGCAATTCCGGAAGATCATCCTCTTTCCGGTGGCTTTTACCCCTTAGGGCTGATGCAGGCCGACCTGGTTTTAATATTGGGGACCCGTTTTGACTGGACCCTCGGTTACGGCCGTCCGCCTCTTTTTAAGGCAAATATGAAAACAATCCAGGTTGATATCCATACCGAGGATATCGGCAAAAACCGGCCGGTTGACGTTGCTCTGCCCGGTGATGCCGGGGCTATTTTGCAACAGTTAACCCTGGCAATGACCGGGGCTAAAATGAATCTCGATCCACAGTGGCCTTCTACTGTGCAGACCCTCAAAGCAGTGGCTCGCGATGCAATCAATCAGCACGCGACATCAGATGCTGAACCGATCCATCCGGCCCGCCTGGTGGCTGAAATACAGCAGTTTCTGCCCCGGGATGCTGCAGTTGCAGTTGACGGCGGCGATATTGCCGGTTTTACCGTTCTCTCACTGCAGGCATACAGCCCCGGTTCTCTACAGTGGATCGGGGCCTTTGGGCATCTGGGGGTTGGCCTGCCTTTCGCCTTGGCTGGCAAACTGGCCTACCCTGATCGCCCGGTGGTGCTGATCAGTGGAGACGGTTCTTTGGGGCTTAGCGTGATGGAATTTGATACCGCGGTGCGCCACAATATCCCGGTTGTCTGCGTTGTCTCCAATGACAGCGGCTGGGGTCAGATTCGCCGTGTTCAACGTCAGACTTACGGTCCTGAACGCACAATCGGTGCTGACTTAGGCTTCATGCGTTACGATCAGCTGGTGGAAACCTTAGGTGGCGTCGGTATTTATGTGGAAAAAATCGCCGATATTAAGCCGGCGCTGCAAAAAGCCTTTGCCAGTGGCAAACCGGCTTGTGTCAATGTCCGTACTGATCCCGAAGCGCTATTTGGTGGTATGGATTTGCCCTGGCCGATTCATTAGCCGGAAGGGGATTTAGAGATGAAAAGATTGCAAGGCAAGGTCGCCCTGGTAACCGGAGCCGGTCGAAAAAAAGGAATTGGCTATGCCTGCGCTATGCGCCTGGCCGCTGAAGGCGCGGCTGTAGTTGTTGCTGATCTCGGCTCCACGACAGGCCCTGAAATCTATGAACAGACCCAGGGTGGAGAACTAGAAAGTGTGGCATCCGATATTGCTGCCTGCGGAGTTCAGTCGCTGGCGGTTGAAGTAAATGTTACTGACTTAAGTTCGGTTGAAAAAATGATCGAAGCAGTAAAAAAAACCTTCGGCCGTCTTGATATCCTTGTTAATAATGCCGGCACTACGATCGGCCCGGCTCCGCTTGTGTTGACGGACCCCGACGACTGGCGTAAAACTATCGAGGTTAATCTTACCGGTGCAATGTTCTGTTGCCGTGCGGCTGTTCCGCTGATGATGGATAACCCTGAAGGCGGCAAAATTATTAACATGTCCTCGCGGGCGGCGCACCGAGGGGCAATCTGGATCCATGCCTATTGTGCTTCGAAGGCCGGCTTGATCGGCCTGACCCGCTCAATGGCCATCGAGTTGGCGCCCTTTAAAATTTGTGTTAATGCTCTTTGCCCCGGTGATATCGAAACGGAGTTTAAAAGGTGGGGCTGGGAAAAAGAAGCAACTATTATGGGTAAAAGTGTAGATGAGGTGGCAGCCGAAGCAGCAAAAGCCACGCCGCTTGGCCGGATCGGAACACCCGAAGATGTAGCTGCGGCGGTCGCTTTTTTTGCTTCGCCCGATGCGGATTACATTACTGGCGAAGTACTTGATATCACCGGTGGAATGGGCACCCGCAAAGTATTCTAAAGCTTATTTTCACCAGCCGCTTTCAGACAACTTTGGTAGCTCGATCGGCAGATCAGTTAGTCAAGTACTAAATGTTAGTGGATAAAAGGAGTCCTGCTAGTTGGAGCTCTATCGTCAAGTTCTTGATTCAATGCACAAAGGCGAAACAACTTTGCTGGCTACGGTTATAAGCTGCCCTGATTTCCCGAAGCTAATCGGTAGCAAGGCGGTTTACTCAGACAGAGGCTTGCTTGCCGGCAGCCTTGAAGCGGAAGCAGCGGTGGTAGTTGAAACTTTAATCGGACAAATGACCGCCGGCGGTCAGAGCGGCATCATAAAAAAAGCTGTTTCTAAGTACGGAGAGATTACTTTTTTTATCCACTCGCTGCTGCCCCGGCCGCGGTTGATCATTTTAGGCGGTGGTCATGTTGGTGGAGCACTGTGTAAAATGGCCGCCCCGCTTGACTACCAGATATTGTTGATCGACGACCGCCCCTCTTTTGCTAACAAAGTGAGCCATCCTGATGCTGACCTGGTGATTTGCGATTCTTTCGAGAGCGCTATCGATTCGCTCGAAGCCTCCGAATCCGATTACATTGTTATTGTAACCAGGGGGCACCGCTATGACCGGCTTTGTCTTGAAAAGAGCCTGAGCCGTAGCGCTGCTTATCTGGGGATGATCGGCAGCCGGAAAAGGGTCAGGGGCCTACTGCAGGAGCTTGAAAAAGAAGGATCTAGTAAGGAACAACTGACCCGGTTGCATGCCCCGATCGGTCTTTCAATCGGGGCTATTACCGAGCCGGAGATAGCCCTCAGTATTCTGGCTGAAATAACTGCCGTCAGGCGTAACAGCAGCAGGGCGGAGGTCGCACCGGTAGCCGTGATTAAAGCCCTGGCAGCACTTGAACAATCAAAGCAGCGGGCAGCACTGGTTACCATTGTTGAAACATTCGGGTCAACGCCCCGTAAGCCTGGATCGCAGATGATTGTTTTCCCCGACGGAAACATTGTGGGCACAATTGGCGGTGGTTGCTCCGAAGCTGATGCAAAGCGTGAAGCGCTGCTACAACTTGATCAGGACAAGCCGCTTCTCTTTAGACAACGTTTGACGGCTGAGGACGCTGAGGAAGAAGGAATGGCCTGTGGCGGGGTCATGGATCTTTTCATTGAAACTATACCCCGTAGCTGACCGAGGCAGGATTTATCATCTTTATTGTTGAAGTTTATAAGCTTAACCAACAATAAAAAAGAGGGGTGTTGACATGACTCAAGGACTGAACTTAACCAAAGGAAAGGGAAAAAGAACTTTCTTTGAAGCCACCCTAAAAATTATCCTGATTACTTTTGCTGCTTTTGCCCTGCTAATGTGCAGTCCACAGGGTATTAACACTGCTTTTGCGGAAGAGCTTTACCTGACTATCCTCCATACCAATGATGAGCATGGATCGGTGATTCCACATTCCCCCACTGTTGACTATCACCCGACAAAGGAGAATCCTACTCTTGGGGGCTATGCCCGTCTGGCGGCAGCCGTAAAGCAGATCCGAGCTGAAAAAAGCTCCACCAGCGAACCGGTCCTCTTGCTGTCCGGCGGTGATTATATCGGCGGTTCACCTTACAGTTGGCTGATTCCACGCGGTTACGCCATGGAGCTGACCATAAAACAGCTGCTCGGTTACGATGCAGTTACCATTGGCAATCACGAGTACGATTACGGTCCCGATATCCTGGCCCACTACCTGATTGAAGCCGGTTACCCTGAAGCTCATGCCATAACTATTGTGCTCGCTTCAAATGCGATCGTTCCCACGAATCATCTATTGGCAACAGAAGGTCTGTTTCGTGAGTCTGTGATTATGACACTTGACAATGGTCTGCGGGTAGGCCTCTTCGGTCTGATTGGCGAACAGGCAGTATCATATACCACAGCAAACGAGCCAGTTACCTTTGCTGACCAGCAGGAGACAGCTGCTCGCCTGGTTGAAGACCTACGCAACCAGGGTGCCCAGCTGGTGATTGCGCTCAGCCACAGCGGGGTTGAGAACGGCGAAGACCAGCAGCTTGCAATGACAGTACCCGGTATTGATGTGATTATTAGCGGTCATTGCCACACTGCCCTGCATGCCCCAATTATTGAAGGCTCAACTTATATTGTACAAACCGGAGAACTCTTAAGTAATTTAGGCCGCCTTGACCTGGCATATAACCCGGAAACGGGAGAGCTAAGGGCCCGCAATGAAGAAAATGGCATTCCCTATCTGATTCCCCTGGATTACAATTTACCGCTGGATCCCGAAATTGATGCTGTGATTGAAGAGTACACGGTTCTGTTAAACGAGCTGATTACCGAAAAAACTGGTGGCCGTTTTACATCCGTGCTTGACAGAGTGGCACTGGCTGCTTTTGAAATACCCAATACCCCGCAGCTACAGGAGACGCCTTTTGGCAACTTTGTTACCGATGCCATGCGTCTGGTAACTGCAGAGAAAACCGGCCGCGAGATTGATTTTGCCTTGCAGGCCAACGGTTCAATCCGCGGTAGTATTAATCCGGGGACCATGCCGCACGCTTTTGGTCAGATTTCGGTCTATGATTTAGCCGAGTTGATTGGCTTAGGCATCGGGCCTGACGGCGATGCCGGTTACCCGATTGTGGCTGTTTACCTGACCGGAGAGGAGATGCGCCGCGCCCTGGAAGTGGCAGCCCTGTTATCCGAAATGTATGGCGATACCTATTTCCTGCAATTTTCAGGGTTGCGTTACAACTATAATCCCGGTAATGCTGTACTCTTCACCATCCCTTTCATTGATCAGCCACTTCCTTCAACGATGATTTTTCCCAGTGGAGCAGTAATCAGCGCCGAGCGCTATAGCGGAGGGGGTCGCCAGGTGGATGATGATAGTCTTTACGTACCGCTGGAGCGCGGTGACGAAGAGCTCTACTGCCTGGTTACCGATACTTATATCCTTTCATTTCTGCCGATGGTGGGAGAAATGATGCCTCAGCTGGACCTGGTGCTTAAAGACAGCGAGGGTAATCCGGTAGCCGATGATCAGCTTGACAGCCTGATCGTCTACACTGACGGCCAGGAACTAAAAGTGTGGGCAACGATTCTGGAGTATGCCGCATCCCAGAAGGTAGGGAATTCCGGACTGCCGGAGATCGATGAATATTATGCTGCCACCGCCGGCAGAATTAATCAGGTTTGGTCAATCCCTTTGGTTACGTGGCCACTCCTGATCCTTCTGGCCATTATTGCTTTAATTGTTTTTCTGGTTCTCAGACGTAGGAAGCTTAAAAAAACAGCAGTTTAAGACTAATGATCAGTAGATTAATATAATCAGCTCGATACAGCAGAGGAAGGTGCGGTTTTGGCTGCAGCAGATAACAGAAGAGGCATCAAACCGCTTATCTTTAAAACTAAGCTTGATTTAATGGATCAGCAGCAGGCGGAGAAAATCGATCAGGCATCCCGCTATATTCTTGAGAAGGTCGGCATCAGGATGCCGCTACCTGCCGCTCTTGACCTGCTTGAAGCTGCCGGTGCCAAAGTAGACCGCAGTCGTAGCCTTGTTTTTATCCCCCCGGACTTAGTGGACAGGGCACTGCAGCATGCTCCGGCCCATTTTACCCTATGCGCCCGTGATCCGGAAAATGATCTGTTTTTAGACGGCAAGCACGGTTACCTGACTCTGGATGGCTGTGGCCTCCAGGTAATCGATCTGGATAGCGGCAAATTGCGCAAGTCAAATATGTCAGACCTGGAGAAAGCTACCTTGGTTGCTGATTATTTGGAAGAGATCGCTTTCCTCTGGCCGGTCATCAGTGCCCAGGATCAGCCAAAATCCCAACAACCTCTATCTGAATTGGCAGTTCAACTACAATTTTCCGCTAAGCATGTCCAGGCAATGACTGCTGTTAACCCTCGATCTGCCCGCGGTTCGGTGGAGCTTGCGGCAGCGGTGGCCGGAGGCAGTGAAACTCTACGCCGAAGACCGCTAATCTCCAACTTTCAGTGCAGTATCAGTCCCCTGGCTTATGATCCGGAAGGGCTTGAAGCGGCCATGATTTTTGCCGATGCCGGTATTCCGACCGGGTTCTTAACCATGCAGATTGGCTGCTCAACTGCCCCGGCTACGTTGGCGGGTAGTCTGGCCCAGGCCAACGCCGAGGTGCTGGCCGGCATTGTATTCCTGCAGTGTCATCGGCCCGGAGCGCCGACATTTTACGGCTCCTGTGCCACAGTGATGGAGCTAAAAACCGGGGCTGTTTGCTGTGGAGGTCCGGAAGATTTTATTCTGCAGGCGCTTACCGCCCAGATGGCCCGTTATTACGGGCTGCCCTCCAATGTAGGTACCTTTGCCACCGGGGCTAAGGCCTCCAACTGGCATGCCGGGGTGGAAAATGCCCTATCGGGAATGGTTAGTGCATTTGCCGGGGCCGATATGATGTGTGGGGCCGGTTTGCTGGCCGGAGCGGTAATTTTTTCTTTCGAACAGCTCCTCCTGGACTGTGAAATTTACGAAATAATCCGCCAAACCGTCGGCGGTATCACCGTTGATACAGAGACCCTGGCCTTAGAAACCATCGCCAGGGTTGGATCTGAGGACCATTTTATGGTTGAACCGCATACATTTAAACATATGCGCGAGCTGTGGCAACCAGAGCTGATTAATCGCAGCCCGTACGGTAAATGGCAGGCGGAAGGATGTCGTGAAGCAGAAGAAAATGCCCGGGAAAAAGCGTTGTGGATTTTGGAAAACCATCATCCGCTGCCCCTTGCTCCAGGTTTAAAAAAAGAAATTGATTTAATTATCGCTGCTTACCGTTAAAGGCAGAGCTGGTATTGACAATAGACATCCAACTAAGGTTGTGGTACCGTAGATGCTACAGATTGAGGAGCGGAGTTGGAAATGATGCAGAACCTGGCTTGGATTGATGGTACTGTCGTGGAGTTATCTTCGGCTAAGGTATCACTTGAAGATCGTGCCTATCTTTTAGGAGACGGAGTTTATGAAGTAATCCGCTATTACGATCGCTGTCTCTTTTACATTGATGCTCATCTTGATCGCCTGCAGAACAGTGCAAGAGCAATCAGACTGATGCTGCCATACCGAAGAGCCGAAATGATCGCTGCCGCCGATGATTTGATTGCAAAAAGCGGCTACGACAATGGTTATCTTTACCTGCAGGTTACCAGGGGTAGTGCCAAGCGCGATCATCTGTTCCCGGAAGAGAGCACACCATCAATGATCATGTATGTGCGTGAAATGCCACCACTAACACCACTGGAGCAGGTTAAACCACTCCATCTGATAACCCTGCCGGATGAGCGTTGGCTTAACTGCCATATCAAAACAGTTAACCTGCTGCCTAACTTGTTAGCACGGCAGAAAGCATTTGAATCCGGAGCAGCAGAAGCAATTCTCTATCGTCCGGACGGAGTCGTAACCGAAGGTACCCGTTCCAATTTTTTTGCTGTAATTGACCGAGTAGTCAGGACTCATCCGGCCACAAACCTGATTCTACCGGGGATCAGCCGCCAAATTGTCCTTGATATTCTGGTCGAAAAGAAGATCAGCTATCAGGAAGAAGCTCTGACCCTGGAAGAACTGCAAAAAGCCACAGAGGTCTGGGTTACTTCGACCAACATGGAGGTAAATCCGGCCCGCAGTATTGATTCACTGATTTTGCCAGCACCGGTACCCGGGCCAGTCTGTCTGATCATGATGAAAGAGTTTCGAAGCCGGATTGCAGCAAGTTGCAACCGGAATGAACATTAATTATAGAAGCAGGTGCAAGCCTGCTTCTTCTACTTAGATCGAGAAAGGATGTAAAGCGATGCAGCTTAAATTGCTCTGGGATCTTCAGGAAATTGACCTTGCTCTTCAAGGGATTAAAGAGGACATTGACAATGCGCCGCTAAAAAGCGGAGTACAGGAGAAAGCCGAAGCCCTGGAAGCGCTTGGAGCCGAATGGGATATAAGCGATGCCAATCTTAGAGCGGATCAGAAACAAATGCGTGAGCTGGAGATGAAAACCCAGAAAACTATTGATACACGCAAAGAGCTTTACGAAAGCATGTATGGTGGAAAAAACGTCAATGTCAAAGAGCTTGAACAGCAGCAGCGCCGTTTGGATCAGCTTGATGCCGAAAGAAAAAAACTTGAAGATTTGCTCATTAACCTGCTGGAATCAATTGAAGAGCAGGAAGAGAGAATTGGCATTTTATATGAACAGTTAAAGCAGGATGAAAATAAGCTGAAGCAGACGGAAGCAAAACTGGCCGAGGAACTGGAACTATTAAATGGCAAACTGGCAGAGCTTAAAGTGCGTCGCATTAACAAAACCGGTGAGATCGACTCAAAGCTGCTTAATAAGTACCGCATCCTGGCTGAAAAACACCAGGGTAGGCCCCTGGCCCGGGTAGATAATGATATCTGCGGTGGTTGTCGTGTTTTCATATCCGGAGCATTGCGCGGTCACCTTTACAATCCTGAAACGATGGTGTATTGTGAAAACTGCGGGCGTTTGTTGGTTATCATTGAAGACTAACCGTTAAACTCCTTATTATAACTTAGATAATTACGATCCGGAGGTATGTGTTTTGGCGAAAAGCAAACCGCGGGCAAGAGATTTAAAAAAACAGCGTTGGGCCGGTATAGTTGCCGGTATCCTGGCGCTTGCAATGTTATTGTCATTGGTTGGCGTATACATATCACAGGCCTTAATGGGTAATCAGCAAACCGCGCTGCCGGAGCAGCAAGCCGAACAGCAGCCGGAAGATTATCTTGCTTACTATCAGCAGCAAATTGACAGCCTTGAGCTCTACCTGGAAGAAAACGAACCAACCGAGGCTGTGCTGCTCGAACTGGCAGACAACTACCGTTACCTGGTTTATATCCAGCAGATGTTTTTTGATGATCAGGAAGAGCTTGACCAAGCGGAGGGTAAGCTGACTGCGATTTACCTTTCGCTGATTGAACTTGAACCGGATAATCCTCAGTACCGCTTGGAAATGATCAATCTTTTGCTTGGGGATGATCAGGACGAACTTGCCACTGAGCAGATCGCATTTTTACTCGGGCGGCTTCGTGAGCAGCCCGATCCGCTTTATCATCTTTCGCTTATTGGTATGCTCAATTCGGTCAAAGAGACTAAGCCGGACCTGGGTGAACTGGCAGCTGAAGAGATTCAGTGGCTGAACGTTTATTTTGAAGAAATGCAGGAAGCCGGGTCCCTAAGTGGGCAGAATCGCTTTTACTATACTGTGCTGCTGGGTGAGTACTTAGATCAGCGGGAAGCAGCCGAGAAACTGTTAGCTTTGATCCTGGAGCAGGAAGAAGCGGATAGTAAGGTTTACCAGGATGCTCTCAGCTATAGGGATTATCTGCAGCCTGCAGAGGACGATATTACCGAACCGGCTGTTCAACCGGTACAGGAAGACGAAGAATAGCCTGCAAAACAGTAATTTTTTCTACCTGGTGGAGGTAAAGGCTTAATTGCCTATGGATAGAGACAGGTTAATAATCTTTTTTGAAGAGCTGCGCAAACGCCTCATTATTATTATCGTGCTGGTTTTTCTTTTTGCGATCGTCAGTTTCAGCTTTAGTGATCAGGTCAGGCATCTGCTGCTTTTGCCGGGTCAGATGAGTTTTTTTGGTTTTGAGGCCAGGGGCATCGATTTACAGCTGATCTTTCTGACCCCGGCTGAGGCGCTAATGGCTAACCTGAAGTTGGCCTTTATTACCAGCGCTACGATTACCCTGCCGATTATCCTTTATCAACTGGTCGCTCTGATTACAGCGGCAGCCGGAATGGCCAGACGGTCTGCTTTTGTTCTGGCTATTTTAATGTATCTTCTGTTTATTTTAGGGTTTTCTTTTGCCTATTTCGTGGGTTTGCCATTTGCCCTGAATTTTTTCCTCGGGTTTGCCGCCGCCGACCTGGTGCCGAATTTCAGCTTCGCCCGCTATATCTCATTTACCACCACCTTTCTCTTTTCCTTCGGCCTAGTTTTTCAGCTACCCGTTGTCTTCTGGTTTCTTGGCAGTATTGGCCTTTTGAATACGGCATTTTTGAAACGCAACAGAAAATATGCCCTCTTGATCAATGTTATTGTATCGGCGATTCTTACTCCCCCCGATGTATTTTCCCAGGTCCTGATGGCCATCCCCCTGATGCTCCTGTACGAACTGGGAATATTCATGGTATATCTGGCTAATCGTAAAAAGAAGCTTGTTGCAGAAACCACGATTGAAGTCGAATAAACTCTTTGTATAAATTATAATCTGCTATCTTATCTCCCGGAACGAACCGCGTTTGCAGCCAGTGATGCAGGGAGAATTGCCAATTGTGTAGAAATGAAGTAGAGGGTAACAAACAGAAAGGCTGAGGACTTAGGATGAGAATTGCCGGAGAGGGAGAATACAGAGGAGATACCCGCAATAAAAAACCGCATGGCCGGGGTACGGTAACCTGGCCTGATGGCAGTAGCTATAGTGGTGATTGGGAAAATGGTTTATTTCACGGCGAAGGTATCTTTACCTGGACCAACGGCGATAAATATGAAGGCACCTGGAAGGAAGACCTGATGCATGGGCAGGGGACATACTTTTTTGCCGACGGTCGCAGGTACACTGGCGCCTGGCGCGAAGATCAGATGCATGGCCTGGGTGCTTATTACTGGCCAGGTGGTGAAAAGTTCGAAGGCTACTTCAAGTATGGTTTATACGATGGGCGAGGCATCTACCATTGGCCCGACGGCCGTCTTTTTAAGGGACGCTGGAAACGGTCTTTACGCAATGGTCAGGGTTACATGAACTGGCCGGATGGCAGATCCTATAATGGACAATGGGAAAATGATCAGAAGCAGGGCGAAGGAACCCAGTCTTGGCCTGATGGTCGCAAGTTCGCCGGTCAATGGGTCGCAAATAAGATGGATGGCCGGGGGACTTTCTTTTTTGCTGACGGTTCCCGTTTCGAAGGATTATTTGCGGATGGCAAATTCACAACTAAAGGAACATTTTTTTTCCCCGACGGATCTAAATATAAAGGACCGCTATTTGAAGGATTACCGTATGGTAAAGGCCAGGCTGTTTATCCCGATGGCCGGGTACTCAACGCTTTATTTGAAGAAGGTCACCTCTCCGGACCAGGGCAACTAAAGTTTCCTAATGGCAAAGTTTATCAGGGTGAATTTAAAGATAACCTGCCGCATGGGGAAGGCCTGCTAAAATTTGCTGACGGTTCATGCTTTGAAGGGATTTTTATCAACGGGGTGGCAACTGGCGGCGGTCGGTTCTTACCGGCAGATGGTTCTATTTATAACGGCGATCTTGATTACGGTTTGCCTAACGGCTTTGGCCGCCTTGAGCGAAGCGATGGCACTTTAATCGAGGGTAGGTGGCAAGCAGGTTTCCTGGCCGGTTTTGCCCGGATTACCTTTAAACCTATGGGTAGTTATGAGGGAGAACAGGTTGGTGGCATCTTTCACAACTGGGGCCGGCGAACTTGGGCAAATGGGCTGGTCTATAGTGGGCGCTGGGACAAAGGCAAACGCCATGGTATCGGAAACCTGGTCAGCCCAACCGGTGAATGTTATAGCGGCGGCTGGTTGTTTGATCGCCGTCATGGCCGGGCGGTGATCAGGGGTCCAGGCAAACAGCTAAAAAGTGGATTCTGGTTTTTTGGCTTGGGGCCATTTTTGCTGAAAGAGCTATAACTAGACCGCTAGATCCGACTGCTGGTAGTTATATTTGGAATAAGGGAAAGGGGCAGTTGTAATGATTATCGAAAATGAACAAAAATTGTATGACCTTTTAGAACAACTTGATATCAGCTTCGCCCGCCACGAACACCCGCCGGTCTATACGGTGGAAGAGGCAAAGCAGTACTGGCAGGGGATTGAAGGGGCTCATGCCAAGAACCTTTTTTTAAGAAATAATAAAGGTAATCAACACTATCTGGTAGTGCTCGAAGAATCTAAAACAGCTGATTTGATGGGGCTTTCTATGCAGCTGGCAGCAGGTAAGCTCAGTTTTGCCTCCGAACGCCGGTTGATGGATCACTTAGGTCTTGAAACCGGAGCTGTATCGCCATTTGGCCTGATCAATGACACACAAAAAGCTGTTAAAGTGGTGCTCGATCGCGATCTGGCCAAAGCGGAGCTGGTTAACTTTCATCCCAATGTTAATACGGCAACGATCACTCTGTCTTATGGTGATTTTGAAAAATTTCTTAACCACTGCGGCAATGAGATTTTTAAAATTTAGTCACCCTAATTTATCAAGAAATCACCCGGAAATCTAAACTTATTTGCATAAAAGGAGCAGCCTGTGCAAGAGCTGAAAAGTATCCAGGGTTTCTTACAGCAGGTGACCAGCGCCTTCGCTGGCGTGGTTGATATTGAGATCGGTGTGATCAGCAGGGATTTAGAAGTAATCGCCGGAAGCGGTTACTTTGAAAAAGAGGTCGGCGCCATCTACGATGAAGGCTGTATGACTCACCGGATTCTCTCATCGCCCGGTGATGACTCGATCTTTGTCGAAAATACTGCTCATGCGGTTTGCTGTAACGAATGCCATTACGCCGGCCAGTGTGATGTTCTGGCTTTTATGATGCAGCCGATCACTTTTAACGGAATTAAAATTGGCACCATATCGTTGCTGGCTCTCAACGAACAGCACCGGCGCAAACTTTTAAACCACTACGAAAAAATGCAGGATTTCCTTAACAAACTGAACAATATGATTTACATCTCCTTTAATGAAAAGAAGATGGAAGCCAGGGTCACCAGCCTGATGAACCAGTTTAAAGATGTGATTAACTCTGTTAATGAGGGCATCATCGCTATCAACCTGCAGGGTAGCATCGCCAACATCAACAAGGCGGCCGGTGAGCTTTTGGGTTTAGAAGAGAAGCTGAAGCAGGGTCATCATATCAAGACCCTCTTCCCCGATTTTAACCTTGACCAGATGATCGCCAATAGCGAAGTCGATAACGAACAATATTACAGCAGGGAATTGGTCTACAATGGACCAGAGCGCAAAAACTTAAGGCTTTATTACAATGTAACCCTGATGTATGAAGAAGGGCGTGTTTCCGGGGCGGTAATTTCGTTCAAACGCAGGGAAGAAGTAGAAGAAATGGCCAACAGGATTTTAAAGGCTAATACCAAGAGTACTTTTTCGGGTATTGTCGGTACCAGCACCGAGATCATCAGCATCAAAAACAAAATGCAGCTGGTAGCAGCTACCGATTCAACGATTTTGATCAGGGGGGAAACCGGCACCGGTAAAAGTATTTTTGCCCGGGCTATTCATGAGGAAAGCCCCCGCTATAACAACCCTTTCGTGGCGATTAGCTGCGCAGCAATACCTGCTCCCTTGCTTGAATCGGAACTATTTGGTTACGAGGAAGGAGCTTTTACCGGGGCGCGCAAAGGTGGAAAACCCGGTAAATTTGAGCTGGCTCATGGCGGGACAATTTTCTTAGATGAGATCGGTGATATGCCGCTTGAATTTCAGGTTAAACTGCTTAATGTAATCGAAAATAAAACGATAGCCAGGATCGGCGGAGTCTCTTTCCGTGATGTCGATGTGCGCATCATTGCGGCTACTAACCGTGATTTGGATAGTATGATTAATGATGGCAAATTCAGGGAAGACCTTTACTATAGAATTAATGTTATACCCTTCACCCTGCCGGTTTTACGCGAGCGCAGAGACGATATTTTGCTGCTAATGCATCATTTTCTCGATTATTACTCCGGCCACCTGGAAAAAAGAATTGTCGGTTTCCGGGAGGATGCCCGGGAGGCGCTTTTAGCCTATCCCTGGCCGGGTAATGTACGTGAGTTGGAGAATGCTGTTGAATACGCAGTAAATATCGAGGCTGACTCGAGAATAACCAGAAACAGCCTGCCTGAGAAAGTTCTTAAATATTTCAGTGACAGTGGGGTTGAGGGCCCCGAAGATCTTGATACCTTAGAAATCAGGGCCATTAAAGCAGCTCTGCTCAAATATGGCCGTTCTACCCACGGCAAGGAGAAAGCGGCTTCTGCTCTGGGCATTAGCCGGGCGACCCTCTACCGAAAGCTGAAAGCGATCAATGTCGATGTGTCTTAGAATGAGAATATGTCTCATTGTGAGAAATAATCGTTTTGGTTTGTTAAATAGGCGCTTCAAGATATTTAACCAAGTAATATTTCTTAATATGAGAATGCTCCTGCAGCTGTAACAGCATGGGGGTATTTAGTTTTGCCCGTAGAACTGGTTAAGAAGCCAATCAGAGCAGATTATCTGATGTGGCACAATTATTGCTACTTATACCAACAGGAAGAATAGCTGCTTAGCATTCTTTTTATACCTTACTTAATTAAATTAAGCATAATATAGAGACCAGCTTTGTCTTTGAGGGGTGATATTTTGAGCTAAAGGATTGTCCTTTTTTTTCTGTATATGATTTGGCTGATCTAAAATGGATGCCGGTTAGTTGTTAAAAGAAGTTTTTTTCTGTTGGTCTGAAGATGCTTTTAAAATAAATAAAAAGAAAGGAGTTTTTGATTAATGGCAGATTTTGAAGCATTGGCGGGAGCCATAATTGAGTGTAACGCGGCGAAGGCCGGTGAGTTAACCCAGAAGCTGGTTGACGAAGGCGTAAAACCCTCGGAGATTATCAACCAGGGTCTGATCAGCGGCATGAACGTAGTCGGAGACCGTTTTAAGAAAGGCGATATGTATGTTCCCGAAGTAATGATGGCGGCGAAAGCGATGCACGCCGGGATGAACATAGTCAAGCCGCTGCTGTTGGAAGGCGAAAGCGCCACCACCGGTAAAGTAATCATCGGCACCGTCGCCGGAGACTTACACGACATTGGCAAGAACTTAGTGGGCATGATGATGGAATCAGGCGGCATGGAAGTAGTGGACTTAGGCGTTGACGTGACCCCGGAAAAATTCGCGGCCTCAGTTCGCGAGCATAAGCCGAACGTGGTTGGTTTAAGCGCGCTTTTAACCACCACCATGCTGTCAATGAAAGATACTATTGAAGTGCTAAAAGAAGAAGGTTTAAGAGACTCAGTTAAAGTGATCGTCGGCGGTGCTCCGGTAACGCAGGACTTTGCCGATGAGATTGGGGCGGACGGCTGGGCACCAGATGCGGCTTCGGCTAAGGATTTGGCCCAGAAGCTGGCCGGCTAACTAAGACTGACCTTAAACCATGTTAAGAAAGGAGAGTCAGAATTAATGAAAAGTTGTTACCAGGAGCAGTCATCAAACCACCTGCGGGTTCTCTCCGATGACCAGTGCCGCAGACTGATTGCCGCGGCGATGGAAGTTTTGGAAAGAACCGGGGTCACCTATTTAGATGATGAAGCAGTAGACCGGATGAAAAATGCCGGCTGCTACGTTGATGGACGGCGGGTCCGTATCCCCTTCCGCCTGGTCGAAAAAGCACTAAATTCAGTTCCGCGTAAGGTTACCCTATGCAACAGCAGAACCGGGCAGCGGGTGATGGAGATGGAGGGGGGCAACGCTTACTTCGGAACCGGTTCCGACACCCCCAATTTTATTGATCCTTACACCCAAAATCGGATAAAAGCCAGCCGCAAGACTGTCGGTATGGCTACCAAGTGTATTGACGCTCTGCCGAACCTTGACTTTGTTATGTCTCTCGGGATTGTCCAGGATGTTCACCAGCTGGTCTACGATCGTTACCAGTTTGAGGCGATGGTTTTGAACACCTCTAAGCCAATCGTCATCACAGCGATTGACGAGCCCGGATATGGTGATATTATCAAGATGTGTGAGATTATCGCCGGTGGTGAAGAAGAGCTGAGGAGCCATCCGTTCCTGACCCTCTATGCCGAGCCGATTTCTCCGCTGCAGCACCCGAACGACTCAGCTCGTAAGCTGATGTTGGCGGCTAAGAAAGGCCTGCCGGTTGTTTATACCCCCTGTATCATGGCGGGCGGCACCGTTCCGGCAACACTGGCCGGAGCAATGGCCAACGGATTGGCTGAGAGCCTCAGCGGTCTGGTCCTGAACCAGGTTACAGCAGAAGGCAGTCCCTTCATCATGGGTGGCGTCTTTACTGTGATGGATATGCAAACTACGATCTTCTCATACGGTTCACCGGAATTCGATCTGATGATGGCAGCACTGGCTGATATCCATCACTTCCTCGACATTCCGATGTTTGGCACCTGCGGTTGCACTGATGCCAAGGTAGTTGATGAGCAGGCTCTAATCGAAGGAGCTATGTCAATTTTGCTGACGGCTCAGTCCGGAGCCAACCTGAACCATGATGTTGGTTACATTGAGCATGGCAATACTGCATCACTGGAGTATCTGACCATCTGTGACGACCTGATTGGGATTGCTCGCAAGATTGTCAGCGGGATTAATGTCAATGCGGACACGCTAGCTCTTGACGTTATTGATCAAGTCGGCCCTGGTGGACATTTCCTCGGTGAAGAACACACTATGAGGCATTTCCGGGAGGAGACCTGGTATCCGCGGCTCTTCCAGCGTCAGATCTATGAGAACTGGGCTGCCGAAGGCTTCAAGACGCTCTTCGATAAGGCTAATGACAAGGTTATTGATATTCTTGAAAACTATGAGCCCGAACCTCTCCCGAAAGATGTTCAGCAGAAAATTAAGGATATCATAGCTGCTGCTGAGTCGAAGTTGAATAAGTAGCAAAAACTGATAACAGGTGGGGAAAGAGCAATGGCCAATCTGGCCCTGGGGATTGATACCGGAGGCACTTTTACCGATGGTGTAATCTTTGATCTTGATCAAAAAGCAGTCTTAACAACAACAAAGGTCGAAACAACCAGGCATAACCTGACCCTGGCGATCAATCGGTGTCTTGACAATCTGGTTGATAAGTTGCAAAACGAGAAGCAGGGTCGTTATGATATCAGACAGGTTAAAATGGTTTCGCTCTCCACTACCCTGGCAACCAATGCCATCGTTGAAGGGCAGGGAGCAGAGGTAGGCCTGATCCAGATCGGCTTCGAGCCGACTGCAGGCCTGCCCACCCCTTATTTCTCCGTGATCAGGGGTGGCTGCACAATTAAGGGCCGCTTCAAAGAAGAGTTGGACCTGAAAGAAGCAGAAGCGGCGATTCTGGCGATGAAAGACCAGGTTGACGCTTTTGCTGTTTCCGGGTACTTAAGCATTCGCAATCCGCTCCAGGAGATCGAAGTTGGAGAGCTGATTCGTAGTTTAACCGGTTACCCGGTGGTAGAGGCTCACCAGTTAAGTACTGACTTAGGGATGCAGGAACGTACTGTAACCGCAGTGCTTAATGCCCGCCTGATGCCACTGATCACCGACCTGATGAACTCGGTTAAGCAGGGGATGGAAAGGCTGCAGATCGAAGCGCCCCTGATGGTGGTGCGTGGTGATGGCAGCCTGATTAGCGAAAAGAAGGCCCGCGAAAAGCCGATTGAAACAATCCTTTCCGGACCGGCGGCCAGCATTATCGGTGCGCTGACCCTGACCGGAGTCCAGGAAGGGATCGTTATAGACATGGGTGGAACAACAACTGATGTTGCTGTTTTAAGGGATGGCCGCCCGGCGTTGAACCGTGAAGGAGCGGAAGTTGGCGGTTGGCTGACCAGGGTGAAGGCGGCAAAAATTACTACCATTGGTCTTGGCGGTGACAGCTTGATCCAGGTATCCCGCAATGCAGTGCTTAAGATAGGGCCACAGCGGGTTTTTCCACTTTCCTGGATTGCCACTCAATATCCATACCTTAACGATGAACTTGCCATTATCGAACCCCTTGATTATGCCACGATGGATAGCCATCCGGCAACGATTCTAACCTACATCAGAGATCCGCTGAACATGAGGCTTTCGACAACCGAAAACCGGATCCTCGATCTGATTCGGGAAGGACCGCATACTCTGCATCATCTGAGCCGAAAACTGCAAAAAGAAATTGATCTTTTACCCTGGCAGCGCCTGGTTAATACTGCGTCAGTGCATCGTGCTTCACTGACGCCAACCGATATCCTGCATGTCAGTGGTCAGCTGGCAATCTGGGATCGCCGGGCGGCAGAGCTGGGTACCGGCATGCTGGCAGTACGGCACCGGGTCAGCAGCGAAGATTTTGTGAAGATAGTGTTGGATGAAATCCTTTATAAACTGGCAGCGATTACCTATGACCGCCTGTTAGCGGAAGAAGGACTTAAGTTCAATTTCAGCGAGCAGGAAAGCGGAAAATACGTAATCAGAAAAATATTAGGCATCAGTTACATAGGGCCAGATGAACAGTTGTCTTTTAACAGTAAACTCAACTATCCGCTGGTTGCTGTCGGCGCCCCGGTTGAGGCTTATTTTCCGGCACTGGCTGAACGGTTGCAAGCCGAGCTGTATATGCCCCGCTATGCCGACGTGGCTAATGCCGTCGGCACCGTAAGCGGAAAAGCGATAGAAAGGATCACAGTTCTGGTCAAACCGGGTGAAGGGGGGGGCTTTATCGTCCACACCCCGCAGGAAAGGTTAACCTTTGTGGTTTATGAAGAAGCGATTGATTTTGCCTGCAAAGAAGGCCGGCGCCTGGTTAATGAACAGGCGGCTGAAAGTGGTGCAGTCGATGTGGAGACGATGCTGGAACGACAGGATCGCTACAGCGCTCTGACAGCAACTGCTGATAAGAATAATCCCGATCAACGGATCTTTATTGAAAGTATTATTGAAGTATCGGCCATTGGCAGACCGTGGAGCAGTTGATTAATTAAATCTGAATAAAGCACAAGCCGAATCCGACCTGTGATAAGATGAAAGAAATAAAAATATAGGAGGTTTAGCTGCCGGGAAATCCCGGTAAGGTCAAAAATGATTATTATTGGTGAATTGATTAACTCAACCCGTAAGGCGATCAAAAAGGCGATTGATGAACAGGATGTTGCCTACATCCAGGATTTAGCGATGAAACAGGAACAGGCAGGTGCCAGTTTTATTGATGTTAACGCCGGTGCCTATGTTCATGATGAGGCAAAACACTTGATCTGGTTGGTCGAAAAAGTTCAGGAAGTGGTCGAAAAGCCGCTGGCCCTTGACAGTCCTGACCCTAAAGCGCTTGAGGCAGCCCTTAAGGTTCACAAAGGGGTGCCGATGATCAACTCGATCAGTCTAGAAAGAGAACGGTACAGCCAGGTCGTTCCTCTTCTTAAAGATTCTGGGGCAAGTGTTGTGGCACTCTGCATGAGCGACGAGGGGATGCCGGAAACCGCTGACGATCGTCTGCAGGTGGCAAAAAAGCTTTTGGCTGAATTGGATAAAGACGGAATCGATCTGACCAAAGTTTTTCTAGATCCACTGATTAAACCAGTGTCGGTTAATGGAGAATATGGTCCTCAGGCGCTGGAAGCGATTGAAATGATTCATAACCTTAAATCAGGAGCGCATATAACCAGTGGTCTCAGTAATATCTCTTTCGGCCTACCACACCGGGCTCTCTTAAACCAGGCCTTCATCGTAATGGCCATGAGCCGTGGTATGGATTCGGCGATTATCGATCCCCTTGATAAAAAGAAGATGAGCCTGGTCAAGGCTGCTGAAGTAATTCTAAATCTCGATCCCTACGCTATGAACTATCTCAAAGCTTCCCGAGCGGACATGCTGATCTAGCCAGTGGGCCTTAAAACCCCTCCCCCCAACTGAAAGAGGTCCTAAAACCCCTCCCCCTTGAGGGGGGAGGGTCAAGGTGGGGGTGAAAAAAGTTGTAACAGAGATTTCTAAATCTCTGGCTTCAAGGAAGGGTTGTTCAAATGATAAAAAGAGAAATTAAGCACCTTGATTACCTGGAACAGAGCGAACTGGAAAAAATTCATCAAGCAGCACTCACTGTACTGGAAAAGAATGGTGTCGAGTTTCACTCCAGGGAAGCAAGAGCTATCCTGCAGAAGAACGGGGCTAAAGTAGAAGGGGAAAAAGTATTCTTTCCTCCACAGGTGGTCATGGAAATGGTCGGTAAAGCCCCTTCGGAGTTCACCCTGCATGCCAGAAATTCTGAAAAGAGTGTTACCATTGGCGGCAACTGTACAGTTCATGCCCCGGGTTATGGATCTCCTTATGTTATGGATTACGTGAACAATACCCGGCGCAATGCCACCTATGATGACTATATCGCCTTCACTAAACTGGCTGGTAATAGCAAGCATATTGATGTAGTTGGCGGGGTTCTAGTTGAACCAAACGATCTGGCTGACCAGATCCGTCATGGCAAAATGTTTCAGGCTGCCGTAAAACATACTGATAAATGCCTGATGGGCAGTGCTATGGGTGGCAAAAAGGCGATGGAGAGTATCGAGATGGCTGCAATTGTCTTTGGCGGTATCGATAACGTTAAGAATAATCCGGCCCTGATCTCGTTGATCAATACCAATAGCCCGCTGCAGTTTGATCCAAGAATGCTTGATGCTTTGATGGTTTACGCCCGGCATAGCCAGCCGGTAATTATCGCAGCGCTGGCGATGACCGGGACAACTTCGCCGGTAACTCTGGCCGGTTCGTTGGTTCAGCAGTGTGCTGAAATATTGTCAGGCATTGTTTTTGCCCAGATGGTTAACCCGGGTACTCCGGTTGTTTTCGGTTCAGCCTCCAGCATTGTCGATTTGCGCAGCGGCAACCTGGCTATTGGCAGTCCGGAATCAGTGAAAATGTTTTCCGTTATCGCCCAACTGGCGCGCTTTTATGACGTACCTTCCCGTGGTGGCGGATCGCTCACCGATGCCATTATTCACGATTCCCAGAGCGGATTCGAATCAATGATGGTTTTAATGAATTCCGTGCTCTGTGGTACTAACTTTATGCTGCATTCTGTAGGATTACTGGAGAACTACATGACTATGTCCTACGAAAAGTTTATTGCCGACGATGAGATGCTGGGGATGGTTAAATCATTTACTGAGCGCTTCCCGGTTAGTGACGAATATCTTGCAATCGAAGCAATGCTCAGGGTAGGCAGCGGTGGCAACTTTATTGCTGACGAGCACACCTATAACCACATGAAAGATATGCGCATCCCTCAGATCAGCTCCAGGCAGAGCTTTGCCGGGGCCACTGATTTTAACGAAACCCCGCAAAGGGCGCATGAATATAGCAAAATGATTCTTCGCGAATATCAGACTCCGGAACTGGACGAAAAAGTGGAAGCAGAACTCGAAAAATATATCTCCGCTTTAGGCTAGACAAAATAATACTGTCCCCCTATTCTGTGGAAACGGCTACAGCGCTTCTATCGACAGCTGTTTTTTTACCACTATTTGATTATTGCCGGCAATTGTGGACCGCTATTGCTTTTTAAAGCAGATCATTCAACTGTCATAAGGCAACAAAGAATACCCTCTTTTTTCATCATAAAATAACAAAGGATATTTGACAGAGAAGTATAATTTTAATAACACGGGTAAAATTGACTTTTATTAGATGCAATTGCTATAATTTTTGCGGATTCAAGTTTTAAGGTGATTTAGTTTTATATTATAAAATAATTTTTAATGGAGGTTGCCATGAGTAATAACATGATTGAGGTCCTCAGTAAGGCTAAGTGGTACGACCTGAACCAGAAGCTCAGCATTCATACTCCGCCCTGGCCGGGCGAAATGCCGCTTCAGGTTCACTATTTTAAGCGCTTAACTGGTTCATACTACGGTGGTCAGGGTGCAAACGGTCAGTTGATTGAATGGTCTAACAATACCGGGACTCACCTGGTCGGACCAAGGGCCTTCCACTCGGGGATGCGCTCTTTAGCCGATATACCGATGGAGGATATATCCGGCGAAGGTGTTATCGTTGACATCTCAGATGAAGTATCAGACTACAGTCTATACACCCCCGAAATGATCGAGAAAAGGGTAAAAGTGAAAGAGGGTGATATTCTCTTTATCAACACCGGGTATCATCGCTATACCTATGATCAGCCAGACTGCTATAACGAAAGCTGCCAGGGGGGCATTGAAAATAAAGAGTTTTCTTACCTGGTGCGCCACCCGGGTCCGGCACCTGGATTCTTTGAGTGGGCTCTGGAGAAAAAGCTGAAAGTAATCGGGGTGGATTGCGGTTGTGCTGAACACCCGATGAACACCAATATCCGCTTTATGCATGCCCGTGAGTTTGAAAAGGCCGAAGCTAAACTTAAGGAAACCTATGGCAAAACCTGGGACGAAATGTTCCCGGTCGATTACTACTATAAACTGACTGGGGGCACAATGCCTAAAGCCGGCCTGCTCTTAGTCGAGTCTCTTGGTGGCCAAATCAGCGAACTGAATAACCAGCGGGCCTGGATTATTATCGGAGCCCTGCCGTTTGTTGAGCTCGAAGCGGCCTGGGCCAGGATTGCTGCTCTTAAAGCCCCCGACGGTATGAGCGAAGAGGACTTTTTTGCCAAAATGAACGCTGCAAAAATCTATGATCTATCCGTGCCTTTTAGCATTCTGACTCCACAGTGGGCCAACTATATACCCCTTAACGCTCATTTTACCAAGCGGGTAGGCGGCCAATATTTTGGCCTGGGGCGCAATAATTCCCATTGTAAGTGCAGTTTCCATATTGCTACCCACATGGATGGTGAACCCCACTTCTATGCTGCCGGCCGGACCATTGGGCAAACACCGCTTGACTTCTGGGTTGGCGAGGGCGCTATCGCCGATATATCCGGCATGGTTAGTGATACCAGCGACTACAGCCCCAAAGAAATTGAATCGGTGGTTGAAGTAAAAGATGGCGACATTCTGATCATTAAAACCGGTTACGGAAAATACGGATGGGCCAGTCCCGATTCGGATGAATTCAGGTACATGATCAGGCATCCTGGTCCGTCAAATGATTTTTCGGCCTGGTGCCGCAAGAAAAATATCAAATGGCTTGGGGTTGACTGCGTAGCCATGGAGCACCCGATGAATACCATTCAGCGGATCTTCCACCCCAGAACTTTTGAAGAAGCAAATCGCAAGCTCGTTGAGAAATACGGCAAAGACTGGGACGAAATGTATCCGCTTGAAACTTGCTATCAGGATATGCACTTAAATCTCTTTCCGCATGGCATTGTTCATGCCGAGAACCTGGGTAATGCACTGAACGATCTGCCCGGAGGCCGTTACTTCTTCGGCTGCTTCCTCCAGAAGGGTATGGATCTAGCGTCCTGCTGGTGTCGTATGGTAGCCTGGAAGGCTTAAACTTCAAAAAGAGGAGCGGGGGAGAACCCCCGCCCAATGAGGTGGATTAGTAACAAATGTTATTAAAAGCGGCTGTACGGTTCTACTGAACCGCCGGCCGCTTTTTCTGCGCTAATAGACCATACGCCCGGAAATATAGGCGGCCGTGGTATCAAATTGCGGATTTTGAAAAATCTGCTCGGTTGCGCCGGACTCAACAATCTGACCCTGGTTGATAAATATTACCTGATCGGCAATCCGCCTGGCCTGGAATACATTATGGGTTACCATAACAACAGTAATTTTTTTTTGCCGGGCCAGTTTGGTAATTATTTCTTCAATTAATTCGATATTCCCCGGGTCAAGATTAGCCGTTGGTTCGTCCAGCAGCAGCAGTTCCGGTTCGAAAGCCACCGCTCTGGCAATAGCCACTCGCTGAGCTTCCCCGCCTGACAGGGTATCGGTTCCTCTTGAGGCAAGTTTTTTCAACCCAACTTGCTCGAGCAGTGAGTTCACCCGCTCTCTGATCTCCGCTTTTGGAAATCCGCGTGCTTTCAAGCCATAGGCTACGTTATTCCAGACGCTGTCTTTAAACAGCAGCGTTTGTTGAAATACCAGGGACATTTTACGCTGCAGGGCAAGCCTCTCCGGGCCGTTTTGCGGCGTCGGACAGCCTTGATACAATACTTCTCCGCTGTCAGGGCGGGTAAGCAGGTTGATAATCCGCAGCAGGGTGCTCTTACCGGCTCCGCTGGGGCCGATAATCCCATAGATGCAACCTTTGGTGAGGGTTAAATGCTCAACTCTAAGCACTTCTTGATCGTAAATTTTACTAACGCCCTGCATCTCCAGTAATACTAGTTCACAGCTAATTATTTTCCCCTCCCCGCTGGATTGAATAGAGGACCGAATTAACTATAAATGAGATCATCAGCAGGATCAGGCCAAGACCGATAGCCAGTTCAAAGTTGCCTTTTCTTGTTTCAAGCACGATGGCAGTGGTCATTACCCGGGTGTGGCCTTCGATGTTGCCGCCGACAATCATCACCGCGCCCACTTCAGCAACGACCCTGCTGAAGCCGGTTATCACTGCGCCTAAAATGGCGAAGCGGGATTCCTTGATTACCGTCCAGGCAGTGAGGGTAGGCCCTGCTCCCAGTGAGCGGGCTACTTCCTCCACCACACTACCTTTGGCCCTGATTCCGACCGTGGTCAGGCCGATCACAATCGGAGAGGCAAGAAAGACCTGGGCGATAACCATGGCGGTTGGGGTGTAAAGCAGGCTCAGGACGCCGAGAGGTCCCTGCCGGGAGAGAATTAAGAAGATAATCAAACCGGCCACGACCGGTGGCATTCCCATGAAAGTAAAGATCAGCTTATTGAAGAAGCGGGTCTTTTTTTCGCTTTTTAATCCAAGCAGCGCACCTAACGGAACCCCGATCAAGGTAGAAATAATAATCGCAGTTAAGGAAACCCGCAGAGACAACAGAACGATGGTTAAAAGATCAGGGTCGAAAGAGATAATCAGGCGTATCGCTTCCAGAAAACCTTCATATAGTCGGGACAAAATAAATTCCTCCATAAGTAAATTAACAAAGGCGCTTCCAGTTTACCGGAAGCGCCTTTAAAGCTTACTCTAAACCGTAGCCGGGGAAGAAAAGGGTTTCGCCGCATACCTGGTAAGAGTTGATCAGGTTTTGCCCTTCTTCTGACATTAAAAATTCAATGTACATCATGGCGTATTCATATTTAACGCCGGGATGAAGCTCTGGGTTAACGGCCATTACACCATACTGGTTAAAGAGTATGGGGTCACCTTCAAGGACGATTGCCAGATCAATCCCGTCTTTTAGGGAAACGAAAGTGCCGCGGTCGGTCATGGTGTATCCCAGGCGCTCATCAGCATGCCTGATTGTATCTCCCATACCCTGCCCGATTGATTCGTACCAGCTGCCTCTGGTCGGGTCGATACCTGCAGCTTCCCAGAGGCGCAATTCCATACGGTGGGTGCCTGAATCATCACCTCGTGAAACAAAAACAGCGCCGCTATCAGCAATCAAGGCCATTGCTTCCGCGGCTGTAGATACGCCTGTAACGCCGGCTGGATCATCTGCCGGGCCGATCAAGACAAAGTCGTTGTACATAACATCAAAACGGTCGATAAAGTAACCTTCTTCAACCCCAGTCAGTTCAGACTTGCGGTCGTGCACCAACAGAACATCGGCGTCCCCGCTGCGTCCGGTTTCAAGGGCTGCCCCGGTTCCCTGGGAGACGACGCGGACCTCAAGCCCTGTTTGCACCTGAAAGATCGGGTTTAAAAAGTCGAGCAGACCTGAATCATAGGTGCTTGTAGTTGTCGCTAAAATAATAAAATCATCAATAAGTTGAACTTTTTGCCGAATAGATTCTTCCTCTGGCGGAGTTGTTTCCTGCGCACATCCGGCTGTAAAAAATAGCAGGCCGATCACCAAAGCAAAAGCTAAAATCATAGCACTTGCCTTGATAACGGCATAAGCTTCATCACCAGTTTTTAAGTTCATAGCCTTTGCAGAGCCTGGCTGCATCATTTCACCTCCCCTCAATAAATTAAAACCGTATTTCCCTATGCGAAAATACGGTTTTGCCTGTTTGTTTTAACCAGACCTTCTTTCCGCAGTGGGAGGCGCAGCCGTTTCCAGCTGAACCCTAACGTCCATCTCTCATGGCGAAGAGCCGCTTTAGAAAGAGTGGATCGAAGGTGAATCTATAAATTGTCTCACTCATTCTAAACCAGGAAGATCGCGATGTCAAGCAAAGGTGGTGAAAAAAAAGCGCATGCCCGGGCTACCATGATCAAAGATCTTTACACAAGATTATTACTGATGAAGTTTATCTACCATGACAATAAAGCGCTAATTGCTCTGCAGCGGCAACATCAGAGAGTTGATTATTGATGACCTGGCCTCTTAGCGTGCGCCCGAGCCTTTTTGCTTGTTCTTTTGCAGCTCAGCCAGCTCAAGCTCTAAGTCTTCGAGTTCCTTAAACATCGACGGCTTCGGCGAATGAAAAGGCCAGCGCTTCTTCACATCCTCAATTTTTTTCTTGACCTCGTCAATCCGTTCATCATTTTTACTCAAAATAATCGCCACCTTTGGGTCTATTAATTACCTTATCAATCATTTACCAGCAGCTGTAGTTTTGGGCAAACATGCAGCTTAATGGTCAGAAGCTAATCGAAAGCCTTTTTATCCGCTGTTGAAGATTTTGACGGGACATGCCGAGAGAACGTGCTGTTTTAGTGATGTTGTAGTCATTAGTTTTAAGCGCTTTTTGCACAAGATCAAGTTCGATTCTCTTTATGATCTCTTTCAGGTCAGCACCGCTAATGTTTTTAGGATAGTTTTTATCAAGATCCAGCCCGTCCTTGCTATCTCCGTATTTTTGCAGCAAGTGTGGCGGGATCTGCTTCAACTCGATCAAACGGGCCTGATCTTCAGCATAGTTCATGGCATGTTCAACTGCATGCTGCAGCTCCCTGACATTGCCAGGCCAGTTATGTTTTAAAAAGATATTAATCACCTCGGCCGATGCACCTTCAACCTTCTTATTCATGATCCGCCTGGTGGCATTAATAAAATAGCTGGTTAAAGGAGCAATATCAACTGTTCTTTCGCGTAAGGGCGCAATGCTCAACGTTACCACAGCCAGACGGAAATAGAGATCCTGGCGCAGCAGGTTTTTATTGATTGCTTCTTGGGGGTCGATATTAATAGCGCTGATGATGCGCGGATTGATCATAATGTCAGTCTTGCCGCCCAGGCGACGCACTGTTTTCGATTCAAGCACTCGCAGCAATTTGCTTTGCAGGCTAATATCCATCGAACTGATTTCGTCTAAGAAAAGCGTGCCCTGATCGGCCTCTTCAAATAGCCCGGTTTTATCTTCTGCTCCGGTAAAGGCACCCTTAACCGTCCCGAACAGTACGCTTTCCAATAAGGTCGCAGGGATGGCCGCACAGTTAACAGCCACAAACGGACCCTTGGCCCGGATGCTGTGATTGTGAATGCTTTGGGCAAAAAGTTCCTTGCCGGTGCCGGTCTCCCCATAAATCAAAACCGGTGACATATTAACAGCTATGCGCTTAGCCAACTGCACAGCGCTTTTAATAGCGGTACTCTCGCCGATTATATCCTCAAAGTTGTAGCGGGTTCCATTTTTAGTCAGGTTGGAATAAAGCTGACGCTGCAGGTGGATTACCGTATCGACCAACTGCTTATTGCTGGTGATATTACTGTTTACAGAAACAGCCCCGATTATCTTCCGGCCACCACCAGCGAAGAGGGGATAAGTGTTGGTGATGATGTTGATCTCATTTCCTTTTTTTGTATAGTAGGTGGTGCGGTGGTTGGTGATCGCTTCTCCTGATTTGAGCACCTTTAATAAAATACTGCTCTCCTCATCAAGGCGGTAGGTTTCGGAAATATGTTTTCCTACCACAGAAGAGGCTTTATTGCGCTCAATCTTCTCCAGCCCCCGGGAATAAAAAACAGTAACTCCGTCGCGATCAATTATATGGATTCCGTCATTAATCACATCCAACGACTGAGCTAAGAGCTGTGTCAGATCTATTTTCGGGTTCTGAAGGGTAGCGGTTTGCTCCTCATCCATCAGCTTCACTCCATTCTAAGAGCAAATAATCTTGCACCGTTTACTATATTCATTCTGCTTTTAAAATTTCCTGCCGGAAAAACAATGCCGCTGTGCTTTACAAAGTGTATAATCTAAGTCTCTACTAATTTACAATGTGGCAATTGTAGCAATTTAGATAGTCTATATAATTAAGATAATAGCATGCCATTTTTATTGCTGTGCTTATCATAAATGAAAGGAAGGTGTGAAGATGAAGGAAGGGATGCGTGCAGGCTTTAAAGCCCTGGAAGGGATGTCGCTAAACCTCTTCAGTGATGATGAACTGAACGAGATTCACCAGGCCACACTCCACGTTTTGAAAGAAACGGGGATCAGGGTTTTAGCCAAAGACGCGCAGGATTACTTCGATGGCGGGGGCTGTATTGTCGATCGCCAGAATAATATTGTCAAGATCCCGGCTCATGTTGTTGAAGATGCTATTCGATCTACGCCGTCCAACTTTTTAATGGCTGGTATTGATCCGGAAGAGGATTTTTGGTTGAAAGCAGGAAGCACCATTGCTTTTACCAACTTCGGTGAAGGAGTGGAAGTGGTAGACCCGGTAACCCGGGAAAGACATCGCACAACCAAAAAAGATGTTGCCAATGTAACCAGGATGTGTACGGCCATGGACCAGGTTGATTTTTTAGAAAGACCGGTTGGCGCAAATGATGTGCCCAGCCAGGTTCAGCAGATTCACAATGCCGAAGCAGTATTTAACAACACTACCAAACACTCGATCATTGGTTCAGGTGATGCTTACCGGTGCAAAAAAATTATTGAACTGGCTTATGCGGTTAGTGGAGGCGAACAGAATTTCAGAGATAGACCAATCTACAGCGCCAATACCTGCCCCAACAGCCCGCTGATCCTAAACCCCGATACAACCGGGGTGATTATTGAAGCGGCAAAGGGTGGGGCGCCCTGTTCGCTGGTCGATATGTTCATGGCCGGCGCAACAGCGCCAGTGACCATTGCTGGTGCGATGGTCATTCAAAACGCCGAGCTGCTTTCAGCGATCGTGTTGGCTCAACTGGTGCGTAGGGGGCACCCCTGTATTTACGGGACCTCATCTTTAAGCTTTGACTTAAGAACAACCACTTCACCGGTTGGCGCGCCCCAGTTGGCTTTGGTCAGTGCAGCGACGGCCAAAATGGCTCAGTTTTATCAGCTGCCGAGCTGGGCTGCCGGTGGTTAGGCTGACAGCTATTTACCCGATGCCCAGGCAGCACACGAAGCTACCCTCACCGCACTGGTTCCTGCTCTGGCCGGAATTAATATGATTTACGGTTTGGGGATGCTGGCTCAGGGCATCACCTTTGATTATGCCCAGTTGGTGATCACTAATGAGATTGCCAGGATGATCAAAGAAGTGGTTGCCGGTATTAAAGTGGATCGCGATACTCTGGCTTTGGAAGTAATCCACGCGGTAGGTGCCGCCGGAGAATACGTAAGCCATGAGCATACATACAGCCGCTTTAGAGATCTGGCTTCCAAGAATAGATTAATATATAGAGGCACGCGTGATCGTTGGGAAAAAGATGGCAGTAAAGATTTAACCGAAAGAGCTTATGAAGAAGCTCTGGATCTTTACAATCACTTTAAGATCAAACCCCTGCCCGGTAATGTTGTCGCCAAGATGCGCGATATCGTTAATGAAGCGGAAGATCATTTTTCGGTTCAACTAAGTGATGAGTAAAAAAAGAAAGTGAGGTGTTTTTAAATTGATTGTTACCAGAATGGGTGACGGATCCTTTATCAAAATGAGTGAAGAAGAAGTAAAGGCAGATATTGAAGCGGGAGTGGAGGATGCCGTTAAACGAGGCAAGATCGAGCCTCTAACTGCAGCTGAAATCGACTATCTGGTCGATATCTGCTGCCGTCCGCAAAAATTTGTCAGTGTGCAGCAGGGCAATGAGCTGATTTTAACTTACGACTCAGGGACGCTAAAAATTACCCGCCTCGGCATCCCGATTGGTATGCCCCAGATTATGCAGATTTACGAGCGGGCTTTTGCGGCCGATACTTTGGAACTGGCTTATGTTCACTACAGTTTTAAACCGATCAAGATGATTGTGCCGGAAGAGCAGTACGCAGTAGCGGAAACCTCCCTGGTGACCACCGCGCCGCTCTTCTACGGGGCGATGCCCAACCTGCCGCTCTACACACAGCCTGACGGGCCCTGCCCTAATGCCGCCGAACTACTACCGGCCGGGAAAATAGCCGAAGCCAGGGCAGCCCAGGAAGAAGCGGTTGAATATGCGGTAAAAGATATGGTCTTTGTCGGCAGTGGCGTTTATGAAGCAGGCGCCGACGGGATTGACTTTGATACCACAGCTGCCGCCGGCGACGCCGAATTCCAGGCCACGCTTTTGGCCTGTGAACAGTTGCGGGCCAAGTATCCTGATATGGCCATTGAAATCGGCATGGCCGGAGAATTTGTGCTCGGCTTCCACGGCCAACTGGAATACGACGGAGTGCGCCTGGCCGGACTTTATCCGCACCAGCAGGTTAAACTGGCCGAGAAAGCAGGAGCCAGCATTTTTGGCGCTGTAGTTAACACCAACAGCAGCCGTACCTTCCCCTGGAACTTAGGTAGAGCTGTAACCTTCTGCAAAGCCTGTGTCGAGGCAGCTAAAATCCCCGTACATGCCAACGTCGGCATGGGCGTCGGCGCAGTACCGCTGGTGATGACCCCGCCGATCGACTGTGTGTCTCGTGCCTCTACAGCGATGGCCGAAGTCGGCAAACTCGACGGCTTATAGGTAGGCTATGGCGATCCTGCCGGAATGGCTTTAACCCATATGCATGCTTCAGGCATGGGCGGAATACGGACTGCCGGAGATCTGGTAGCCCGGATGCAAATGTCGAAGAAGATGCGCTTAAATGAAGCCAAAGCATACGTAGCCGGAAAGTTAAAAATTTCTGTAGCTGATCTTTCCGACGAAGTAATCATGAATGAGGTGCGTCAGGACTTAGATATCGCTACAGTTTATGGCGGGATGGGGGAACAGTCACGAGGGATTGAAGCTAAGTTTCGCATCGCGAAGCTGCTCGATCTTGAAATCAATTCCGTAAGCCGGTTTTTAAGAAAAACCGAATGGCGCTAGGAGGCTAATTAATGACAGAAACAAATGATCTGTTAAAAAAGGTGATTGAATCAGTAATCGGAGGCGACGAAGCAGCAGCTGAAGCGCTGGCCCGCCAGGCCTTAGAGCAGAAGATGGATCCCCTGCAGGTGATCAACGAGGGCTACGTAGTAGGCATCAAACAGGTCGGTGACCTGTTTGAATGCGGTGAACTCTTTTTACCCGAGCTGATCCAGGCTGCTGAAGCGGTCAAAAAAGCCACTGAACTGTTGAACTCCGCCATTACTGGCGGAGCAGAAAGCAGCAAGGGCAAGGTGCTGATTGCTACTGTTGAGGGCGATATCCACGATATTGGCAAGGCGATTGTCGTATCGCTGCTGGTGGCCAATGGTTTTAATGTTTTGGATTTGGGTCGTGATGTGCCGACCTTAGACATCATTGCCAAGGCTGAAGAATTTAAGGCTGATGTGATCGGTACCAGCGCGCTCTTAACCACAACGATGGTCAAGCAGAAAGAGCTGGAAGAGACCCTGGTCAAAGAAGGTTTGAAGAGTAAGTACAAGACCATCGTCGGCGGTGCACCGGTTACCGTGCGCTGGGCGGAGAAGATCGGCGCTGATGCTTATGCGGAAAACGCCGGAGAAGGAGTAAATAAGATAATTAAATTAATTTCAGGCTCTTAAGGCTTTTATTATTTACAGCTGTCATCGGGGAAGATTATGTAATAACTTATTTGTGGTAAAAGTATTTCTAATATTAGTTCATTCTTGTGATAATAGCCGATAATCTTCCCCTGGCAGCTTTCCAATTCTGGCTGTCAATTGAATTTCTACTGCTATGACTATTTGTGTTTTTATTCAGTATATGTTGTCCTTAATTATAAACGTAACCCTTAGAATTGATGATAGCAGAATCGATGTCCCGAAATTTTATAAACATCAATAAACAATTATTAACACTCTGTAATTTTGATCGACTTAAACTTAAACATTTTGTAAGTTGTTACAAAAAAGAAAATCTTTATAATCAAAGAATAGATGATTTAATATTATTAATTAGATTATATATCAACAATATGCCGAATTCAATTGAGCGCGAAATTATTATTCTTTGTATCTTTCTCCATCATTTAAGGGATCGTCAACAATAATTATTTTGAATTTAACCTTTTTAATGCTCTTGTTTTACTATGTAAACAGTGGGTTACATTTTTACTGGTTGAACAAAATGTTCATATGACACTTGAGCTTACTGATCGTGCCTACGTTATCGAATAAGGATGAAAAGGAATTATTGATTTGACATAGAAATATGTACTTACAAAATAATGGTTAAGGAATAGGGTGAAAGATGATTCAATTAATCGATGTAAGCAAAACGTTTAATGGTAAAGACATGGTTGTTGACAATCTTAGCCTCGAGATCAAACAGGGTGAGTTGGTTGTGTTGGTTGGAGAAAGCGGATGTGGCAAAACCACAACCATGAAGATGATTAATCGCCTTGAGGAGGCATCGAGCGGAACTATAAAGATTAACGGTAAGGATATCAAAGAAACAAATGCTATTGATTTAAGGCGCAATATCGGCTACGTCATTCAGCAAGTCGGGCTTTTTCCGCATTTAACTGTGGGGCAAAATATCGGCGTTGTACCAAGGCTTACAAAAAACGATCCTGCAAAGATCGCAAAAAGAACGATTGAGCTACTGGAAATGACCGGCTTGAAGCATGAAGACTACTTGAACCGTTATCCGAAAGAGCTTTCTGGCGGACAGCAGCAGCGCGTCGGTGTAGCTAGGGCCCTGGCGAACAACCCTGATATTGTTTTAATGGATGAGCCTTTCTCTGCGCTTGACCCGATAACGAGATGCCAACTGCAGGACGAGCTTTTAAACCTCCAAAAAGAACTGCATAAAACCTTTGTGTTCGTAACACACGATGTGGACGAAGCAATAAAAATAGGTGACAAAATAGCGGTGATTCAAGATGGAAGAATAATGCAATACGATACTCCGGAAACTATTCTGAAAAAGCCGGCAAACCAGTTTATACAGAACTTTGTCGGGCAGGATCGTTTATGGAAAACACCCGAGATGCTGCGTGCTCTGGATATCATGGACGATAATTACGACAACATGAAAGCTATTGAGGTTAAGGATATGGTCTTCGTGCAGCCCGATACTCCTTTGAGCGAGGTCCTAAAACTTCACGAAAAACACAACTTGAGCATTATTCCGGTTGTGGAACAAGGGGTGACAGTGGGTGTAATTACTGAGCCCAGCATCTTGAGCCTACTGGCAGAAATCATTCCAGGAAGCGAGGGATTATAATTGGAAAAATATATATATTACGTATTAAATAATTGGGATAAGATATTGTTCAGATCGAGTGAGCATGTATTCCTTGCGTTTACTGCGGTCGCTCTGGCCTGTTTAGTTGGTATACCAATCGGATTGCTAATTAACAGGAATAAACAATTAGCGAATTTTGTGATGAATGGCGCTAACATTTTGCAAACAGTTCCGAGCCTTGCGATGTTTGCACTACTTATTCCGTTAGTTGGCATACGAGATAAAAATGCCATATTAGCACTCTTCCTTTATGGACTGCTACCGATCATCAAGAATACCTATACAGGTATCAGAAATGTTGACCCTGCTATAACCGAGGCGGCCAAGGGTATGGGCATGTCAAGTTTTCAAATGCTCTATAAAGTTCAGACACCACTTGCCGTCCCCGTTATTATGGCCGGAGTACGCATCGCTACCGTTACCGGTATCGGGGTAGCGACCATTGCCACGTTGATTGGCTCAGGTGGTTTGGGCGCGCTTATATACCAGGGTATCAGTGTAATGAACTACCCAATGATGATATCGGGTGCTTTAGCAGCTGCGTTGCTTGCGTTGCTGACCGATTATATTCTTGGGCTGCTGGAAAGGTTGATGACATCCAAAGGGATCACTACAAAATAATACCTGGATTCAAATTAAGCAAAGTCATAAAAGCGGATTAATGTACGCATATTATAGAAAAAACATCGTAAAAAAAAGCCGGAAAGCAAGCGCTTTCCGGCTTTTCTGTTTCGGCTTATCTATTGCTTGCTAGTCTATTAAGCCTTTGTCCCTTAGGGCCTGTTCGGCAACTTCCCTTGGGTCTCCGCCTTCATCCACCATAAGATTGTACTTCTGTGCGTCTTCGTCCGAGAACTTATTCTTTATTAGCATCAACGCCTCGACAATAGCCGGATTCGCGTCAGCGAATTCCTGCTTTAGGATCGGCGCGACAAAATAAGGTGGGAAGTAGTTCTTGTCGTCTACTAAGTTCACAAGGTTGAACTTTGCTATTCTGCCATCTGTGCTATATGAAACATTAACGTCGATTTCACCTTCACGCAGTGCGGCATAGGTCAGTCCCTGATCCATTGGCAGCTCATTTTTAAAACTGATACCATATACTTCCTTAAAGCCCGGCAGTCCATCTGCACGTCCAAGGAACTCATTATCACATCCCATGATCATATCGCCGGCATAGGGAACGAGCTCTGAGACATTTGAAACGCCAAGTTCTTCGGCGGTTTCTGCAGTTACCGAAAGGACATATGTGTTGTTCCAGCCAAATTCGCCGAGCCAGGTTATGCCAAACTGTTCCTCAAAAGCATTTTTTACGAAATTGTATGTTTCCTCAGGACTTAAAATTTCAGTCTCTTCCAGTATCGCGCCGTAGGCTGTACCGGTAAACTCAGGATAAATATCAATCTCATCGCTTTTTAGAGCTTCAAATGCAACCATAGTTCCGCCGAATTCGATCACTTCAGTCGGATAATCGGTCTTTGCTTCAATCAGAACCGCAAGCATCTGTCCCGAAAGACGTTGCTCAGAGTAGTTCTTGTGTCCGATCAGTACGACTTCCATGGTAACCGGTTCTTCACCAGTATCGGTATCCATATCTGTTGCGCTCTCATCCGGCTGACAACCAACCATCATAAAAGCCAATAAAATGACTAAACTCAATGCCAATAATTTAAAATACTTCACCACAATTAATGCCTCCTTTTTTTTGATCCCCTGCTGCATTTACCACCATTTAAACTTGTAATGTTTAGCCGTTATCACCCCCTTTATTGCCGTTGACCGAAGCCTGACATTAAAGATATCGTACGAGCTATCTTAAAGTATTGAAATTTCTTTCCGGATATAATTTACTTAGGATTATTGGATTTGATCATCAATCAGTTATCATCATCTCTCTCTGGTAACTGAATAACTGCAGATGTGTAAACCTGATAGATGCCTAAAGATATATATTGGCGCTAACCGACTGCTAAAATTAAAATAATTGCTATATTTTATTTTATAGTTAATCAAACTTCCTACAACTATCACTATGTAAATATTTATCACTACATATTGGACATAATGTAAAAAGGTTCTTTCGCAAATGGTTTATCCTTAAGACTTACTTTACAGCAGATTATTCCAACTATTAAGGTTAATCCAAACCAATACAACTGCCAAAATGTAAGCACTTTTTACTGGGAAATGGATACGGTGTAGGATCACCTGTGTTGTTCAGTAAACTAAAAAAAGATAGAGAGTTTGACAGACTAGATATACCGCGACAATAACATTTTGGCCCTTCAATCAATTCATATATTCCAGGCCATATAAAGCAATTTCAATACAAATTCTTTTATGGGGATTTGAAATAAAATCTGCTCCCAGTATGCCTTCCAAGCTTTTTATTCTTAAGTAGATTGACTGTCGGGAGATGAATAGTTTTTTGGCAGCTTCAATTTTGTTATATTGGCAATCACGAAGAGCAATCAGGGTGTTTAACAAAAGAGCTTCGGACCTGATTCCGTCAAAAAGAATTGGGTGCAGGTAATGCTTAATATAATTATCCAGGTCTCCAGTTTTTTCTAAAGCAATGAGGAGACGGTGCACATAGAGATCATCAAAAAATAGAAGCGCTGGTTTACCCTGTTTTTGCTGAATGTAGAGGGTGTCTTTGGCATTTTCGTAGCTGTAGTTTAGTTGGTCAAGCTGAGAAAACATCTTACCCACACTAAAAAACAATTCCCTGTTCAGGTTGATGAAACTGCTTGCAATTAAAACTTCATTGACTTGTTTTAGAGCATTGATTAAACGGTCTTTCCATGGAGGTTGTTCAAGATTGTTGACTATAATCAAGATTATCGAATGTTTCTCCAGAAAACAGTGAATGCTGAAACCTCTCTGTTCAAGGAAAGAACGGACAACTCCTGATACACGGTACATCATTAATTCCTTTTCTTTTTTATGAGTTTTGGCTGAAGGCGGAAAGCTAATAAGGCAGGCTGCACATCCCAAAGGTTGTATGAAAGGCTCACTTTGCTGTAGATTATGCCGGATAGTCTGGTTACTCAATTTTCCTTGCAGCCATTGATCAATCCATTTATCCTGGTAATAAAGATCCTTCTCATTGCCCAGCAGGTTACTATAGTATTCTTGAGCGAGACTGATGGCGCATTTGTTGAGAATTAAAAGTTCATAGTCGTTAATCAGCCGCATGGTGCTGAAAATTATCAGTGTGGCAAGATCCTGGCTCCCTGCGCTGACAGATTTACAGGCAACACTGATGTTGTCCTTGTTCATTGCTGTAATTGATTTACGCTGCATCTCATCAACAAGTTCGCTTATATTTTTTTGCAGATCAGATGAAACCCCTGGAACAAAATGTTTATTCCCTCCGAGTGTGAAGTAAGCTATAAACAAATCCGTTGTCCGATGAAGGTAGTTTAATATGTCAAGAGTCTCATGAGGGTTAAGCAGAATTCGATAAAGATCTGCGAGGAAATTTTCTTGATCCAGCAGATATCGGTAACTCTGGTTGATGATCAAGGTATGTAGATCACGGATTAAGTCGACAAAGCGGCACTCATGTTCCTCAGGGAAAACGATCAGCGGAAAAGCATTTTCGTTTGCCAGCTTTAACAAAGCTAGTGGCAGTTCGTTTGCATTTTCATAAAGGTTGTAACGGGAGCCAAGCTGAATACATAGAGCACTAACATTTTGCTCAATTAATTGTTGTAAGAATCGGATGGTGTCATTATCGTTTTTCCACCCGGCTCCGGTAGTTAGAATCAATTCTTTACCATTAACAAAATCAGCAATCTGTGTCTGTTCCAAAACATGGACCCAGTTAACAGATTTGTCTAAGCCGTTTTTACCGGCAACGATCACCGCGTTTTTGAAATAAGGCATTTTAAGGATGTCTTTAATGCTTAGTTGCGCGCTGTCTTTCATTTACTGTAGCCCCATTCAAAGTTAATGAGGTGTCATAATTGCTTGATGTAATGGAAGTAAAAACTTTTATTTTAGGAATAAAACCCTACCGGCTAACTGCTGCTATTATAAACTATATTTTTAGAAGTTGAAACAGACCGCCGGTGAACATTTTTTCAACGCTGCTTGGATTTTTGGCTACTTCCGGGCACTTTATCAATCATGATTTATTAATATTGCTGTTTTACCTACTATTCTACTAATAGCCAGACATTCAGCAATTTCACAACTGCCAAGGCGACATGCACCGTGAATCTCCCCGGTTACTTCCCCTGCAGACAACAATCCTTCAATCGGTTTCTGATCCCTGTCAAAGGCTCTTGCGTATTCATCGATCAGTAGGCCACCTATTGATTAGTGAACTTTTGGCCACATAAGTTGCACTTAAAGGCTTACATTTTGTTTAATTAGAGAGATTAATAATTGCAAAATGACAGTTGTTAAGATTTCGATAACCCTTATAATTATTATAGTGATACAACTATAGACTAATAAGGGTAAAAGGGGTGGCTTAGCCGATGATTGATTGGGATGAAGTTGTTCGCAGACAAGCTGTTTTTGCGGCGAATAAGGAAAGATTTAAACTCAAAGGTAATGAACCAACGATGAAAGCAGTTGTTACTACCGGCAATGGTGGATTAGATAAGCTTGATTACCGCGATGTTCCGATTCCAAAGCTTGAACCAGGAGAAGTACTTTTGCAGGTTTTGGCAGCTGGCGTAAATAATACCGAAATCAACACCAGGCTTGGTTGGTATTCCTCAACAGTTACGACAAGCACAGAAGGCTGGTCGGATGCCCAAGAGAAGGAAGCAGTAGATAAAGCTGACGGTGGTTGGAGCGATCCGACACCCTTTCCATTCATCCAGGGGACAGATTGTTGTGGAAGGGTAGTTGAATTATCAGAAGGTGTGACTAATCTTCAAGTTGACGAACGTGTCCTGGTCAGATCATGCATGCGGCCGTACGGTTTTAATTCTTTTGAGAATATCTGGATTGCATCTGATTTCGATGGCGCCTTCGCTCAATATGTAAAAGTGCCTGCTTCCGAAGTCTTTAGTATTAGCTGCAGTTGGAGCGATGCAGAATTGGGAACTATTCCCTGTTCTTATGGCGCAGCTGAGAACATGGTTAATCGAGCTGGAGTGGTTGCCGGCGAAAAAGTTCTAGTAACTGGAATCTCGGGCGGAGTGGGTTCAGCAGCAGTTCAGCTGGCCAGCCGCCGTGGGGCAACAGTAATTGCTTTGGACAGCTTCCATTTCTCTAAGATTAAAACAGATCGTGATCGTTATAAAAAGGAACATGATCTATTAAAATCAATCGGGGCCCAAAAAGTAATCGATGAAGGTAGCGTTCTTGACCATTTGGAAGAAAAGTCTGTTGACGTAGTTGTTGATAATGTCGGGGGGCCTATATTTGGCGACCTTTTACTGGTTTTAAAGAGAGGCGGGAGGTATGTTTCTTCTGGAGCAATCGCCGGCCCTCTGGTTACTCTTGATAAACGGGTTTATTACCTTAAAGACCTAAACTTAATAGGCTGTACTGCCTGGGATGAACCTGTTTTCCCCAATCTTGTTTCGTACATCGAAAAAGATGAGATAAAACCATTATTAGCTAAAACATTTCCACTTATGCAAATCAGGGAAGCCCAGGCTGAATTCCTTGAAAAGAAACACTTTGGCAAATTTGTGTTGATCCCGCCTGATGTCAATGGTAAATAGTTTATTTGCTGATTAAACAAGAATTATTTTGGGATGATTAGCTAATCACCCCAAAATGTATTGATTTGCAGATTCATTTGAAGAATCTATTTTCATTGTTTGCCGACGATCAATAATACAAAAATGTTCAGAAAGATATTAAAAGGAGATGTTTTGATGAAAGGGTTTTACGGCAAGATCCTGGAGCTAAATTTATCGACAGGAGAGCAAAAGGAGACGCAGATTCCGGAGAATGACTACCGCCAATTTCTCGGCGGCAGCGGCTTAGCAGCCCGTATTTATGACCAGCGGGGTTATGCGCCGATCGAGCCCCTGGCGGAAGAAGCGCCGCTGATCATTATGACCGGCATCTTAACCGGCTACAATGTGCCCACCGCCTGCAAGGCGGCCTTCTGCGGCAAATCGCCGGCCACGGGCATCTGGGCGGAAGCTACGGTGGGCGGCTACTGGCCTGCCGCCTTTAAAACAATCGGCTACGATGGCCTGATCATCACCGGAAAAGCTCCTAAAAAAGTTTATCTCCACTTTTCCGGCGGCAAACTGGAGCTTAAAGATGCCGCAGACCTCTGGGGCAAGGATGTCTTTGAAACCCTTAAATGTCTGCAGACTGCACACGGCGAAAAAGTGAAGATGGCGGCTATCGGCCCGGCTGGTGAAAAAGGCGCTTTGATTGCCTCGATCATGATCGACGGACCGGACGCCCGGGCCGCCGGTCGCTGCGGGATGGGCGCCCTGATGGGCTCTAAAAACCTAAAAGCGATCGCGGTGGCAAAAAGCGAGACCATGCCACCGCTCTTTGATCAGACCGGGCTCAGCGAGGCCCGCAAGAAAGTGCTGCCGACGATCCGCGAAAAAGCCAAAGGACTGACCGATTTTGGCACCGCCGGCGGCGTGCCGGTCGTGGAAAAATTAGGCGATTTGCCGATCAGAAACTGGACCTTGGGCAGCTGGACCGAAGGAGCCGCAAAAGTCTCCGGCCAGGCGATGGCTGAACAATACTTTGTCAAACACTACGCCTGCTACGCCTGCCCGATTCGCTGCGGCAAGGAGATGAAAGTGCCACTGGGCCCACACGAAGGTTCAATCTCGCATGGCCCTGAGTATGAAACGATCGCCGGCTTCGGGGCGATGTGCCTAAACGATAACCCGGGTTACGTCATTGCCGCCAACGATCTCTGCAACCGCCTCGGCTTAGATACGATGAGCTGCTCATCAGTAGTGGCCTTTGCCATGGAACTCTTTGAACACAACCTGATTCCTAACTCCCTGCTTGGGGATTTGAAACCGGAGTGGGGCAGCGGCGAAGCCATTTTAGAGCTGATCCGCCTGGTCGCGAACTGCGAAGGGATCGGCGAGTACCTTTCACTTGGCGTAAAAAAAGCGGCCGAACATTTTGGGCCCCTGGCAGAAGAGTTTGCCATTCACAGCAAAGGTCTGGAGTTTGCCTACCACGACCCCCGCGCTTTTACCAGCATGGCTATTATCTACGCCACCGGCAACCGCGGGGCCTGCCACTTAGAAGGGCTGACCTACTTTAACGAAAACCGGGCCTTCCCCGGCTCCCTTGTTGGCTTAAGGGATGATTTTGACCCCCACAGCAGCGAGGATAAACCGCTGTTAGCCAAAACGATGCAGGAATACATGATCACCTTTAACGCGCTCGGCTTATGTAAGTTTTTGATCCGGGGCCACGTGACCCCGGCCGTCATCGCCGAATGGGTCTCGAAAGCGACCGGCTGGGATTTTGACGAAAAAGAGCTGCTCACCGCCGGCGAGCGTCTTTTCAACCTAAAACGCAAGATTAACGTTGGCCTCGGCATCAGCCGCAAGGACGATACCCTACCACCGCGCCTGTTGGTCCATGACCGGAATGAGGGTGCGGCAGCCGGCAGTCTGCCCCACTTGGGCAAAATGTTATCTGAGTACTATAACTTAAGAGGTTGGAGTGCTGAAGGCATCCCCTTGCCGCAGACGCTTGAGCGCTTAAAAATCAGCTAACGCCAATTGCTTAAAAACTAATATAAAGTATGGAGGAATGGTCAATGTCTACGGTTGGAGAACTCGAAAAAAAACACGTTTTACGCTCCTGGGCGGTCCAGGGCACCAATAAATACGAGGAGATCGTCGGGGCCAAAGGCTGCTGGTTCTGGAATCAGGATGGGAAGAAATATCTTGATTTTTCCTCGCAGCTGATCAACACCAATATCGGGCACCAGCATCCGAAAGTGATCGAGGCGATCAAGGAGCAGGCTGACAAACTCTGCTACATTGCCCCCTTTTATGCCAGCGAACCGCGGGCCAAATTAGCGGAACTGATTGCCAAACATACCCCGGGCGATTTGGTTAAATCGCTTTTTACCTTAGGCGGGGCGGAAGCCAATGACAACGCCATTAAAATTGCCCGCGCCTTTACCGGGCGCTTTAAAGTGATCTCGCGTTACCGCTCCTATCACGGGGCTACCTATGGGGCGATTACGCTGACCGGTGACCCGCGCCGCCCGCCGGTTGAGCCGGGCATCCCCGGGGTGATCCGGGTCTTTGAGCCCTACTGCTATCGCTGCAGCTTTGGCCAAACTTATCCCGGTTGCGGGCTGGAGTGCGCCGAGCACGTGCGCGAGGTGATGCTTTATGAAGATCCGAAATCGATTGCCGCCTTCTTTGTGGAACCGGTAACCGGCACCAACGGTGTCTTTGTGCCGCCGAAAGAATACCTGCCGCGCATCCGCGAGATCTGCGACGAGTTCGGGGTGCTGCTGGTCGCCGACGAAGTGATGACCGGCTGGGGTCGGACCGGCAAATGGTTCGGGGTTGATAACTGGAACGTAGTGCCCGACATTATGACCATGGCCAAGGGGGTAACGCAAGGCTACATCCCGCTCGGTGCCGTGGTCGTTAACGAGAAGATTGCTAAGTTTTACGACGACCACATGCTCTGGTGCGGTCTGACCTACAGCGGCCATCCACTGGCCTGCGCCGCCGGTGTGGCCACGGTTAAAGTCTACGAGGACGAAAACTTAATCGAGCACTCGGCAAAGATGGGTGAGAAGTTTAAAGCCCGCCTGCTCGAGCTGTATGACCAGCACCCTGCCATCGGTGAGGTGCGCTCGATCGGCCTCTTCGGGGCCATTGAACTGGTCAAAAACCGCGAAACCAAAGAGCCTTTAGCCCCCTGGAACGGACCGGACCCGGGGATCATGGGTCAAATCAGCGGCTGCCGAAAGAAAAAGGGGTCTACGCCTACCCGCGCTGGAACTACCTCTTCCTCGCCCCGCCGATTGCCATTAACGATGAGGAACTAAAATTCGGACTCGACGCTGTCGATGATTGTCTTGAACTGGCGGACAAGATTTTATAAGCCACGATTTTTGTATTAAAAACATTAACAAAAGGGGGCGCGGCTGTTAGCTGCTGCCCCTTTTTTATAGAACTAGACTGAATAAGGCTAAATGTAACAGAATTATAACAAAAGTATAGTATAATATCAAAAATAGGATTATTTTGTTAGTCTTTCATGAATGCTCGACCTTAAAATATGATAGGCGAATTACTATGCGGTTTATATGAAGCTATCTTTTTACTATCTACCGCTCGGAATGAGAAATGAAAGTCGTCCTTATTATTTTAGGGGGGATGTTAGTGAAAAGACACATACACCTTGAGGAAAGACCTATGATTTACAAAACTCTTAGGGGAGGTTTAACTAGTGCTTGAAACCTCTGAAAAGTATCGTCTAATTATTGAGAGTCTGCCTGACGCTTTTGCTTATTTTGATATTATTACCGATGGCGAAGGTCGGGCAGTTGATTGTTTTTGTCGTGGAGTTAATAATTCCTTCGAAAAGATGACCGGTCGCCGTAGAAAACAGCTGCTTGGGCAAAATTTGTATGATATTATGCCTGAAAAAGAGGATAAATATGCAGAACTAATCGAATCTTTGGGTCAGGTAGCGGCCAGTGGAGAACCATCAAGATTCGATTATTATTCTGAAACTTATCAATGCTGGTTTGATATTATTGCTTATCGCTTCGAGCCGCAACGAATTGCCGCGATATTACGTGATATTACTACCACAAAAACAGAAGAGCTGAGAAACCGTTACCTAAGCTTCCATGATAGCCTCACAGGCTTGTATAACCGTTATTTTTTAGAGACTGAGATGCAGCGCCTTGATACCTCAAGGCAACTGCCAATCAGCATGATCGTAGCTGATATCAACGGCTTAAAATTAATTAATGATGCCTATGGTTATAATGAAGGAGATAAGCTGATTAGAAATGCTGCAACCGTCTTAAAAGAAATCTGCCGCAAGGAGGATATCATAGCCCGCTGGGGTGGTGATGAGTTCATCGTGCTTTTGCCGCAGACGCCGGCTGAGAAAGCCCTTGAAATCAGCGAGCGAATCAAGGCTAAATGTCAGCAGTATGATGTAAACAGTGTTCCCTTCACCGTATCAATCGGAACCGCTACTAAAGTCAAAGCAGAAGAAACCCTGGCTAAAGTTCAAAAAGTAGCGGAAGATAGAATGTACCGCCAAAAACTGCAAGATTACAGGGAGACAAAAGGGGCCTTGCTAAAGTCCGTTTACCGTAAACTGCAGGAGAAAAGCTTCGAAACAGAAGATCACATTCGGCGAGTCAGAGATATATCTTTAAAAATCGGACAAATTTTGGAGCTGCCGCAATTGGAACTTAACCGGCTGGCTGTTTTAGTCTTGCTGCACGACATTGGCAAAGTCAAAATATTAGAAGAAATTCTTACCAAAAAAGGGCTACTCAATAACGAAGAGTGGGAGACAATTAAGATGCACCCCGAGGCAGGCAGCAGGATTGCGAGGGCTACCGAAGAATTTGCCCATGTAGCCGATGATATCTTAAGTCATCATGAACGCTGGGATGGATCCGGTTACCCCCGCGGTCTTAAAGGCGAAGAGATTCCGCTTTTAGCAAGGATTATGGCGATCGCCGATGCTTATGAGGTAATGACCAGCGGCCGACCATACCGCAGAGCTATGGCCCCCGCGGTGGCAATCAGTGAGCTTAAGCGTTGTGCCGGAACCCAGTTCGATCCTAAACTGGTGGAACTTTTTGTTTCTTTGCTGCCTAATAAACTTTAAACCTCGTTAACAATTAATAGGTGAAAATTGCCGTAAACAGGTAGCGTGCAGTAAATAGTTGACAAAATAGTTAGATTACTGTATTATTTCTCCTACATAACAAGAGAGTGATATATTACCTGATCGAAAGGGCAAACCTGCCGAAAGACAGGGGCGCAAAGCCCAAGGGTCTAAAGTCTTTAAAAAGGCAAAGACAGCCAGGCCACCGTTACAGGGTTTTTTTGTCTCTACTCATGTAACCTGTGAAAAAAGAGGAACTGCGATGAGAAAACTGGTCATCTTAATAATTGCAATCAGCATCGTAGTCAGCGCCGCAGCGCCTGCTGCGGCTGCTGTTGAGGGTTTGCTTGCCAGGTCGGCTGATGGCAGCTACAATCTCTACCGCTATCAAGATCTTCTGGATTCCTATGCTCTTAAGTTGATCGGCAAACCTAATGG